>Ga0302319_10003097_pt1 | contig 35126 bp, 22 predicted proteins | sample Bog_T0_2_FD_203319 | JGI IMG/M metagenome (GOLD analysis project Ga0302319, IMG submission 203319) | Peat permafrost microbial communities from Stordalen Mire near Abisko, Sweden - Bog_T0_2 | ecosystem: Environmental > Terrestrial > Soil > Wetlands > Peat | place: Sweden: Abisko, Stordalen Mire...
GCATGCACATCGTGACAAGTGGAACACGACATGGACGGCGATGACCGATAGCAGCGGCTCTTCTTGAGCATGCTCACTTGATTCCCATGCACGTCTGGCCGATCCGAAGCCTCCGCTGCGTCGGGGCCAAAGAACTGGTCCAGCGGAGCACCGGGGCAATACGTGAACGCAGGCGAGAGTTCCGCTCGCTGACCGCCGCTGTGGCACAGCCCGCACAGCTCGATCTGGCGCTCGGGAGTAAACTTTGCAGGGTTAAGAATTGCGGCATCCTTTGACTTTTTCGTCTTCGACGAGGCGGCACGCTCGCGCTCGACATGAGCTGCGCCAGGGCCGTGACATGTTTCGCATGAAATGCCGACAACCAGGCTGCTCCTGTCGTAAATATTTGCCTCGAAGTCCGTCGAAAGCGAACGGATGTAGGTAGCGTGGCGCTCCAGGCACCTGGCGTCTACATGACGTGCAAAGTTTGCCGTGCCATCCTTGTAGCCTGGGCTGTTGACCCACTGGTCTCCGTCTGTCCAATAGCTGACGGGGAGTTCAAAGAGCGCGTTCTCTCGCCAGTAGGGATAAGTCTGTCCTCGCACTCCCGAGCCCGTCACAATGTCAATCCGTTCACTTCGCGACATCTTCCGCGGAGCCTGTTCCGCCACTGCGGTCTGATAGTAGTCGCCATGCTCAATGTCCATCTTGAAGGAGAGACGGGGATCGACATCCTTTGAAGCCGGGTCCCGGATCATCAGCACGTTTTCGCCTTCCTTGAACGATCCGAGGATTGAGGCCGGACCAGGCAGTTGCGATGTAAGGTGGTGCGATGTGTAACCGAATGAGGCCGCCTTCTCTTGATGGCACGGCGAGCAACTCTGGTCACCCACATAGCCCGGTCTCTTATCCGCAGTTGCGCCTGAAGGCTCGATGAAGGATGCCTCCGCATGCGCTGCCCAAGAGCAATTGCTTTGTGTGCGCGACGCGACGGAACAAGAGAACAAGCAGACGATCAAGCCGATTAGCGCGGTTCGCAATACTCCGGCCCCAAATGAACTCCTCTCCTTCATATTCAATTCCCCGTTCGCATTATTCGAATATGGATCAGGCAGTGATGAAATGCCGCCATTCATGCTGCGCCTGGGGGCGCGACAGGGACCTCAAATGCTCTTGCGCCAACTAAGCTCAGACAACATGGGCTCACTGCCGCGCCAGTTCTTGTGTTGCCGCCGATTCGCTTACCAATCAGTCGAAGCAACCGGCTGAGGGCCCGTGTATGGCGCGCAACAAGGTTGCTTCACGGGAGAGAATTCCATGAACTCCGCCCTCGTTCCATCGGGGTCTATCATGGCCAGTTGCAACTTTCCGTCAACGCCGAGAAGCGAAAGATGCTCACTCCCGGACGGAACCCAACCTCTTCGCTTCAATTCATCAGCCAACTCTGCAACACTTGGGACTCCGGGTGAGAAGTGGTTCGCGCTACCAAGCTGAGCTCGAGTCGGCGCAGCAGGAAGATACAGCATGTATTCCAGCCAGTCCGTTCCATCGGGGACCTGCATCATAACCCAATCCGTGTGGTCCGCGGTTGCTCCTCCCTGCCAGTACAAGTGAAACCCCAGCAGGTCCTTGTAGAAATGGTCGAGTACTGCCCGGTTTCGTACAACAAAACCGACATGGACGATGTGTCCGCTCAGTCGTCGCGAGGCGGATTGGGGCGCCTTCGGAGGGTGGGCGCCTGCTTGCACGAAATCGATCTTGTTCCCCTCGGGGTCAACCACTTCAAAGTGCTTGTTGCCATCGATGTCAGTCGTAACAGCATCCGGGACTTTGACGCTGTGCGCGTAAATAAAAAGTCGCAGCGCTTCTGCATCGCTCGTCAAGAATCCAACGTCGATCAGACGATCATTCAATTCCGCGCGGGGCGCCGGTTCCAGTTGAATGTACTGAAGGTGGTTCGCGTAGAACCGAACAGGCAAACGTTGACCACCCGCCGGCGCCTGTTCCCAACCAATTAGAGACCCATAGAACTTCTGTGACCTGGCAAAGTCGTCCGCATAGAGCGTCATGTGCGAGATGCCTGTGATAGCGGGTCGTGGAACTATCGTCTGTCCTTTGGTCGCGGCGCAGGCGGCGAGAAGAAACAAAACCAGGAGTACACGCGGCATTTGATTCCTTCCTGCCCGAGTGGCGCTTCACTGGAGCCTCGTGGACTGGTTGCCGACCTCCACGAAAGAGCGCTAAGCGGTCTCGGCCGGCGCAGCGGTTGTGCCCAACTCAATCGTCTGCGATCCAAGACGCGGGTGTTTGGCAATCAAGCGAATTACGCCAGCCTCCTCGGCGGCGCGAATCCATACGGCTCCGGTCCCTCCAACGAGAGAGAAAGGATTGTCGCCAATCAGCGTCGCCGGTCCTTCGAGCGCAAATTGGACGGGATCGTTCGCGTAGGGTCGAATTGCTCCAAATTCGTCCGTCACGCGCAACACTACGCGCGTGGCGTCAGCGCCATTTGCTTCGAGGGTCAGATCGTCTGGAGCAATGGAGAATTTGCAATCGACACCCCGGCCAGACAGCGATTTTGAAATCGCCAGCTTTCCATTCACGTATCCATCGATGCGCAGGTCGCCCCAACCGGCGCGGACTTTTCCCGCATCCAGGATGAAAGGCGGGTATTTCAAATTTGCGAATTCTGCGCGATCTGGATTGAGATCCGCAAGAAGCGCCCATTCATTCTTCGTTCCGCTCCCTGGGCGAATGAACACTTTGAGATGTTCGCAATTGGAACAAATGACCGCCTTGCTGAAGCCCACCGACTCATCGCCTCTGGCCCAGTGGAATGCCGGCTCAAGCACAATCTCTTCTGCGGGATCGCACTGCGATTTGTAGAACCCCGCGGCCGGCTTCGGTTCGCGAAAGATATCCGTCACGCCGTGGTAGCAGATTCTGTCGCCCGCGCCAAAATTGTCGTGTGTGTTGTAGTCGAATGCGCACCAGCCAATGCCGCCCGCATACTGCGGATCGGATGCCAACTGGTTGTGGATGCGCGCGTGGCGCAACGTGTGCTCCCGCTGCCGTTCATCGTCGTCCGTGGTCTTGGTGGGGAAGGTGTGGCCCACAAATTCGGTATTCAGATAGCGAGGGTGATTCGGCTTCTTCAACGGGAATCCAAAATCGTTCAACGTGAAGACATCTTCAAGGAACTCCGACTCCTGGAAGGTGCGAATTCCGCCCGTTTGACGGCTGTCGTCGAGCGCGTGAGCAAGCGCGTTGGTCCGCATGTAGAAGTCCTGATCGTCCTTCGATTCATTGATGCGCACTCCCCACAATACGATGGCGGGATGGTTCCAATCGCGGCGAATCATGCGGCCGACGTTGTCGATGGCCACCTGCTTCCATTCTTCGTTCCCAATGTGCTGCCATCCTGGAATCTCTTCCAGCACAAGCAAGCCTAGTTCGTCGCAACAGTCCAAGAAATGCCGCGACTGCGGATAATGCGATGTGCGAACGATATTGCAGTGCAAGCTCTTCCGCAAAATCCATGCATCCTTGCGTTGCGCGCGCGCGGGCATTGCCTGTCCAACGAAGGGGAACGTTTGATGGCGGTCGAGACCTCGCAGTTTGACGATCTTTCCGTTGAGCGAAAACCCATGATCGGTGAAGACGGCTTCACGGAAGCCCACTCGCCGGCTGTCTTCATCGACAACACGGCCGTCGCGAACGAGTTTCACATGAACTGTATAAAGGTGCGGCTGGTCGAGATCCCAAAGTTGAAGCTCGCCAAGTTTTGAAAGTGTGACCGCATGGCGAGCCGGATCGTCGATTGTTTCAACGCTCGCGTGGACCGATGCAGCGTTATATGGATCGATCGACGGCGCATCCTTGGATGCGGGCGCCGCGCCGGCGGCAGGCTGCTCGATTTCACGCGCCCCTTTGGCTATCAGTCGATCGCCATCGCGCAGTTCAACTTCAAGCGATAGCCGGCCATCTGAAGAAGCGGCGCCCGCAAGGAAGCAAATTACGTCCAGGGAGGGGTTGGGACTCAACACATCCCTCGGCCGGGCAAAAATGTTATCGATGTAAGTGGAAGGAACAATCCGCAGCGCAACCTCGCGATAGATGCCGCCGAAGGTGAGGTAATCGATCTCGTAGCCGAAGGGAGGAATATCGGCTCGTTCCGTCGAATCCACTTGCACGACCAGGACGTTCTCACCTTCATGCCGCAGATGCTCGGTCAGCTCAAATGAAAACGGAGTAAAGCCTCCCTTGTATCCGCCCAGGTGGACGCCATTAATCCACACCGTGGAGGCGGTCATGGCTCCTTCGAAGTCAACAAACACGCGCTTTCGCGCTGCATCGCGCGGAACCTTGAAGCGCCGGCGGTAGGTTGAAACGAACTCGTATTCCTTATCGTCGAATCCATGCCAGGGCAGCGAAATATTCGTGTGCGGAATAACGATGCGTTCGAACTTGGAATCGTCAAAGTCCACCGCTTGGGCGCCCTCAATTTTTGCAGGGTGAAATCTCCAATTCCGATTTATTGGCAGAATGGACCTGCCCGCAGTCGCAAGCTCTTCAGCTCGCGATAATGACGGCGCATCCGACAGCGCCACCGAGGCCAGGATCGTGCCTGTTGTCTTGATGAATTCGCGCCTATCCAACGGCAGCTCCTCTTCTAGTGTTCAATTCAGATTCGATTGCAAAGCGGACAGTTCACCCGCTCGCGCGTCTTTAGCGATCCACGGTGATTTCATACCAGGTGGTGACTGGGTTACCGAGCGGGAGCTTCCAGCCATCTCCGCTCTTTGCCCCGTCGATTGCTGGACCCAGCGGCTGGCCGGCGCCGTCGATTGGTTGCAGATGAATGGAACGTGAGCCGTGAAGATCGCGGAGAATCACACTGCCCCTCACCTGCTCGACAAGCGTGGGAGACTCTCCCCAGTTGGTCACGTCCGTGCCTGCCGTATTCCACGACTGGCCGGTGTTCTCCACGCGCCCCCCGGCAACCAGAAGCAGCCTCGATGCCTTATCAATTGGGTTGTCGTCGAGTGAGCTGAGTTGGATCGAACAAAACGAGTTGTCGAGTTCCACGGCAAGATTTGCGAGCGGCTTATGACTCGAATTGACGAACCCGATCAGCGCTTGCGTTCTGGGAGCGTCGACAGCAACCAGGCCTGCCCGCTTCGATGAATGATACCAGGCAAGTTGCCGCGTATCAGAAGTAATGGGATCGGGCACGGGAGTTTCACCAAAGGGCTGAGTCGGTGGCCCATCGAACGAGGAGATGCGCACCTCGTGCTCAAGCGGAAGATCGAGCGGAAAGCCGGGGGTATAGTACGGGCGCTCAGTGGATGGAATCAGCATGCTGTCAAAAACCTGCTTCTCTGTGTAGGAGCGTTCTCGTATTGAGTGCGCTTTCTCAATATCGCCGCGAAGAAAGGCCAGCGCTCCGGCCGCGAGCTCCGGCATCTTCACCGGATCAAGCGATATATCGAACGGATCGCCTACATATGGCTTCCATGCCGGGTCGGCTTTCGGTTCGAACGTGTACCAGAAAATTCCGTCCCAATCCTGCATCGCTGCATAACTGGCGAGTATCGGGATTCCTTCGCCATCATAGTCATTGGGATATGGATTGTTGACCTCGCTCACGGTGTATGGCTTCTCGGCAACGGCGGAGCGCGAAAGCTCAACGACTGTTGAATTGAACGGATCGTCGACCATTGGAGACTTGCGCACGTACATCTCAGGATGTTGCCAGTAGGTGTGCCCATCAATTACATCCGAGGCCAGTGACGCCAACAGAATTGGGTAACCGCTGCCGGAGTGACTGTGGTCGGCAGTAGCAATGATCAAGGATTTCGATCCGAGGGTCTGCTTGATGTAATCCGTCATCTCCGCGAAATAGACGCGTTGCGCATCGTTGTAAAATTCGGCCTCTGCGTAGAAACGGTCCGGAGGAGCTGTCGCGCCCACGGCTCTAAACCCGGCCATCAGCGACACCGGAGCCTGATCGTCCTTGACGCCAGCGATGGATCGCAATGCCGCCACCTGCTCGGGCGTGCGGTGCTTTGAGAGCCAGTGGTTGTACATCTCACTGAGTTCGTGCTCGTGGAACGGAGACGGCGCGCGAAATCCGATATTCAACGCGTTCTCGTTGTTGATCTCAACGATTGCCACGGCCGGGTCTTCGGTGTACTTCAATTTCGTATATGGATTGCGATGCGCGAGCAGTTGCTGCGCGTATTCCTTTTGCAACTCGATCATGCGGCGGTCGAAGAGAGAAGTCCCCTTTGCCCCTTGCCGCAGTAGATTCGCATCCTGAACTCCGTCGCCTGTTTTGAACGGCCGGCCGACGAGTAAATTGAAGTCAATATAAATTCCGCGCTTCTCAAGCTCGGCAATGAAGAAATCTTCCTTGTCCAACTGGCCGGCATCCATTGTGCGCGAGTCAGTGGCGTGACCGTCAAGCAGACCGCGAGGAGCCTCGAGATCGAGGAATTGAAAACGCGCGCAGTTCACGCCGAAGCGCGCTAGTGTTGCCGCTATGAAAGGCGCATCTTCCCTGGTGGGGATTTGCCGCGAGCCCCGGCTCCAATCGGTAATGTTGACTCCCCAGAACCGAATCCCCCGACCTTCTCCCGTTATGAGATGGCCATTCGCTACCTGGATGAAACCGTGCTTGCCTGCCGGAGCATCGAGCAGGAACGATACGTCAACCGGGGAGTGGGAAAGCAGGGCGCTTCGGTGGTCCATCGTAAAAGGCGCCATCCCGTCGGTCGACTGTCCTGGGCAATAGCGAAAGAAACCAAGAGAGCAGAACGCGAGGGCGACAATTGCCACTCGAATACGCATGGATCTTCCTTTCAACAGACACGCTGCGGAGTTGCACGCACGCGGCAGGCAGTTTACGAGGGGTACTTATCCTGAAAGCTCCAGACCGTGCCACTATATGCTTTCCCGGCCTCTTCTGAATCAGACAAAAGTCGGATTCCAGACATGCTCCTCATATGCTGGAATACATTGATTCCAAAAGATCGATTTCGATTGATCGCTAAGTATCGAACAACGAAGAAATGTCGATGACCGCCGCGGCGCTGCAACTCGCAAGGATTATCGTTTGCGGTCCGGCGCATTGGTGAACATTGACTTATGCATCGTTGAATTGGCGCAGAACTCGAAACCGGACATTGCTCGATCGCAAATGGAGTAATTTATATGCCGCAGGAGACCGCAAATCCGAGTTTAACTTTGACCAGGCGCGACCTCCTTGAGCATGCCGCTCGGGGCGCCGTGCTCATCTCTACTTCGTCGTATCTAGGTCATGCACAGGCGCTGCTTTCCTCCCCGATCTCCTCACAAAGGACCAGAGAGACATTCGACTTTGGATGGAAATTTCTGAAAGCGGACGCACCCGGAGCGCAGGAGCCGGGCTTTGCCGATACAAATTGGAGGGATGTCGACCTTCCTCACGATTGGAGCATCGAGGGACCATTCGGGGAGAAGGAGTCTTCCGCGGGCCCGGGTGCATATTTGCCCACCGGAGTTGGATGGTACCGAAAAAGATTCGAGCTGCCTGATTCACGCAATCCTGCATCGGTCTTGCTTGAGTTCGATGGCGTCTATCAGAACAGCGACGTCTGGATCAACGGGACGCACCTGGGCCTGCGCCCCTATGGATACATCCCCTTCGCCTATGACCTGACCCCTTATCTCCGCAAGAAGGGGGAAAACGTTGTCGCCGTGCGCGTAGACAATTCCCTGCAGACGAATTGCCGTTGGTATTCAGGCTCCGGCATTTATCGCCACACATGGCTGCTGAGCACAAGTCCACTGCGCGTGGCACACTGGGGAACCTGCATCACGTTTCCGCGCATTTCAAAAGACTCCGCCACCATCCAGGCGAAGACAAAGGTCGTTAACAGTCTCAATGCAGGCGCCTCGTGCTCATTGACAACAACGATCTTCGACAAAGACCAAGTCGCAGTCAAGGCCGCTGAGATTTCTCAGGAGGTCCCAGCCAACGGCGAATACGAGTTCGTTCAGGATATCGTTGTCGAGAAGCCGATTCTCTGGTCGGTCAGCAATCCATATCTCTATACCGTTCGCAGTACGGTGCGCCAGTCCGGCACGGTCGTGGATGAATACGATACTCCCATCGGGATCCGCGAAGTTATCTTCGACACGAATCGAGGCTTTCTGCTGAATGGCGAACACATCAAACTGAATGGCGTGTGCATTCACCATGAGGCCGGCAGCGTTGGATCTGCCGTTCCCGAGCGCGTATGGGAGCGCCGACTCCAGATACTTCGCGAAATGGGATGCAATGCAATTCGGACCAGCCACAACCCATATTCAACAGAGTTCATGGACCTCTGCGACAGGATGGGGTTTCTGGTCATGGCTGAGGCATTTGACGAATGGAAAGTGCCCAAGGGGCAGATTCGTCATGGCTACAGCCTCCACTTCGATGAATGGTATGAGCGCGACCTGAAGAACTTCATTCATCGCGACAGAAATCATCCGTCCATCGTTCTGTGGAGCGCCGGCAATGAAATCGGCGACCAGTCCGACCCCAACGGAGCCGAGACACTGCGAAAGTTGCTCGCAGTCTTCCGTACCGAGGATCCAACGCGCTTGGTAACTGCAGGCTGCGATCGAATTGCTTCCGATCCCGCATCAAACACAGCCCGGCCCGAATTCCTGGCACTCCTCGATGTTGTCGGATACAACTATGTCGATCGCTGGCGTGACCGCGCAAGCAAGTACTACAGCATCGATCGCGAAGCGTATCCGCAACGGCGCTTCATCGGCACGGAGAGCAGCGGCATGGGCAGTATTCGTGGAGACTACCGCGGCCTGTTTGCCGACGGCGCGGCACCGCCCAATCGCCGGCGATTCATGTTTGAGGGGAATCTGGACATCAATGTCGAGTCGCTTTGGAAATTCGTCCGAATCTACGATTATGTTGCGGGCGACTTTATGTGGACCGGGATCGACTACCTTGGTGAGTCTTTCTGGCCGATGAAGAGTTCGTTCTCTGGAGTCATCGATACTTGCGGGTTCAAGAAAGACGGATTCTATTTCTACCAGAGTCAATGGACTGAAATGCCGATGGTCCATTTAGCGCCGCACTGGAATTGGAAGGGCAAGGAAGGACGCCTCATTCCCGTAACCTGTTACACAAACTGCGACACCGTCGAGTTGTTTCTCAATGACAAGTCACTCGGCGTGAAAGGGTACGAATTCCCGCGTGCTGGAATGGAAGGCACATACGGAAACTTCCCGGCGCGGGCCAGAACGCAGAAGACAACAGCCGACCTCCACTTGAGCTGGGACGTGCCGTTCGAAGCAGGGACTTTGAAGGCGGTGGCAACGAGGGACGGCAAGGTCGCAACCGCCGCGGAAGTATCCACAACGGGAGAGCCGGCGGCAATCTCTCTTTCGGTCGATCGCGCGACCATTGCGGCCGACCGCCGCGACGTGGCTCACATGGTGGTTGAAGTTCGCGACAGCGAGGGGCGCATGGTGCCAACAGCGAACAATGAGATTGCCTTTGAGGTTTTGGGTGAAGGCAAACTGATCGGCGTCGATAACGGAGATCCGTACAGTCACGAGGATTACAAGGGAAATCGCCGAACCGCGTTCAATGGTTTGTGCCTGGCGATCGTTCAGTCAACTGCGAAAGCCGGCGAGATCAAAATCACCGCATCGTCGCCGGCGCTCCGCTCAGACAGCGTGACTGTCGCGGCGAGCGCATGATCGCAGGGCAGCTTTCGCAAACCATTTGAGAGTGAGCTGGCGATCGAAGGCTCAAACACCACGATCGGTTCGAGCCGGCGCCGGCCGTGAATTTGCGCGCCCCTACATGTGTACGAGTCCGCGCTGAAGCGCGGCGACCACCGCCTGGGTGCGATCCTCCACCTGCAACCGCAACAGAATTACACTGACGTGGCATTTGACTGTGGCCTCGGAGATGCTTAAATGCGAAGCGATCGTTTTGTTGCTTTCGCCGCGGGCCAGTAACTGCAATACTTCCCGTTCCCGGGGGCTGAGGTCGGAGCTTGGCGTTCTCGATGCCAGAGCCAGCGAAACCGGCGAGGGCAGAAAGCGGCCGCCGGCATGAACCTTGTGCAGCGCGTCCACCAGGGCCTCATGCGGCATCCCTTTGATGATGTATGCGCGCGCACCTGCTTCCAGCGCCTGGAAGATGTCTTCGTCACCCTCGTAGGTGGTCAGCACAACAAAGCAGGCCTGCGGATGCGTCCTGCGAATGGTGCGAATCGCATCGACGCCGCTCATCCCCGGCAAACGCAGATCCATAAGAGTAATATCCGGACGATGCCGGTCAAATTGCTCAACCGCTTCTTCACCGGTCGCCGCCTGGGCCACCGCGACCATGTCAGGGCGTCCATTGATGATCGCAGTAATGCCCACGCGCATGATGGGGTGATCGTCCACTACGAGAACCTTGATTTTCTCCGCATTCTTAGGACTCATGTCCTCACCATTGCCCTTCTGGCGGTGGATATACGCTTCGGAATCTGGATGAATATACTTGTTCCTTTTCCAATTGCACTCTCCAGATCGAACCGCCCACCCACCGACTGTACGCGCTCCTTCATTCCAAGCAATCCATAATGGCGTCCTTCGCTTGGTTGAATCACTTTCGGATCGAATCCCGATCCATCGTCCAGGACCTGCAGCGTCAAGTCTCTGGCGGCAAAGCCTACTCTAATTTGAATCTTTGCCGGCTTGCCGTGCAAGACTGCATTGTACACAGCTTCACGCGCCATCATCATCAACTCATGGGTTGCGAATTGATTCAGCACAAATGGCTTGCCCGTCATTTCAACCACGATCGGCACTCCCGACTCCTTGCCAATCTGGTCCGCCATCCTCTCGATGGACGGGCCGAGCATATTCTCCGAGGCATTTTGCCGGCGCAGATTCCAAACAGCCTGCCGGGCTTCATCGATTGTGCATCGCACCTGGGTGCGAGCGTGTTCCACCAGATCCCGAGTCAACCCGGAGCTGTCGTTCTGCCGGTCAAGACTCGCGAGCGCCTCAAGGAGCGCCGACACGCTGGCGCAACCTTGAATTACGGTATCGTGCATCTCCCGCGCCAAGCGGCCGCGCTCGTCGATCACTGCTTCAAAGCGCATTTCTATTTGCCAAAGCCGGAAGCGATAAATGCCCACGATAGCAGCCGCCAGCAGCCCGACGCAGCAGGCGACGAACCACGGAGTGCGATAGAAATGCGGCTTCTGCACAATGGAGATCGATGCCTCGGAAACAGCTTGCGGATCGTTGACTTGAAAAGCAGCAACGCGAAACGTGAAGGCTCCGGCAGGAAGATTTGTATACGTTGCGATTCGCCTCGATGAGGCATCCGTCCAGTGCTGGTCAAATCCGTCCAGCATGTACCGGAAGCGCATGCCTTCCTGGGAGCGAAGCAGAATCGGAGCGTAGGAGACCTCAAGCCTGCTGCTTCCGGGGGCCATCACGAAGTTGTCTTTGCTTGTGGAAGCGAGCCCGTCGACCAGCACCTCATCGATCACAACAGCAGGCGCCGGCGTCTGATGAACCGCGGTCTTCAAAATGTGAATTGGCCCCTTGTTGCTCGGGAACCAGACATCGCCCTCGTTTCCCAGGCATCCGGACGATTGCCTGCCGCCATAGATTTGCGTGGTCTCTACTTCATCCGCGATGCCATAAAGCGTGAGCGAAAGGTGCTGGTCTTGGTTTTCAGCGGCAAGGTCGAGTTCGCGCCGGTGAAGCAATGAGATTCCATTGGGACCGCTCATCCAGAAACTGCCTTTTGCGTCCTCGAGTATCTGGTAAATGCTGTTGCTGACCAACCCCTGGGCCGTGGTGTAATGCGTAAGCTTGTTCTGCCTCCACCGAAACAGCCCGTTGTTTCTGGTTCCAAACCACAGTCCGCCGTCGGAGTCCTCGTGGATGGCCCATACTTTCTCCTCGCTGAGCGCGTCGGTCACTGCATCGTGAACGAAGCCGCCCGAATGGAGATGATTCAATCCACGGTCCGTTCCGATCCAGATGTCACCATTGCGATCTTCAAGCACTGCCCGCGTGCTGAAGTAGGAGAGCCCATCGCGCATCTGATAATTCGTGAATCCGTGCGGAGTCCAATGACTTACCCCTTCGTCGGTCGCGATCCACATGGAACCGTCGCGGCTTTGCAGCAGGGCGCGGATGAAGTTGTTGACCAGGCCCTCTTTTGTGGTCAGTTTGCTCACCCGGCCTCCATCGATCCGTGCAACCCCCTCTCCGTCAGTACCGACCCATAGAGCGCCGCCACGATCGCGGTAGACGTTTCGCACGGAAATGTGCCCCAGTTCCGGAAAGACATAGGACTCAGCCACGCCGTTGCGCAAGCGGAAGACATCGGTTGAAACCACCCAAATCGTGGCGTCGCGATCCTGGTAGATGGTTCCGAAATCCGAGTCCTCGGAATGGGGCAGGGGAACAATCCGCACCGGGGTCTTGGTCAGGCGCAGCAGGCCCGCCTGGGTCCCAATCCACAGGTTCTGCTCGTCGTCCTCAAAGATATTCAACACGGTGTTGCTGGGAAGCGAGTCCGGCGAGATCATGCGGATGTACTTGCCTCCGGTACTCAGCCAGATTCCCTGCCCGATCATCCCAATCCACAAGCCGCCGTCCGATGCTTGCCGGAGCACCCGGACAGTTCCCTTGATGCCGGGCACGCGGACAAATCGCGAGCTTCCCGGATCAAGGCGGTTCAGCCCGGAGACCGTTCCAACCCACACAGTATGGTCTCTCGTTTCCAGGATCGACTTGACCCGGTTTTGACTTGCCCCGCCACCGAGGGGATATTCACGCGCTGCGCTTCCGTTGATGCGAATCAGTCGTGAGCCCCCCACCCATAATCCGCCCTCATGGTCCGCGGCGATGGCGTGGACTGCAATTGGCGCCACTCCGTTCCTGTTGTCTATGCGTTCAAATCTGTCTTGGTCAAACCTCAGCAGTCCGTTGTCGGTTCCGACCCAGATCGTCCCAGCCCGATCTTCATGCAACGCACGAACAAAACCGTCGCTCAGCCCCTCTCGGGCGCCGTAAGAGCGAAATTGACCGGCCCGATAGCGAACCAGGCCGCCGCCCTCCGTGCCGATCCAGAGACTCCCATCGCGCGAGGCCATGAGAGTGAATACGCTGTTTTCCTTGATCTCGGGAGTATTCTCATGATCGAAGATGGTGAACCGCGCGCCATCGAAGCGCACCAGACCGCCGGTTGTACCAATCCACAAATAGTGATCAGAAGTTTGCGCGAACGCCTGAACGGTTTGCTCGGGAAGCCCGTCCTGGGTCTGCCAGAGCTTTCGCGTGAAGCCGGGCGGTGAAGACGCATACATTGCGATGCAACCCAGCCCGATGAGAAATGCCAGACAGGCCATTCTTGCCGTCTTCAGGCATGTAGAACGCCCCCCGTATTCCATTTCGCGCATCTCAGGGAGCATTTCCAGAGGAAGCATCTTCATCCATTTCCGGCTATCGATTTCTGCCACGATCATGGCTTCTCATTGGCCGGGGCCGCGACTTGCTGCCCGGGTCCGCGATTCATCTGGCGGTACAACTGCGCGAGGCGGTCTTTTGTGGCTCGGAGATCCTCAAAAAGCTTCATCTCTTGCCTTTCCTCATCGGCAAGATGCAGCGTATGGCAAACGCGCGCGAGCCTGTAGTGTGCGTTCGCATTCATGGGATCGGCCTTAACTGCCGATCGCAGGTAGGCCAGAGCCTCCTGTGGCCTTTCCCGTTCGACAAGAACCTCGGCTAGCCCCAACTGCGCTTCTACCTCGCTCGGATTCAGTTCAATGGCCCGCAGATAAAGCGGGTAGGCGGCATCGCTGCCTGCTTGCAACTGCGCTATGTGGCCAAGCGCGCATTCCACCCTTGCGCTGTCGCCGTCGGTCTGGATGGCGGCCTCGAGCTCATCCTTCGCCTGGGCCTGTGTTTCAGCATTGTTTGACGATTCCAGCATGGTCTCAGCCAGCTCGAAATGCATGCCAGGCAGTCGCGGATCGGCGGCGATGGCCGCGCGGTAGTGCTCGATCGCTCCCTTCAGATCGCAATTATTGACGAGCTTTTCGGCAATGAGCTGTTGCATGCGAGCAGACCCCGGCGCCAGCAAGGCGAGCTTGTTCATTGTGTTGTCTGCCATTTCAGAGTAAATTCGCTGGGCAAAGAAGAGCAGATCCACATTGTCCGGGTCCGACTCCACCAGGGAGCGAATAATCGGCAGTGTTTGGTCCAGGTCGCCCTGCTGGAAGTAGAAATCCGCGAGCTGAACACCGACTTGGGTGCGCAGCTTCCGATCCTTCAGATTGGCAAATGCGGTTTCCATGTCGGCTTGAGCGGTCGGCTGCCCCAGCCTTCGCTCGCAAATCGCCAGGAGGGCCAGCGCGTTTGTCAGATCGGGCGAGGCGCGAAGCGCACTCTGAAACTCCGGCTCCGCGGCTGGGCAGTCTCCGTGAAAGAATGCCATCACCCCAAGATTTGCATGGGCATCCGCGTTGCCCGGATCAAGCTTGAGTGCGGCACGAAACTCGGTTGCTGCGAGCGCTTGATCGTTGGCCTGAAGAGCCGCGTGGCCGCTCTCTAAATCTCCCGCGAGTTCGGACTTGGAAGAAGGAGTCTGCGCCGGCAGCGGATGCGGGTGGAGGATCAAGCCGCAGAACAAAAGGGAAGCGAGGCGCATCGCTCCGACGATCTCCTCTGCCCCGCGAAAATGCCGGGGGACGCAACCCGTTGCGTGGCCCCGACGACCGCATCTCGATCGCCTGCCGGGCCATCCCGGCTGACGGAAAGGATCATCGAACCACCCGGCAGATCTTGCATCGAGAAACATGGTACGAGCCCGCTGGTGAAATTGTAGGGCATTGCGGGAACCAAAAACGCCGATTCCAAGAAACCGAAAACCGGGATCCACGTGTGTAGAGGCAGATGCACACCTGGACCCCGTTTCCGTATCTAAGCGGGAGATAGATCAAAACGTAATGCGGCCTCCAAGCTGGGTAGATCGCGGACCGTTCGCTCCCGTAATTGTTCCGCCACCAACAATTCCAGTTCCGGTGGCGGTACTCGGATTGTCGAAATTCGGGTGGTTCAGCACGTTGAAGGAATCCATTCTGACCTCGAATCGAGCAGCTTCAAAAAGTCTGAAGGATTTTCCAAGGCTAAAATCCAAATCACGCCAACTGGGGCCAATGAGGTTGTTTCTGCGCTCGTCGCCAAAGGTTGCAGTGGCAGGAGTCGCGAAAGCGGCCGGGTTGTACCACTCATTGATCGAAGGATTCGGCACCCCAGGATTGGCGACTACATTTGGGAGCCACGAGAAGCCGCATCCACATTGGTTCGCCGCGGAACCGCTCAAATCCTGTCCGTTGTTCGACGTGCCCACTGTAAACGGAATGCCGCTGTGAACGTGGAATACGCCGTTCAACCGCCAGCCACCGAGGATCTCATCCGCGACCCCATGCAACGCAAAGTCCCTCCCTTCGCCGAAGGGAAGCTGGTATCCGACGTCGCCGGTAATCGAATTTCTAGTATCGAGTGTCGATAAGCCGTAGTTGGCGGGGACGTCAAAGGCATTCTGCCAGACATCGACGCCTGTGTTGTTCCCTGATCCGGTGCCCGAGTCCATGGTCTTCGACCAGGCATAATTGAATACAAAGTTCAGCCCATGCGATGTCCGCTTTTCCACCCTCAACTGCAGCGCGTCGTAGTTCGAGTAGCCGTCGTACAGAGCTGCCGAGACTGAACAGAAGAGTGGGAACTCGGTCGGCGAGTTATAACACGTAGAACTGCTCGACAGGGCCGCCAGGGGCACCTGATCGATGTCACGCCCAAAACCGAGGTGCGTACCCTTGGTGTGGACGTAGCTGGTGTCGACTAGAGTTTGGAACGCCATCTCGTGCTGCACGGAAAACAGAAATTCCTGATAGTAGGTTACCGGGCGTTTTGCGGGGAAGTACGACACATTGTCGTAGTTGTATTGTGAATTCGAAAGGCTGCTCAACGTCGGATATGCGACGGCTCCGGGGCCGGGGCCGTTTTTCAGCAGAAACGCGGGTGAATTCCCATAGCCTTGCGAACAATGAGGATTGAGCCCGACCCCGTATGCGCTTGAGTAGGGATCAACCGACCATGGCGCGTCGGATACGCCGTAGCTTGTTCTGACCACCCACTTTGGAATGGGAGACCAAGATAGCCCAACGCGTGGAACCCATTCATTTGCGCCATCCTGAATTGTGCCTCTACCCTGCCCACCATAGAGCATCGCGCCGAGCGCATTTTTCGCGTACTGTCCGTTATTCACGACTGTCGGATCGAATGTCCCCCTGCGTCCCTGCCAGTTGCACCTCGAACGGCTGCTATGCGGAGACTGACAGCGCGGACCTCGATCTAGCCAGGCGCGCCAAGCAACTCGGCATGTCAGTCAAGTTGACGCTGTTCTTCGACGGCGCATCGTCGACCGCGACTCCAGGCGCGTGGTCGGGATACACGCTGGCTCAGGCGCAGACAGCTGTCTATAACTACGTCAAGGCGGAGCTTGAGACTTATCGGTCTGCGGGTGTGATGCCAGATATGGTAACGATAGGCAACGAAGTGGATAGCGGGTTCTTCGGTTCGCTCGCTTCGCCCACCGGAAATGACTTTGGCCCGTTCGCAGCGCTTCAGATTCAGGGCATGCAGGCGGTGCTGGATGCTTCGTCCGACACGTCCACCGGAGCTGCGATTCCGGGGCCGCTTCGCTGCATACACATCACGCCCGCGTGGGACCTGAGCAGCTTCTTCGCATTGGTCAACAGCAATTCCATTCCCTACGATGCGATCTGCCAGAGCTACTATCCCATTTATCATGGCCCGCTCACAGCGGCACAGGCAGCGGCATCCAACCCTGGCAATCAACCCGTGGAGCAGTCGGTGTTAACGATGGCGGCAACGTCCCTTGGCAAACCGATCTTCCTCATCGAGGCGGGCGAGCATTACGAGAACGGATTCGATTCGAACGATCCCTGGTATCCCGCCACCGTTGCCGGTCAACGCCAGTTTCTCATCGACGTCGACACTGTGCTGAAAGGCTTACCGAGCAGACTGGGCATGGGCATGGATTATTGGGATGCGGAGGGCGTGAACACCGCGGTGCCAGGCGGCGGCTTTACCAACGGCGAAGGTGCTCCGAATGGTACCTATGTCTGGAATGGCCTGACACTGTTTGACAATGCCGATACAACCGGCGCTTCGCAATCCAGCGCCATAAACTACTCGGCCGTTCTCAGCGGCGCCGATGCACTTGGCGGTAAGATCGATTCGTCGCTGACTTACAAGCTTGTCAACCTCGCCAGCGGAAGCATACTGGAGTCTTCCAGTTCGTCTCCGACCCAGGATGCGCCCTTGGACACCGCATCAAGCGACGGAAGCGCCAGTCTTTTTCAGCAATGGTCAATAACCAGCAACGGCGACGGATACCTGCAAAATGCAAACGCAGGCTTGTCGCAGGGAACGACCGCGCAGTTACTCGACAACAATGAATCGGCCAGTGCCGGCAGTGCCATTGTGCTGAACGCCGCAGTTGCCGGCGCGGTGTCACAGGAGTGGAACCTTGTCTCCGCGGGCAACGGAAACTACACGATCGTCAACAAATCGAGCGGCCAGGTGCTCGCTGTGGCGGGAGCTGGCTCCGGCACGATTGAGCAACAAGCCCCTGCAAGCACCAGCCAGGACTGGATTACACCGGCAAATCAGTCGCAGTTGTGGGAAGTGATCCCAGTCCACATCACCGTCCAGGGCAAAGTGACTGCTCCTGCTTCGACATCGACCTCTCTCACAACTTCCACTACCATTGTGAACCCCGGACAAAGCGTTAGTTTCACCGCAACAGTAACCTCTCTATCCGCCACGCCATCGGGCACGGTGAATTTTCTGAATGGGTCGAATCAATTAGGAAGCGGAACTCTCAATGCAAGTGGGGTTGCAACCTTTGCCGGAACAGTCTCGCCCGGAGTCAACTCCATCTCCGCGGCTTACGCGGGCAGCTCACAATTCGCTTCTTCGACCTCCGCCGCGATTATGGTTTTTGAGCCTGACTTCTCTGTATCGGCAAATGAGACTAGCCTGACCGTCTCGACCGGTGGAAGCGGAAACGTCTCGCTCACCCTCACGCCCGTCGGAGGCTATAACGGCACGGTTGCCATGAGTTGCTCCACCTCCCTTACGGGCGTGACCTGCGCATTCACCCCCGCCAGCTACACACTGAATGGATCGAATACAATCCAAACGGGGACTGTGGCAATCACTGCGTCATCTACCGCTGCTGCGATTCAAAAGCAGCTTGATGGGCACGGCGACCAAGCGGCGGCGGCCCTGTTCCTGCTACCAGGTGGAGTCATCGTATTGTTCATCGATTTTCAGCGCCGGCGTTTGCTGCGCAACTCACGCATTCAGCAGTTGTTTGTCGTTCTTGCCTTGCTTTCGGCCGGGGCGGGACTCGCTGCTTGCGGTGGAAGCGGCAGTAGCGGCGGATCCACTCAACAGCCGGTCACAGGCACGGTGACGATTACCGCCGCTGGTTCAAACGGGGGCGTTTCGCAAACCCTGCAGGTCTCCGTCACCATCAATTGACTTTCGCTGTTCGGGTCTCGACTGAACAGTGGGCGCGCTTGATTTGGAGAGAGTTACAAATGACAAAGAGCGATCGTAGGCGATCTTCGGCGGGACTCACCCTGCTCGCTATTCTCCTCGGAGTGGCTTCGTCCATTGCACAGGCGCCTGATGCCGTCTATCTCTGGCCCCACGAAGCGCCAGGATCGGAGGGCAAGATTGCGCCTGAATCCGTCCGCGTCACGAGCGACGGCGAGCACGTAATCTCCAGCATTCATCACCCGTCCCTTCTGCCTTACCTTCCGGCCAAAGGCACCGCAACAGGCGCTGCCGTTCTGGTCATTCCCGGAGGCGGCCATCGCGAGTTATGGATGGATCATGAAGGCTACAACGTTGCAGCGTGGCTGAGCCAACACGGCGTAGCGGCATTTGTACTCAAGTATCGGCTGGCAGGAGAGCCCGGTTCGACCTACACCGTGGAAGGTACAGAACTCGCCGACACGCAGCGCGCCATTCGGCTGATTCGCAGCCGCGCCGCGGAGTGGGGCGTCGCCCCGAACCGCCTCGGAGTCATGGGCTTCTCTGCCGGCGGCGAACTGGCAGCGATGGCTGGCACACGCTTCGACGCAGGCTCTGCCGGCGCCGCCGATCCAATCGAGCGTGAGTCTTCGCGGCCCACCTTCGTGGCGCTCCTTTACCCGGCGATTCCGCACAGTATGAATCTTACGAAGGAGACGCCGCCGACTTTCCTCGCCTGCGGGGAAGAGGATCGCCCGGATATCGCGCAAGGCGTTCCAGAACTGTATCTCGCTCTCCGCAATGCCGGTGTGTCCGCGGAACTTCACGTCTTCTCCAAGACCGGTCACGGATTCGGCCTTCGCGAAAGCAATCACGGGCCGTCGGCTAGCTGGATTTCTCTTTTCCTGAGATGGATGGAGACGCAAGGATACTTGACGCACCGGTAGAACAGGAAGATCCATTGTTGCCAAAGCGAGACTATCCGCGCAACGCTACGCCGCCTTCAGCTTCATCGATTCGCGAGCAATTCAGCCTGCAGCGAGACGCCGGCTGCACGCAAATTGTTTGCGACCTGCTCGGGACGTGAAGCCCGGATGTTCGGCGAGGCTACTTCAGGGCGGCGAAGAGACCACGCTTGCACCATCTGCGCCATGGTCAATCCGAGGCCTGACGCGATTGGGTTGCCTTCTCCTCCACCGTGACGGACATAAATCTTTCATCGAACAATCTGTATCTCTCGTCCAGGACTTTTGGGGGGAAGGCCGATGGATCGGAGATCGTTTTTCGCGACGTCAGCGCCGGCCCTCGCTCCGGATTTCATCAAGTTCTTAACGGCTGATGTCCCAAAGCCGCTTCAGGAATTGATCGAGCCGGTTCCAATCCGTCCCGTCAAGCCGGGAAGAATGCCGCTGGCGCAAGTGCTGGGGATTTTGCAGGACAAACTGGAGACCGACGCCGTCGTTGCCCCAACGAACGGCTTGCGCCTGCACCGTTATCGAGCGCCGACCGGACTGCTCACGGTAGTCTGCAATTGTGAGTGTCATCCTGATCAATGTTCCAGGGTACCAACGTTCTTCGATTACCGCGTACAATCCAGTGGCGCTGATATCACGAATTATGTGCGCCTCCGGGGAACCGCCGGTCCAGAAGTAAGCAGCGAGTCCTGGCGCGGACCTGCGTACCGCTCTCCTTTTTTTCGTGGTTTCCGGGAAGATCAAACGCTTCAACCAGCTTTTCGGCGGGTCGATATTCTTTGTCTCCGACTCCATCAGCGCATTTTTTCTTGTTTGTTTAGATTCGGAGCGCTGCGCTGTCGAGGCGTCATTCGCATCCGGCACATATGCACCGCTGTTTGGTTGAGATTCCAGGTTGGGATTCGAGAGTGGCTCTTGCATCGCGTCAATGGAATCTAGAACGGCGCTGGGAACTCCGCCGGCAACTTCACTGGAAGGCGAGAAGCGCTTTAAACGCCACAATATCTCTTCGGCTGCGCAAAGCGTCAACTGATCGCCTGTTTGTGTCTGCGACGATTGGACCGAACAGGCTGGAAGCGCCAGAACACTCGCCGCCCGCGGGCTGGCCGGAAAAGGGGGAGGGGCGGAAAGAACCTCGACTACCTCGACGACTCGACAGTTCTTGTCCAGGTAAACCAGATCGAAGGGTGCGCGTTCACCCGCAGAAAGCGATTCTCGAACGGGGGCCATCCAGGCGCCTATCCCGGAGTTGGCCTTGAGGATCGGGATCCACTCTTCCATGTTTGCATACGAAGGGTCGCATGGAACGAGATTCGCGCCGAGGAGGCGATCGGTGGTCTCGTTGTATGCGCAATGTTGTCCTTGCTCCACGGGGTCCTCTCTCTCGGCGAATAACTTGCGGTCGAATGTTGGATACTACGTTTCGATCATCCGCCATGTTAGACCTAACCATACGGAGTTGAACTTTCAGACGTCCGAGCAAGTTTGACCACGTATAGGAATACGAACCATATTTCGGAGTAGTCATCCTCGATCTCGGTCTCACGCCGAGTCATTTTTGGCAGGCGGCGAGCATCCGTTGTGCGTTGGCGGACAGTGTCCCGGAGCAACCCTGGACCTGCATTGTGAATTCGCTGCTAGGCGGTTGCTGTAGGTTCCAGAGCTCAGTGGCGCAATCGGGCTGGCCGCGTGGCGGACGACGCTCGATCGAGAAGAGAGCATCCGGTGAATTCAGGATGCAACGGGCACTTCGCCCGCGATTGCACACGGGGATCGGTTCCGTCCATTGCTATTCGGGAAACGGATCAGTTTCCGGCGTCACCGCAGAATCCATCGCGCGCGACGAGCCTGAGCTTTTCAAGATTCTGATTTACCAGAATCTCGAAATCGAAGGTTGAAGGCGGCAGTTCCAGGAGCCCCTTGGCGCTTTTGTATTCATTCCCAGGACCAACGGACTCAATCGAACGATAGCGTTGCTCCTTCTTGAGCAATGCTTCAAATTGTTCAGCGGGAATCGGACGGCTGAATTTGTATCCTTGCGCTTCGTCACAGTGTTGAGTTCTCAAAAACGCCAACTCTTCAGACGTCTCAACGCCTTCGGCAATGACCCGCAGATGCAGACTTTTGCCCATGCTGATGATCGCGGCAGCGATGGTGGTTCCATCGGGAGAGTTGGCAATCTGGCGAACAAACGATTGGTCAATTTTGAGGGCGTCGAGCGGGAACTCGCGAAGGTAACTCAAGCTGGAGTAGCCCGTGCCGAAATCATCGATTGCCACTCGCACCCCTTTGGCCCGCAGGATCTGAAGGGTAGTCGTCGCCAATTCGATATTCCGCATGAGGACGCTCTCGGTGACTTCCAACTCCAGAGAGCTCGGATCCAGGCCGGTCGCGTTGAGAGTTGCGAAAAGGCCCTCGAGAAAGCGTTCATTTCGAAACTCGATTGCAGATACGTTTACAGCGATTGAACGGACAGGCAAGCCGGCGATCACCCATGCCTGGGCCTGCATGCAAGCCTCGCGCATGACCCAGGCGCCAATCGGCAGAATCAGGCCGGAGTCTTCCGCGATGGGAATGAACTGCGCGGGAGGAACGGGCCCGCGAATGGGGTGCGTCCAGCGAAGCAGAGCTTCCGCGCCTGTAATTGTCCCGGTGGCAAGACTGATCTTGGGCTGAAAGTGCAGCGTGAATTCGTTCCGTTCCAAAGCACGCCTGAGATCCTCTTCGATGGATTGACGCTCCACGGCCCGAATGTTCATCTCCGGCCTGAAGAATTGAAAGCTCTGGCGGCCACCTTCTTTTGCCTGATACATCGCGGTGTCTGCGTTCTTGATGAGGGTCTCCGAGTCGATTCCGTCTTCGGGATAGAGGCTCACGCCAATACTGGCGGTGATGTGAAGATCGTGGTGACCCATGAAATAAGTCTCCGAGAGCGACTTCATCAGCCTCTTCGCCGCAATGGCGACATCCTCCGCCTTCTCCACGCCCTGAAGAAGGACGAGGAATTCATCGCCACCCTGCCGGCTGACCGTGTCCGGGGAGCGTACACAATCCACTAGACGACTTGCAACGCATTGGAGGAGCTTGTCTCCGGCAGAGTGTCCGAGAGAATCGTTGATGTGTTTGAAACCATCCAGATCCATAAAGAGCACAGCGATTTTGCCCCCGGTACGCTGCACCAATGCGATTGCCTGACCGATGCGATCATTCAGCAGCAATCGATTGGGCAGTCCGGTAAGAAAGTCGTGCTCGGCCAAATGAGCAATCTGGTCGGCCATTTCCCGCGCGGCGCTTACATCCCGAAAAACCAAAACCGACCCTACCACCTTCCCAGCATGATCGTGGATGGGAGCAACGGAGTCTTCGATGTAAATCTCGGTACCGTCGCGCCTGACAAGCACACTGTTTGACGGGACGCTCCCTATCCGATTTTGCCTGGAGGACTTCAGCATGGGATCTGGAATGACCCTGCGAGTACTGGCATTCACAATACGGAATACGTCGGACATGGGCCTGCCGACCACTTCACGCAGCGACCAGCCCGTCATCGTCTCCGCTACGAAGTTGAGGAATGTGATATTTCCTGAAATGTCAGTGCTGACTACGGCATCGCCGATGCAGTCAAGGGTTACCTGTGCGCGCTCTTTTTCCTCGAACAGGTCTTCTTCGATAATCTTGCGCTCAACGGCATACCGCAGCGCCCGCACAAGCTCGCGGGGCTCCATTTGACCTTTGATGAGATAATCCTGCGCGCCTTCTTTCAACGCCTGGATTGCCATCGATTCGTCGTCCAAGCCAGACAAGACCACAAGCGGGACTCCGCGAGCCGCGGCACGCGCGCGCCGCACTGCATCCAGCCCTTGCGCATCGGGCAAACCCAGGTCGAGAAGGATAATATCGACGGGGCTCACGGCAAGGTATTTTTCGGCCTCCGCCATTGACTCCCCGTGCTTCAATTCGACCTTTTGTGGGCCTTCCTCTCTGAACATCTCCCGGATAAGGCGGGCGTCGCCAGGGTTATCTTCGATGAGGAGCATAATCTTGATTGAGCGGCCGCGCATAGACTCTCCTTATGCCGGGGCAGCGTTGCCGTGTTAAGCCAAAAGTCATTGATGCTTCTTACAACAGATTCAAATTCATTCAACTCTACCGGTTCGCTGAGATAGCAATTCGCCTGAAGCTGGTAACTCTTGACAATATCTTCCTCTGCGCTGGAAGTCGTCAGGATGATCGTAGGAATGGTTTTCAGGCCCGCATCATTCTTGATGATGCCGAGAACTTCGCGGCCGTCCATCTTAGGTAAATTCAAATCGAGCAAAATGAAATCCGGGCGGGGGGAATTCTCGTGTATCCCTTCCTGTCTAAGAAAGGCCATCGCCTCAATGCCGTCGGAAGCCACGTGCAAATGGATGCGTTTGTTCGCATCACGAAACGCTTCCTTTGTAAGACGCACGTCGCCGGGGCTGTCTTCAACCAAAAGGACTTCTATTGACATTTCTTCTCCTCTGACGGTCATGATTTCCTCTCGGTCGCTGCCAGGCTAAAGTGGAACGTTGATCCGAGCCCCGGCGTTGACTCAACCGAGATGCTGCCGCCGTGGCACTCAACAATTTTCTTGCAGATTGCCAATCCTATGCCGGTGCCTTCAAATTCGCCTCGCTTGTGCAGCCGCTGGAACATGCCAAAGATCTTTTCGAAAAACTGAGGTTCGATTCCAAGCCCGTTGTCCTGAATCGAGAATATCCATTTCGGCGCTCCGTTCCTCGCGGCAGAGACGTGTATTTGTGGAACTCCCTGTCCCTGGTACTTGATGGCGTTGCTGATGAGGTTCTGGAATAGCTGGATCAGCTGAATCTCGTTGGCTTTGACCTCGGGGAGGGGGGAGTGGGTCACCAGCGCACCACTTTCCACAATTGCGCCACGTAAATTGATCAGAGCCTCTTGCAGCGCACTGTCACTTGATATGTCGCGCATTTCGTGGCCTTTTTTTTCGACTCTTGAATACGACAACAGATCTTTGATCAGCTGTTGCATGCGGTTGGCTCCATCTACGGCGAAAGCAATGAATTCGTCGGCGTCAGAATCCAGCTTTCCGGAGTATCGCCGGGATAACAGCTGGGTATAGCTGGCGACCATCCGCAACGGTTCCTGCAAATCATGAGAAGCAATATAGGCGAATTGTTCGAGCTCGGAGTTTGAGCGATTCAACTGCTCAACCTTATCCACAAGATGAGCTTCGGCCTCTTTGCGGATGGTTATGTCGCGAATCGCCGCGGTCACGAGGATTCCCTCAGTACTTTCCAGCGGACTGAGCATGATCTCAATGGGAAACTCGCTTCCATCCTTGCGCAGCCCGGTGAGCTCGATCCCTGTGCCGATCTGCTGCGCAAGGGCCTCCGACGCGCTGCGGGCCTCGTCGGCGATCAGCCGTTCGGCAAAGCCCTCCGGAATAATACTCGTTACCTTTTGACCGATAAGCTCATCGCGGCGATAGCCAAACTGATTTTCGGCCTGAGCGTTCAAGAGGACGATATCGCCACCCTGATTTACCACCACCATCCCATCCGGCGCCGCCTCGAGCAGTCCGCGGTATCTGCTCTCCATCTGGGCCAGATGCTTCTCCGCGTCCTTGCGCACGCTGATGTCGCGGATCGCCGCCGTGATTAGAATCCCCTCGATGCTTTCAAGTGGACTGAGCATGATCTCGATGGGAAATTCGCTGCCATCCTTGCGCAGCCCGGTGAGCTCAATTCCTGTGCCTATCTGCTGTGCCAGAGCTTCAGCCGCACTGCGCGTTCCATCCGCAATCAGTCTTTCGGCAAAACCCTCCGGTATGATGTTCATCACTCTCTGGCCTATCAACTCATCACGCCGGTACCCAAACTGATTTTCAGCTTGAGCATTCAATAGCAAAATATCGCCGCCCTGGTTTACAACGACCATTCCATCCGGAGCTGCTTCCAACAACCCGCGGTATCTGCTCTCCATCTGGGCCAGATGCTTCTCCGCGTCCTTACGCACGCTGATATCGCGGATCGCCGCCGTAATGAGAATTCCCTCGACGCTTTGAAGTGGACTGAGCATGATCTCGATGGGAAACTCGCTGCCATCCTTGCGCAGCCCGGTGAGCTCAATGCCCGTGCCTATTTGCTGCGCCAGCGCCTCAGCCGCGGTGCGAGTCCCGTCGGCGATGAGTCTTTCCGCAAACCCTTGCGGAATGATGCTTCTTACCTTTTGCCCTATAAGCTCATCGCGCCAATATCTGAACTGCTTTTCGGCGTGAGCGTTCAGCAGGACAATGTCACCTCGCTGGTTCACAACGACCATACCGTCCGGAGCAGCTTCGAGGAGCCCGCGATACCTCGCCTCCATCTGCTCCAGATGTACTTCCGCAATCTTGCGTTTGGTGACATCGAAGCAGCCTCCAGCAACAAACTGAACCACGCCTTCCGCGTCGATCATCGGGGAGAGGAAGTACTCGGAGTACAGGGAGACGCCTGACGGACTGACGTAGTGCGTTACGTCGACGACTTTTTGTCGAGTTGAAATGACCTGCTGAATCTGGTCCTGAATCCGCGCGGCGAGTTCATTCGTATATGGCAGCTCGAAGCAGGTCTTCCCTACAACCTCTTCCAACGTCCGCTCCAATAAGTCCAGCAGGGCCTGATTTGCGTATACAAAGCGTCCGCTCGGATCGAACATGAAAGCGTGATCGACGATGGAAGCAATCGTCGTGTTGAAGTTTCGCCACTGCTGCTCGATCGCTTTCGTACGCTCTTCAACTCGCCTTTCCAGATCTTTGCGGGTGGTGATATTGCGAATGGCCACCGTCACCAGTGTCCCCTCGACGCTCTGCAGCGGACCTAGCATGATCTCGATGGGAAACTCGCTGCCATCCTTGCGCCGCCCAATCAACTCAATTCCCGTGCCGATCTGCTGCGCCAGCGCTTCAGCCGTTGTGCGGGTTCCGTCGGCAATCAGCCGTTCCGCAAAGCCCTCGGGAATGATGCCTTGTACATTCTGCCCCGCGACTTCGTCGCGGCTGTATCCGAATTGCTTCTCCGCTTGAACGTTGAGCAGAACAATCTCGCCGCTCTCTTTCACTACCACCATCGCGTCCGGCGCCGCCTCTAAAAGTCCCCGGTACCTATCCTCCAGCCCCGCCATATGCTTCTGTGAATTCTGGAGTTCGCTTATGTCTGTGTCAGTACCGACCCAGCGGAGTGTCTTCCCCTGTGCATCGCGGATGGGGACGGCCCGGGCGAGAAACATCCGATAGCTTCCATCCTTGCCGCGAAGTGGAAACGTGTCTTGCCAAATCTCGCCGCTTTGGAAGCATCGATTGAGCTCTTGCACAACCCGGTCCAGATGGTCCGGATGAACTACTTTCTTCCAGCCCAACCCAGCCATCTGCTCTGCAGTGGTGCCGCTGTATTCATACCAACGCTCGTTGTACCAAAACACGGAGCACTTCTCGTCGGCCATCCAGGCAAGCTGAGAGATATTGTTGGCCAGATTACGAAACCTGTCTTCAACCTGCCGTTCCGATTGCTCGGCGAGTTCGCGAGCGGCGGAGTCGCGCCGGACACTCCATCCCGCAGCGGCCGCAATCGACACTCCAAGAATCATGCCGAAGGTGAGGATAATCCTGGTCTGTTCCGCACGCCGTCGAGCGTCAGCTTCCCGAAGCGCCAGCAATCGAATTTCTTCACCCTTCATTACGCCGACGACGCTCTGAAACTCGCTCATGATTTTCTGCCCATGCCCGCTTCGAACAATATCCACGGCCGATTCGAACCCCTGGGCACGACGAGCCGCGATTACTTTCTCAGCAAACTGGACCTTCTCCGACATCAGATTTTCGAGGCCGGGAAGTTGCGCCTGCTGGCGAGGGTTATCCGCGGTCAGGCGGCGGACAGCCGCCTCGCTCCGCCGCGCATCGATCAAGCTGGAATCCAAAGAGGCGAGGTAGGACTCGTTGCCGTCCACAACAAATCCCCGGGCGCTCGATTCGACACTCTCCATCGAGAACAGCAGTCCGTTCAGGTTTTCCAGGACCTCGTGCGTATGCCGCACCCACCGGCTGCTTTCATCGGAAATGGCCATCCAGCGATATGAGGCTGCCCCCGCCAGCAGCAGGGTTACTATGGCTGTTCCGAAGTTACTATGGCTGTTCCGAACGCAAAGCGAACCTTCCGATCGAAAACCGATTTCATCTTTGTATCACCTGTTTGCCGCGCCCAGGTTCCCGGTTAATGTCTCTTGTTATGAGCTGACAGCACATTTAAAGCTCCGGTCATATTTGAGTTTCCATTTCCTGACCTGAGTTGCGCGGTTAGTTCATTCGTCAGTATTTACCTCGCCCCAAACTGCCCGCTGAGCTATATCGATCAAACTACATCGTAAGTGTGAGACCATGCTTAGCTTTATCCTCGCAAACTGTGTGTTGGGAAGAGCCGCCAACTTCCTACTCAGGCACATATCGCCGTTCTCTTAGTGTCAGTTATCGGATTGTTGAGTTCCGCTCAGCGCAGACACGGTGGGAACCTGGCTGTGACGAGACTGAAGCAACTGCCACCGATCTGCGGATCGCGCGAACGCCGATTCAATCGATCGACTACAAGCTGCGCAGACAATGTCCCGAACCTGCGAAACTGTCTCTTCCTGAACGCGCCGATTGCTTTTCCCGTCAAGGAGGTCATGCGCGAAAAACAATTTACGCTTTCCATTCTTCCGTTTGCGATGTTCAGCCTGCCAATTCTGGACTGGGTTAGAGTTTCCTTAAGGCGATGAACTTTCCTAAGAGGAAAATCTAGGTACACTTAGAGAAAAACACCAATGGTTACCAAACTGTCTGTGTCTTCTTGCTCACATCTCCGGCTTGGATAGGTTCCGCCTTATTACCAAAGTTACTATCGTGTCACCGACACTTCGAGACGCGCCCCCGACGCGTCGCCCCAGTTCAGGCCGGGACTCATCCGCGCCACTGCGCGCATGCCCCGGTCTTTGACCGCAGATACGCATTCGCCAAAGTGGTCCAGGCCGTTCAGAAATCTCCCATGTCGATGGAACTTATCGACCTGCACCAAAACCTGCTTCAACGGAGCCGACTCACAGGTCGATCGCGACAACTTCGTGATCGAGGATAGAAGGTACGGGGAAAGTCAGCACCGAGCTGGAGCGTGTGGATTCCACGTTTCTGCCGGCAACCAGCAACCGCGTCCGCAGCACCCGAAGATCGTGGGGCAGGTTGAGTCGAACGGTGTGCGGGCCCACAGGAAAGAAATCGCGGTAGGGACCCTTCATCGTCATGGGATTGGTCAGGTTGACCAGGTGAATCGCGATGGAGTCTGGATTGCGCCACACGGTCACGTCAAGCAGGCCAGGGCCGTCGACTTCAACGACAGGTGCTTCGTTATTGGCCCAAAGCACCGTGTTACGCAGGACCTTGAGGTGGTCGGCGCACAGCACCTCCCAGAAAGTGCGGTCGATATCGAATGGGAAGTAGGCCACGCGTCCCGCCGGCTGACGAAGATACAAACAGGAGATGTCCGTCTTGGCCGTGCGTGGGTAGACCTTCTCCATGGGCAGATCAGGGTAGCTGGGAATGAGAGTGAAGGGAACCTCAGCGAAGGTGGCGCGGGGCGTGACCTGCAGGCGCGAAACGCCATTGATGATGCGCGGCGCGTCTTCGAGTCCGGCGAACAACTGGTGATGCGGCAGAGCCTCATGCTCGAGACGGATATACGAGTTAAGCATGGGGCCCTCGGTCTTGCCGGCCCATTCAACGCCGAACAGATCGGCGAGCGCAAAGTTCTTCCGGCGTTTGCCCTGCTCATCGTAAAGACTTGTTTCATATGTAGCGATCAGGCTGCCGCCATTCGTGACGAAGGCCCGCAACTGCTCGCACTGAGAGTCGCTGAGAGCGGCCAGGTTGGGCAGGATGAGGGTTTTCAATTTTGACAGATGGTCGGGGTCCAGAAGGCGGTCCTGCACCATCTCAAACGGAATGCGCGACTCGACCAGGGCCTGGCACCAGCCAAGGGCGTAGTTTTCCACTTTGGTCTCGGCGTGTTCGTCGCCGTAGTACCACGCCGTCTGCTGCGAATAGACGAGGCCGACGCGGGCCAGCGGCTGTTGGTGAGTAAGGTAGCTGCGATTCTTCTCTGTCCAGCGGTAGATGTCCTCCACACCGCTGAGCCAGCGCTCATCGTGCAAAGTCGCCGAGAATTTGCTGCACCATGGGCGCATGCCGTTGGCGATCGCGTCAAGAACCCAGATGCGGATCTCGGCGCTGCCGGTAACACTGTCCTTCCAGCGGTATTGCTCTTCGAGCCCCACGCCGAAGAGCCCAATGACAGGCTTGTTGCCCATCGTAGCGCGAAACTCCTTGGCCGTCTTGCCGATCAGCCAGGGTGCGGCGAGCCCGCGGCGGGCCTGGCGGTCAGCCACCAGCATGGGCACGCGGCGGCTAGTTTCCAGCGCATCAAGAGGGCTTAAAGCTCCGCCGCCGTTGTTGGGGATCATGCAGGCTTCGGGGTTGATCTTGCGAACCTCGGCGTTCCAAACGTCCAGCAGGCTCATCAGACGCTGCTGGCGCCAGAGAAGCCACGCCCGACGAGCAGGGTCCTCGGCGCCGGTGGAGCGCGGCAGGTCGAGACCGGTGGCCATCCTGAAGTTTTCCGTGCAATGGGGACAGTAGCACACGCCATTGCCGTCCCAGCGGTTTAGAAATATCCCGTCAACGTGGTACCGTTCCACGATCTCTTTGTGCACGGCGGTCATAAACTCGAAATTGTACGGACCATACGCACAGGTGACCCACATCTCGGGAGACGACCAGTGGCGCCGGGGCTTGCCTTCCGCATCCACGGCAATCCAATCCGGATGCGCCGCTTGAAGATCGTCATAGGTGGCGTGAGGGTCGGTCCGCACCAGCACCGACATGCCGAGCCGGCGGCTGCCGGAGATGAGCTCGCCAAGAACATCGCGGCCGCCGAGCCATGCGCTGCGGTGGTGAAAAGGGATCTGGGTGGGATAGTAGGCTACGCAGCCACCGCCGCTGAGGCAAACGCCGTCAGAGCGGGTGCGCTTGAAGTAGTCGAGCCAGCAGGCGGGGTCGAAGTGAGCAGGGTCGTCCTCGACCAGCGTGAGCTGCATCCAGCGCATGGGCTTTGCCGCCCAACCCGGAACAGGATCCGCATCCCGGGAGAACGCCTCCTGGTCCCAGAAGCGGCTGGGCGTGACGTGTCCGAATGCAGCGCCTGTACCGACAACGGCAGTGGATTGGAGGAATTCCCGACGAGTCAGCGCAACGGGCATCATGCGAATCATGGTATTTCAGCCGCTCACCGCGCGCCATTGAGCTTAATTTCAGCCTTTCTTTAGGGCAGAACGCACGAAGCCCGGATGAATCCCAAAGAGGCTGGATTGCTCCAGGGCCGGGCAGGGATCGAAAAAGCGCGTGGCGACGACGGGTTCGTTCCCGAAACGCCTGCGGCAGGCTGGCCGGTGATTTCGGTGCAATGGGCGAAGGGGCGATCGGACTTTGGTGAAATCGAATTTTCTCATCTCGAATTGCAGGCAATTGCGATGCTCACGGATTCCACTAGAGAACCAGAAGCTAATCCCTAAAGTGCCCGAATGCGGTTGTTGCGTGGATTCTCTTCCACTTCGGCCAGACCGAGTACCTTCATCACTGGCGGAACATACATTGCGAATCGACCTCGGAGACCTTTCTTCAAGCCGTACCAGCCGCCGACGGGATTCGCGGGGGAACGGGCCCAACTTTCAACGGTACCGTCGGCAGCCGGCTTTTGTTCGTCAGCGCTGCCAAGCAACATCCAATCCCCATGCGTGGCGAGCATTTTGCGGAGGTCTTCCAGGCAGCGCAGGTGGTATCGAAGTTGTGTCTTACCCACTTGAATCACAAGTGCAGGCGGATTGGCCGTTGGGTCCTTGTAGGCCTGAAATTCCGCGGTTCCAGGGGGCGTTTTCAAAGTCCAGGGATTTTCTTTCGTCCCGGTGACAGGCATAAGTATCTCCTGCTCTTTTGGTTGCGAATTAGTTCTCTGCTGTGTGCATTCAGTTGTTGGCCGATTTGCCGAACGCGGGTTTGAGATCGGGAACGGAGACGGACTCCTGCGTAGTCTAAGTCGCACCATCCTTCGCCATTGAGCGATTTCGAAGTGCGAGGTCTCAAATTCGTCATCGCGCCCATTCTCCTGTCGTGCGATGCGAATGTCAACGCACCGAAATGTGCGTAGAGTCTTTCGGCGGCAGTTTTTGGCCCCACGTAAGCAGGCACTTGAACGTTGGCATAAGCCCTTTACCTAATCGAGTTGGTGCGTATTGCACCGTTCGGGCAGATTCATCCGCGAGCCGCGTTACCAGACCTGCTGCGACAAGTTCGCCGAGGTTGCGGGTAAGCTCCTTTGAGCTGATGCCGGTCACGCTTGTGAGCAGCTGGTTATAGCCCTGGGGTCCGTTGAGCAGCAATGAGCGCAATAGAAGCAGCTTCCATTTGCCGCCGATGACGTGGATCGCTTTTTCGACCGGGCAGGCGAAAACTGGCGAGGAGCTTGAGCCCTTGGCGGCCTTTGTGGTCCTGGTGATTGCCATGTACTCATCGTATTGGATACCAGGGAACCTATGCAGAAGTGTCTCGGTGAAGCAAACATTCCCTCAGGGGCTAAAGCCCGCATTCATTTTGCTGCCTTTACGGCACGACTGAAGTCGTGCCCTTTCAAATCGGCGACTTGATCCGGGGTTCCCTAGGCCGCCGGCTGTTCGCCGGGAGCCAAAGGATCGGGGTCCAGGGATTCGCCTTAGAACCTGTCTAGAAACCGAGTTCAAGGGTGGCCGGTTGAGGTTTGTGGCCTCCCACCCATTCGCAAAAAACGCGAATGGGGCACGATGCGTTTGTGCCGGGTTCGAGGTGGGCAAAGCCGAGTTTTTAGACGGGTTCTTAGAAACCTCGGAATGCGTACCGTCGGATCGGTCGGCCATCCGGAAATGATCTTGCAGTCAATATCCGAGCGACCAATACATTGTCAGCAATTGACGGATGGCCTGTCATACGACCTGAACCATTGGTTGAGCTCATCCGTCGAATCGGAAGCAGCGCTTCGAAAGGTTCCGTGTGTTTGCGGGCTTGTCGCCCGAAGCCGTGCTCCTCGGTTCGGTCTCGAAAATGGTCCGCTGTGCAGCCGACGGGGAATTATCGTAAGGTTATCCATGGTCGATGGATCTGGGCTCAGAAAGCGGGTCGCGCGGGGAGAGACCGCCCGGCGCGCGCCGATGCGTAAACCGGGAAGGGGCCACGATGAACATACTGTTATGGGTTCTGCAAGTCCTCGCCGCGCTCCTGTACGGATCGTCGGGCGTCATGAAGGTCTTCATGTTCGACAAGGTGAGTCAGGACGTTCCGTCCTTTGGCGCGTTGCCGCGGAGAGCCTGGACGATTCTGGGCATCCTGGAACTCGTGTGCACGGTCGGGCTCATCGTCCCAGCTGCGTTGCATTGGCAGCCGCCGCTGACGATCCTGGCTGCCACGGTCCTGGCGGTCGAGAGCCTGGTGTTCGTCGGGGTGCACGTCAAGTACCGCGAGGTCGCGCCCACGATCTTGAGCGGCTTGCTGGGCCTGCTCATGGCGTTCATCGCGTATGGGCGGATGGTTCTGCAGCCGATCCTCTGAGTGGCGTGCCGTCTCACGACTGGTAGGTTTCGGGACAACCGCGAAGCCGGCGGCCCTATAGAAGGGGATACCACCGGTGAAAGGTTTCTGAAGAGCTGGATACGCGAGGACTAGAGGACGTTGCTGTCAACATTGGACGGCAGGCACGCCATCGTCTTGGGGACGGCGGTAGACCCGGGCTAACAAGCGCAATGGCTACCTTATCTGCTCATACCGCATCGCCACCGCTCCGGAGCCGAACTCCAGCCGGCTCACTAGCCTCAAGTCGATACGCTTCGATAGCCCGGCGAACAACGTCGGCCCGTGGCCGGCCAGCCTGGGGTGCACAACGAACTCGTACTCATCGATCAATCCCAACTCCGCCAACGCAAAGGGGAGCTTGACGCCTCCCACGAGCAGTCCCTTACCCGCCTCCCGCTTGAGCTGCTGAACGGCCGCCCCTAGGTCCCCGCGCACGAGTTCCGCGTTCCAGTCGACCCGGTCCAGTGTGCTCGACACGACGTACTTCTTTGCCGCGTCGATCGTACGGGCGAAGGGTTCCATCCACTCAGGCCTCGCCCCAGCCGGCGCCGGCCGCCGCCACGCTGCCTCCATCATTTCGTAAGTCACCCGGCCAAAGAGGAGGGCATCGGCCTGGTGGAGGTTCTCGGCCGCGTTCCGATGCAAGTCTTCGTCCGGGATCATTGCACGATGATCGCAGCAGCCGTCCAATGTGACGTTGATGGAATAGCGAAGCGGTCGCATTGTGCAAGTGTACCGCCGAGGACGCTCGAACTCCGCTGGTTGCTCAGGCGTCAACGCGAGCGAAGTCGGCGGCATGCGCATCCTGCAGCTTGCGGCGTACATTGGTAGCTATGACAGCAGACGGCCAATCGGGGGAGACGCATTTCGGGGCCAGGCGGAGAGGGGGCCGCCTTCTGTATCTCGCCGCACTTGTCGCCGGCGTTGTGCTTGGGATGCTGGCGATGGGGGTGTTTACGCGGGTAGCGCAGGCCGGATGGTGGGATCAGTTGGCGCGGTTTGTGACTAGCCGCCCGGCCCGGTTCGACGTGTCGTCTCCGACGGTTGTGGAGAAGATCCGGCAGCTCTCCAGGCTGGAGACGGTCGAATACTCGCTGGACAAGATTGTGGAAGGCGCGCGGCAGAGCGCTTACCTGCCTGACTTTCTGGCCGGCGACAAACTGCTGCTGGTGGCGCACGGAGAGGTGATTGCCGGTATCGACCTGGGTCAGTTCAAGGCGGGCGATGTGTCGGTCAACGGCGATACGGTGCGTGTCCGATTGCCGGCGGCGCAGATTCTGACGACGCGGATCGAAAACGGCCGGACACGCGTGTATTCCAGGACGACGGGCTTGCTGGTTCCGACCGACCCGAACCTGGAGTCGGAGGTTCGCGAGACTGCCGAACAGCAGATTGCGCAGGCGGCGCTGGACGACGGGATTCTGGCGAAGGCGCGACAGAATGCGCGAACCAGCGTGACGGCCCTGCTGTATGGGCTGGGGTTTCGGACGGTGGACGTGGAGTAAGGCGGGGATCAAGGAACAGGGATCAGGCTTTGGACTTGCTGCCGCGCGAAGGCAGGCTGCGGCTATGGCCGCTCTCTCGATTCCAAGTCTCAATTTGTACCGGGTATTTCCGCCGGGGGATGTGCAGTCTTTGCGCCGAGACGCTCGCCGCGGGCAAAAAAAGGCCTAGGGAACCTCTGCAGAAGTGTCTCGGTGAAGCAAACATTCCCTCAGGGGCTAAAGCCCGCGTTCATTTTGCTGCCTTTACGGCACGACTGAAGTCGTGCCCTTTCAAAACGGCGACTTGATCAGGGG
>Ga0302319_10003100_pt1 | contig 35120 bp, 27 predicted proteins | sample Bog_T0_2_FD_203319 | JGI IMG/M metagenome (GOLD analysis project Ga0302319, IMG submission 203319) | Peat permafrost microbial communities from Stordalen Mire near Abisko, Sweden - Bog_T0_2 | ecosystem: Environmental > Terrestrial > Soil > Wetlands > Peat | place: Sweden: Abisko, Stordalen Mire...
GCTTATCCAAAGACTACGAGCTACGTCCAAGTTCAGCAGAAACCATGATCCACATCGCCTTCGCTCATCAACTCTTGCGACGTTTCACTTAGTTTTTGGACAGATTCTAATACGCCTGCAACTGGTCCAGCGGCAGGCGTACGCGGAAGCAGGTGTTGCCCGGCTCGGAGCGCACGTCGATGTGGCCGCGGTGCTTGCGGACGATGCGCATCGCGTTGTCGAGGCCAAGGCCCAGCCCTTGCCCCGGCGGCTTGGTGGTGAAAAACGGCTCAAAGATGCGGTCCTGCAACTCGGCGCGGATGCCGGGGCCTGTGTCTCGAATCTCCACCAGCATCATGTCCGGCTCCAGGCGCACTGAGATGCGGAGTTCGCCGGGTTCCACCCCAGCGGCAACCTCGGCCAGCGCTTCCAGTGCGTTTTCAATCAGCGCGGTCCACACCTGGTTCAGCTCGCCGCTGTAGGCGCTGATGGTAGGCAGATCGGGTGCGTACTCCCGCACCACCCGCGCGCGGCCAATGCGCGACTGCAGCATTTGCAGCGTGGCGTCCAGCCCTGCCGGCACGTTTACGTCAAGAATCGGCGCGCGGTCCATGTTGGCGTATGCTTTGACGGCGCTGATCAACGCGAAAATACGCGCGGATGAGTTGACCAGCGTTTCCACCGAGCGCGACGAGCGCAGGTAGCGTGCAAAAAAGCCGAGGGAGACGCAGATCTCCGTGGGGCCGAGGAAGACGGCCAGTTCCTCAAGGTCGGCCACCGTCACCGACTGCTCGGCCAGCTGCGCGGCCACCTCCCAGGAGTCTTCGCAGCCGCGTACGTCGAGCCAGTCTCGCAAGGCGTTTTCGCGCACAATCAGCGGACCAGCCTGGTGGTCGGCAGCGCGCGGAGAGCGAATAAAAACCGCCTCTTCCCACGCCTCAATTTGGTGGGTCTGGTCGTCGGTCAGGCAGAGATTTACCAGCTTGAAGCGGTTGGCGCGGTTGGCGCGGAGTTCGCTGACCAGACCGGCGGCCGCGCGCTGGGCTGCCGACGCCGGATTGTTGAGCTCGTGGGCCAGGTTGCCGGCCAGTTTGCCCAGGGCGTTAAGCTTCTCCGCCTGCTGCTCAATACGCGTGACCTCGCGCACCCTGTCAAGCAGCGTGGAAACAACCCGCTGGCCCATGGAAGGGATGGCGCGCAGCATCTCGTCAAACTTGGATTGGTGGACGGCCAGAACCCAGCAGTCCGTGACGGCAAAGCCTTGGCCGCCGTAGCTCTTCATGCGTGAGAAAGGGAGCATGCCGGTCATCTGCCCGGTGCGGCCAATAAACAAGGCCATGGGGCCGGCTTTCTGGCGGCGCACGTGGATTTCGCCCTTGAGGATGAGCATCATCTGCTCGGCAGGCGCGCCTTCCTCAAACAGAATTTCGCCGGCGTCCGCGATCAGTTCTTTGCCGTTTCGCGCCAGCCACAGCCGGTCTTCCAAGGGCAAACCATTCAGCGGACCAATGCGCTCAATGGCCTCCGCGATCGTTTCCACGGGCGTAGGACAGGCAGGCGGGGTTACAGCTGGGGAGAGCATCCGGGGACCTCCGGGGGTGCACTTTCAGCATAGCCCATTACGTTTCGACGGGATTCACAGGGTGGTGGGACGGACTCGATTTCTAGCGGAGCCGCTTTTTCCCGGCGATGAGGAATTCGAACGCTTTGGTCGCGCGGCTCGCCCTGGTCGCTTCCTGCTTGGCGGTTGCGACCCATGTGGCGTAGTCCGTTTTCTGCGACGGGGTGAGGCCGGCGAAGAACCTGGCAGCCGGCGGGCTTTGCTTGAGCGCGGCTTTCAACTCCACAGGCACATCCACGGTTCGCGGTTCTTCGTCTCGATCGAGGATGACGAGAACGGTGTCGCCTGCATGCGCGTCCGCGCCAGCCTGCAATTCCTTGCTGATCATCATGCAGTGTGTTCCGTTGCCCTCAGGCATGAGCGAGTTGCGGAAGGGAAATCCGTTCATGGTTCCGATGACGGGCACGCGAGCCCTGGTGCCGAAGACCTTATGCACGTCAAACGGGACCGAGATGTAGGTCCAGGCGCCGCCCGGACCCCTGGACACGAGAGTGGTTTCGAATTTGAGTGGCACTGTGCCCTCGCAGAATCAGGAATATCACGAAATTTGACAGAATTAACAGCACTTTTCGGATCGGGCAATGCTTGGACGAAGGGCGACTATCCGCACCGCCTTCGCTTTCGATGCGCGGGTAGTTTTCAGGCTGGAGAAATCCTCCACCGCCGTGCTATCCTCCTCCCCTGCTTGCATCGACGCCTGGCCACATCCTCGAAAGTCTGCTCCAGGCTGTCTGCGCTCCCCGAGGGAATAGACAAAACCATGGGTGACAGGAGGCTTTGCATGAGGATCCAGCAAACATTGGGGTGGCTGGCACTGTTTTTTTCTGCGGCGGGCACATCTTTGTCCGCATCCACCGGACCGGATAGTCGTCCGCTCACGGACCCGAAGTCGGTCACATCGGCGACGAATCCAGCGGCGCGGCCTGCGCCTATCGACGACCTTTATTACACGAAGAATGCATTTGGCGCCGCCTGGTCGCCGGACGGCAAGGAGATCTTGTTCACCAGCGACCTGGCCGGCCGCACAAACCTGTGGAAGGTTGCAGCCTCGGGTGGATGGCCGATCCAGCTTACCCAGTCCGATGATCGGCAATACGGGGCGACCTGGTCGCCGGACGGCAAATGGGTCGTCTACGAGCAGGACCTGGCGGGCAACGAGATGTGGGATATTTACGCCATTCCGAGTGACGGCGGCGAAGCTGTGAACCTGACCAATACCCCCGATATTCGCGAACAGGGCCCGCACTGGTCTCACGACGGCAACACCATCGCCATCGACTATAAAACCAAAGATGGCGCGAGTTATGACATTGCACTGCTCGACTGGGCCACTCACAAAGTGAGGAAGCTGACCAATGAGCAGCAGCCCGGCTACTCGTGGAGCGTCGTGGCCTGGAGCAGCGACGATAAGACCATCTATGCCAACCGGGTGAATCCTCCCTATACCGATCAGGACATTTATCGTATCGATGTTGCGACGGGCAAGACCGAAAATCTCACCGCTCATCAAGGCACGGTTCGCTACGGCGCTTCGTCGCTTGCTCCCGACGGCGCAACGCTGCTGCTGAGCTCCGACGCCAAGGGCGGATACATGAACGTGGCATTGCTCGATGTGGCGACAAAGAAACTTACCTGGGTGACCGACTTACAATGGGAAGCCGGGGCCGGGAGTTTTTCGCCCGATGGCAAGCTGTTTACTTACGGTGTGAACGAGGACGGCGTGACGGACGCGTACCTTGTGGATCGCGCCACCAACGAGGCAAAGAAGGTAGACCTGCCGCATGGTCTGAACTCCTTCGCCGGCAACCCCAGCGAGTTTGCGCCGCAGAGCGATCGCGTGATCGTCTCGCACGAGGCTTCCAATCAGCCCGGCGACCTGTGGGTCTACGATCTCGCCGGCCACCGCGCCACCCAACTGACCTATACAGCGATTGCCAGCTTGCAGGCTACGCCTCTCCCGCCATCCCAGATCGTCCACTACAAAAGCTTCGATGGAAAGATCATTACAGCATTTGTCTGGGTGCCGTTCAATTTGAAGCGGGACGGGAGCAACCCCGCGCTGGTGTTGCCGCATGGCGGGCCTACCGGACAGATGGTCGACTATTGGAACACCGATGTGGCCGCGCTGGTGTCGCGCGGATATATCTGCATCGCTCCCAATCCACGCGGATCAACGGGTTACGGGCTGGAGTTCCAGAAGGCCAACTACCAAGACCTGGGCGGCGGCGATCTGAAAGACGAGATTGCCGGCGTCGAATTCCTCAAAGCCACGGGGTATGTGGATGCGAAGAAGATCGGTATCACTGGTGGGTCGTACGGCGGCTACATGACACTGATGGCAATCGGCAAGACGCCGGATATCTGGGCAGCGGCCGTGGAAGAGTACGGCATCATCAATTGGATGAGCATGCTCAAGAGTTCTGACCCATCGCTCAATGAGTACCTGAAGTCGCTGCTGGGCGATCCGGACAAAAGCCGCAAAGTTTATGAAGACGACTCGCCCATCACATTTATCCGCAACGAAAAAGCGCCGTTGCTGGTGCTGCAGGGCGACAATGATCCCCGGGTGCCCAAGGAAGAAGCGGTCCAGGTGGTTGACATCCTCAAGAAGGAAGGCCGGGTTGTGGACGCTCACTATTATGCGAATGAGGGACACGGATTTGTGAAGCGCGAAAACCAGATCGACGCCATTCGCCGCACCATCGCCTGGTTCGATCATTACCTGATGGGAAAGCCGGCCGCTACAGGGGAATAATTGGACTTTGTGCCCATCCCGCTATGATGGAACTCGTGAGAGCTGAGGCTATAAGTTGAGCGGGACAAATGGCGGGCTTCGGGCCTGGTTGCGGGTTAGGTTGCGTGCTGTACCGGTGCTGGTTTGGATGGTGCTGATTGGCCTCGCGTTGCGGGTCGCAGTCATCCCCTTCGACACCATTGAAGACCTGATGGATGCCGACCACATTCATGCCTGGGAGCAGGGGAATGTGGCGCGTTCGCTTGTGGCGGGGCGCGGGTTTGGCAGCCCGTTTGTGTCGGACCAGACCTCGGCCATCATGCCGCCGGTCTATCCGCTCATTGTCGCGGGAATCTTTGAGGTCTTCGGGGTGCACACGGCGCCGGCGATCTTCGCCGTGCATGTCTTCGATTGCCTGACCAACGCGCTGGCCTGCATTCCTGTGTTCCTCATAGCCCGGCGAAGTTTTGGACCGCGGGTGGGGCTCGTGGCAGGATGGGTGTGGACGTTTTTCCCATACGGGATCTACTTTGCCGCGGCCTGGGCCTGGTCGACGCACCTGCTAATGCTGTGCCTGTTGTGGCTGCTCTACCTGGCGCAGGAGATCGAGGTTGAACCGAGTCTGAAGCTGTGGGCCGGGTTTGGTCTGCTGGCCGGCTTTGCCGGGCTGTGCGAGCCGTCGGTGCTTGTGGTGGTGCCGTTTCTGCTGCTGCTTGCAGCTGGGCGGCTGGCGAGGGCAGGGAAACGCTGGCTGGTGCCGGGACTGGTTGCCTCGCTGGTGCTGGCCGCGACCATCGCACCCTGGCTGATTCGTGAGGAGGTCGACTTCTACCGTTTTATTCCTATGCGTGACTCGATGGGCCTGGAAGTGTGGATGGGCAACAACGGCTACGACACCCGCTTTACCAGCGACCAGATTCATCCCCTGCACGATGCCGCCGAACTGGCCGCCTACAACCGCATGGGCGAGCTTGCTTACATGGACTGCAAGGCCGCCGAGGCGCATGCGTTTATCGCGGCCCATCGCGGCTGGTACGAGCGGATGTGCCTGCGCCGTGCCGTATACCTGTGGACGGGCTACTGGAGCTTCAGCCCGGAGTATTTGCAGATGGAGCCGATGGACCCCTTCAACGTGCCATTCCAAACTGCTCTCACACTTCTTTCGCTTTGCGGGCTGTGGCTGGCGTGGAAGCGCGCGCCGTGGGAAGCGGTTCGGTTTGCGGGGGTGATGTTTCTCTTCCCGATGGTGTACTACTTCAGCCATCCTGAGCCGTATCACATGCGCACGCTGGACCCGCTGATCGTGATTCTCGGATGCTTTGCAATCGTCACCTGGCGAGACTCACGTCATCGCACCGGCGCGTAGTATCCGGAGCGAATGGTGATGTTGTCGACACGCTCCGGCGCCTTGAGCTCGATGCGATGGAAGGCCCCGTCATGTCGCCACTCGGCCGGCTTGTAAACCAGCCGATATTGATTACGCAGATCCGCTTCTATGGTGCGTAGGTCGGCGTCAATCTCGGTGTCGGCGCCCGACGCGGCGAAGACTCGGCCTCCGGTTTGCGCTGCGAGCGCCGCGAGGGTTTTCGGACCGGAGGAGAACAACTCGCCCCCCGGCTCCGAGCGGAAGGCGTAGATGGCTGTGTTGGTGTGCTGGCAGGCGGTGACGACATTCTCCAAGGTAGTCTGCCCCGCGTTGTCTTCTCCGTCTGAAAACAGCAGGATAAAGTTCCCGCTGGTTGTCAGGTCGGCGCCATCAAACTCCGACGAACAAACCCGGTAGAGGGTGCTGAAGATGGCCGTTCCGGTGACGGGATTTTCGCGTCCCGCCTGCACTCCGGCGATTGCCGTGGCCAATGCGGACGGGCTGCTGGTCCAATCCTGAACGGTTCGCGCGGAGTAGGCGAACTCCATGACCAGGGCCTCATCAGTCTTCTGCCGGAGCACCTCGTGCGCATACCGCAATGCAATGGCGCGGCTGTCCTTCAGCGCAGGCTGCATGGATTGGCTGGTGTCGATGAGGATGGCGGCGCGGATGGGATGGTCCTGGAGCAGATAAAAATCAAGAATGCGATGGGGCGGCTTGCCATTGTCGAGCAGGGTCAGCTCGTCGAGTTTCAGGTCGTTGATGGGCAGCCCATGCGCGTCAGCCGCATGAAAGGTGAGGCCGACTTCATCGACGGGAACGGCCATGGTGAAGGAGGACTGTTGCGCCTGAGAGGGTTCGGTCTGCGCATGGGCCGCCATAGCCGCAGAGAGGCAGGCGAAGGCAAGCAGGCTGCGGACCAGGGCCGCAGTTTCCATGCTGGGCGAGGGGAAGCGTGGGCGCATAAACGATGGACTGGCTTCCTCGGGCAAAGGAGAGCTTCTTGATGTTAAGATGGGCCGTTCGAGGAATGAAGCCTTTTATGTTGAAAGCCTTTACATTTGCCGCCTTGTTGCTCAGTCTTCCCACCTTCGCGCCTGCCCAGGCCATGGTCCGCTTCGATCCGGGCACGAAGATCTTCCGCATTGACGCCGGCAACGCGACGTATGCGTTTGGCGTGAACCCGCACGGCGAGTTGCAGCAGCTTTACTGGGGCGGTCGCCTGGGCGCGCGAGACAACTTTCCCCAGGCCAGGCCGCTGCCGGAGTGGGCCTCGTTCGACGGGCCCTACTCAAACACACCGCAGGAGTATGCGGGCTGGGGCGCAGGCCTGTTCAACGAGCCCGCGCTCAAGATCAGCTTTGCCGACGGCAACCGGGACCTGGTGCTGCACTACGAGAGCGAGACGGAGTTGGCGCACGGCTTCGACGTGGTGGAAAAAGATATTTCGCGGCCAATCTACGTGACGCTGCACTACACCATGGACCCGTCGAGCGGAATTCTGGCGCGCAGTGCGACCATCGAGAATCGCGGCACGGATGCCGTGACGGTGGAACAGGCAGCCGCGGCGGCCTGGGCTCTGCCTCCTGGCCAATACACGCTGAACTACTTGACCGGGCGCTGGGCGGGCGAGTGGAACCTGAACCAGGAGCCGGTGCTTCATGGCGCGCGCGTGATCGAGAGCCGCCGCGGGTCAACCGGGCACCAGGCCAATCCGTGGTTCGCAATTCAGGCGGGAGGTTCTGATGAAGATCACGGCGATGTCTGGTTTGGCGCGCTAGGCTGGAGCGGGTCGTGGCGCATCACCGTCGAGCAGGACCAACTGGACGAAGTGCGCGTGACCGGCGGCTTCAATCCCTTCGATTTTGGCTACGTGCTCAAGCCAGGCGAAAAACTGGAGACGCCGATCTTTTACGGCGGCTATACGCCGGATGGTCTGGGCGGCGCGTCGCGACTCCTGCACCGTTTTGAGCTGGAACATATTCTGCCGCGCACTGAGGCGACAGCGAAACAGCCGCTGCCCAAGCCTCGGCCGGTGATCTACAACTCCTGGGAAGCAACTGAATTCAATGTGGACGAGGCGGGACAGGAGGCGCTTGCGGAGAAGGCCGCGGCGCTCGGCGTGGATCGTTTTGTGATGGACGACGGCTGGTTTGGGCAGCGCAAGAACGACCACGCCGGCCTGGGCGACTGGTATGTGAACAAGGACAAGTTTCCCAACGGCCTCAAGCCGCTCATCGACAAGGTGCATGCGCTGGGCATGAGCTTTGGTCTGTGGGTTGAGCCGGAGATGGTCAACCCCAATTCTGATTTATACCGCGCGCATCCGGACTGGGTGTTGCATTTCCCAGGGCGTCCGGAGACGGAGGCGCGCAACCAGCTGGTGCTGAATCTGGCACGCCCGGACGTTCGCGACTATGTGCTTGGCTTCCTGGACAAGCTGCTCACTGAGAACGATATTGCCTTTTTCAAGTGGGATTACAACCGTAACTGGAGCGAGCCGGGCTGGGACCAGTTGCCGCCAGCGGAGCAGAAGAAGGTGTATGTAGCGTTCACTGAAAACCTCTACGGAATACTCGCCGAGCTGCGGAAGCGCCATCCCGATGTCGAGATCGAGAGCTGTTCGGGTGGCGGCGGGCGCGTGGACCTGGGCATCCTGCGCTATACCGATGAGGTGTGGCCCTCTGACAATACCGATCCCTTCGACCGGCTGACCATTCAGGATGGATTTACCTACGCGTATGCACCGCAGGTGATGATGGCCTGGGTCACCGACTCGCCGCATGACCTGGAGCATCAGATTCGCGTTACCTCCCTCCCGTATCGCATGCTGAGCTCGATGCAGGGCTCGCTCGGCATCGGCGCCAACATTACCAAGTGGACGCCGGACGAAATGGCAACGGCCAAGCGCCTGATTGCGGCTTACCACGATGTGCAGCCGACCATCGTTCAGGGCGCGCTGTACCGCCTCATTTCGCCGCGCAACGGCAGCGAGTTCTCCGCCACGCAAACCGTCAACGCAACAAAGACCCAGTCGGTGGTTTTCGCGTTTATTCATTCCACGCAGGAAGGGCGCGGCATCCAAGCGCTCAAGCTGAAGGGGCTTGACCCGGCGACCGATTACGCGCTGACGCCCATTGAGGGCAAGGTGCGGCCAGGTTCTCCCGCGGTGGCCAGCGGCGCATGGTGGATGAATCACGGCCTCGATTTCGACGCGAGCTTCAGAGGCGATTTTCAGGCCACGGCGTTCCGGCTGGACAAAAAATAATTCGATGGAATGTTTGAAGGTCTGAGATTTGCTGGGCCATGAGAGTGCGAGTGGTATCATCCGGCAGGCAGCGGAATGCGCCAAGCCGGGCGCGGATTGAGCTCTCGGGCTCCATCCAAGCTCTCTCTGGGGTTACCCCAGGGGAACATGAATAACTCCTGAATTCGTCGCGTGACCGCCGCTGCGCGCTGCGCAGATCTGGTCACGCAGGGCGAGACTCGTTGGTGCATTCCGCCGTCGATTTCCTATGCTGAGCGAGTCCTTCTATTCTGCGATAGCTCGATCCATGCTGGCCGGGGAGCCGCTTGCCGATGCAGTCTCGGTGCGGGTGCGGCGAACGCTGGGAAGAAACTGGCGCTGGGTGCGCGGCCTTGCCGCACGCTATGAGCAGGCATTTGGCGGCAGTGCGCGTCCCAGGCGCCGCGACGTGGTCGCTTTCATCAAGGCTGACGATGGGCTGCATTCCGCAGCCTTCAAATACAAGGACGAACTGCGCATCGCAGAGTGGATCGCTGAGCCCGCGTTCATGCATCCGGTGGCCGCGGCGCAATTATGGCAAGTTCCGAAAATTGAGACGCAAGGCGAACTCGCTGCCTGGCTTGGAGTGACAACCAGCGAGTTGGAGTGGTTTGCGGATCTGAAACGGCTGAATGCCCGGGCAGGGAATGGCTGCGGGCTCGTAAGTCACTATCATTACCGCGTGCTGACGAAGCATGGCGGTAACATTCGACTGATTGAAGCGCCTAAGAAGAAGCTGAAAGAGTTACAACGAGTTATCCTCGCCGAGTTACTGGAAAAGATCCCGACTCATCTTGCGGTTCATGGATTTCTGAAAGGCCGATCGATCAAGACTTTTGCCGCTCCGCATGTGGGGCAGCGCGTGGTGCTGAGGATGGATTTGCAGGACTTTTTCCCTTCGATCGCAGCGCCGCGGGTGCAGGCGCTCTTTCGTACGGCCGGCTATCCGGATGCGGCGGCGGATTTTCTTGGCGGCCTCTGCACGAATGCAGCGCCGCGCCGAATATGGAAGACGCTTGGAAAGGGACTGGATCCGTTGAAACTGGCGGAGGCGCGAGCGCTGTATTCGTTTCGCCACTTGCCGCAGGGAGCACCAACTTCACCTGCACTCGCGAATCTCTGCGCCTACCGCGTGGATTGCCGTCTGAACGGATTGGCTGAAGCAGCGGGCGCCACTTTCACCCGCTATGCGGATGACCTGGCTTTCTCCGGCGGACCAGAGTTCGAACGTTGCGTGGAGCGGTTCGCACTGCGTGCTGCCGCGATCCTGATGGAAGAGGGATTCACTGTCCATCATCGCAAGACGCGCGTTATGCGCCATGGCGTGCGCCAGTATCTTGCCGGCCTGGTAACCAACGAAAAGTTGAACGTGGTGCGCGCGGATTTCGATACGCTTAAGGCGATTCTGACCAATTGCGTGCGCCACGGAACCGATAGCCAGAACCGCGAAGGGCATCCGGCATTCCGTCAGCATCTGGACGGGCGCATTGGATTTGTGGAGATGGTCAATCTCGCGAAGGGTGCGCGGTTAAGAAGGATATTCGAGCACATCGAGTGGAAAGAGCATGCCTCCGGCTAGGAGCTAGCAGCCAGCAGCTGGAGGCTGTTCTTCTACCGACTCTTCCGCACTTCTTCCACCGTCACCGGATCAAGAAACGGCATCGACGCCCGCAGCGTCTTGCCGATCTTCTCGATAGGGTGGTTCGCTTCCTTCTTGCGGAAGGCTTCGAACTTCTTGCGGCCGGTACTCTGGTCTTTCAGGAAGGCCTTGGCGAACTTGCCGTTCTGAATTTCGGTGAGGATAGCGCGCATGGCCGCGCGGCTTTCGTCGTTGATCACGCGTGGGCCGCTGACGTAGTCACCCCATTCGGCAGTGTCCGAAATCGAGTAGCGCATGTAAGCCAGGCCGCCGCGATAGATGAGGTCGACGATCAGCTTGAGTTCGTGCAGCACTTCGAAGTAGGCACTTTCCGGCTGGTAACCGGCTTCGACCAGCGTCTCAAAGCCGCACTTGATCAGCGCGCTCACGCCGCCGCAAAGCACGGCCTGCTCGCCGAACAGATCGGTCTCGGTCTCTTCCTTGAACGTGGTCTCAAGCACTCCGGCGCGGGTGCAGCCGATGCCCTTGAGATAACTCAGATTCAGCGCGTGCGCATTGCCGGTCGCATCCTGATGGATGGCGATGAGACCGGGAACGCCGCCACCTTCCGTGAAGACCTCGCGAACGCGATGTCCGGGCGCCTTGGGCGCGGCCAGGCCCACGTCAATGTTCTTGGCCGGCAGGATGGTCTTGAAATGAATGTTGAACCCGTGTGCAAAGAGCAGCAGCGCGCCGGGCTTGAGGTTGGGGCCGATTTCCTCCAAGTAAAGTTTGGCCTGGGTCTGGTCGGGGGTCAGGATCATCACCACGTCGGCCCACTTGGCGGCCTTGGCGGGGGTGGTCACTTCGAGGCCGGCCTTCTTGGCCTTGGCGCGCGATTTGGAGGTGGTCGCGAGGCCAACCTTTACGTGAACGCCGGAGTCCTTGAGGCTAAGGGCGTGTGCGTGTCCCTGCGAGCCGTAGCCGATGATGGCTACCTTCTTGGCCTGGATGAGGGATAGGTCGGCGTCGTGATCGTAGTAGGTCTTTGCCATTGTCTTCTCAATTTTCCTTTTGCTTGCGCGGGTTGGTGTTCGTTCAAAATCGAGCGGTGTAGCGGCGCGTGGCCGGGTCTACTCCGTGTCGGTGGGAACAATCTCTTCAAGGGCGTTAACAGGCCCGGTCTGTGGCTCCGCAGTTTCTTCCGGCCCGGCGCCCATGGCCTTGAGCACGCGGCTGGTGTGGTGTCCGCGGCGCATAGTCATTTTACCGCTTCGGCATATTTCCAGGATACGGCCGTCGTCTTCGCGCAGAACTTCGATGAGCCCTTCAATCTTGCTTTCCACGCCGGTCATCTCGATCATTAATGATTCAGACGTCAGATCCACAATGCGCGCGCGGAAGACTTCCACCAGGTCAAAGAGCTGTGACCGATTGGCAGGCGTTGCGGCCACCTTGATGAGCGCCAATTCCCGTGTCACGGCGGGGTCCTTGGCGATGTCGTCGACGTCGACCACGTTCTCAAGCTTGAACAGGCTTGCGCGGATGCGATTGCCAGCCTCGGCAGACGCATCGCAAACCAGCGTGAGGCGCGAGAGACCGGGCCGTTCACTGCGTCCCACGGTGAGCGAGTTGATGTTGATGTTTAGCCGGCGAAACAGCGACGCCACGCGCGTAAGCACGCCCGGTATGTCTTCAACGTAAGCAACAAATGTATGCAGCATGATAGCTCCTAGCCCCTAGCTTTTAGCTCCTAGCTTGTTCCTCGCTGCTTCCAACTCCTGCGCGCTGCCAAGGTTGCTTGGCCGGCAACGGAAGAGCTACAAGCTAGAAGCTAACAGCTAGAAGCTGTCTTACTTGTCATCCGGCGTTTCAAGCAAGGGATCCTTTGCGCCCGGCCGCCGAATCATCTCGTGCAGCGACGCTCCCGCCGGGATCATCGGGTAGACCGACTCTTCCTTTTCAACCAGGAAGTTCAGCAGAAATGTGCCCGGCGTTGACCGCGCTTTTTCCACTGCGGGCGCAACCTCAGCACGATTGCGCACAGCCAGCCCAGGAATCCCATGCGCATCCGCAAGCTTTACAAAGTCGGGACTGATCAGCGGCGTGGCCTCGTAGTTGCTGTCGTAGAAGAACTGCTGCCACTGCCGCACCATGCCGAGGAAACCGTTGTTGATGATGGCGATGTTGATCTTGATCTTTTCCTGGGCAATGGTGGATAGCTCAGCGGCTGTCATCTGGAAGCCGCCGTCTCCAGCTACGACCCACACTTCTTTGTCAGGACAAGCGAACTTCGCCCCGATGGCCGCAGGCAGCGCAAACCCCATTGTTCCCAGCCCGCCTGACGTGACCAGCGAGCGTGGGTGCTCGTGGTGGAAGTATTGCGCCTCCCACATTTGATGCTGGCCCACATCCGTCACGACAATCGCATTGCCGCCTGTGATTCGCCAGATGTCGTGGATCACATGCGCCGCGTAGAGATGGCCCAGGTCGGGCAGGTTCTTGATATCGCGCACCGCGGATGCACCCTTGCTTGCATCGATTGTCTTGATCCACACAGACCCGTCACGGCCTGACACGCGCGGCAGCAGTTTCTCCAGCACCTCGCGAAGATCGCCAACAAGCGCCACATCCACCTTGATATTCTTGTTGATCTCCGCGGGGTCGACCTCGATGTGAATCTTTTTCGCCTTGAGCGCGTAAGTCGATGTGGACCCGGTAACACGGTCGTCGAAGCGCATGCCGCATGCGATCAGCAGGTCTGCTTCCTGAATGGCGTTGTTCACCCACGACTCGCCATGCATGCCCATCATGCCCAGGTTTAGCGGGTGCGAAGCGGGGAAGGCGCCAAGGCCGAGCAGCGTGAGTGCAACTGGGATCTGCGCACGTTCGGCCAGTGTGCGCACTTGTTCCATTGCGCCGGATTCAGAGACGCCATGGCCGGCGAGGATGATGGGACGCTTGGCGTTGCGGATGAGTTCGGCAGCCTGTGCCAGGCCCGTGTCTTCCACGCGCAGCATCGGATGCGGCCGATAGGGACGCGGCTTGGCAGCTTCGAAGTTGAAGACAGCCGTGCCTTGCTGCGCGTCCTTGGTGATATCAACGAGCACTGGGCCCGGTCTGCCGGACTGCGCAATCTGAAATGCGCTGCGAATGGCCGTGGCAATGTCTTCGGTGCGATTGACAAGGAAGTTATGCTTGGTCACAGGCAGGGTAATGCCTGTGATATCCACTTCCTGAAACGCGTCGGTGCCGAGGACTTTACTTGAGACGTTGCCGGTGATGCAGACCATCGGAATCGAATCGAGCATGGCGGTGGCGATGCCGGTGATGAGGTTCGTCGCACCCGGTCCGCTGGTGGCCATGGCCACGCCCACTTTGCCCGAGGCGCGCGCGTAGCCGTCAGCCATGTGTGACGCGCCCTGCTCATGGCGCACCAAGACGTGATGAATGGGAAACTTGCGCAGCGCATCGTACACCGGCAGAATTGCACCGCCGGGATACCCGAAGACGGTATCGACGCCCTCGCCCACCAGCGTGGCCCACACGATTTCTGCGCCGGTTAAGCGGGTGGGTGTGGTGAGGTGGGCGTTTGCGTTGGCATTGGTTTCCATGGGAGACTCCTCGATAGTTGTCAGTGTTCAGTTATGAGTTGTCAGGTCCCAGCCTCGTCAGCGGCGATCACTGACAACCGAAGACCGACCACTGCTTCTTACGTCGTTGCGCCTTCTGACGCTGAGGTTACGCGGTCAACATATTTGCGGAAAACGCCTTTGGGCCAGCGAAGGGCCGGTGGTGTGAAACCCTTGAGCCGTGCCGCGATTTCTTCTTCGCTGACTTCGAGCGTCAATTTGCGATTGGGAATGTCGAAGTGAATCATGTCGCCCTCGCGCACCGCTGCGATGGGCCCGCCAACAAATGCTTCGGGGGCAACATGGCCAGCCGTAAAGCCGCGCGTCGCGCCGCTGAACCGGCCATCGGTGAGCAAGGCAACAGTCGCACTGAGATCGGGATTGCCGCTAACAGCCGCAGTCACCTGCAGCATCTCGCGCATCCCCGGTCCGCCCTTGGGCCCTTCATAGCGAATCACAAGCACGTCGTTGGGCCGGATATTTCCCGATTGCACGGCGGCGAAACAATCCTCTTCGCATTCAAACACGCGCGCTGGGCCACGATGCTCCACGCGGTTGGCTGCGGCAATCTTCATCACCGATCCTTCGGGAGCCAGGTTGCCCTTGAGGATGACCAGGCCGCCGGTGGGCTTGATCGGAATTTCAAAAGTGTGGATGACAACTTGCCCCGGAGTCTCCTGCGCCAGCGCCGCTTCCTCCGCAAGCGTCTTCCCGCTGATCGTCAGTGTCGATCCATCGGCGTGGCCTGCCTCGATGAGCCGCTTGGCCAGGAGTCGCGAGCCACCTGCTGCCTGATAGTCAGAGGCAACATATTTTCCGGCAGGCGTAAGGTCGCAGATGAATGGCGTGCGCTTGGAGATTTCGTCGAAGTCATCGACATCAAGAGGAATGCCGAGTTCGCGCGCGATCGCGATGAGATGCAAAACAGCATTGGTGGAACCCCCGCTCGCAGCAACGCTGGCAATCGCGTTCTCCAGTGCCTTGCGCGTGATGATCTGTGAAGGCCGGCGATTGGCGCGAACCGCATCCATGAGAATACGGCCTGCTTCACGCGTGGCCGCGGGCTTTTCCGGGCTCGTGGCGGGAACACCGCTGAGATAGATGGGCGAGATGCCGAGAATTTCCCCGCTCATGGCCATGGTGTTTGCGGTAAACTGGCCGCCGCACGCGCCCGCGCCAGGGCACGCATTGGCTTCGAGCGCTTCCAGCGCTGCATCGTCGATCTTGCCTGCGGCATGAGAGCCGATGCCCTCGAAAACATTCTGAATGGTGATGTCGATCAATTCGCCATTCGGTCCGCTCAATTTGCCGGGGGCAATGGACCCGCCGTAAAGCATCATGCCGGGAATATCGAGACGGCAGAGGGCCAGAATGATTCCGGGCATGTTCTTGTCGCAGCCGCCGATTCCAACCAAGCCGTCAAACAAGTTACCACGCGCGACTAGCTCGATGCTATCGGCAATCACTTCGCGCGAAACCAGCGAAGCCTTCATGCCTTGCGTGCCCATGGTGATGCCGTCATGGATGGTGATGGTATTGAACTCCATGGGAGTCCCGCCGGCTTCGCGGATCCCTTCCTTTAGGGATTCGGAGATCTTACGCAGGTGCACATTGCAAGTGCCAATCTCGGTCCACGTATTGGCGATGCCGATGATGGGCTTGTGCAGGTCCTCTTTGGTGAATCCTGCACCACGCAGGTAAGACCGCGCAGCGGCGCGATTTGGGCCTTCAGTTAACGGAATACTTTGGCGCTTGCCTTCGATCGTCATTTTGTCCTTGTGGTTTGTCTACTTTGCTTTCAGCCAGGTTGATTCGTCGTGACTGGTTTCGTATGCGTCGAGTGCAGCCGCGTGGCGCAGGGTCAGGTCAATATCATCGAGCCCTTCAATCAGGCAGAACTTGCGAAACGGATCAACCTCGAACGTTGCATGGAAGCCATGCGCGTCGGTCACGGTTTGGGTCTCAAGCGAGACAGTGAGTTGATAGTTGGGAATCGTCTTCGCGTTGTCCAGCAGCTTGGCAACATCCTCTTCGCTCAGGCGCACCAGGACGATGCCATTCTTCCCTGCATTCGAGAAAAAGATGTCTGCGAATGTGGGAGCAATCACGGCGCGGAATCCATAATCGCTCAATGCCCAAGCGGCGTGTTCACGGCTCGATCCGCAAGCGAAGTTCTTGCCGGCAATGAGTATTTGAGCGCCCTTGTACCGCGGGTCGTTCAGCTCAAACTCCGGGTTGGGGTCGCCGTTAGCCGTGCGGCGCCAGTCGAAGAACAGAAACTCGCCATATCCCGTGCGCTCAATGCGCTTCAAAAACTGCTTGGGAATGATCTGGTCGGTATCAACATTAGCGCGGTCCAGAGGCGCTGCGATTGAAGTTAGAGTCTTGAACGGTTCCATCAGGCAGTCACCTCTTCATTTACCTTCCATGTGCGGATATCGACGAAGTGCCCGGCAATCGCGGCAGCAGCGGCCATCTCCGGGCTGACCAGGTGTGTGCGTCCGCCGCGGCCCTGGCGGCCTTCAAAGTTGCGATTGCTCGTCGAGGCGCAGCGCTCGCCGGGCGAAAGAATGTCCGGATTCATTCCCAGGCACATGGAGCAGCCGGGCTCGCGCCAGTCAAATCCCGCCTCTATGAATACCTTGTCCAGACCCTCTGCTTCGGCTTGTGCCTTCACTGCCTGGGAACCGGGAACCACCATCGCACTCACATGCGCGGAGACCTTGTAGCCGGCGGCAATGCGTGCCGCAGCTCGTAGATCTTCAATACGCGAGTTGGTGCAGGAGCCAATGAACACGCGGTCGATTTCGACTTCTTCAAGCGGCGTGCCTGCCTTGAGGTTCATATACTCAAGCGCGCGCTCCAGGCCTTTGCGATCCTGCTCATTGGCTGTGGCCGCGGGGTCGGGAACGGTCGCAGTGATTGGCGCAACCATGCCGGGACTCGTGCCCCAGCTGACATATGGCACAAGCGTGGCCCCATCAATCACCAATTCGCGATCGAAGGTTGCGCCGTCATCCGTAGGCAGCTTGCTCCACTCTTCCACTGCCTTGTCCCAGGCTGTGCCATGCGGAGAGAATCGACGGCCCTTGAGGTACGCGAACGTCTTCTCGTCGGGAGCAATCATGCCGGCGCGCGCACCCGCTTCAATGCTCATGTTGCAGATAGTCATGCGGCCTTCCATGGAAAGCGCGCGAATGGCCGAGCCGGCATACTCAATCACAGAACCAGTAGCGCCGTCCGTCCCGATCTGCCCAATGATGGCGAGGATAATGTCCTTGGCCGTGACGCCTTTGGGCAGTTCGCCTTCGACCGCGATGCGGAAGGTCTTGGGCTTCGATTGCGGCAGCGTTTGCGTGGCCAGCACATGCTCTACTTCGCTGGTGCCGATGCCGAATGCAAGAGCTCCAAACGCCCCGTGTGTAGATGTGTGCGAGTCGCCGCAAACAATCGTCATGCCCGGCTTGGTGATACCGAGTTCGGGCCCGATGACATGAACGATGCCCTGATCGCGTGAGTCAACGTCATAAAGCTCAACACCGAAGTCCGCACAGTTCTTGCGCAGCGTGGCGATTTGTGTGGCCGCGATCTGGTCGACAATATTCAGCCGGCCAGCCAGTGTGGTGGGTACATTATGATCCACCGTCGCGATGGAGCGGTCAGGGCGGCGCACCTTGCGGCCAGCCAGACGCAGGCCTTCAAAGGCCTGGGGCGAAGTCACTTCATGCAGCAGTTGCAGGTCGATGTAGAGAATGGTTGGCTCGCCCTCGGGCTCAACGACCACATGCTGCCGCCAGACTTTTTCGAATAATGTTTTTGGTGCGGTACTCATGAAGCTCCTAGTTGTCAGAGATCAGTTGTCAGAGATCAAAGATCGCTTGGTCCTATGCGTTGACTAACATTGTTTTGACAGTTTCGCGGACTTTCGTGCCCATCTCGGTCGTGTTGAGGACAGTGAAAGCCTGTGGGTTGTTTCGCGCCAGATCCGGGGTGCGGAAGCCTTGCTCCAGAACCTTGCGGACGCTGGCTTCAATGGCCGCTGCTTCGGCTTCAAGGCCGCCGGAGTGGCGCAGAATCAGCGCGCCGGTAAGGATCGCTCCCAACGGATTGGCCAGGCCCTTGCCGGCGATGTCGGGCGCGGAGCCATGAATCGGCTCGTAGAGATTCACCTTGCCCCCGATGGTTGCCGAAGGCAGCATGCCCAGTGAGCCTGTGATGACGCCGGACTCGTCGGAGAGAATGTCGCCGAACAGATTCTCGGTCAGCACCACGTCGTAGTTCTTCGGCTGATTCATCAGGTGCATGGCCATCGCGTCCACATACTGGTGTTCAAGCGTCACGTCCGGGTAGTCTGCTGCAACTTCAACCACGGTTGCTCGCCACAGCTGCGATACTTCGAGCACGTTCGCCTTGTCCACGCTGGTCAGTTTCTTGCGGCGTTTTTGCGCAAGCTGGAATGCGACGCGCGCCACGCGGACTACTTCGGCCTTGGTGTAGCGCATTGTGTTCCATGCTTCGCCGGTGGTCTTGTTCCATTCGCGCGGCTGGCCGAAGTAGAGGCCGCCAAGGAGTTCGCGCACGAAGAGGATGTCTGCGCCGTCGATGATCTCCGGGCGCAGGGGACTGTTGACTGCGAGTTCCTTCAATGCGAAGGCGGGACGCAGATTGGCAAAGCCTCCAAGAGCGGAGCGCAGTCCCAACAGACCGGCCTCGGGGCGCTTATCAGGGGGAAGGGAATTGAACTCGTTGCCGCCGACCGCGCCAAGCAGCACAGCGTCGGAATCGAGCGCCGCTGCCAGCGTGTCGGCAGGCAGAGGGGTGCCATCAGTCACGATTGCGATGCCGCCTATGCGCTTGTGGTCGAGTTCAAGCGTGTGGCCGCCGATTTGCGCCACTTCCTTGAGAACAGCGACAGCTTCGTTGGTAACTTCCGGGCCGATACCGTCGCCGGCGGTGACTAGGATCTTAAGGTGCATTCGGTGTTTTCCCCTCGGGGGCTAAAGCCTCGTCAAATTTGATAGCGAATTCGGCACGACTGAAGTTGTGTCCTGATACAAAACGTTTAATCCAGTTCCGCCACCGGCACGCGCCGATTCTCGCGGATCTGATCGGGCAAAATCCCCACCAGGTCCTGGTCGTAGATGTTTTTCTTGCGGTCGGCAAGCGCAACAAAGCGGTAGTAAGTCTGCTGCAATTCTTCGCGGGTAAGCGCGAAGCCCAGTTGCTCCAGCCGATGCCGCAGCGCCGCCCGGCCGCTGTGCTTGCCGAGCACCAGGTGCGTCTTGGCCACGCCCACCAGCGCGGGCGTCATAATCTCGTAGCACAGCGGATTGGCCAGCATGCCGTGCTGATGAATGCCGCTCTCGTGCGCAAAGGCGTTGTCGCCCACGATGGCCTTGTTGGGCGACGGCTTGAAGGTGATGATCTGGCCAAGAACCTGGCTGGTCGGGTAGAGATTCTCGAGCTTGATGTTGGTCGAAATTCCGTAGCGGTCGCCGCGCACATAAAGCGCCGCTGCAATCTCTTCCAGCGCCGCGTTGCCGGCGCGTTCGCCAATGCCGTTGATCGTGCACTCCACTTGCCGCGCACCGTTCTGCACTGCGGCCAGCGAGTTGGCGACGGCTAGCCCAAGGTCGTCGTGGCAGTGCGAAGACAGAATGATGCCCTGCTCGTCAACGGCCGGAATGCGCTCGCGAACCTCGGCAAACATGCGGCCGTATTCTTCGGGTGTTGAGTAGCCAACGGTGTCCGGCATATTGATGGTGGTCGCCCCGGCCTCGACTGCCACGCGCACCATTTCCACCAGGAAGTCACGGTCAGAGCGCGTTGCGTCTTCCGGAGAAAACTCAACGTCATCGACCAGCGAGCGAGCCAGGCGGACCGACTCGGCCGTCAGGTCAAGAGCCTCAGCGCGGCTGATCTTGAGTTTGTATTCCAGATGCAGATCGCTCGATGCGAGGAAGACGTGGATGCGAGGCCGGTCGGCAAACTGGATGGCCCGCGCCGCCATTTCAATGTCTTCTTTCTTGGCGCGGGCGAGGGAAGCGATCTTCGGCTTGCGAATGGCCTGGGTAATCGTGGAAATTGCGGCAAAGTCGCCCTCAGAGGCCATGGCGAAACCGGCCTCAATGATGTCCACGCCAAGATCCTCAAGGGCGTGGGCCATGGTCAACTTCTCCTGCGTGGTCATGCTGCAGCCGGGTGACTGCTCGCCGTCGCGGAGGGTTGTGTCGAAAAAGTTGAGGTGATTCGAGATCATCTTTGTACCTGCCAGGGAAAGCATTTGCCTGCCAACTAGGAAAGTCTCTCGCACGACACCCGCATAAGGCAAAGTTATTCTTTTTGGGGAAGCGATTAGGATTGCTTATACTAAAGTCGTCAGCGATCAGTTTTCAGTTGTCATTCGGAAACGGGTCGTTGCAGCTTTTGTGGCTGTCCCCTCGGAATTCGTCGACTACTGTTCGCGCTTCGGGTTTCCTGAAAACTGACAACTGACGACTGAGAACTGTTATGGAACTCAACCAACTCGAAACCTTTCTGGCCGTGGCCGAGGAGCGCAGCTTCTCCCGCGCCGCCGTGCGGCTGCACCGAACGCAGCCCGCGGTAAGCCAGGTGATCCGCAAACTGGAAGCGGATGTGGGCGAATCACTATTCGATCGCGCAGCGCGGGATGGGTCGCTGACTGCGGCCGGCGTGCTGCTGCGCGACTATGCGCTGCGCCTGCTGGCTCTGCGCCGCGAGGCTAGCAGCGCCCTCGATGAGCTGAAGAGCCTGGAGCGGGGCCGCCTGCAGCTAGCCGCCAACGAATACACCTGCATGTATTTGCTTCCCGCCATCGACCGCTTCCGCCGCGAGTTTCCCCATATCAGTGTTACGGTGCATCGCATGCTGGCCAGCCGCATACCCGAGGAGCTGAACCTGCGCACCTTCGAACTGGGCATGACATCGTTCAAGCCGGACCCGGTGCAGTTTCGCACCATCGGCGTCTATGCGGACAGCCTGGCGTTTATCGTCAGCCCGCGCCATCCGCTCGCGGCAGCCGTGCGGGTCTCCATCAGCGACCTGGGCAAAGAGCTGTTTGTTGCTCACAATGTAACTTCCCCGCTGCGGCAAAAAGTGATCGAGACCTTTCAGCGCTACCGCACGCCGCTCAACATGGCTATCGAGCTGCCCACCATCGAAGCCATCAAGCGGTTTGTCGCCATGGGGAACGGAGTGGCGCTGGTGCCGCATCTGACGGTTGCGCGCGAACTGGAAATCGGGGAGCTGGTGCGCATTCCCGTTGACGAGTTGGAGATGCGGCGAGTGCTCCGTCTGGTACACCGGCGCCAGGCCACCCTTTCCTATGCGGCACTCGCTTTCCTTCGCACGGTACGTGCACTGGCCCAGGAGCAGGGAGCGCCATTCTACTACCATGTAGAGCGGGCGGGGTGAAAAAAGCAGGGACTAGTGGTTGGGAACCAGGGACCAGGAATAGGGGCTCGGTCCGGGACTCGTCTTAGCCCTTCCGTTCCTAGTCCCTAAGTCCCTGGTCTCTAAATCCCTGACCCCTGATCCCTGACCTCCGTACTTTAAACTCAAATCTGGAACCCACATACGATGAAGTTCTTCGGCGGCAAAAAAGACAACCCGCAGGACGATCCAAATCAAAACGATCCTCAGGCCGATTCTCCAAAGCTCGGGATTTTTGAACGGATGAAGCAGGCGGTCTCGCGCACCCGCGAGTCGCTTTCTTCCAAGATCGAGGGCCTGGTCGCGCTTACCCGCACCGTGGACGAGGGGACGCTCGAAGACCTGGAATCCGTTCTGCTCACCAGCGACCTCGGTGTCCAGACCACCGCACGTATTCTCGATGCGCTACGCGACCGTGCGCGCCGCCACGCGATCGAGGGCGGGGAAGAGCTGCGCGACCTGCTCAAAAAGGAGCTGCGTGCGATTCTGGAGGCGCCGCTCAGCCAGCACCCACCGGCGCCGTCTCCAGCTGAAGGTCCGCGAGTCACGTTTTTGGTCGGTGTCAACGGAACCGGCAAGACCACCACCAGCGGTAAGCTGGCCGCCTGGTATCGCGAACGCGACAAGACCGTTCTGCTGTGCGCCGCAGACACATTCCGCGCAGCGGCCATTGAGCAGTTGGAAGTCTGGGCTGGCCGCTCCGGAGTGCAGATGATCAAGACCCGCCAAGGCGGCGACCCGGCGGCCGTCCTCTACGACGCGGCATCATCGGCTAAGGCGCACAACATTGCCGAGCTCATTGTGGATACCGCCGGCCGCCTGCACACCAAAACCGGCCTGATGGACGAGCTTGAGAAGATGCGCCGCACCGCCAACAAGCTCATTCCCGGCGCGCCCCACGAGGTGCTGCTGGTGATGGACGCAACCACCGGCCAGAATGGCCTGCAGCAGGCGCGCCTGTTTACGCAGGCCGCCGGTGTCACCGGCATCGTCCTCACCAAGCTCGACGGCACCGCCAAGGGCGGCATCGCCATAGCCATTGCGCAGGAGATGAACCTGCCGGTACGCTTCGTCGGCGTTGGCGAGAAGATGGGCGACCTGCTGGAGTTCGACTCCGAAGCGTTCGTCGACTCTCTGCTCGGCTAGCCTGCTCTTTCCCGCGACTCCAGACGGACTTTCGTTCACAATCCCGCCACGGATGGGTACAATTCGTGCATTGCCGGGGGATTTCGAATGAGCCCAGATGGAGCCTTGGTGATGCTGCCTTTCCGTTTGCTCGGACGGCATTCCCCGCTGGCTGAACATGCGGAATCATGGATCCGATCGCTGACACCGGAGTTCGACGGGGAACAGGGCAATGCGTTCTGGGAGTGGATCCTGGAACATCACGGCTCAGGCGCCTGCCTGAATGAGCCCCTGCTGGATACCTACTTCTTCTGTCGCATACACGACGGCAAATTGGTTGCAACGGCATCTCTGGTTCAGGATGACCGCGACGTCGGGGAAAAGTACGATATCTCTGGAATCTGGCTTGGCGGGGTCATGGTCAAAAGGGAAGAGCGAAACGCCGGCATCATGAAGGCGGCGTTCCATTCTCTCGATGCTTTCATTCAGGCGGCCGTCGACGCGCGAGGTGCTGCATTGACCGTGAATCTCTTCACGACGAGCCCACCGTTCCGGCACCTTTGTTCTGTCTATCGGTTCGAGAGCAGAGGCTTCATTGACGTGGAGTTCTTCGGTAAAGCGGAAGAAAGATTCGAGAAAGTCTATAATCCGAGGCCAATCCTATGACCGATGTCCAAAAGCAAGACGTGATTCGATATCTCAGCGACGCGTATACCCGGGTACTTACCTATCACAATCAGAAAGAGCTCCTGGCCTGGGGTGCAATTGCCTTCTACTTCGGCCTGGGAGCCTTGGTGGACGCTTGCATAAAGGATAATCTGGCTGGCAAGTACAGCCTCGCCACGCTGATGGTCCTCGTTTGCGTTCTTCTGGTTTGGTATGTCGTGACGCAATTGAAGCTCCGTCGCCACATGGGACGCCTCACGGCCGTGCTTCCTAGAATCTGTGGCACGCTGATCGCCATGAACAAGGCGGAGTTTGACTTGCTCGATTGGTCCCTCGAGCCTCTTGATCCGCACCAGCCGGAAGCGGAACTATCCAACATATATCCGGTGTTTGTTGTTGAGGAATATAACAAAATCTCAAAAATGCGCCATCCCACCAGAAGGCTGCTTGAAATACTTCCATTGGCCGTGCTTGTGGCTTCCTGTCTTTTCTTCCTTGGAGTCATCTATGAGTCCTCGCTGGCGAGTGGTTGGGAAGTTATCCATCCCCCAGCCGCTGTCCAGCCGCCGCCGAGCGTTCCGCCTCTCGTTTTATCCTGCCCTGCTCCGCCTCCTCAGACCCAACCGACCAAAACCGCGAAGCCGTCCAGGAAGTAGCTCATTCTCCCCGCCAACGCTGCAATGCTCATCCAGGCGGCCGTCTCCCAAACGCTGGCTGCCCCATGTAGACTTGAGAGTCCTTGAAAGCAGCAGGCCCATGACCGTTCTCGATCAAGATATTTACTGGATGCACCGCGCCCTTGAACTCGCCCGCCGCGGCATCGGCGTCAGCTCGCCCAACCCCGCAGTCGGCTGCGTTATCCTCGACCGCGCAGGACAGGTCATCGGCGAAGGCTGGCACGAGTATGACCTGCTGGACCACGCCGAAGTTGTCGCCCTCAGGGAGGCGGCGCAACACGCCCTGACCTACCAGAAAGAAGATCGCCTGCGCGGCGGTACGGCTTACGTCACCCTGGAGCCCTGCAACCACACCGGCCGCACCGGCCCATGCTCTGAAGCGCTGATTGCCGCCGGGATCAAGCGGGTGGTCGCCGCCACTATCGATCCCAATCCCGCCGTCGCCGGACACGGATCCGAGCGGATGCGCGCAGCGGGCCTTGAGGTCGTAATTGGCCCATGCGAAGCCGAGGCACGCCGACTGAACGAAGGCTTTGCCCGCTGGAGCCGGCACAAGCGCCCGCTGGTCCTGATGAAAGTCGCCATGACCCTCGATGGCCGCATCGCCCCGCCCCCCGGCGTCCACACTCTCCACGAGCCCTTCTGGATCACCTGTGAAGCCGCCCGTACAGCCGTCCAGCCCCTCCGCTGGCAGGCTGACGCAGCGATCACCGGCGTTGACACCGTGCTGGCTGACGACCCTTTGCTTACCGACCGCAGTGGCCTTCGCCGCCGCCGTCCTTTGTTGCGTGTTGTCCTGGATTCAGCCCTGCGCATGCCGCTGGATGCAAAGATGGTGAGAACTGCCCAGAACGACGTAGTAATCTTCACCGTCTCCAAAGACGAAGCCCGCATCCACGAACTGCAATCGCGCGGTGTTCGCGTCGAAATCCTGCCAGCCGAGGTGGGCCGTGTTCCCCTCGCAAAGGTTCTCGATAAGCTCGGCGAAGAAGGCATCCTCACCCTGCTCACTGAGACGGGCACGCGCCTGAATACAGCCCTGCTTGCCGGCGGCCTGGTCGATCGTGTTCACCTGTTTGTTTCTCCCCAGATCATGGGGTCTGACGCCGTCCCCGCCTTCCGCGGCATGGCCAACCCTATCCGCATGGCGGAAGTCGAGGTGGAACGCTACGACAACGACCTCGGCCTCTGCTCCCTGCTCAAAGACCCATGGCCTGAAAAGCAGGGACCAGGGAATTGGGAATAGGGAACAGACGACTTTTCCCAGCGCGGGTTCCGCCTGCCTGCCGCCCGGTTTGCGCTGCATTCGACAGCCCATGTATGGTTGTCTCGTTGTGAGAGATCGAGGCAATCCCCATGCTGTTCAGGATTCATGCTGCAATTCTCGCCGCTCTTTCCTCCGTCGCCCCGCCTGCGCAGGCGCCCTCCGCTCGCCCCGCCATCACCGGCATCTCACACATTGCCATCTACACATCCGATCCGGTCGCGACCGAACATTACTACCGCGACATTGTCGGCGCGGCCCGGTCCTCGGATCCCGAGAATCCGAAAGGTGTGGACTATTCCCTGAGCCCGACGCAGTTTATTGAAGTGCTGCGCCTCCCCCCCGGCTCGGGCATTAACCGCCTCGATCACATCGCTTTCAATACCGGCGACGCCAATGGCATGCGCGCATACCTTGCCAACAGCGGATGGAAAACTCCGCAGAGCGTGATCCGGGAATTCGACGGGACCCTCTGGTTCGAGGTGCTCGATCCCGAGGGCAACCGAGTGGAGTTTGTGCAGCCGGGCGGAAGTCTCAAGCGGTCGGTCAACGCACCCACCGCCATCGGCCGGCACATCATTCACCTCGGCATCCTGGTGCATAGCCGCGAGGCCGAAGACAAGTTTTACAAGGACCTGCTCGGGTTCAAGCCCTACTGGTTCGGCGGCATGAAGGAAGGCAAGCTCGACTGGGTCAGCCAGCAGGTTCCCGATGGCCACGACTGGCTCGAATACATGCTCGCGCCCGGCCCAGGCGCAGGCGTTCCCAGCGAAATGACCCTGAACCAGCTCGGCGTTCTCGATCACGTTTCGATCGGCGAAACTTCGGTTCTTGACGCTTACAAGGTGCTCGAAGCCGGCAACCGCCTGGGTGGCCGCCACGATTCGGCGCCCAAGATCGGCCGCGACGGCAAGTACCAGTTCAACCTGTACGATCCAGACGGCATTCGTCTCGAACTGATGGACTTCCACGCCACCAGCAATCCTTGCTGTTCGCCCTTCACGTCAGAAGACCCATCGGATTAAGGATTCGGCTTATTCCTGAATGGTTGCCGAGTCGATTCGTCATCATGGGCTACTGAAGATTTCTGCGGGCAGAACAGGGTCAATACGGCCCTCGAAAAAGCTCGAGAGCCTCGTGACTGGAAGCTAAGGTCCTCTGCTCCGGGTTATGGAGAGCGGTCACTGCTTTCAAGCCGGCGCGAATGACATAGATCAATGACCAGAAGGGGCGCTTTCTGATACCTTGCTCTGTGCCTGGGGAGGATATTCATGAAGAACCGCTGGAAATTCAGGAATGCACTGGTTTTAGCGATCATCACCACAACGATTTGCATCGGCCAAAGTCCGGCAACGCCCAGCGGGATTGATGCGGCCCTGCAGGCAAAGGCAAGTGCCGGCGATCCCGACGCGCAGTTTCGAGTCGGAGTGCAATACGAGCTTGGCGCCCGCGTGACCAAGGACCCGGCCCAGGCCGCGGTATGGTACCGCAAAGCTGCCGACCATGGGTTCGCGCAGGCGCAGCACAGCCTGGGAGTGCTGTACGAGTTGGGAAATGGGATCCCGGCAGATCCTGCCACTGCGGCACTTTGGTATCGCAAGGCGGCCGGACAAGGGTTCGCACCTGCTCAGTTCTCGCTCGGACTCTGCTACGCGCACGGCAAAGGGGTTCCACAGGACTATGGGCAAGCCATCGCATGGTACGAAAAGGCGGCGAAGCAGAATAACTCTGATGCCATGCTGAATCTCGCGTTCCTTTACCACAATGGCAAAGGCGTCCCCAAGGATGAGGCCCGGTCCTTCGGTCTGGTACGCCAGGCTGCCGAGGCAGGCTCGGCAGATGCGCAATTCCAGCTTGGGATGGCCTACTACCAGGGCGAGGAAGGCTTGCAGCAAGACAATGCGATGGCCAGGCAGTGGCTGCACAGATCGGCGGAACAGGGCAATGCAGCCGCGCAATTCAACTACGCCATGCTGCTCAAGGCAGAGCCGGCGAAGGTGTATTTCTGGTTGAGTATTGCCGCGCCGCATCTTGCCGGCCAAACAGGAGCCACAACAACAGAGCTTCGCACCGATGCGGCAGCACAGCTCACCTCAGTACAGAAGGCGGAGATCGACCAGCAGGTGAAGGACTGGCGTCCAGTCGAGGAACAGCCCTGACGGGACGCAGTCACCAAATCCGGCGCTCGCGGCGGAAGTCACTGACGGGCTGGCCTTGTAAGTGCTACCGAATTGTTCTTACTCTACAGGAGAAGGAGTGAACCTCGGTTTGGCCGCGACGATGCGGATGGCTGCGCGTGGACCTTCGGAGAGCGGGCTTCGATTGACCACACTTAACAAGCCTTGTTCGCTGAAGCAGTGGCCGCCAAGCGGGAGGCGGGCCCAATTTATGGCGCATTGCATGGATTGCCGGTCAAGCGCCCCCGGGCCCGAAATCTGCCAAGCGACGCTTAATCCAAACCTCGTGCTTAGCGCAATGACTTAACCATGAAGTGGCCGGTTTTTCCAACACTTGAGTGCATAGTTGTCCCAAGGGTTAACCGAGTTGGCAACTTTTCCAGAGTTTGACTTCCAGTGGGTTAAGCTATCTTCAGACTCTTCCCGCATATGAAGATTCCCGCGTTCCGCACCAGACCGTCTCGGACATCTCCGATCTTTTGGGTGGCGATGCTTTGCGTGATGGCATGCCTGTTATTTGCCACAGCGGTTATGCAGTTTCGTTCAACCGCTCAGATAAACGAGGCTACCGAAGACCGAATCGGCGGAAACCTCGAATCGCTGATGATCGACTGGCACCTCGATTTTTATCGGCGCTTCTCTGCGATCTGCGTCGCCTTGCAGGTGGGACCAGACTCAGGTGCCTTCGACGATCCGACCGTCTTCAGGGATCGCTACGCACAGTGGCGCCATGGCACCCGAACCCCACAACTTGTCGAGAATCTTTACATCTGGGAGACCAGCCAGAAGGCTTCTCCGGTACTGCTTAGCCTCAATGCATCGAACGGACCGCCGCGATCCGCGATCCCCCCCGGCAATATCGGGCCGCTCCTTTCCCGCCTCAGGTCCAGATCCGGCAATCTCTACGAAGGTTTGCGAGCATGGGAGGTGGACAATCCGGAAAGCTCAACGAGGAAGGTGCCTCCGCAGTATTTGACCCAGGCGAGCGATCCCCTTTCCGGATGGCAATTCGATCAAAACATTCCGGCAATTGTTCATCCCATCGTTCACCACAAAATTCCCGCTCTAGTCGATGACCCACGCGGGCCCGATGCGATTGACTGGATCATCATCGTACTGGACATTCGAAACATCCAGACAGAAATCTTCCCCACTCTCGCCGCCAATCATTTTGGGACCCTGAGCAATGCCGACTATTTCGTGGCGGTCGCAGCCCTCGGCAACCCAAATCGTTTCCTCTACGATTCATTCGAGGATGGTGCGGGTACAAAGATCGACCAATCAGATGCCGCAATGAATATCTTTGGACCGCCGCCTGCCAGCGTTGAAGATGATTTTTGGGTAGCATTTAAAAACGCGAACGCGGTGAAGGTCCAGAACTGGCGCCATTTTTCGAGTCCCATCTGGTTTCCTGTGATCCACTACTCCAATGCTGACAACCCATGGATGTTGATCCTGACCCACCGCAAAGGCCGTCTCGAAAACATCGCAGCAAATGTTCGATACATGAACCTTTTCACCAACGGCGTGATTTTGGTACTGCTCGCCGCGGGAACTGCGCTTGTAGCAATCACAGCTCAGCGCGCCCAGAGCTACGCCCGCATGCAGATGGACTTTGTGTCTTCAATCTCCCATGAACTGCGCACACCCTTGACTGCCATTTACTCCGCGGGCGAAAACCTTGCCGACGGCGTTGTTGTGGGGCAAGCGCAATCGCAGCATTACGGGTCCATCATTACCTCTCAAGCCCGGCAGTTGATCGACCTCGTAGACCAGATACTCACCTTCGCTTCTTACCGAAACAGAGCAAATCTCGATGAGATGCCCCTGTTGGAAGTCGGAGAAACGATCAACGTCGCACTCCAAAACACGCAGGCAAGCGTGCTTGCTGGCGGTTTCAACATTGAAGTAGACATTGCTCCCGGTCTTCCGCTTGTCGAGGGCGATCAAGGCGCAATCATATCCTGCATCCAGAACCTGCTCGCCAATGCAATCAAGTACAGCGGCAAGAGTCGTTGGATTCGCGTTTCCGCTGAGCGAACAAATCAGAAGAATAACGGCGAAGTTCAGATCAGCGTCGAAGATCGCGGAATCGGCATTGCTGCCGCGGAATTAACAGACGTCTTCAAACCCTTCTACCGCAGCCAACAGGTTAAGGCGGCCCAGATTCACGGTACTGGCCTCGGACTCTCCGTCGCAAAGGAACTTGTCGAGTCGATGGGAGGGCGCATTTCGGTGACAAGTTCGTTCGGCTCAGGGACGACGTTCACCCTGTATCTCAGAGGGTCCACTCAAACAGCTGGACAAATTCAATAGGGGAAGAATCAGCGAATGAATGAGAACATCCTGATTGTCGAAGACGAAGAAGATGTCCGGACTACACTCGGGGACCGACTCAGACGAGAGGGCTTTGTCATCGACACTGCCGTAGACGGAGAAGATGCGCTCGAGAAAGCCACAAGGCTTCCTTTCGACGTAATCATCCTCGATGTCATGCTGCCGTTCAAGAGTGGATTCGATGTCTGTCGCGATCTTCGCCAGGCCGGTATCGCTACCCCGATTCTTCTCCTCTCCGCGAGGCGAGATACTGTAGATAAAGTTGTCGGCTTGAAGTTGGGCGCCGACGACTATGTTTCCAAGCCCTTTGAGGCCGCCGAACTTGTGGCTCGCATTGAAGCTCTCCTGCGCCGAGTTCCGTTTAGGGCTGGACAGGGGATTCACCAGTTTGGCGCAGTCCGAGTCGACTTGAAGCGCGGCCAGATTAATCGCGGCGGCAGTTGCTCGTATTTATCTGGACGCGAACTTCAGCTCCTGCGATATCTCATTGAACGAACTGGGCAGGTTGTGCCTCGATCCGACATCCTTCGGAGTGTCTGGGGATACAACATCGGTACGTTCACCCGAACGGTTGACGTACATATCGCCAGCCTTCGTCAGAAAGTGGAAGAGGACCCTAAGAGGCCGGAGCTTATTCTTACCGTGACTGGTACAGGTTACATGTTCATGCCCGCAGAGCAGGGAGGTCACGCGGAACGATCATCGTAGCTCTGCAGAATTCGATTCGGGCGTTTCGCTAGGCCGATTTGCCTGGGTAAATAGATACCAAGTGCTTTAACTCGTGCAAGGCCCTCTCCGCACGCTCGTTTTCTTTTTGTGTGAACCACATTGGCGAGTAGTCACCAAGGAGGGCATAGAGCTCCGTCAACACCTCGTGGGCGCGCAAGATGGTACTCGACACCTGTTCCTGGTCTTCAGTGCGCACTATGCGCATGGCCGCAAGAGACGGAATATCGGCATTGGGGCGAGCGCTCTTAGCGTTTCTGCATGGAGAGGTTTTCATTTTTCCTGTCATCCGGTTCGCGCGGGATTTTGAAGAACAGAGGCCCTTTGATGGAACTGATCCTATTCCACGTTTATGTAAAGGCGTGCAAAAAGTTGGACCAGGGATGTAAAGGATGTAAAGACGGGCGCAGCTCCAATTCTTCGCATTCAAGTTCAATAGCACGTGATTTCGTCCCAGACGGGACTGACTAACCGACTTCACGAGACTATTGACCTTCTCGGATATATGGGCGACGAAAGTGTTTTTGAACTTGCGAAGGTAGGCTGTGGGTCGAACTCGGCCCGCGGAACCCACTTTCCTTACGATAGTTCGTTTTGCGGTCAGATATCAGCCGGCCCGGCGGTGAATGAACCTGGCAATTCGAGTCAGGTAGCGTCGCGGGCACTTGCTGAAAACTCACAAGCTATCTCCAGCTGCCCGATGTTCGAGTCCGCATTGATTTTTTTATCGAAGATCGCAAGCATTCAAACTCTTTTGGCCTTGTCACCAGTTCCGTCCATTTTCCTGGGAATTAGCGCACTTGCAGATCGCGCACCTGCTTCATTCGCTACTTGTACAAGCATTCAACAATTCTCCATCGGAGACGTAAATCAAGCGCAGAAGCAACTGATGTTTGACTTTGAGCAACTATCCTCATTTTTCTTCGGCTTATTGTGAATCGGGTCGAGGACTGCAGCGTTACGCGGGGGGCGGAAGCAAAAACAGATATTGCTGGTTTGGGCACGGAACTGATCGCGGACGTGCATTGGCGGATCGGGAAAGTTTGTTGAGCACGAACGGGCGCCAATCCCGCCGGCGAAAATCCCTAAACTTCGCGAGGTCTTTTGTAGGCTGGCGTAATGCAGATTTCACAGGTAGGTTCCTGGGCGAGATAAAACAAAACGGGCCGTTTCGTGACCCTGCAAACCAGAGCATTCCAACTTATACCTACGAGGACTGACAGATGCATCGCAAGTTGATGGTACTCGGATCTATCCTGGCGGTCGCTGCTCCAATGCTCGGGGCTGCGACAACTCCACAGACCAACCTTTCCGCTTCTCAGATCGTGGAAAAGAACATTGCCGCACGAGGCGGCTTGCAGGCCTGGCGGGCGGTTCAGACCTTGTCGGAACAAGGGAAGATGGGCGCCGGCGGAAATCAGCGGGCAACTCTTCAGGTGCCCGAGCCAAACAAAGAGGCCAAAGCGCCTGGTCAAATGCGGCGGAAAGAAGAGGTTGAACTGCCGTTCGCAATGGACCTGGAGCGTCCCCACAGATCGCGTTTTGAGATCAAATTCAAAGGCCAGACAGCGGTGCAGGTGTATGACGGAAGCAACGGCTGGAAGCTGAGGCCATTCCTCAACCGGCTTGAGGTCGAGCCGTATTCGCCGGAGGAACTCAAGCTCGCATCGATGGAGTCTGGGCTCGGCGGGCCGCTGATCGACTATGCTGCCAACGGCACTCGCATTGAGTTGGATGGCAACGAGAAGGTAGAAGACCGCGACTGTTACAGGCTGAAGCTGACCATGAGTGACGGAAGGACAATCCATGACTGGATCGATGCGCAGAGCTTCCTGGAAGCCAAGATTGAAGGCCAGCCGCGGAAGCTCGATGGCAATCTCCATCCAGTCGAGGTCTACTACCGTGATTATCGGCCGGTAAGCGGGATTCAGATTCCCTTCGTTTTGGAGACCAAAGTCCTCCCGGTCGGAACGACAACGCATGGTTTCAAAGATCCCCCCGTGCCTGACGAGAGAATAACCATCGAAAAAGTCGTCGTGAATCCAAAGCTGGACGCTTCGAGGTTTTCAAAGCCGACGGTTACGGTGGCGGCAAACGGCCACTAGGAAGGCCATCGAACCCCAACAATCATCATTGCGCGGACAGCACTCACCATTGCATTCGCGCGACGCGGTGAACACTGCCTCCAAGGTTCGGGTTGTCAAAGACCAGGCTCACGCTGCCTGTGCTAACGGCGCGGCTGCAATCAGCATCGGCCACGTTGGTCGCTTTGGCGGTGCGTGCCCAGAACGAGCGCAGGACCAGCTTGAACTTGGACCCTGCCTCCCGGATCGGATTCAGGGCTGAGGAGAATTGCGGCGGTCAGAGCAGCCTTGGGCCTGAGGCTGCGACCTTTGCGCAATTCCCAGCCACCGTGTCAGCGCTGTGAATTGCAGGCACATCCGCTTCAAGCAGCGATCCTTGATGCGAAGACGAACGGTCAAGTCCCGGCTCGAACCCTTCGTCCCGCTCCAAGGCTCCCTCATGCCTGCGCCGAAGGTCCTGCCATCTCAGTTGCGACAACCTCCCAATCAAACGCGCCACGGAGCAGACGAATGCGCCATGTCACGAGTTGGTCCGGCGGCCTTCTTCAACATCCTTCCCGGCCTGCCAGTTATTCAAGGTATCTGGTCCCGGAGTTTTACAAGAGTTTGCAGATTGGTCGCAACACTTTTTGCAGTCTTTGATCTGGAGCAAGAACTCTTCGACAGCGGTGTCTCACGCTGAAGTACGCCAAATCCCTTGATAGGTGCGAGATCCAAACCAGCGGTCTGGCGCCGCTTGCGGGAGGGAACCAGGAGCATCATCCGTCTTGCGCGTTTTTTTTAGGGGCAATTGGAGGCGAAATGGATCGAGTGGGATTGCCACTTCTGAACGACATTTATCAAGAGCGAGGCTTCTGGAAGGTTCATTCCCGGGAGGATGGGATGGGTGAGTCGAAGCCTGGGCGAGATCCGGGGCGCGAAGAGATATGTATAGGCCGCGTATCGGGTCCAGACCGGGTAACAAAAATAGAAGCGCAACGAATTGCCAGCGAGATTTTTCTTACCAGAATGCGCCAGAATGAGACGGCGGCACGCCCGGGGATGACAGTATCGAGCTTTGTGAAGACGGTCTTTGTGCCGAGCCACGTCCAGACGAAGAAGTTGGCTGGCCGTGCATATTATCAGGCAATCTTGAAGCATGTGCTTGCGCCGGAGGAAGTGGACCTCATTTTTCGCGGCGCCGGCAAGAATTCGAAGACAAAGCTGACGGCCATTCAGGATTGGCCTTACCTGGGCGATCTACGACTCGAGGATTGCCGCCCCGAGCACGTACAGCGGCTGATTTCAGCCGCACAGGCACGAGGGTATTCGGCCCAGACTGTCATGCACATTCGCAACGTGATCAGTGCCATGTTCTCCTGCGCGATAAAATCGCGGCACTACCCGCACGACAACCCTGCCAAGAGGACGATATTACCTGAGCGCCCGCAAAAGAGTTCTCATCCGCTCACACTCGCCCAGGTAAAAGCCGTACTTCAAGCGATGCGGTATCCGGAAAAGGAAATGACGCTGCTGGCCATGCTGGCGAACATGACTGTCGCCGAAATCTGCGGCCTTCAGTGGAAGCACGTAAATCTGACCGGCGCCTGGTCGAGAAATGCCGGCGAGGCGATACCGCCAATTACTATCGCCGTCAGAATGCGTTGGTACCGCGGAGAATTAGACAGTGTAAAAAGAGCCCGCGCCAGGAATCTTCCAATTCCCGAGCTTCTGCTTCCCATGCTGATCATGCTGAGCGGCAGGGGCATGTGGACAGCACCTGACGATTTCGTGCTGGCTTCCAGGGCAGGCACTCCGGTTAATGCAATCAATATCACTGCCCGCAGATTGAGAAGCATCGGCGATGAACTGCAAATGCCACGGCTTAGCTGGCAGGCCTTTCGCCGTGGACATTTTGCTTTGCAGGCTGAACTCGGATCACAGTTGAAGTTTCATTTAGCAAGCCTGTTCCACTCAGATGCTCCGGGAACAATCCTGGCAGACGACAGGGGGACTAAGCTGGCTTAACTCATCTGGCTCTGTGCGAGTCAAATTCTGAAACGAGGAAGGCGGGCTGGCACCTCGCTATGCAGGCCGCGAGGCTCTTTTTCATTACACCTTCGTCACCTGAGTGGTGTATCAATTTGATGCTGGAGTTGAGCAACTCGCTGTCGCATCGCAAGTTTGGCGGCGCAGGTGGTGAGGGCGATTTTGATGCAGCATTTGAACATCCTCGAGCGCGGAGTTTCGGTTCAATCCCGTGGGTGCTAGCTCACATTTTCAGAAAGAGGATCGGATGAAAAGGAATCGATTCGCGAAACCAGTGGCCTATGCGGCGGAATTTGTCCTCATATGCTCGCTGCTACAACCGGTCCGCGCAAATGCCCAATCGGACGCTACGTTGCAGTCTCAGAATGCGGCTTCGGCCAGTTCTCA
>Ga0302319_10003101_pt1 | contig 35119 bp, 29 predicted proteins | sample Bog_T0_2_FD_203319 | JGI IMG/M metagenome (GOLD analysis project Ga0302319, IMG submission 203319) | Peat permafrost microbial communities from Stordalen Mire near Abisko, Sweden - Bog_T0_2 | ecosystem: Environmental > Terrestrial > Soil > Wetlands > Peat | place: Sweden: Abisko, Stordalen Mire...
TTGCTTGCCGCGACAAGAAACGAACTGTCTATGGCAACAACCGCTGCGGCAGCAACCGCAACTGCCGCATTGCCGGTCGCCACCACCACGATGCGGCGCGTCGCGATAACCGCGGCTAGGCCCCACAGAATGGCCGGAAGACGCATTGCAAGTAAGCTAAAGCCCACCATCTTGATGGTCAGCGCAATCTCGAGAAATGAAGCCGGCGGCATGAAGAACTGGTAACGGTCCATGCCATAGTAGTCAGGCCGAGTCGGTTCCACGACTGGGTTGATCATCCTGCCTTCAGTGACAAGGTAATAGGCGGGAATAGCGAATAGCGCTTCATCGGAGGTCGGCAATGCGGTCGTGGCCGTGGCAAAAGAGATACAAAGGTACAGAGCCAGAACGCCGCAAAAAACGAACGTCGAACAATAAAGCCGAGAAAAACGAAGTGCCTTCAGCATGCGTGCAGATCTAACCCAGGATTTCCATTTTGGCTCCCGGTTTCTACACAGGTTATCACACGCCCCCAACTTTTGATCTTGCCAGGTGCAGCGCCGCCCAATGATCCCAAGTCTTCTCGGAACCGGTCAGCCGAAACGTCGGATCATGCGCGAGCCGTTCGGCATAATTGGCATCCTCTTAGCCCGTGATGCGGCTCGTGGGCGGCCGGCGAAGTGTGCGATCAAGAGAGGATTCCATGGCTGGGGTTTGGGAGAAAATGTGCTTGTGGCAGCGCGTTCCCGGAGTGGTCGTGGGCTCTAGTGCCACGACCGGAGATAGCCGTTGGGCTTGGGAGACGGCTCATTCGCGCGGTCCAGTGCCGGCCACTCCGGGCCTGTCGGCGCCACTAGGCAGGCCTGGCGAAAGGACGCCCGCTGCAGGTAAGGACCGCAAATGGGCCGCGCGCCGCCCATGGCGCGCGACACTTGCGTTGTCTCACGAGCAGGACGCTAGCGCAGTTCCGCCAGCGCCGCCTTCGCGCCGGCGTGATCGGGGCTGGCCTCCAGGGCCTTGGTGAATTCCTCCCTGGCCTGCGGCTGTTCGTTCAACCCCAGATAGCCCAGCCCGGCCCCGTAGTGCGCTGTCCCGAGCGCGGCCCGTTGCGCTTTCAACGTGTCCAGCGGTGCGCTCAAATCCGGTTTCGCCGGCTCGCCTTGCAGTGCCTGCTTTGACGTTTCCACCAGTTGCTGCAGCAGCGCCGTGGCTTTGTCCGCCTGGCCCAGTTTGCGCAGCGATAGAGCCTGATAGTAGGCCTGCAAGTCCCTCGGCGAAACTCCGCCGCGCCGGCGGCGTCGCTGCCGCTGCGGTGGCGCCGACTTCACATCGGCTGACTTCTGCCAGTACTTTTTCGCCTGCGCCGCGTCGCCCAGCGCCGAGTACGCGCTCCCTATCCAATAATCCGCTTCCGGTTCGCGGCCGCTCACGTCGATTCCCTCCGAAGGCAGGTTCGTCGGGATCTCGAGCGCCATTTGAAACTCCGCCAGCGCCTCTTTACCGTGCTTGGCCTGCAGCAGTTTCTGGCCGCGCAGCATGTGGGCGTCGGTCCAGTTGTCCGCCACGTTCAGATTGCCGCCTTCCCAGACCGCGAATTCGCGCCCCGTGAGCCGCTTGATCGCTTCGTCGTACTTGCCCAGGGACACCAGCAACCCAGCCTCGTGCGCCAGCGAGTCGTCGCGTTGCGAGACCACGTCCTGGTTCTTCTCGAGCAGCGCCAGCCGCTTCTCCGGAGCGACTCCGGCCGCCTCGTACAACTCGTCCAACTCCGCGAAATGCTTCGCATACTTAGGCGTCGCCGCGACCGCCAGTTCCAGTTGCGCGATCGCCTTGTCCAGCGAGCGTCCCGACGTGCGGTGCCACCACGCGATGGCCAGATTGCGATGCACGATCGGCATCGACGGATCGATCGCCGCCGCCGCCTCCCACGCCTTCGCCGCCTCCGCCGGCTGCCAGTCGTACAGCAGATTGCCCAGGTAGTACGGCGCGCGCGCGTCGCGCGGGTTCGCTTTCATCGCCGCCCGCAGCACCTCAACCTCTTCGCCCTGGAACGGGAACACGTATTCGGACGGCATCTTCATCGCCTGCGCGTAGTATTCGCCCGCCTTCTCCGGTTGTTTTAGCTGCTCTGCAAAGTAGCCCAGATAGTAGTACACCATCGGCTGGATTGCGGCCTTGTCGGGAGCGTCCGCCACCAACTCCAGTAGCACGTCCGTGCCGTCCTGCCACAGGCCCGCGTCCAGGTATTCGGCCGCCGTCTCCGCCGCCGTGGCCGGATGATCGTTCATCGTCGCCGTCATCAGGCTGCGCGTCTTCGCGTCCTTCGACAACAGCCAGCGCTCCGCCATCGACCGCACATCCAGCGGATCCGATCGCCGATGCGCCACCGCCAGCACCCGTTCTGCCTCCTGCGTGCGCCCCAGGTGCCGCAGCATCGCGGCGCGCAGATTCAGTGCCCGGATATTCAACGCGTTGTTGTCCAGCGACTTGCCCACGAAATCCAGCGCCGCCGTGTAATCTCCGCGCATGGCCGCGATTTCGGCCACTCCGTAGTAGCCCGCTGCCCTCCACGGCAGGTTCCACGTCGAATTGAAGAGATACTTGTACGCTTCATCGATCTTGCCTTCCGCCTTCAATGTCAGGCCCAGATAGTAGATCGGCTCGGCATCCTTCGGCGTCGTGTAATTCTCTTCCAGCCGCTCCAGCGCCTTGCGGAACAGTTGCTCCGCCTCGCTGTAGCGCGCCTTCCTGTAATAGTTGATGCCCAGCGCCGTGTTCACCCGCGCATCGCCCGCATCGCGCCGCAGCGCCTCCTCCCAGTACGGCTCGGGCGCGATGCTGGGGTCGTGGAACTGTTCCGCGCGCAGCCCGATCAGGTACAGCTCTTCCACCGTCTTCACCTGGGCGGGAGGCAGCGGACTCGTCACCGCCTTCGGCATCGGCTCCGGCGTCAGACGGATCGGCGAATACGAGACCAGCTCCTTGCCGTCCGCGCTGATCGAAGCCCGCAGATCGTGCTCGTCGATGCCCGCCGGAACGGCCACCTGCTTGAGATACGGCTTGCCCGGATCGATCGCCACCGTCTCCTCGAGCAGCACCTTCGAGCCCGCCTCCAGCTTTACCGTCGCCGCCGCGTGCGACGAGGTGGTATTGAAGCCCACCCTGGCCATGCCGTTCTTATCGACATCCAGATTCACCGCCGCCTCGAGGTTGGCCTTCTTCACGCCTTCGATTTCGCGGAACGGATACCAGTTCATCGAGAACGACTTCACGTCGAACGGCTGCAGCCACGTGTAGTCCGGCTGATTGTCGGAATACGCGCCCACCATCAGCTCGTCGTAGGGGCCGTCCGTGTCGCTCAGAATGTGATCCCACATGCGGCCCCGCGGGCCGCTGCCCCAGGTCCACACTTTCTTGCCGGGCACGATATTGTGATCCGCCACCGCCATCGTGCCAGCGTGTTTCCCGTGGTCGTAACCCGCGAAAAAGTCGTCGGCGTAGTTCCACGCAAAAATCGAATTCGCCTGGATATGGTTCTTGTACCAGCTCACGTCCACGCCCTTCGTGAAGTCCGCCCCGCTGTAAATGGAATTGGCAATCGGCCACTTGATGAACTCCCGCTTCCCATGAAACGTGCCGTATTGCGTGCTCGGCGGGAAGATCACCTGGTAATCGTCATTCACGTGCACCGCGACATTGGCGAAGCACAGCATCGTCTCGACCACCGGCGTACGATTCACGATCCGCACCCGCGCCTCCACGTACGACTTACCCGGCCGCAGTGTGTAGCCCACCGCCCACCGCATCCGGTGCCGCACCTCCAGCTCGCCTACCCACACCGTCTTGCTGCCGTCCTCGTTCTCCTCGATGTTGTACTGCACCGGCAGGAACGTCGACGCACGATGGTGGTGCGGAATGTTCCACTCGATCCCTCCGCTGATCCACGCACCGATGAGTCCGATCAGCGCCGGCTTGATCACGTGCTGCCGGTAAATGAAGTTGTAGCCGTTGGTCTTGTCGATTCCTTCAAACAGCCGCCCGCCGATCTCCGGCAGTATGCCGATCTTGATGTACTCGTTCTCGATGTACACGATCTTGTAGGTCTTATCGACCTTGGTGTGCGTCAGCACGTCGTACAGCGGGTAGGGATAAACAATCCCCTGCGCCCCTTGCGACGCGCCTCCGAGATTGAACATCGGATTGGGCTCCGGCGCGCCGGCCAGATAGGTCGGGATGACAATGTTCTCCTCCCACGCCCGCACCGGCACGGCATCGGCCGCCGTGAGCACCGGCGCCGCTGTCACGAGCAGTGCGCCCAGTCCCAGCGCTAAAACCAAATAGTCGCGAAATCGTTTCATGACCTGCGTCTCCATTCACCGGCGATTCTCTACCGGCGGCGCCTCTGCTTCACGCTGCTGCGGCGCTGCACCGGAAGTGGCCGCGGGCCGCCTGTTCGCTCCTCGACCCGAGGAGCCGGCTGCCCGGCCAAAGTTCCGGTACTAGACTATCGGATCTGGATTACGGGTGCCAGTCCGCTCCGCCTCCGCTGTCCGCCCCGCCGCGGTGGCGCTGGTGGATTGTCGCGTTCCCAGTGTCCGCCGTTGACAACCTCCGTGCGCGCCGCCGCCGCCGCGGTTACGCTATTAGATAAACCATGCTTTTGAAGACACTGCGCGAAGAGGTTCTCGAGGCCAACCTGGAAATCGTCCGCCGCGGCCTGGTGCTCTACACGTTCGGCAACGCCAGCGGCTTCGACGCCGCCAGCGCTCTGGTGGTCATCAAGCCCAGCGGCGTGCCTTTCAATCAACTCACGCCGGCCGACATGGTGGTGACCAACCTCGACGCGCATATCATCGAAGGCGACCTCCGGCCCTCCTCCGACCTCGACACCCACGTCCTGCTCTACCGCACCTTCGACGGCCTCGGCGGCATCGTCCATACGCATTCCACCGCCGCCACCGCCTGGGCCCAGGCGGGCCTCGAGATTCCCTGCTTCGGCACCACCCACGCCGACTACTTCCATGGCCCCGTGCCCGTCACCGGGCCGCTCTCCGACGAGGAGATCGCAGGCGACTACGAGCGCAACACCGGCCAGGCCATCGTGCGCCGCTTCGAGTCCCTCGAACCCCTGGCCTGCCCCGGCGTGCTGGTCCGCAACCACGGCCCGTTTGCCTGGGGCCGCACGCCCGCCCAGGCCGCCGAGCACGCCGTGATACTCGAGGAAATCGCCCGCATCGCCGCCCGCAGCGTGGCCCTCAACCCCGCGCTGCTGCCCATCCGCCGCTCGCTCCACGACCGCCATTTCCTTCGTAAACACGGCCCCAAAGCGACCTACGGCCAGTCCTAGCGTGTGCGCCCTCCGGGCACGTTTCCGGGAGATTGCCGCGACCCGCGTCGCGTGGTGCATCGCACGCCTGCCGCAGGCCGCGAATGTGCTCTTCCTGGGCTTACGCCAGCCTCTTCATGGCAGGAGAACGTCCCGTTCCTCCAATTCCATGTCCCTCTCGCGGTTGAGATCCAGAGTGGTCACAGAACTACGGCGGTACAACTGCAATGGAACGGAAACAAAATACGGTACAGTCCGCACTAACACTCAACCCATTGGAAATGCCAGGGGGAAGGTCGCCCACACCCACCCTACCGATCCTAAGCAAGAGCCTAGGATCGAGGCAGTCAGCGTCCATAGGTTGGCAGCCCACGCGAGTGCAAACCCGCCCAGAAGGCATGGGATCACTATGGCCTGCCAGTACGTGTCTGAAACGGCTAGGAGCGATTTACAATGCGAGCAGCAAAACGGAGGGTGCGTTGCCCGAGGCCCGTCCCACGCAATCGCAGCACGACATTGCGGACATTGCATAGCTTTAGGCTGAATCACAGAAGCCCTTCGGTTCAACAAGGAAAACTCAAAACGGGCCGTCCTGGTTCGTACTGCCGCGAATCCGGTCCCACCGATCCTTGCGTTTTCACCCGTTCCCCCAATTCAGAGGAAACTGTCTGAAACCACAGCAACGCTCAGTATGCGCCGCTCGCGCCATAGTGTCCAGCATCAGCCGGGCAGTGTCGCAGTCACAGCGCGAACGCGCGAGTTTTTAGCGCAGATCGGGCGCAGAGCTGGGGCAATGCAGTAAGGGCTTCATGCCTGTCCGGTTGAGGCTCGGACGCGCTGGTCTGCATGGGCAATTCCGGGTCCGGCCGCGCGGACAAGCCGCTACAGCGTAGCGGCCTAGTCTGTCTAAGTGATTATTTATCAGTAAGTTAGATAATTCCAGGCCGCTACTAGTAGCGGCTTGGCCCCTACGCACTCGCATTTTCCGCGCCGCCCGGCCACCCTTTTCGAGCCAGCGCCGCCTCGTGATTCCGGCTATCCGGTCCTGGAAGCCGGGATCGTCGCGGATGTGGTCATTGAGTCAGGGCTTCGTGCCGCGCCCAAAGGTATTCACGCGAATCGCTTTCAAAACAAACATCGCCACAAACATCCCCACCGCAGTGTAGCCAATCCCATCTAACCGGTCATGCTGATCGCGCGTTTGGTAAACGGTGATGAAATGCTCATTGAGAGGATAAACACGCCCTGCGACCTGGTCGGGATGCCGCGGTAGAGTCGCCTGGTAATCATAAAAAACATAGAAGAACCAAATCCCTGCTACAAACGCGATCAGGAACACTATGTTCTCGACTCGTTTCCACACTCGGACGAGGCGTGTTTCTGGGGTCATGGTGTTTTCCCCGATGTCCCTGAACCCTGGTGCGGACGGGCGAGCAGCAGGTTGAGCAGGATCAGGATTGCGCCGCAAGTGATGGCCGAGTCGGCCACGTTGAAGACCGGGAAGTGGGCCGTGCCCCAGTAGAAATCCAGGAAGTCGGTGACGGTGCCGGAAACCAGCCGGTCATAGAGGTTGCCGGCCGCGCCGCCCAGCACCAGCGCGAGCGCGGCGCGGTAGCTCCAATGCGCCGCTTCGCCGGCGACCGGGTCGGGGCGGATGGCCTGCCACAGCAGCCATGCCACCATCGCCAGCACGCCAATGGTGAACGCGATCAGGATCGGGCTGGTGCGGCCCGCGGCCGGATTGTCGAACAGGCTGAAGGCGATGCCGGTGTTGCGCGTCGAAACGATCTGAAAACAACCGGGGATGATGCGGATCGCGTCCCACGGAGCGAGGCGCGTCTCGACGATGTGTTTCGACGCCCGGTCGGCCAGGGCGACGGCGGCGGCGAGAGCATAGGGCCAGTAGCGCACGAGGTCCCTTTTTTCAGCCTTAGCTGGCATTTCTCATTAGCAATAGCCCTCTCGCTGGCAATGATTCGAAAGGGCCGGAGCGAAAACCGGGGACTGACGTCTCTGTCCTAGGCGCGCACAACTCTCTCTATCCACTCTCTGCGTCCTCTGCGCCGTGTGGACAGAGCCGTCTGTCACCCGTGTTTTCGCCCACCAGAGAGGACGCTCGCCCACTTTCTGCGAGAAATGTGGGGCAGCCATTACGCGCCTTGCTCCGCCGCCCATTCGCGGACGGCCTCGGCGCAAGGCGCGCAGACCGCGGGCAACGCCGGGTCTGCGCCGACGTCGCGGGTGTATTTCCAGCAGCGCTCGCACTTGGTGGCCGAGGTGCGCTCCACCGTCACTCGCAGCGACGGGTCCGCGCCCGGTTCCGAGGCGGCTTTCAACTCGACTTCGGAGACGATGAACAGCGCCGGCAACTGGGCTTCATAACGGCGCAGCAGGTCCAGCCGCTCGCCGGTGGCTTCCAGAATGAGCTTGGCTTCGAGCGGAGCGCCGATCAGCCGCGCGGCGCGAGCCTCTTCGAGCGTTTTCAAGACTTCATTGCGCACCAGGAGCAGGCTCTCCCAGCTCAGCAACAAAGCATCGTCATCGGCGTCCAGACCGGCCAGCAGTTCGGCCGGGGCGGGGAATTCAGCCATGTGGACGCTGGCCGGCGCGCCGGCGGGCAGGCGGGTGGCGGCCCAGACTTCCTCGGTCGTGAAGGCCAGCAGCGGGGCGGCCAGGCGCACCAGCGCATAGTGGATCCGATACAGCGCCGTCTGCGCGCTGCGGCGGGCGCGCGAGCGGCGCGGCGCGGTGTAGAGCCGGTCTTTCAACACGTCGAAATAGACCGAGCTGAGATCGGTCGTGGCGAAGCTGTAGAGCGCCTGGTAGACCCGATGGAACGCCAGATCGGCATAGCCGGACTGGACCTGGGCGGCGAGCGCGGCGGCGCGATGCAGCATCCAGCGGTCAATCTCTTCGAGCTCGGCTCCGGGCAGGGCGTCCGTGGCGGGGTCGAAGTCGTGCAGGTTGCCGAGGGCGTAGCGGAAGGTGTTGCGCAGCTTGCGATAGGCCTCGGTGATGCGGGTGATGATCAGCTCCGAGAAGCGCACGTCCTCATGGAAATCGACCGAGGCGACCCACAGCCGCAGCACGTCCGCGCCGTATTGTTTGATGATCTGCTCGGGCTCGATCACGTTGCCCAGCGACTTGGACATGGCGCGGCCCTCGCCGTCGAGCTGCCAGCCGTTGGTGGCGCATTCGCGGTAGGGCGATTCGCCGCGCAAGCCGACGCCGACCAACAGCGAGGAGTGGAACCAGCCGCGATACTGGTCGCCGCCTTCGAGGTACATGTCCGAGGGCCAGGGCAGGCCGTTGGCCGCGGTGAGCACGGCGAGATGGCTCGATCCGGAGTCGAACCAGACGTCGAGAATGTCGTTTTCCTTGCGAAATTCGTGGCCGCCGCAGTGGGTGCAAGCGGCGTCGGGGCCGAGCAGTTCGGCGGCGCTGCGGGAGTACCAGACGTCGGCGGTGTGCTCGGCAAACTGGCGCACGATCGGGTCGAGGTAGCGGCGATCGGTGAGCGCGTGGCCGCATTGCTCGCAATAGAAAACGGTGATCGGGACGCCCCACACTCTCTGGCGCGAGATGCACCAGTCGGGGCGCATGGCGATCATGTTGGAGATGCGCTCCTGGCCCCAGGCGGGGTGCCAGGCGACGCGCTTGATGGCCTCCAGGGCTTTGGCCCGCAGGCCGTTCAGATCCATGCCGATGAACCATTGCTCGGTGGCGCGGAAGATGGTCGGATGGTGGCAGCGCCAGCAGTGCGGATAGCTGTGCTCGAAGTGCTTTTCGGCGAGCAGCGCGCCGTGCTCGCGTAAGATGCCCGAGACGATCGGATTGGCCTCCCAGACGGTTTTGCCGATGAGCGATTCGGGCAGCGTGCCGGAAGCGCCGGTGGCGTGGAAGAAGCGGCCGCGGGCGTCGATGGGGCAGTAGATGGGCAGGCCGTACTGCATGCCGGCGACGTAGTCTTCCTGGCCGTGGCCGGGGGCGGTGTGGACCGCGCCGGTGCCCTGCTCGAGGGTGACATAGTCCTCGATAATGCCGAGCGAATCGCGGTCGAGAAATGGGTGGCGGAAGACGGTTCGGTCGAGCACCGCGCCTTCAAAACGCGCCAACTCGCGCACGTTCTGCCAGCCGCAACTGGAGGCGGTAGCTTCGAGCAGGCCCGCGGCGACGATATAGATTGCGGGTGAAGAAGAGTTCGACGGAACCGCTCCCTCACGGTCGCGGCTCAGTACGTCGCGGCTCAGTAGGCCGTGGCTCGGTTCGGAAACCGCTCCCTCACGGTCGCGGCTCGGCTCGGAAACTGCGCTGTCCACTTCGACGGCGACGTACTCGAATTTGGGGTGGAAGGCGATGCCGACGTTGGCCGGGATGGTCCACGGCGTGGTGGTCCAGATGAGGCCGTAGACGTCGCGACCGGCGAGCGCGGGATGGATCGCGCCGGGGTCGCTCGCGAGCTTGAAGCGCACCCAGATGGAGGGGCTGGTGTGGTTCTCGTACTCGACCTCGGCCTCGGCCAGAGCGGTGCGGCAGTGGAGACACCAGTTGACGGGCTTTAGGCCCTTGTAGACCGAACCCTGGCTGAGGAAGTCGACGAAAGCGCCGGCGATAACGGCCTCGTACTGCGGGCTCATGGTGAGGTAGGGCTGGTCCCAGCGACCGAAGACGCCGAGACGCTGGAAGGAACGGCTCTGCAGGTCGACGTATTTCTGGGCGTATTTGCGGCACTCGGCGCGGATCTGGGCGACGCTCATGGCGGCCTTTTTCGTGCCGAGCAGGGCATCGACCTTGATCTCAATCGGCAGGCCGTGGCAATCCCAACCGGGGATGTAGGGCGAATCGTACCCGGACATGACCTTGGACTTGATGATGAAGTCCTTGAGGATTTTGTTGAAGGCATGGCCAAGGTGGATGTTGCCGTTGGCGTAGGGCGGACCGTCGTGCAGCACGTACAGCGGACGGCCGCGGCGGCTCACGCGAATCTGCTCGTAGATGCCCTCAGCGGTCCACTTGGCGAGCATTTTGGGCTCGACAGTGGCCAGATTCGCCTTCATCGGAAATGCGGTCGAAGGCAGGATGACCGTCTTTTTCAGATCCAAACTACTGAAATCCATTGCGTCCTGATCTATTTATCGTACAAAATCGGGCGAAACCGCCTATGCGCCAATGTCGTCCGATCAAGGTTATGAAGCATTTGGCGGCGGGCCTGCTGTGCGCGCTGGCGCTGCGCGCGGAGCCGGTACTGCTGGTGCACGACGCCACGGGCGCGCTGCTGCGGCAGGCGCCGGCGGTGCTGCGGACGCAGGGCAAAGCGCTGGCGCCGCGGGAGGCGCTGTACGGCGCGGCGTCGGCGCTACTCATGGACGACCGGCACGTGCTGCACCGGGTTGTATCGATCACGGCCGAGGATCGCGACTCGGGCGTGGTCGAGTTGTTTGTCGGGCGGCAAGCGCCGGCGGGTCCGGACGCGGCGACGGGATTGGCGACGGATACGCGCAGCGCGGGCCACGTGGCGCGGGCGGGCGCATACCGGGAATTGGGCGGATACGGCCTGGTGGCGCGGCTGGCGTGCGCCGGCGGGAACGAGGTCAGCGGGCCGCTGTACAACGAGCACGGGTTCCTGGCGGGGTGGCATGCGGTGCGGGTGGTGGATGGGCAGACGCTCGCGTTCGCACTGCCGCTGGAGCGCCTCAAGGAGGGCTTGACGGAGATAGCGCCGGTGAGCGTGGCGGAGTGGAACCGGCAGCGCAAGCCGGAGGCCGACGAGATTTACGCAAAGGCGATGGGCCACGTGTGGGCGGCCGACTTCGAGGGCGCGGCGTATTACTGGCGCAAGGCCAGCGAGGTTGAGCCGGAGAACGCGCGGACGTGGTTCCACCTGGCGTTCATGGAAGGCAAAACCGGGCATTCGCAGGCCAAAACGCGCTGCTTCCGCAAGGCCATCGCGCTCAAGCCGGATTTCGCCGAAGCGCATTACAATCTGGGGATCGGGCTGGCGCTGGCGGGTGACCGCGAGGGCGCGTTGGCGGAAGTGAAGGCGCTGCAGCAAATCGACCAGGGCCTTGCTAACCGGCTGTCCGGATTCCTGGGCATTGAGCACACGGACGAGTTGCCGGCGAAAAAGAGTGACAACAAACCGGCAGTGCGTTCGACGGTGTAGCGGCGCGGCGCTGGCGCGGCGCTGGCGCGGTGCTGGCGCGGCGCTGGTGCGGCGCTGGTGCGGCGCTGGTGCGGCGGTGGCGCGGGGACACACCTGCGGCGTCCGCGGCGGACGCCTGGTCTCGCCCTCGGCAAAAGGCTCCGTGGTCGTGGTTGAGGGTGAGTCGGTCTCGGTGTCCCCCGCGCGAGAGGCGTTTGCGGTAGAACGTCAGTCGCCGGTTTTTGGGTCCACCAGATCGGCTAGGGCCTGACGGCCGGCGGCGAGGACCTCCAGGATTTTCTCGACATCGTAGACCGAGCCGCCCCAGGTGCCACCGCTGACCTCCTGCAGCGCGGCCCACAGGCGCGTATCGGCGGGCAGGGCGGGATCGGAGGCCAGATCGGCGCGCAATGGGCGCGAGGCGAGCAGGCGCGCGCCGGCTTCAGCGCCGAAGATTTCATCGCCGATCTCAGCGCCGATCCCATCGCCGCTCTCCGGGCCGTGGCCGATGAGGTTCACGGTTCCTTCGAGACGATTCCTGTCGATGACGATTTCGACGATATCGCCGTCGAGCAGCTTGCCGATGGGGCCGCCGGCGAGCGCCTCGGGCGTGACGTGGCCGATGCAGGCGCCGGTGGAGACGCCGCTGAAGCGGGCGTCGGTGAGCAGGGCGACGTGTTTGCCGAAGGGTAGGTATTTGAGTGCGCCGGTGAGCTGGTAGGTCTCTTCCATGCCCGAGCCGAGCGGGCCGCGACACATCAGCACGAGGATGTCGCCCGCGTTGATTTGTCCGCCCTTGATGGCGGCGACGGCCGCGGGTTCGGTGAGGAAGACGCGCACGGGGCCGCGTTTGCGATAGACGCCAGTGGCATCGACAACGGATGGATCGATGGCGGTGGCCTTGATGACTGCGCCGCCGGGGGCGAGGTTGCCGACGGGGAAACAGACGGTCGAGGTGAGGCCGCGGCGGCGCGCGGCGTCGGGACTCATGATGACGTCGCCGGGGTCGATGCCGTCGCGTTCCTTCAGCACGCGGCGCAGTTCGTGGCGGCGCTGGCTCTGCTCCCACCAGTCGAGGGCGGTGCCGAGAGGGCAGCCGGCGACGGTGAGCACTTCCGTATTCAACAGGCCGGCGCGGCGCAGATGCAGCATGACCTCGGGCACGCCGCCGGCGAGGAAAACCTGCACGGTGGGGAAGTTGCGAGGGCCGTTGGGAAGCGCATCGACGAGCCGCGGGGTCTGGTGGTTGAAGCGGTTCCAGTCGGCGACGGCGGGGCGGCGCAGGCCGGCGTGCCAGGCGATGGCGGCGAGGTGCAGGATCAGGTTGGTCGAGCCGCCGAAAGCGGCGTGAACGACCATGGCGTTGTCGAGCGCGGCGGGGGTCAGAATGTTCTTCGTGGTCGCGCCGGCGGCCACGAGCAGCAAGGCCGCGCGGGCGCTGCGGGCGGCCATATCGAGCCACACCAGCTGGCCGGAGGGAGCCAGCGCGGAGTGCGGCAAAGCCAGGCCGAGGGCTTCGCCGACGACCTGCGAGGTGGCGGCTGTGCCGAGGAACTGGCAGCCGCCGCCGGGCGAAGCGCAGGCGCGGCAGCCCATTTCCGAGGCGTATTCGAGAGTGATTTCGCCTTGCGCGTAGCGCGCGCCGATGGTCTGGATGCGGGCCGCGTCCTCGCCGTTTTCAGGCGCCAGGGTGACGCCGCCGGGCACGAGCACGCAGGGCAGATCGTGCATCGAGGCCAGGGCCATCATCATCGCCGGCAAGCCTTTGTCGCAGGTGGCCACGCCGAGCACGGCGGAGCGAGTGGGCAGGCTGCGGATGAGGCGGCGAAAGACGGTGGCGGCGTCGTTGCGATAGGGCAGGCTGTCGAACATGCCGGTGGTGCCCTGGGTGCGGCCGTCGCAGGGGTCGCTGCAGGCGGCGGCGAAGGGCACGGCGTTGAGCGCTTTCAACTCCCGCGCGGCGGCTTCCACGAGCAGGCCGACTTCCCAATGACCGCTGTGGAAGCCGAGCGCGATGGGTGTGCCGTCAGGCGCGCGCAGGCCACCGTGGGTCGAGAGAATGAGGACTTCGGGGCCGCCGAGCCGGGCCGGATCCCAGCCCATGGCGGCGTTCATGGTCCAGCCGAAGAGGTTGCCGCTGGGCGAGGTGCGGAGCTGGTCGGGGGTGAAGGGCAAACTGCCGGACGGGCCGGGGGCGTGACTGCGGACGTCGAATAGAGACGAGTCGCCGGAGTCGAGGACGAGTTGCGGGTCGGGGGTGTGGGCCATGACGCTGACCTAAGGATAGAATCTGCCAATAGGCGGTGCATTCGGGCCCCATTTCATGGGACGTGGAACTGAGACCCTGCGGCCCGGATTCTTGGAGGGTTCCGGCATGGTCCCTGCGGGATCGGCCGCGCCGGGGAGGTTAGGACGAGATCAGGAGGTCGTAGTTCTCGTGGCCGCCAACCCAGAACCACAGAAACCCATCGGCCTGTTTGATAGCGAGAGCGCGGTGCCTGACGGTGATGCGGGCGGACCAGATCTCCCGGCCCTGGCGCTGACCGATTTTTTTGAACTGCAAGGAGCCGTGCCGCGGGTCGGCCTTGAGCAATGCGAACTGCTTGTCAGCGCGCCTGCGGACGTCTTCCGGCAGGACTGAGTATGCCGCCCAGAACTCCGCGGTCGTGCGATGCATTACAGCGGGCGCGCCTCGCCGTTTCGGTCTTTGTCCAACGCGCGGCGAATCTCCTCATCCATGCGGCCCGCATCCAGGTCGCTGGCGAGCCGGGCGTCGATCCGCTGAGCGTGACGCCGGTCCAGCCAGTCGAGCAATTGGTCGAGCTCTTCCGTGGGCAGGGCGTCAATCGCGCGCTCGATGTCTCGGATCGTGTTCACGTGCGTCGCCTCCACTCTCATCTTACAGGGAGTCGCCATGGCCGCGTGGCTACGGACGTCGAACAGAGACGAGTCGCCGGAATCGAGGACGAGTTGCGGGTCGGGGGTGTGGGCCATGGGGCTGACCTAAGGATAAATCCGGGGCGGGGGTGCCTTGGGCAACTTTGTGAACTGCGCCCTGAGCAGGTCATGGTCTTGCGGTTTCCAAGGAGAACCTCACATCTCAAGGAGCAATCCGAGGTCGCAATTGAGATACACTAAAGCTGGAGCCCGACATGCCCAACACATCCGGCAAGACGCAGATGCTTCACGCCCGGGTCGACCCCAAGTTGAAAGCCTCGGCCGAGCGCGTGTTCTCCAAAATCGGCATCACGACGACGGAGGCAATCCGCCTCTTCCTCAAACAGGTCGAGTTGCACAAGGGCATGCCGTTCCCGATCGCGATTCCGAACTCGGAGACCGTCGCCGCCATGAGCGAGGCCAATGACACGGCCATGCTGAAGCGGTACGGCTCGTTTCGCGAGCTGCGCGCCAAGCTCTGATGGCCCTCGCTCTGCTTACGACGGCGGCGTTCGAGCGGGACCTACGCCGTGCCGAGAGGCAGGGCAAAAACCTCGACAAACTGGAGCTGATTGTCGATCTTCTGCAGGACGGGCAACCGCTCCCGCCGCGCTGCCGTCCGCACGCGCTGCGCGGCAATTGGACCGGTCATTGGGATTGCCACGTGAAGCCCGACTGGGTCCTTCTCTACCGCCTGACCGAGAAGGAACTGGTACTCGTGCGCACTGGCAGCCACGCCGAACTGTTCGGATAGGGCGGTCCAGGCCATCGGGGTCGGAACTCTTTGCCGTTCGCACGAGTCTTTCCCGGTATGCGAATCTCCACTGCGGTCGTCGAACAGGGACGAGTCGCCGGAGTCGAGGACGAGTTGCGGATCGGGGGTGTGGGCCATGACGCTGACCTAAGGATAGAATCCGCGGCACGGCCGTGGCACGCGGCGGGGGCGTGAAAGGGCTCAATTGGGTCTTCCAACACTGAACCGAGTTAGACTGTTGTGCAGTCACGTTCGGCGTCGACCACTTATGCTCGACTTCCATGAGACGTACTCCAGGATGAGCGACGACCAACTGCTGGACGTGGCTATGGAAATCGATTCCTTGACCCCGCCGGCAAGGGTTGCCTTCGACGTGGAGATGCAGAAGCGGCGGTTGGGCACAACCGCAATTGCGGAACATCGCGAAATACGTCGTGCCGCTCGGCTTGAAGCCGAAGGACAGCCGCGTCTAGCGTGGAGTGTCGGTGAGTTTGGGACCGAACTCATCGGAGCCCGCGATTTCAAACCCGATGGCTCGTTCCTGACGACGAAATGGATAATCCTGTTCTGGGTTCCGCTGATCCCGCTCAAGAGTCTTCGCATCCGCTATGTCGGACCGCGGCGGCCGAGGTTATTTGGCGGATGGTCCAGCGGGCACGTGGTCTGCTCCGAGCATTCGATTGACATTCGTCAGGTCGCCTCAACTTACGCGTTCATGGCTCTGTTCTTTGTGGGTTGGGCAGTGCTCAAATGGCTCCACGCGGGCCCAGTGATCCTTTATTCCGCGCTTGGCGCTTGGATTTGCCTGCTCTTGTTCATGCGATGGCGGCCCAAGCGCAAAGGCATGCGAGCATCATAGGCCGGTGGCTTGCCCGCATGCGCCGCCGCAGGCGTCACGGTTCCGTGTGGTTGATCGGCAACAGGGGAAATGGCCGCTCACGCGCGTCTGGAAGAAGACCGAAAACCGCAAGCCGGGCGTACCATAAGGAAATGAATCGGCCGACAGGCAGGCGAGGAGGCACGGTTTGAGCCAAACCCGATCTGAGATTGTGGGGGTTTACCCGGGCTCTTTCGACCCGATCACGAATGGCCATCTGGACCTGATCCGGCGCGGGGCGCGGATCACGGACCGGCTGATCGTGGCGGTACTCAGGAACGAAGAGAAGCGGCCGCTGTTCAACGTGGAGGAACGTCTGGAGATGCTGGCGGAGGTGGTGCGCGGGATGCCCAACGTGGAGCTGGACAGTTTCGACGGGCTGCTGGTGGATTACGCTTACCGCAGGGGCGCCTCCGTGATCCTGCGTGGTATTAGGGCTATTTCTGATTACGAATATGAATTACAAATGGCTCTAATGAACCGAAGACTGGCGCCGGAGATCGAAACTGTGTTTATGATGGCAGGAGAGGCCTATTCCTTCATCAGTTCGCGGATTGTGAAGGAGGTCATCAGCCTGGGCGGCAATATCACCGATCTGGTCCCTCCGTGCGTGGAGGCGCGGCTGCGCCAGCGGATTCTCGCTCCAGAGCCTTAAAAGGAATGGAATCAAGGAGTTCATGCAGGGCGCCGCAACTCAGTCAGACCGCATATCCCTGATCGGCGTATCCTCGACGGCGAAGGTGTCGGCGGAGGCCGAAAAGCTGCGCCGGGCGGGGGTGGACGTGGTCGATTTCGGGGTGGGAGAGCCGGACTTTCCGACGCCGGACAATATCAAGCAGGCGGCGGTGGCGGCGCTGGACGCCAACTTCACGCGCTACACGGCGATGCACGGGATCCAGGAGCTGCGGCAGGCGATCTGCGACCGGCACCGGACGGATTTCGGCACCGACTACGGGGTGAACGAGTGCGTTGCGACGGTGGGCGGCAAGCACGCCATTTTCAATCTGACGCAAGCGCTGCTGAACCCGGGCGACGAAGTCATCATTCCGGTCCCTTATTGGGTGACCTACAAGGATGTCGTCAACTACGCCGGCGCGGTGTGCATGTTCGTGGACACGCGGGAAGAGGAGGGCTTCGCGCCGACGGCGGAGCTGATCGAGCGGGCGCTGACGGAGCGCACGCGGCTGATCATCGTCAACTCGCCGTGCAATCCGTCGGGAGCGCTGGCCGAGCGCGAGGAATTCGAGAAGATCGGCAAGCTGGCGCGTGAGCGCGGCGTGTGGCTGATGACGGACGAATGCTATTGCCGGTTCCTGTACGATAGCGAGCCGTACTCGGTGGCAGCGGTGCCGGGGATGAAGGACACGGTGGTGGTGGCGGGGTCGCTGTCGAAGACCTACGCCATGACGGGATGGCGCATCGGCTTCGCGCTGGCGCCTGCGGCAGTGTGCCAGGCGATCATCAAACTGCAGTCGCACTCGACATCCAACCCGACGTCGATCGCGCAGAAGGCGGCGATCGAGGCGCTGAACGGGCCGCAGGATTCGGTGGACGCGATGCTCGAGGAATACCGGCGGCGGCGGGACTTCGTGGTGCGGCGGCTGCGGGCGATGCCGGGGGTGACATGCGTGGAACCGCGGGGCGCGTTCTACGCTTACCCTAACCTGGCGGGCGTGCTGCGAGCCGACGGGATCGCGACGCCGATGCAGTTCGCGGAGTTGCTACTGCAGAAAGCGCACGTGGCGGTGGTGCCGGGCGAAGCGTTCGGCACCGAGGCGCATGTGCGAATCTCCTACGCGGCCAGCCTGGAGCAGTTGGACAAAGGCATGACGCGGATGGAGACGCTGATCCGCGAGCTGGTTGGCTGAGGGCCGCGACCTCGGCGACGCGCGACCTTTCAATCACAGTCTGGTAATGCTCAATTCCCACCAGGAGGAAGCGGACGTCCTCCAGCGACGGCGAAAACACGGGTGACAGACGGCTCTGTCCACACGGCGCAGAAGATAGCTAGCGTGGACCGAGAGGGTAGTGCGCGCCTAGGACAGAGATGTCAGTCCCCGTGTTTGGGGGTTGTTATCCTGAATCGAGAGGGCCGGCCTTGAGCGCGGCGTCACGCGCAAATCCGCCCACGCGACTTCCAAGCCGCGCCGCTGGGACCGCGGCCCGATTCTGTCCATGAATTACTTACAGACGCTCACGGTGCGGCAGCCGGGCGCAGACGCCCGCGGCGACGGGGGCGTATCGTCGCGGCGCAGTAATGGCGCCCTGCGGGTGCTGCTCGTGTGCGTGCTGGCGACGTTGGGCGCGTGCGGTCCGGGCGGGGAGCGCGAGAGAGCCGTGGGCGAGGCGTGGGTGGGGCCGTCGACCGTGCAGATCCGCAGGGAGCTGAACCTGCGATCGCCGGTGTCGGCGACGCTGCAGCACGACGAAAGAGTCGACCTGATCGCGCGGCGGCGGCGTTTCGTCAAAGTCCGCGCGGGCAGCGGCGTGGAGGGCTGGACGGATTCGCGGCTGCTGCTGTCGGCGCAGGCCCGGGCGGAGTTCCAGGCGCTCGAAGAGCGGGCCGGGAAAGCGCCGGCGCTGGGCCAGGCCACGGTGCTGGACACGCTCAGCGCGCATACCGCGCCGTATCGCCAGGCGCCGGCGTATTACCAGATCGCGCCCAAGAAGACGGTGCAGGTGATCGCGCATCAGCGGGTGGAACGGGTGAAGTGGGATCCGCCGCCGCTGCTGGAGGAAAACGCGTTCAAGCCGCGCGTGCTGCACAAGCAGAAAGAGCCGCCGCGCGTGCCGCCGCCACCGCCGGGTCCGCCGCCGCCGGTGCCCGAAGATTGGCTGCTGCTTTCGGGCTACACGCAGGACCATCTGCCCGAGGAAAAGCCGAATGAACCACCGCCGACGCCGCCGGTGATGGACGACTGGACGCTGGTGCGCGCGGAGGATGGGCGCAGCGGCTGGGTGCTGGACCGGCTGCTGTACAGCTCGATCCCGGACGATGTGGCGCAGTACGCCGAGCGGGCACGCATCGTGGCCTACTTCGACATCGGCACGGTGCACGACCGGCAGGCGGACGTGACCAAGACGGTATGGCTGTGGGCGGCGCAATCGGCGGGGGCGCGCGACCGGGAGTTCGACTCGCTGCGGATTTTCAACTGGAGCACGCGGCACCACCGCTATGAAACGTCGTGGATCGAGCGCGGCATTTGGGGCGCCGGGCCGGTGACGCTGGTCATGAAAAGCGGCGCGGTGACGGGATTCGCGACCTACGTGGTAGAGAAGGGCGGGCAGACGATGAAGCGGGATTACGCGCTGCAGAATTTCCGCGCGCGGTTGGCGGCGCGCACGGCGGCCGAGCCCGCTGCGCCGTGGTACGTGCCGGTGGTGCGCAAGCCCGCCACCACCGCGCAGCCCGAGACCGAAGCGCCGGCGCCGTCGCTGTGGCAGCGCCTGGTCGTGCGGTTCAATCGACTGCGCGCAGGATCTCTGCGCTGAAATCGAGGCGATCCATGCGCAGGAATGCCTGGACGCCGGGGTGTTTCGATTGCTCGAGCCCGGAGACGGGGCCGAAATAGGCGACCTGGCCACGGTCGAGAAAGGCCACAGTGTCGGCTACTTTGCGCATCAGGTCGAGGTCGTGGGTGACGACGACCGAGGTCAGACCGAGCTGCTTCTTCAGCCGCAACATCAGGTTGCCGAGGTGGTCGCCCATGATCGGGTCGACCATGGTGGTGGGCTCGTCGTAGAGGATGCATTCGGGCTGCGCGGCGAGGGCCCGGGCGATGGCGACGGCGCGCCGGTAGCCGGTGGAGAGATCGGCGGGATAGGCGTCCTCGTAGTCGGCCAGGTCGACCATTCCGAGCAACCCGCGGACGACCTCGATGCGGTTGGCGTAGTTGTATTCGGGGTGCAGTTCGAGGGAAAACAGGATGTTTTCGCCGACGGTGAGCGAGTCGAACAGCGCGCCGCTCTGAAAAACCATGGTGACTTTGCGCCGGATGGGGCGCAAATGCGCCTCATCGAGGTCGGTGATGTCCTGGTTGGCGACGACGATGCGGCCGGAATCGGGCTTGAGGAAACCCATGATGTGTTGCAGGCAAACGCTTTTGCCGACGCCGCTGCGGCCGATGACGGCGAGGGTCTTTCCGGGATCGAGATAGAAACTGCAATCGACTAAAACGGGTCGATCGAACGTCTTAAAGACGTGGCGGAACTCGATGTAATGCGGAAAATCGTCCTGCACGTGTCAATTCCCGGCGCGGCCCATCTCCCATTGTGCCAGCAGAACGGGCCGGTTCAAACGGCGATTCGGCGGGCGGCAGGAGCGTGGGGGCGTGAGAGAATCGTAACAAGGTCCGGCCAGCCGCGGCCGCAAGTGGCATTTTCGTACTAGAACTCGCACAGCATGCCGTATAATCAAAAAAACAAGTTCATGTGGATTTGTTGTGCCGGATTGGCGCTGACGGTTTCGCCGGCTGCTTGGCCGCAGTCGAGCGCCGGTCCGGAACAGGCTCCGGCGGTGCGGGCGGCGAGCGTGGTGCGAGCGGACAAACGCACGGGCCGCCTGGTGCGGAAGGTAGTGGTGACGCCGGCGGCCAATGCCATGGCCGCGGTTTCCAGTGAGGTCCAGCCGGGGAGTGGCGAAGCGCCGGTGGCGGCCAAGCCGCAGGCCGTGACCGCTCCGCAGGCGCTGAGGAAACTGGCCGATGACGCGGCCGGACGGCATGGGGTGGACCCGCTGCTGGTGGACTCGGTGATTCGCGTGGAGAGCAACTACAACCCGCTGGCGGTTTCGCCGAAAGGCGCCGAGGGGTTGATGCAGTTGATTCCGGCGACGGCGCGGCGATTCGGCGTGACCAACTCGTTCGACGTGAAAGAGAACATCGAGGCGGGCGTCACCTACCTGAAGTACCTGCTGGACATGTTCGGCGACGACCGGCTGGCGGTGGCGGCCTACAATGCCGGCGAATCGGCGGTGATGCGATACGGCGACGTGCCGCCGTACCGCGAAACGATGAACTACGTATCGCGCGTCGGCAAGGCGTGGGGCGCGGCGCGCCAGCAGACGCCCGCGCCGACGGCGGCGATAGAAGCGGCGCCGGCGCCCGAAGAGGCCGGAGCCCGCGCGGTTGAGGCCTACGTGGACAGCCAAGGGCGGATTTGCATGAGAACCCGCTGAGGGGGAGGGTCGACTGAACCCGGAAGTTTCCCCACGCCCCGCGGTGAGCCCGGCCAGGCACGGATCCGACGGAAGTTGGATGCGCGGGGCGATGCCACGCTTTGCCGCCGCCTTGTTCGTATGCGCCGCAATCTGTGCGGGGGCCAACAAGCCGGTAGGCCTGAGCACGGTGCGCTTTTATTCCAGTGCGCAGACGACCACCGTTACGGTGGAACTGGAAGCGCCCGTCACGCCGCGCAAGGGCAGCGTCGGGAATCCGCCTCGAGTTTTCTTCGATCTGCCGAACACGCGCATTCTGCTGCCCGGCCGGGGCACGCATGTGATCCCGGTGGGCGACGGGGTCATCAGCCAGATCCGGGTGGCGCAGTACAGCCCGGGCGTGGCCCGGGTGGTGCTGGAACTGGAGCACGACTCGAGCGTCGAGGTGAGCGTGCTGGCCAATCCGGCGCGGCTGAACTTCGAGGTCCGGCCTACGATCCCGAAAGTTTCTGAAGCCACATCAAAGACACCGGAGGCCGCCGCGAAGGCCGCACCGGAAGCTGGAGCGGAGATCAAGCCGCAACGGGCCGCCGCGAAGCCGGGTGAGTCCGAGTCGCCGCGGGGTGACGTAGTGCTTGCCAATCCTCCCGCGGAAGCGCCAGCACCGGAGAGCGAGGCCGCGTCCACGGCCAGGAAGCCACTGGCCAAGCCGAAGCCGGAACCCACGACGGCCGTGAAGAAGCCCGCCCCCGGGTCGATGCCGGAGTCTACTACCGCGGCGCTGAGAAAGCCCGCAGCCGTTCCCAAAACGGAATCTTCGATTGCGGAAACGGCGAAAAAGCCCGCGCCCGGCGGCGTGGAAGAAACGGCGGGGGAGGGCTCGAAGCCCGTACCCGCGGGCAGGAATTCGGGCGGCGGACGGACGCTGACGCGGGCGCTGGGCCTGAAGCTGACGCGAGTGGTGATCGACGCGGGACACGGCGGCCACGACGAGGGCACGCGCGGGCCGACGGGACTGCTGGAGAAGGACCTGGTGCTGGACGTGGCCGAGCGACTGGGCGCGCTGATCGAGGAGCAGTTGGGGGCCGATGTGGTCTACACGCGCACGAGCAACGTTTTCGTGCCGCTGGATGAGCGCACGGCGATCGCGAACCGGGCCGAAGCCGACCTGTTCCTGTCGCTGCACGCGAACTCCTCGCCCTACCGGACGATTTCGGGCTCGGAGGTGTACTACCTGAGCTTCACGACCTCGAAGGAGGCGCTGGATGTGGCGGCGCGGGAGAACGCGGGCACCGGCAAGTCGATCCACGAGCTGGAGGATCTGCTGAAGAAGATCGCGCTCAGCGAGAAGGTGACCGAGTCCGGTGAGTTTGCCAGTCGGATTCAACGCGAGTTGTACGGCGCGTGGAACAAATTGAGCGGGACGACCAGAAACCGCGGCGTGAAGAAGGCCCCGTTCGTGGTGCTGATCGGCGCCAACATGCCGTCGGTGCTGGCCGAGATCGGATTCATCAGCAATCCTCACGATGAGAGCCTGCTGAAAAAACCGGAGCAGCGCCAGCGCATCGCCGAGGCGCTATTCCGCGGGGTGAACGCATACGCATCGACGCTCAGCCGGATGGACACTCCAGCCGAGGCCAGGCAGGCTACGCGATAGTGGACTGCATTGGAAGTCGATTCAACGAATCAGAGAATGCGCTGGCTTGGGCCACGGCTCCGTTGCGAATGTGGAACGGCGCGACGACCGCTCCTTAACAGTCGCGGCTCAGTAACAGTCGCGGCTCGGTAACAACGCACAGACCGCTCGCTTTGGTCGCGGTTCCGTTGCGATTGTGGAACGGGCGCGACGACCGCTCCTTAACAGTCGCGGCTCAGTAACAACCGCGGCTCGGCAACGCTCGCGGCTTGCAGCGGCGGCTGGTCAACAGACGCGGATCGGCGTCGAACGCGGAATTACTTATTCAACGAAACTTCCGGCTCGGGAAACTAGGCCGCCGGTTCACCGTAGGACGTGAAGGCGACGCGGTTACGGCCCTCGCGTTTGGCGCGGTACAGGCTCTCGTCGGCGATGCGGATCAACTGATCGGCGGTCAGGCCTTCGGGCGGGATGCCGGCGGCCGCGCCGAAGCTGGCGGTCATGCGGATCTGCCCGGACTGACAGGCGATGGGTGAGCATTCGATGGCCGCCCGCATGCGCTCGGCATTGCCGAGGAGGGAATGTTCGCCGCAGCCCGAAAGAACGCCGATGAACTCCTCTCCGCCGTAGCGTCCGAGGGCGTCGTAGGAGCGCATGGAGGAGGAGATGCGATTGACCACCTGTTTGAGCACCTCGTCGCCGCAGACGTGGCCGTAGGTGTCGTTGACGAGTTTGAAGTGGTCTAAATCGAGCATGATGACGCCGAGAGGTTTGCGCTCGCGGCAGGCGCGATGGATCTCGTGGGTGAGGAGTTCGAAGATGGACGAGCGGTTCCAGCACTTGGTCAGGGCGTCGCGGGTAGCCTGCTCGCGCAGAGCCTCGCGCATCTGGATCAGCTCGGCCTGCAGGTCGACGATGCGGCGGCCGGCGCGCAGGCGCACTTCCATTTCGGGGTGGTCGAAGGGCTTGACGAGATAGTCGTCGGCGCCGGCGCCCATGCCCTCGATCAGGTCCTGACGCTGGGCCTTGGAGGTGAGCAGAAGGATGTAGGTGTAGGTGGGTCGCTTGCGGGCACGGATGCGGCGGCAGAGCTCGGGGCCGGTGAGCTGGGGCATGACCCAATCGAGGATCGCCAGCGTCGGCGGATCTTCACCGCAGAGAACGTCCAAAGCCTGCTCGCCGTCCTGCGCCTCGACGACCTCGTAACCCCATTCCTCCAGAGTGGACTGGAGCAGACGCCGCATGGTCGGACTGTCGTCCGCGATGAGTACCTTCATCTGACTGTGTGGGCGGCCTCGTTTTCTCGCCGGCTCAGATCAATGATACTTCAACCTTCGCCGCTTGAACCGTATTTCAGGCGAGCAGCGGGAACAATCCGCGCCGCGGCGGGGAGTTTTCTGCGAGTCTGGCACTGAGGGGACGAGTGCCGATCGAAGCCGGTCCTGAGGGCAGGGCCGAGGAGGGAGGGCGGAGAGATGAAGAAGGTCTACATCGCGGCGTATCATCAATCGGAGTTCGGCAAGCTGCTGGGGGCCGGCGTGCCCGGGATGATCCGCTCCGCCGTGGAGGGGGCATGCGGCGAAATCGGCGTCGAGGCAGGCACGCTGGATGTGGGGTCGATCGGCGCGGCGTGCAATTTTTCGCTGAACGAACAGGGACTGCTGGCCGGGCTGATGGCGATGACGCCGGGTCTGGAGGGCAAGCCGATCGAGGCCGTGGAGAACGCCTGCGCCTCGGGCGGACAGGCGGTGCTGAGCGTGATCTACAAGCTGCGGCTGGGCTTGGGCGAGACGGGCATCGCGGTGGGCTACGAGAAGATGCGCGACGGCGCGGGCAGGATGGACGGGGCGCTGATCGGCAAGGTGCTGGGCAACTTCTCGTACCCCGACGAGCGCGCGGGCAAGACATTCGTGTTCCCGCACATCTTCGCCGAGATCATGAGAGACTACATGGCCGAGCACGGGGTGACGGAACGCGACCTGGCGCACATTGCGGCGCAGGAGTACGCCAACGCGCGCCACAATCCGTGGGCGCAGATGCGGCACGCGCGCATCACGGTGGAGGACGTGCTGCGCATCGAAGGCATCAATCGCTACGTGGCCGAGGGTCTGCCGCTGAAGACGTACGACTGCTCGCAGATCAGCGACGGGTACGCGGCGCTGATCCTGGCGACGGAGGAGGGCCTCGCGAAGCTGGGCCTGCGGCGGCAGGATACGGTCGAGGTGGCGGGTTACGCGCAGGCGACCGATCCACTGAGCCGCGCGGGGCGCGACGTGCTGCGGCCAGCCGGCGCGCGGCGCGCGATGGCGGCGGCCTACGCCATGGCGGGCCTTCAGCCGGCCGACGTGAACGTGGCCGAGATCCATGACTGCTTCACGGTGATGGGGGCGATCGGCACGGAGGTCATCGGGCAAGCCGCGGAAGGGCAGGGAGCGCGGTTCTGGGTGGAGGGCAAGGCGGCGGCGGCGGGCGTGTGCGGCATCAACACGTCGGGCGGACTGATCGCCAAAGGCCATCCGATCGGCGCGACGGGCGTGGCGATGATCGGCTGGAGCGCGCTGCAACTGCTGGGCCAAGCGCCGGCGGAAATCCAGGTGAAGAACGCGCGGGCGGCGGCGACGTTCAACATCGGCGGACCGGTATGCGCGTCCGTGTGCACGGTACTGAAGCCGGGCGCGTAGAAGCGCGCGAAACAAGCGTCAAACAACGGATGGAACAGCAGCGGCGGAGCGCCAGAGCGGAGCGAGGGGCGCGTCCGGGCGGCGCATTCCATACGCGCGAGGCCGGTAGGCAGGTTGCATGCGCGGCGGCGATCAGGCATCCTTTAAGGTTTCCTTGCTTGAGCGAGGCGCGCGAGTGGACAGGCCTATCGATGAAGGTTCGAATTCTCTATCACGATCATTGCTTCGACGGAGCGGCCGCGGCCGCCTTCTTCAGCCGCTTCTATGTGGCCAAGTTCGACCCGGAGGCGGAGCTGGTCTATACGGGCATGGCGCACAAGCCGGACCAGTTGTTCGAGGAGGGGCTGTTTGACGGCGAGGTCAACGCGATCGTCGATTTCAAATACTCCAACAGCCCGAAGCTGACGTGGTGGTTCGACCATCACCAGAGCGCGTTTCTGAGCCCGGAGGATGCGGCGCACTACGAGCGCTGGAAAGACTCGAAGCGGTTCTACTTCGACCCCAACTATCGCGCCTGCACAAGCTTTATTGCGCGGATCGCGCGCGAGGTGTACGGCTGGGAAGCTCCGGATCTGGCCGAGCTGGTGCACTGGGCGGAGATCATCGACGGCGCGCTTTATGCGAGCGCGGCCGAGGCGGTGGCGATGCGCGAGCCGGCGATGAAGCTGACGCTGGTGATCGAGGCCTCGAAGGGGTCCGAGATCGTGCAGCAGATCATCCGCCGGATGCAGCGGCAGAGCCTGGCCGCGATCCTGGATGAGCCCGGGATCCGGGCGCAGTTCGAACCGTTGTACGAGCGGCACCTGCAATCGACGGAGATCATCCGGCGGGTGGCGCGGTCGGAGAGCGGCGTGATCTGGTTCGACGTGGCGGACTACGACCTGGAGGGGTACAACAAGTTCATCCCATACTCGCTGTTCCCAGAGGCGACCTACAGCGTGTCGGTGAGCCTGGCGAGCTTTCGGTCGAAGGTCTCGGTGGGGTCCAACCCGTGGGCCGCGGAGGTGCCGACGCATAACCTGGCGACAATCTGCGAACGCTATGGCGGGGGCGGACATCCGCGGGTGGGCGCGATCAGCTTCGGCCGCGACCAGGTGGAAGAGGCGCGGCGGGCGGCACGCGAAATCGTGGCGGAACTGCGCGGCTAGGACCATTCCCATATTCGACTACGGCGTTGTGCCGAGGAGCGCCGGCGCATGCCGAGAGGACCCTTCCCGGCGTGCTGAAATTGGATGAGAGAAAGGCTGAATCAGCGCAACTGAGTCGTTTGACCGCGGATTTTCCGGCGTGCTTATAATAGGATTTTCGGGTCTGGGTGTTCGCCCCGCTTGCCTTCCTCGGCCCGCATTCGGCAGAACGGTCGTCCATGGAACAAATCGTTAGAACCCTGCAGGATATCCTCGTTCGAGCCATACCTACCCTGATCCTGGTGATCGCTCTCCACTGGTATTTGAAGAAGGTTCTGATCGAGCCTATGCAGCGCGTCCTGGCCGAGCGCCGGAAGCGGACGGAAGGGGCAGTGGAGGCGGCCGAGAGTGCGGTGGCGCAGGCGGCCAACAAGATGGCGGCGTATGAGAAAGCGCTGGCCGAGGCGCGCGCGGGGATCTACGCCGGGCAGGAAGAGAACCGGAAGCGGCTGGGCACGGAGCAGGCCGCGGCGGTGGAAGCCGCGCGGGGTAAGGCGGCGGCGCAGGTGGCCGCGGCGCGGGTGGAAATCGCGGCCGAAGCCGAGTTCGCCCGGGCCGGGTTGGCGGCGGAGAGCGACCGGCTGGCCGAGCAGATCGCGCAGGCCGTGCTGGCGGGGAAGAACTAAGATGCGCAAGCTATGGCTATTGCTCGCTTTTGCCGGCTTGGCGATGGCCGCGGAAGAAGGCGCAGGGAAGAAGCCGGAAGGCAATTTCCTGCTAGAGGAATGGGTGAATTTCGCCATTCTCGCCGGGGGCCTGGGCTACGTGGCGGTGAAGATGGGCGGCCCGGCATTCCGTGCCCGGAAACTGGAAATCACCGAAAGCCTGGAAGTGAGCCGGCGGCGGGCGGAAGCCGCCGCCGAGAAAGCCGCCGAGGTGGACCGGCGGATGGCCGGTTTGCAGGCCGACGTGGAAGCGTTGCGCGCCGAGGCGCGCGTTGGGATGCAGGCCGAAGGCGAGCGGATCGGGGCGGAAACAGCCGAAAAGATGGTCAAGCTCGGACAGGCCAGCGAGCAGGAAATCGCCTCTGCGACGAAGGCTGCGCGGCAGGAAGTGAAAGCCGCGGCGGCGGTGCTGGCGTTGGATCTGGCGCGCCAGAAAGTGGTGGCGCGGATGGACGAGCCGACCCAGTCGGCGCTGGTGAGCCGGTTTGCGCGGGACCTGGAAAGCCCGCAGAGGCTGAGTCAATAAGGAGAGCCGCTGAAGATGCCGCTCGCTGTCACCAACCAGTACGCCAAGGCGCTGCTCGCCGTGGTAAGCAAGCCGGGCTCGACGCTCGGGGCGGAACAGGCGCTGGAGCAACTGGGCGCGATCGAAGCGCTGATCCAGGGATGCCCGGAATTGCGGGTGGCGCTGCTTTCGCCCGCGATCAGCGGTGCGCAGAAGAAGGCCGCGATCGAGCGCCTGGGCGGGATGCTGGGGCTGCACGCGCTGATGAAGAATTTCTGGGACGTCGTGATCAGCCATCGGCGGATTCCGCTGCTGGCGAGCATCCGGCAGGCGTTCCAGGTGCAACTCGACGAGCAACTCGGAATCGCGCGCGCGGAGGTGACCGCGGCGCGGGCGTTGAATCAGGAGCAGCAGACGACGCTGGAGGCGAAGCTGGCGGCTCGGATTGAGAAAAAAAGCCTGCGCTGCGCCTATACGGTGGACGAGGGGCTGCTGGGCGGTTTGACGGTGAGAATCGGTTCGCGGGTGCTGGACGGCTCGGTGCGGGGAGAGCTCGAGTCGCTGCGCCGGCGGCTGGTGGCCCAGGCCTGAGGCGCGGGGTACGGCGAGGGTTGAAGGGAACGCAGGGGTTTAAGGAAGAAGAGAGGCTATGGCCCAGATTCGTGCGGACGAGATAGCGAGTGTTCTGCGTGAGGAGATTGAAGGCTTCGACCAGGCGATCCAGGTGGCCGAGACGGGCTACGTGGCCGCGGTGGGCGACGGAATCGCGCACATCCACGGCATCGACAAGGTGATGGCCGGGGAGCTGCTGGCGTTCCCGTACGGGATATCGGGCATCGCCCTGAACCTCGACGAGGATGAGGTGGGCGCGGTGATTCTGGGCGAGGCGGACGAGATCAAGGAAGGCGACGAAGTGCGCCGCACGGGACGAATCATGTCGGTGCCGGTGGGCCCGAACCTGATCGGCCGCGTGGTGGACGCGCTGGGTCAGCCGATCGACGGCAAGGGGCCGATCGATACGAAGGAGTTTCTGCCGGTGGAGCGGATCGCGCCGGGCGTGATCGACCGCATGCCGGTGAAGGAGCCGCTGCAGACGGGCATCAAGGCGATCGACGCGATGATCCCGATCGGGCGGGGCCAGCGCGAGTTGATCATCGGCGACCGCCAGACGGGCAAGACGGCGATCGCGCTGGACACCATCATCAACCAGAAGGGCCAGGGCGTGATATGCATCTACGTGGCCATCGGGCAGAAACGCTCGACGGTGGCGCAGGTGGTGAAAACGCTGGCCGATCACGGCGCGATGGAGTACACGATCATTGTGGCGGCCACCGCGTCCGACCCGGCGCCGATGCAGTACATCGCGCCGTATGCGGGGTGCGCGATGGGCGAGTACTTCCGCGACAACAAGGGCCACGCGCTGTGCATCTACGACGATCTTTCGAAGCATGCCGCGGCATACCGCGAGATTTCACTGCTGCTGCGGCGGCCGCCGGGGCGCGAAGCGTATCCGGGCGACGTGTTCTATCTGCACAGCCGGTTGCTGGAGCGGGCGTCGAAGCTGAACGACAAGCTGGGGGGCGGCTCGCTGACGGCGCTGCCGTTCATCGAAACGCAGGCGGGCGACGTTTCGGCTTACATCCCGACTAACGTGATTTCAATCACCGACGGGCAGATCTACCTGCAGGCCGACATGTTCAACTCGAACGTGCGCCCGGCGGTGGACGTCGGCCTGTCGGTGAGCCGCGTGGGCGGCAACGCGCAGGTGAAAGCGATGCGGCAGGTGGCCGGGTCGCTGAGGCTGGATCTGGCGCAGTACCGCGCGCTGGCGGCTTTCGCGCAGTTCGGCTCGGACCTCGACAAAGCCTCGCAGGCGCAGATCAACCGCGGCCGTCGGCTGGTGGAGATTCTGAAGCAGGGCCAGTACCAGCCGCTGCCGGTGGAAAAGCAGGTGATGATCATTTACGCCGGCACGAACGGGCATCTGGATGACCTGCCGGTGGAGCTGTGCCGCCCATTTGAAGGCGAACTGTACCGCTTCCTCGACAACGCGCACCAGGACGTGCTGACGGAGATCCGGGAGAAGAAGGTGCTGAGCGACGAACTGAAGGTGAAGCTCGAGGCGCTGATGACGGAATTCAAGAAGCAGTTTGCCGCCGCCCACCCGGTGACGAAATAAGAAGCGAGATGTCGCGAAGTTCCATGTCGGGCAACACAGCGAGCGAGGCGTCATGCCCAGTCTGATCGATCTACGACGGCGTGTGCGCTCGATTCGCAACACGCAACAGATCACGAAGGCGATGAAGATGGTCTCCGCGGCGCGGCTGCGGCGGGCCCAGGACCGGGTGATCAATGCGCGGCCGTATGCGCGGATTTTCAATGCAATGCTGGCCGACGTTTCAGCGGCGGCGGCGAGCGATGAGCGCGTGGCGGAGAATCCGCTGCTGGCGGCGCGCGAAGAGAAGCGCATCCAGTTGATCCTGATCACGGCCGACCGCGGGCTGGCCGGTGCGTATAACGCCAACCTGATCCGCACGGCGCAGCAGTTCATCACGGACCACGCCGGCCAGCAGGTGGAACTGGAGCTGATCGGGCGCAAGGGGCGCGATTTTTTCACGCGACGCGAAGCGCGCATCAGCGGCGAGCTGACGGGCGTCAGCCAGACGGCGTCGCTCAAAGAGGCGCAGGCGCTGGCGGATGAGTCGATGCGTCGATTCGCGGCGGCAGAAATCGACTCGGTGTACCTGCTCTACAACGAGTTCAAGAGCGTGCTGACACAGAGGGTGACGCTGAAGAAGGTGCTGCCGCTGACGGTTTCGCGCGGGGACCAGGCGCCGCCGGACTACATTTACGAGCAGCCGCCGGCGGAGTTTTTGAGTCATCTGCTGCCGCGCTATGTGGTGTTGCAGATTCTGGAGGCGTTTCTGGAACATGCGGCCGCCGAACATGCCGCGCGCATGACGGCGATGGACGCGGCCACCAACAACGCCAGCGATGTGATGAACAAGCTGACCCTGTATATCAACCGCGTGCGCCAGGCGAGCATTACGCGGGAGATCATCGAGGTGGTCAGTGGCGCCGCGGGGGCCGCGGAGTAGCCGCGCGCGCGATCGATAGAAGGCACAAAGGTCGAAGGAACCAATCCCATGTCCACAGAAACGCATGCAGTCGATGCCACGGCCGGAGTAATCGGCAAGGTGATCAAGATCGCCGGGCCGGCAGTCGACGTCCAGTTCGCCGCGCACCAGATTCCGTCGATCTACACGGCGGTGCGCATCAACAGCGAGGGCTTCGACGTGCCGACGCCGATCGATGTGACCCTCGAGGTGATGCAGCACCTGGGGGAAGGCCGGGTTCGCTGCGTCGCGATGGAGCCCACAGACGGGATGGTGCGCGGCATGAACGCCGTCTCCACAGGCGGGCCGATCACGGTGCCGGTGGGCAAGCAGACGCTGGGGCGCGTGCTCAACGTGCTGGGCCAGCCGGTGGACAACATGGGCCCTGTGAATACGGAGCACCGGCTGCCGATCCATCGCCTGGCGCCGAGCTTCGAAGAGCAGTCCACGACGCTGCAGATGTTCGAGACCGGGATCAAGGTGGTCGACCTGCTGGAACCCTACCTGCGGGGCGGCAAGATCGGCCTGTTCGGCGGCGCGGGCGTCGGCAAGACGGTCGTGATCATGGAGCTTATCAACAACATCGCCATGAAGCACGGTGGCGTGTCGGTGTTTGCCGGGGTGGGCGAGCGCACGCGCGAGGGCAACGACCTGTGGCTGGAGATGCAGGAGTCGGGCATTGTGGACCCGAGCGACTGGACCAAGTCGAAAGTGGCGTTGATCTACGGCCAGATGACTGAGCCGCCCGGGGCGCGCCTGCGCGTCGGCCTCACGGGGCTGACCGTCGCAGAGTACTTCCGCGACGAAGAGGGCCAGGACGTGCTGCTGTTCATCGACAACATTTTCCGCTTCACACAGGCTGGCTCCGAGGTATCGGCGCTGCTGGGTCGCATGCCCTCGGCCGTCGGTTACCAGCCCAACCTGGCGACGGAGATGGGCGAACTGCAGGAGCGCATCACGTCGACGCGGAAAGGATCGATCACGTCGGTGCAGGCGATCTACGTGCCGGCGGACGACTACACCGACCCGGCTCCGGCGACGACGTTCGCGCACCTCGACGCGACTACGAATCTGTCGCGCGACCTGGTATCGATCGGCATCTACCCGGCCGTCGATCCGCTGGCCTCGACCTCGCGCATTCTCGATCCGCTGGTGGTGGGTCAGGAACATTACGAGACGGCGCAGCGCGTGAAGGGCATTCTGCAGCGTTATAAGGACCTGCAGGACATCATCGCGATCCTTGGCATCGACGAACTGTCGGAGGAAGATAAGGTGAGCGTGGGACGGGCGCGCAAGATTCAACGCTTCCTCTCGCAGCCGTTCCACGTCGCCGAGCAGTTCACCGGAATCAAGGGCAAGTACGTAAAGCTCGAGGACACGGTGCGCGCCTTCAAAGAGATCTGCGACGGCAAGCACGACGAAATGCCGGAACAGGCCTTTTACATGCAGGGCACGATCGAGGAAGCGCAGGAGCGGGCCGAGCAGATCAAGAAAGCGAGTTAGTCATGGCCGCGACCCTCTTGCTCGAGGTGGCGACGCCCGAGCGGCTGATGCTGAAGGAAAACGTAAGCGAAGTGGAAGTGCCCGGCGCGGAGGGCGAGATGGGCATTCTTCCCGAGCACGCAGCGCTGCTTTCCGAGTTGGGCGCCGGGCCGCTGCGCTATACGCCCGAGGGGGAGCGCCCACGCTACCTCTTTATCAGCGGCGGCTGGGTGGAAGTGAACGCGAATGCCGTGCGCGTGCTAGCCAACACGGCCGAGCACGGCGACGACATCGACATCCAGCGCGCGCAGGACGCTTTGCAGCGCGCCAATCAGCGGCTGCTCAACCCTACTGGCGACGTCGATATCGCCCGCGCTTTGAACGCCCTGAAGCGCGCCCAGGCGCGCCTGGAAGCGTCGAAGCTGGCCAGCGGCAAGTAAGGGAAAAGAAGCGCCGCAACAACCCCTCTCGCGAGCGTTCCTGTGCGAGAATAAAGAGGATCGGGCCGTGGCGCAGCCTGGCTAGCGCGCTTGCTTGGGGTGCAAGAGGTCCGGGGTTCAAATCCCCGCGGCCCGACCAGCCTTTTCAAATACTTACAGACCCCTCCCTCCACCAACACACCTCCCTGGAGTCCATTTGGAGTCCAAAAACAGACTCCGCGTGGCTTTGCACGCCGCATTCTTGCCACTCAAGCTCGACCAGGTCGCGTCGAGTTGCTGGTCTTCGACGATTAGCATCAACGTGATTCATCGCACAGCATGACTGTGGCTGACCGCGCAGCCTCCGCGCGGACTCAAATTCCATTCCCCTACTCAGATTACTCACAATACTCAGAATTCACGCACCAAGTTCCATCTGCCGTGTGGAACGTATCCTCAGACAGCAGCGACACAATAGACGATCAGCGCCACTGGCCACCGCGCACCCCAGAACTGCGCCCATTCGTACCGAGAGGCCTCTGTCGGTCGATCCAATTAGACGCCACCCGGACGGATAATGCCCTCCCCGTCGAGGTGAAGGTGCGCGGGCCGGGAATTCGCATCGTGGAAGCTTGGGATGGATCCGAAAGGCGTCCTGCCGCGCCTCTCGACGCATCTATCGGACCGTAATGACCACAGGCGGTCCCTCAACGTTTTGCCTGACCTCATTTGTCATATGAATGGGCAGGCGTGCATGTCACAAACGCGACCAGTATGAACTTTGAGGGGGCGGGCACTCCGGCGCTTTATGAATGCGCCGGCGGCGGACGTTGCAAGACCTTACGAAGTGCGGATACGCCGTGATCTGGGAGTAATAGACGAGAGCGGCGTGCTCAGGCGAGTGTCCGGTAATGCCACTTAGCGGGCACGGTCTGGGTCTCCGACGACACATCCTCCTCTCGTCCAGCGCGCTTCCGCTACTCTCGACTGAACCCACCTCCGGGCTACATGCCTCGGCAGAGAAGCGCTGGGCGGCAGAGAAATAACCGCGGTTTTGCAAGACCGGAAAGCCGCGATTGCGCCGTTCCCGCGGCGGTGATAGTTGAGAGCTAAGACCCCTCCGTGATGCGACGCCCGGCCGGCAACCTACCAATCCACATCGATGCGGTACACCTCGCTTGTCGACAGGTCCGACAAGACAACGGCTTCCTCATCCGGAGTCCATGAAACTCCTGGAAAGATGTTCCCGGCCAGGCGAAACTCCTTGATGGTACGAGTTTCCTCCACCTTGCGCGCGGCCACATCCAATCGAATCAAACTATTGGATGTACTCCTGAACCCGTACACGTATCTGCTGTCCTTGGACCAGATGGGGAATCCAAATTCCCTTCCGTTCGAGTCGACGTCTGCCCAGCGCTTGGTTTCGAAATCATAGAGTACAAGCAGGTTCCCCGCCAGTCTGAGCGCCACGAGACGCTTCCCATCGGGGGACCAGCGCGGCGAAAACATCTCCTCCGAGCCGGGCACCATTTCCACTGTGCCGGTTTCGAGATCCACGATGAAGACGTGGCGGTCCTGATTCGAAAGCCGCGCCGGCGGGCCATAAGGTGCGAAAACCAGCTTCTTACCGTCCGGAGACCAGTTGGGATCGAAGCCGAAACCGTTCACTCCTTTCACCGGTTCGGCCTTGCCGCCGTTCGGGTCAATGGTGTAGATCTGGTGCGGCTCGCCGGCTGCGCTTTTTCTGACCGCCGCGAACGCCAGGCGTTTGCCGTCCGGCGACCAGCGGGGCATGTATGTGTCCATACTGTCTTCCAGAAGCACCTTGTCGCTGCCGTCGCGCCGGCATTTCCACAACTCCCGCCCCGGATAGCTCACGTACGCAATCCACTGCCCGTCGGGCGAATAGTCCAGGCAGTCGGCGGAAAGCCCGTCCAGGTAGGGCTCGAAGACGCCCGTCCGCCGGTTGAGTCTCATCAACCGCCCGTTGAGATCCGATCCCACTGCGTAGATCGCATGCGGATCCGCCGGGTCCTCCATGGGAACCTGGTAGGCCACCGAGCCGGCGGTCAGGCGCTGCGGCTGCGGTCTTCGCATCCGGCCCAGCCAGCGCCGGCTCCATTGCAGGTAAAGCTCCCCTTGAGAGACGAAGTAGTATGCGGAGCACATTATTATGCGGAGTAGGCGGCGTCCAACGCAGGATTGCCGCCGGAACTGAAGGCTTTTCGCTCCGCATAATTCTGCCTGGGAGAATTCTC
>Ga0302319_10003104_pt1 | contig 35100 bp, 39 predicted proteins | sample Bog_T0_2_FD_203319 | JGI IMG/M metagenome (GOLD analysis project Ga0302319, IMG submission 203319) | Peat permafrost microbial communities from Stordalen Mire near Abisko, Sweden - Bog_T0_2 | ecosystem: Environmental > Terrestrial > Soil > Wetlands > Peat | place: Sweden: Abisko, Stordalen Mire...
TCGAGCGTGGCATCGGTGATGAACCAGGCGGATGTCGCCTGCAATGCGGCCAAGCGCGGGAGCGGAAATCGAATCAGCATTTACGTGCCGGGGTTGAGTGAAGGCCATGATCGCTACCTGGAGCTGCAGGCGGCGGCGGATATTCGGGACGCTCTCTCCGAGGACCGGTTCGCTCTTTTTGCGCAGACGATCATTTCAACGACTGGAGCGCAGATTCCGCGCTACGAAATTCTTCTCCGCATGATCGGACGCGACGGCAAGCTTGTGCCGCCGTCCGGTTTCATCCCGGTGGCAGAACGATTCGACTTCATGGCTGATTTGGATAGATGGGTAGTCAACAGGGTGTTGCACTATCACGGGAAAAGCCTTCACGCAATTCCAGAGCTGCAGCTCAGCATCAATCTGTCGGGAAACTCACTGAATGACCCGACGTTTCTCCCATTCTTTCTGGAAAGCCTCAATCGCTCGGTGATTCCCGCCACGGCTCTCACCCTGGAAATCACGGAGACCACGCTCATCAACAGCCTGAGTACCGCAGGCGCCATCATTGACGAGTTGCGCTCCGCAGGCTGCAAGATTGCCCTCGACGATTTCGGGATTGGACTTAGCTCCTTCGGTTATTTACGCAGCTTCAAGGCGGATTTCATCAAGATTGAAGGCACTTTTATTCGCGAAATCGCACACAGCGCGGTTGACTTTGCCATTGTCAAGGCAATCAACGCAATTTCGCACGAGACTCATAGTCAGACCGTAGCTGAGTTTGTGGAAGATGAATCGATTATGGAAAAGGTGAGAGAACTGGGAATCGACTTCGCGCAGGGGTATGGTCTGGGAAGGCCTCAACCCATCGAAGATATCTTTCTTCACGAGGCGGAGCCATTGGGTAGCTTGAGCGTGGAGTCAGTCTCCAAGACCCCGCTTGGCGCCGAAGCTTCGATTGCGCACGAAGATTGCGCCGTGCCTTTATAAATTGAAGAATCGGAATGGCGGTTGGCGCCAAGAGGCCGACTCTCCGTGTCCAGAGCCCGGTCGACCGCAAACACACCGGCGACTCAGGGTTTATCATCGAAAATGGCGCGGGGCCGGGTCGGTGGCTCTTTGCGTTGGCGGAAGAAAATGCAGATCCTTCGACTTCGCTGCGCTCCGCTCAGGACGGCAAGCTTTATTTTCTCAGGATGACAATCTTCATTTTTTGATCGATTCAGGTACATCACCAATCCAGGTACATCACCAGAAACGGGATTCCATGCGAGCTAAGACGGCGGTAGTGCTTGGCGCCCAGTGGGGCGACGAAGGCAAGGGCAAGATTGTGGACGTGCTGAGCGAGCGGTTCAGCGCAGTGGCGCGCTACGCGGGCGGGCATAACGCCGGACACACCGTGATTATTGGTGGGCAGAAGTTTGTGCTCCAACTGATTCCCTGCGGGGTGTTGCGGCCCACTTGCAAGGGCATTATCGGGAACGGCGTGGTGCTGGACCCGATCGCCTTTTTAAGTGAAGTGGCAAAGCTGCGGAAGCTTGCCGTAGCCGTGGATGAGCGGCTGTTTGTGTCGAACCGGGCGCAGGTGATTCTGCCTTACCACCGGATGATTGAGCTGGCGGCGGAGCGCGCGCCAGGACGGCAGAAGATTGGCACCACGAGCAAGGGCATTGGTCCGGCGTACGAGGACAAGATGTCGCGGAGCGGCTTGCGGGTGGTGGACCTGCTGCAGCCGGTGCTGCTGAAGACGCACATTGAAGCGGCTTGCGCGGAGAAGAACGCAATTGTCCGGGCGCTGTTTGGGGTGGGGACGGTGGCTTTGGACCCGGAGAAGATGTTCGACGAATATGCGGCGGCGGCGGAGCAGGTGAGGCCGTTTGTTGCCGATACGGGACGCTTGCTGAACGGGATTCTGGCTGCCGGCGGGAGTGTGATGTTCGAGGGAGCGCAGGGGACCATGCTGGACATCGACCACGGGACGTATCCCTTTGTGACGTCTTCGTCGGCCACGGCGGGGGGAGCGGCGACGGGGACAGGTGTGGGTCCGACGGCCATCGGCACGGTGATTTCGGTGACCAAGGCTTATGTGACACGTGTGGGCGAGGGGCCGTTTCCGACCGAGATTCACGACGAAATGGGCGAAGAGCTGCGGGCGCGCGGCAATGAGTATGGGGCGGTTACCGGACGGCCTCGGCGCTGCGGATGGCTGGATATTCCGCTGCTGCGCTACTCGAACCAGGTGAACGGCGCGGAGTGGCTGGTGGTGACCAAGCTGGATGTTCTGGACGAGTTGGCGGAGATTCCGATTTGCGTGGGATACGAGATTGGCGGCAAGGTGACGGACGAAGTGCCGGCGGATGTGCAGGGGTTGGAGCAGATCACGCCGAGGTATGTCAGGCTGAAGGGCTGGCGGGAGCGGACAGACGGTATTACGGAGTTTGATAAGCTGCCGCTGGCGGCGCAGGAGTATTTGCGGTTTCAGGAGCGGGAGAGCGGCGCGCGGATCGGGATGGTGTCTACCGGGCCGGACCGGGAGCAGACGATGGTTCTGGACGAGTTTCGCTCGGCGCTGGACGAGATTCACAGGTAAACTTGAAAGACACCGGCTGGGCGCGGAAGCCCTGACAAGAGAGGGATCGAATTCATGGTCAGCTTTTTGGTTCGGCTCAGGTTTGCCGCGGAAGATCGCGACGATGTGGCGGAAACACTGCGTTTGCTGGCGGCGGCGAGCCGCCAGGAGCCGGGTTGCGTGAGCTACATTCCGCACCGGGTGGAGGGCGAGCCGGACAATGTTCTCATCTATGAGCAGTATCACGACGAGAAGGCGCTGGCGGCGCACCGGGAGACTGAGCACTTCAGGAAGCACGCAGTGGGCGGCCTTTACCAGAAGATGAAAGACCGCAGCGTGGAGAACCTTGTTGCTCTCTTCTGAAGCAGCAATTCAAGTTTAACCCGCGAGGGCTCGGAAGGGATTTCGGGGCCTTCGGAATAGAATGAATGCAAATTCATAATGGGATAGCCCGAAACTTGTTGACCGCGGTACCTGTTCAGGGCTACCATCCGATACGCCAATGCCGGTTTCCCCAATCAACTCTTCGATGCTTGTGACCCGCCAGGTGGCGAGCGTGTGGATGCTCGCCGCGGTGCTGTTGCCTGCGGTGTGCGCGCACCCGTTGCAGGCAGGGATGGCCAGGACGCAAAAGCATGAGAGCCGGCACGAGATCGACCAGCTTGAGGATGCGTGGAAGGCCGCCGTTCTGAAAGGAAACACCGTTGCAATGACCTCGCTGCTGGCCGACGACTACATGGCCATTACTCCGTCGGGCACGCTGCAAACCAAGGAGCAGACGCTGGCGAACCTGAAAAGCGGGCGCACGCATTTCACGTCGCTCGATCTTTCCGACCGCAAGGTGCGTTTCTACGGGACTACGGCGCTGGTAACTTCAACTGCCGCAGTGCAGGCCACAACCGCCGAGGGTGCGATTTCCGGCAGCTTCCGCTATACCCGGGTCTATGTGCGCGACCAGGGGGGAGCCTGGAAGATTGTGAGCTTTGAAGCCAACAAGATACGCAATCCAGGCGAGCACAAGTAGCCGGCCGGGGCCGCTTTCAGCCATCCAGCAAGTTGTTTTCTAAATTCTTTCCGGGCAGGCAACCGAATCCGTACTACAATATCGCTACACGACACCGCATCGGCAAGGGAATAGCCCGCCTAGCGGGTCGATGGTATTCGGGTATTCACGAATCGACGACCGAGGCAGGCCACTCGCTCGGGTTTCCCCAATGTTCCCGGCAGTTCCTCAGTCATGACGCCATCGTCGAAGCCAGGATGAGGCTATTGCCTTGACAGGCCTTCCGCTGAGCCGGGTACGGCTCCAGTTGCGCACGCCGGAGCCGTTCGGGCGCAGAGACAGGGGTAAACGAATGAAGCCGGCGCAGTTGGCGAAGCTCAGAATCTTCTCTCTCTCTTTCCTTCTGCCAGGGTTGGCTGGGCTAATCGTTTCCGCCTTGGTTTCAGCGCACTACCTGGACACTCTGCCGAAGTGGCCCGCACCCGAGGAGATGCGGATGATGCCGCGGGACATTCACGGCGTAATTGTGTATCAAACCGCGGAAGAGGATCGGATTCTGAACCTCATGGAGTATTCCTCCATCGGCGTCTTCCTGATAGGACTTGTGTCGGGGTTTGTGTATCTTGAAAAATGGAACAGCGCACGCGTTCGCGAGGCCGACAAGAACGAGGAGTTGGCGAGGAAGGCGACGGGAGCCTGAACGGGAAAAGCTGATTGAGTTGGGGCACAGTCAGTCTTCCGCATTAAGCCTTCTACAATAACCTTATGCCTGAGCTGCCAGAGGTGGAGACGATTGCCCGCGGTGTCCACGAGCTTTTGCGCGGCGACCGCATTGTTCAGGCCTGGTTCAGCAGCCATCGGGAGCCGTTCAAGACTCCTCCCGCGCGGCAGACCAGGGGCCTTGAAGGCCGGACGATTCTGGCAGTTGAACGCATTGGAAAACATATTGTGTGCGCACTGGGTTCCGCCGGTGACGAAGATATTCTAGTGAAGAAGCCGGAAGCCCAGTGGATTGTGCATCTTGGCATGACGGGACGCCTGCTGGTGACCATTCCCGACGGTCCGGTAGCCGCCCACACCCACGCCCGACTGAGCATGGCCAGCGGCAAGGAACTGCGGTTTGTTGACCCGCGCCGGTTTGGGCGGCTGGAGTTCCGCGACGTGCGCCGCGGCGCCGGCTTCAACGCGCCAGGGGACGAGCCGCTGAAGATTGGCGCGGAGCAGTTTGCGGCGCTGTTTCATGGCCGGAAGTTGGCCATCAAAGCTGCTTTGCTGAACCAGAGCTTGCTGGCGGGGGTGGGCAACATCTATGCCGACGAGAGCCTTTTTCGGGCGGGGATCCGGCCGCGCAGGCGCGCAGGCAGTCTGACACGAGCGGAACTGGAACGGCTGCGCCTGGCGCTGCGCGAAGTGCTGGAACACGCCATCCGCTTGGGGGGATCGTCGGTTTCGGATTATGTCGACGCGGAGGGGGTGCGAGGATTCTTTCAACTGGAGCACTGCGTTTACCTGCGCACCGGGCTTGCGTGCCGTATTTGCCAGACACCGATCCGGCGCATTTTGGTGGCTGGACGGGGAACGCACTACTGTCCAAAATGCCAGCGTTAAAGTGCAATTCTATGGTTTTTAGGAGAATTTACCCTCCAGCATTTCAGAATTCAGACTATTTCAATTTGATTTTTCCGCAAGTGATTGAAAAGAAAACGTCTCCAAAATGGCCCGCAGATTGCTATATAGAGGGTGCCAGTGATGTACCGGCTGCTGGAAAAGAAATTTGGCCAGCCCGAAGAACAACAGACGCCCGGCAAGAGCAATCGCCAACTGAGCGGCCCTCAAAAGGGAAAACCGGTCGGGAAGTCTGAATCAGGGCGGTGAAAGCAAACCACCGCACCCAAGATGTTTGGGAGGCCAGTGACCAGTGCAGGACAGGGGGAAACGCCACTCCAGAGTGAGTGGCGTTTCGTGCGTTTGGGCTCAAAGAAACCCCGAATGGCAAGCGCGGGCAAATTGACTTCGGCTCGAAACTTGCGTCTCTCGGGGAATTGCTACGCATCTGGTCTCTATTTTGCCCTCTATACTGGACCCACGATGAGTTTCCAAGTTCCCGTTCCTGAACGCAGACGATCCCAGGCACTCCAACAACGCGCAGAGCGATTCTTTCCCGGCGGCGTGAATTCGCCGGTGCGGGCCTTCCGGGCAGTTGGCGGCGCGCCTCCATTCGTCCAGAGCGCGCAGGGCGCATGGATCACCGACGCCGACGGGAACCGGTATATCGATTACTTCGGCTCATGGGGCCCGATGATTCTCGGCCACGCGTTTCCGCCTGTCGTCGAAGCCATCCAGAGAGCGGCGGGCAACTCCACCAGCTTCGGAGCTTCGACGGCCCTCGAAGGCGACCTGGCCGAGCGTGTTACCTCGTGCTATCCGGCAATCGAGAAGTTGCGCTTTGTGAGCTCAGGCACCGAGGCCACCATGTCGGCAATTCGGCTGGCCCGCGCCGCCACTGGCCGCAAGATTGTTGTGAAATTTGAGGGCTGCTACCACGGCCATTCCGATGGGCTGTTGGTAAAGGCCGGCTCCGGCGTTGCAACTCTTGGAATACCGGGGTCGGCCGGCGTGCCGGAGGAAATCGCCGGGCTCACTCTCGCTTTGCCCTACAACGATCTTGCTCAGGTCGAGTCGGCTTTCGCCGCGCATCCCGGCGCAATCGCGGCCGTGATTCTGGAACCGGTGGTGGGCAATGCCGGCTGCATTCTGCCCGCGCCACATTACCTGACCGGCCTGCGCGCGCTGACCATTCGCGAAGGAGCCTTGCTGATTGTCGACGAAGTCATGACCGGGTTCCGCGTAGCCCTGGGCGGGGCGATGGAGCTCTGCGGTCTCGATGCCGATCTGGTTACGCTGGGCAAAATTGTTGGCGGAGGACTTCCTGTGGGAGTCTTTGGCGGGAAATGCGTTTTTATGGACCTGCTGGCTCCGCTCGGCCCTGTTTACCAGGCCGGAACGCTTAGCGGCAATCCGCTGGCTATGGCAGCCGGAATTGCCATGGTCGGCTACCTGCAGGAACACGCCGCCGAGGTCTATCCGCGCCTGGAGGCCACGGCCAAAGCGGTTGCCGAAGGCGTGGCCGCGGAAGCTGGAAAGGCAGGCATTCCGCTCACGCTGAACCGGGTCGGCGCCATGTGGACTTGGTTCTTTACTTCCGGCCCAGTGACGAATTACGAAGAAGCCGTGCGCTCCGACACGGCCGCGTTTGGCCGGTTTCACCGGGCGATGCTGGACGCGGGTGTCTGGTTGCCGCCGTCGCAGTTTGAAGCGATGTTTCTGAGCACCGCGCATGGAGAAGAAGAAGTGGGCGCCACCATCGCCGCTGCTGCCGGGGCGTTTGAGGCGGTTATCGCCGGTTAGGTCCACGCGCGGCCTTAACTCCAAGCGTCCAGCGTTACAAACCGATGGCTCTCCTTGTAGTGCTCCATCAACTGCCCGGCAGCGGCCACAGACGGTCCCCGGTTCGCACCCAGACCGCGATGACTGCCGTCGTGAAGCACAATGTTTGACGCCCAGCCGCGTTGCTGCCGCAGGTCGATCGCGCGTGTCAGCCGCTGGGCAGTTTTGTCTGCTGAAGGCTCGCTCCAGTCAGTGGTCATCGCGTTCCAGAGCACCGGAATCATCCCCAGCCGCCGCGCCGTGCGCAGCACATAGGGACGGCGTGCACCAAAGGGGGGGCGAAAAAAGCGGACCGGCGCGCCCGTGATCTGCTCCAGTGTCTGGCTGGTTCGGGTTAGTTCCTCTTCCACGCGGCCAGCGGCGGTCAGCGCCAGGTTCGGATGGCTCCAGCTATGATTCCCAATTGCGTGTCCGGCAGAGACGATTCGCCGCACCAGCGCCGGCTCGGCCTGGGCATACTTGCCCACCAGAAAAAACGTGGCATGCACATTGTGGCTGGCCAGCAACTCCAGCAGGCGCGACGTCCACGCCGGGTTGGGGCCATCATCGAAGGTGAGCGCCAGCTCACCGGCGCGGCGCGGCGCAATGAGTGTGGGCCCAAACAGTTGCGAACCGGGCCACAGCGCCGCATAAGCGCATCCACCCCACGCCAGGCCCAGACCGGCCGCGCCCCCGAGTCCGCTGTAAATCCCCGTGGCTAAAGGAGAAAGCATGCTGCTTACCAGTGTGCGGCGCGACCCATTGCGAGAGCAAGGCGCACCGGCCGGAATTGCAGCTAAAAGCTACTCCGACGTTGTGGGATCAATCACGGCGCGAACCTCGGCGACGCTGTTGGCGGGGAAACCGCCCTTTTGTGCATGCTCTCTCACCGTTTCTTCATCCGGGGCAATGTAAAGACAATAGATCTTGTTGTCGGTGACGTAGCTGTGGACCCACTGGATCTGGGGCCCCATTTCGCGCAGAACCCCACACGACGTTTGCGAAATTGCTTTCAGTTGCTGCGGCGTCAGTTGGCCGGCCCCTGGAATTTCCCTCTCGATCACGAACTTTGGCATTATCTCGACCTCTCGTTCAAAACCGGTGCCCTGGTTTGAACAGGGTGGAATCCATTTCATCTGGTAATCCACTGTTTGACAAGAGAAAAATGGGACAGCGGCGTTGCGTGCTGGCGCGGCTTCGGGAGTATACTTCACTTGTTCGGGTCGCATCCTGAGTCTGCGGAGCGGCACTGGAGACAACCATGAGCGTTACCAACTTCCCCGGAGGCTGTAGTTCGCCCTCCACCGGCCATCCCACCACAAAAGTTACCATGCCCGCACTGGCTGAGATGAAGCGCCAGGGCAAGCCGATCTGCGCCCTGACCGCATACGACTACGCAACCTCGCGCCTGGCCGACGAGGCGGGAATCGACCTGCTGCTGGTGGGCGACTCGCTGGCCATGGTGGTGCTGGGCCACGAAAACACCCTCTCGGTTACCGTGGACGAGATGCTGCACCACACGCGGGCCGTTCGCCGGGCAGTGCGCCGCTCCCTGGTGGTTGCCGACATGCCGTTCGGCAGCTATCACGGGGCGGTGGCTGAGGGAGTGGCCAACGCCGTCCGGTTCATCAAGGAGGCCGGCGCGGAAGCGGTCAAGATCGAGGGTCCGCGCATCGAGATGGTTCGCGCTCTCACCGAGGCCGAGATTCCTGTCATCGGCCACCTGGGACTTACCCCGCAAAGCGTGAACCGCATGGGAGGTTACCGCGTGCAGGCTCGCACCGCCGAAACCGTACTTCGGCTCAAGGCCGACGCGCTGGCCCTGGCGCGTGCCGGAGCCGGGGCGCTGGTGCTGGAGGGCGTTCCGCGCGAGGCAGCCGCGGCTATTACCGGCAAGCTACCCATCCCCACCATTGGAATTGGCGCAGGGCCCGACTGCGACGGCCAGATACTGGTCTTCCACGACCTGGTGAACCTGACGTTCGGGCCGGTGGCCAAGTTTGTGCGCCGCTATGCCGACGCCGGCGCGCTGATCAAAGGGGCCATCGAGCACTACCGCGAAGACGTGGAGCACCGCGCATTTCCATCGGATGAGGAGAGCTATCACCTGCCGGATGCGGCGCGCCAAGCTCTGGTCGCGGCTCAGCATCGGAGCGCCCTGCGCGAAGCCTGATGGAGATACTTCGCACGGTTGGCGAGCTGCGCCAATGGTCGCGTGAAGAGCGCAACGATGGCGGAAACACCATTGGCCTGGTGCCCACCATGGGCGCGCTGCACTCAGGCCACGCTTCGCTCATCCGCGCAGCGGTGAACTCCGTGGGCTTTGTCGCCGTCAGCCTCTTCGTGAACCCTACGCAGTTCGGCCCGAATGAGGACTACGCACGCTACCCTCGCACCTTTGAGGCCGACTGCGCGTTGGCAAAATCTGAAGGAGCGGATGTGGTCTTCGCTCCGGAAGTGGAAGAGCTTTATCCGGCGGGCGCAGCTACGTTCGTTGAGGTTTCAGGGCTCAGTGATCGCCTGGACGGCAAGGCACGCCCAGGCCACTTTCGCGGCGTGGCCACGGTGGTTGCCAAGCTGATGATTGCCGCCGAGCCTGACCGCGCCTTCTTCGGACAGAAAGACGCGGCGCAGGTTGCTGTGCTGCGGCGCATGGTGGCCGATCTGCGGCTCGCGACGGAGATTGTCGTCTGCTCCATTGTGCGCGAGGTAGACGGGCTGGCGCTCAGCTCGCGCAACGTGTATCTCACCCCCGCTGAACGCAGCCAGGCACTGGTGCTCAGCCGGGCGATTCGCCATGTGGAAGGCCTGGTAGCCGAAGGGGAACGCCGCGCCAGTAAGCTGATAGAAGCCGCACGCCTGCTATTCGCCACCGAACCGGGCGTTCGCGTGGACTACGTCGCGCTGGTGGACTGGGCGACACTACTGCCGGTTGAGACCGCTTCGCCCGGAACGCTGTTTGCTGTAGCCGCCTGGGTTGGCGCGACGCGGTTGATCGATAACACCATCCTCAGCTGAAGTGATGGAGTATGCTTCATTCGTTTGCGAGTGCCTAAACGAGTTTGGGGAGGGGCCGTTTCTCTCGCTCTTGGACTGGGGTGTATTTTGCGGTATACGATTGGTACCAGAGCCGAACGTGGACCCCTATCTACATGCCGATTAGCTTAATGTCAGGTCGTGTGGAAACCCCTGAATTCAGCAGCAACATGAATGCGTTTTACAGAATCGAGATCGAAGCGAAGACACAAGCCGGGATACAATCTGATACCGTGGAATGCCTTCTTGGTGCTGCATTCAAAGAGAGCGAATGTGCGAGAAAATCGGTCCTTCGAGCGGCGTGGGTTTTGACAAACGAAGGCAAGATTGTCGAACAAGGGTCAAGTGATGATAAGTACTGTTGCCTAAACATCTTTTCAAACGGGGTTGTGGCCGAACAGATCGGAAGCTTCCACAACGAGAGGGGCCGCCGCTATGGGTTTCAAATCAACTTCCTTGAAGATGGCAGTGCATTGGCGGCCGCAGACCCGCACCTCAAGATCGAAGAGGGCGGCGATTTGGCTGAAACGGGTTCGGTAGTGGAGGGTTTGCTCCTCTTGCCTTGTGGAACTGCGTCGTTGTTTGGCATCTACCTCCTCGTCTCTGCAGTGGTACGGCACAGCAAATCGAAATCCAAGCAGCATCAGACAGTAGCACGCAAGGCTTAGACCAAGAAAGGTCTTTCCAGAATACTTGTCTCGGATGCAAAGTTGTACCCAGCCCGGAACTCCCCGACATCCACGCTGACTTAGCCGCTCTCGAAGGCCGTATCCGTCTCGCTCGACTGAGTTTCATCCTCTTCCCGTTAGCAGGCAGCGGGCGCCTCGCGGCCCGAGCGCTTTGTCGAACGTTACCAACACACCCTCCGCCGCCTGGGCAAAGGCGAGCAGCCACGCATCGGCCCACATCTTTGGCGATACGGTTCGCCCTGCCGCTTTTTCGCGGAATCTCTTTTCGGCGTCGGGCGGCTCGGCGATGAATACCACGCGGTCGTCGTCGTAGAAGCGGTCGTAAACGCGCCAGGCTTCGGACATGGTCAGAGGCTTGTCGTCCATGACAGCCGCAGTAGTCATCAGGCGCAGCAAGCCGAGGTGCGTCAGGCGGGAAAACGCGATGGTTCCGGATTCCTGTTCCCACCAGCGCCTCGCAATGCTGGCGTGGACATGTTCCGGCGTCGCCAGCGCGAGCCAGACATTGATGTCAGGGAAGCTCAATGAGCTCATAAGCCTCCTCGTTGGTAATGGCGATGCGCCGCCCCGCAGGCCGGATGAGAGGCGGATCGAGGCTGAGCCGCCGCTTGGGCCGCGACGATTTGGTCTCTTCCACAGCGCGCTCAATGCCTGCGAGGATGAGCTTGCGGGCGGAACAGCCTTTGCGAGCGGCAGCTTCGTGCAGGCGGCGATGGAGATCGCGCGGAAGGTCGATGGAAGTGCGGACGGATGCAGGCTTCATGCGAAGATTATGATCGAACGACTTAAATAAGTCAAAGAATGTCAAGCCAGTAGAGCACGTCTGCCCCCGCCCTTGCCCGTCCCGGAAAGGACGAAGTGAGAGTAGCCCGGGTTGGCGCAGCGCAACCAGGGGAACTCCGCCATCCGCCGCCTTCCCTCTTGTAGGGACGGCATGATTCATTCTCAAAAAATGCAGGTGATTTGCCTATTAATTCCCACGAGTAGCGCACAATGGATTTATGGTCTTTGAGAGTTGCGTACCGCGTCAGGCCTGCCGCGCCCCGTCCGGCTCTTGTGCCACGCACGATTCCTCGCAAGTTCCCCGTTTTCAGGAATTTGGCTTCCAGATTACTCAAAACAAACTACTTGCGGTAGAACCTCCTGTCCAACGCGTTGAAAATAAATAACTTGTCTCAAACCCGCCCAGGGGGGTGGGTGCCCCCCGTCATTGCCCGGAGCCCGCGGAGTAAGCTGGATTACCGAAAAACCAAAATCACCATTGCTCAACCACCCATTCCGGCTGCAATCTGGTAACAATGCCGGAGATTCCCGACATCGCCGCCTACATCACCGCGCTCGAAGCGCGCATCCTCGCCCAGCCGCTGGAGCGCGTGCGGCTGGCCAGCGTCTTCCTGCTGCGCACCGTCGATCCGCCGCTCCCTGCCGTCGAAGGCCGAACTGTGCATGCCATCCGCCGCGTCGGCAAACGCATCGCCATCGGCGTGGAAGGAGATCTCTGGCTGGTGCTTCACCTGATGATCGCGGGCCGCTTGCACTGGAAGCCGCCAAACGCAAAGCTGGCTGGCCGCAATGCTTTAGCGGCCTTCGATTTTCCCTCCGGCTCTCTGACCCTGACCGAAGCCGGAAGCAAGCGCCGCGCTTCGCTTTACGTTCTGCGCGGCGAGGAGGGCCTGCGCTCCATCGACCCAGGCGGCGTGGAGGTCTTCTCGACAGACATCGACGGCTTTCGCGCCGCACTCACAACCGAGAACCGCACGCTGAAGCGCGCCCTCACCGATCCGCGGCTGATCAGCGGCGTCGGCAATGCCTATTCGGACGAGATTCTGCACGCCGCGCAGCTCTCGCCCATTACGCTGACCCACAAGCTGAAGCCGGAGGAATGGGAGCGCCTGTTTGCCGCCACTCGCTCCACGCTTACCCTTTGGATCGACCGGCTCCGTTTGGAAGCCAATCATTCATTCCCTGAGAAGGTCACAGCTTTTCGTCCCGAGTTCGCAGTCCACGGTAAGTTCGATCAACCCTGCCCGCGCTGCGGCCAGAAGGTGCAGCGCATTCGCTACGCCGACAACGAAACCAACTATTGCACGCATTGCCAGACCGATGGCAAGGTGCTGGCCGACCGCAGCCTTTCCCGCCTATTGGGCTCCGACTGGCCGCGCACACTCGATGAGCTGGAGGCGCTGAAGCGGCGTTAATTCCCGTGGAACCGATTCTCCGCAATTTGGCTTGACATGGAGTTGCCGTCTGCCGCAGAGTCAACTGGACATCTCCTTTCAGGCCGCCAGCGATTCCAACTCAATATCCGGAGACTTTCCGGTCTCAAGAAGATGCAATTCCATCTTGATGGAGGCTTCTCGATGCATCATCTCCACTTCAATCACTATGCCATCCTGGTTGCAGCGCTGTTCCAGTGGTTTCTGGGCGCGCTGTGGTACTCGCTGCTGTTCAACAAGCCATGGATGGCCTTGACCGGACATACGAAAGGCGAAAAGCCCAAAGGCGCGGCTGTGGCCATGACTTTGTCGTTCCTTGGCGGCCTCATTCTCTCGTTCGTGCTGGCGCATGTTGTGCTGTGGTCTGCGGCCACGACCTGGTGCTGGGGCGCTTTCATCGGCTTCATCTGCTGGCTGGGCTTTGTGGCTGCCCCGCTTTTCTCAGAGAAGATGTACGAACAGCGGCCTATGCAGCTTTTCGCAATCAACTCCGGCTACTGGCTGGTTTCGCTTGTGGGTTCGGGAGCTCTGCTGGCCTGTTGGCATTGACCTTCGGCATTCTGGTCTGAAGGCCTGCGGCTTCGAATGAACGGGGCGATTGAGCTTTGTGGTCTCCCACCTTTGCGACAGGAAAAAGTCGCAAAGATGGGGCACCGGGCATTTGTGGATCGGACGGAACGTTCATTCAAGACCTAACTCGCGTTGCGAGTCATGATTCTTCGAACAGGCCGATGATCCCGCTACAATCGACTCACGGGCGAAGCAGCGCACCGGTGACGGGTTCCTGTCAGCCAAAGAGGATTCTCAATGAGATCGATTCTGGTTCACCTGGCCCACATCCTTCAGGCGGCTCACCAGCCCATACTGGCGTCGGCTCTGGGCCAGTGGTTTCTGGCTGCCATCTGGTATTCGCCAGTTGCCTTCCGCAAGCCGTGGCTGAAGTCCCTGGGCGAACGCGCTCCCCAGAAGGAATGGATCATGATCCTGGGGACGATTCTTTCCTTCTTTGGCGGCATGGCTGTGTCGTTTATTTTGCGGCACGTGATCTGGTGGACCGGCACGGCTGGGCTCCGGCACGGCGCAATCGTGGGCTTCGTCGCGTGGAGCGGCTTCGTTGCTGCGCCGCTGGCTGCGCAATACATCCTTGAAGGCCGGCCCATCAAGCTTTATTTCATCAACACCGGCTATTGGCTCATTGCACTGGTACTGAGCGGCGCTTTTCTGGCTCGGTTCCAATGAGCGAGGCGGTTGAGCTTTTGTGGTCTCCCACCTATCGCTAGAAAGAAGCGAATGGATGGGGCACGGAACTTTTACGACAACCAGCAGTCGGAAACGAAGCCGCATCAGCGCTACGCTGAATTATGGGTGGCTCGCGGTGGCCCCGGCAGGCTGCGAGTAGCGAATCGCTTCTACCGTTGAGGTTGCGACCAGGCCCTCCTCGACCATGGAGTCGAGATAAGGAATCAGTCTCGCGATCTGCTCTTCGGTATCGACAATGCTCAGTTGGATGGGTGCGTCTTTGGAGAGATTCCAGCGGGTGGAATGACGAATCCTGCTGGCCGATCCGTAGCCCTCGATGCCGCGAAATACGATGGCTTCGGCGATACCCAGTTCGACGCATTTGGCAAGGATGGCTTCGTGCAGGGGCTTGCCGTGCCAGCGATCGTCTTCGCCGAAATGAATGCGGACCATCTTTGCGGCAAATTGTTCTTTCATCTACCCACCTTCCTTACTGTGGAACGCTGGCTGCCGCGCTGGGTGTCCGTGCCGCTTCGGTTTCGAGCGCGCGATAAGCGTACTTGACGATGTCCACATCGGAGAAGACCACCAGGCCCTCGACGACCATCTGGTCCACAATCAGCATGAACGCCTGAAGCTTTTCCGCGGTATCGACGGCCGAAAGCATGATGGAGCCATGATGGGACGCGAATTGTGGCTTTTCCTTGACGACACGCCGGTGGGCGCCATAGCCGAGGATGCCTCGATAGACCGTGACCCCGGCAATGTCGTTGGCGCGCATGGCCTCGACCAGGGCTTCGTGCAGCGGCTTGTTCTTCCAGCGGTCCTCCTCGCTGACGTAGATGCGCATCATTTTGGCTTTGCCTTCCATCTTCAGGTGCTCAGGGGGAGATTGCAGCTTTGGCCTGGAGCGCTGGGCCGGCTTGGCTACCGTGGTCTCCTGCATCTCGATCAACCCGCTGCCTGCCAGCTCTTCCAGCTTGCCCAGAATCGAGTCGACCTTCTCGCGCGTCTCAATGAACTCGATTTTGACGGGAAGGCGATCGGAGATTTCCACCACGCTGGAGGAGTGCATATGGTGATCCGCGCCAAAGCCGGCGATGCCTTTGAGGACGGTTGCGCCGGCGATGCCGCGATAGAACAGAAAGTCGAGAATGCTGGAGTAGACCGGAACTCCGTGATGGGTGGCTCCATCGCTCAGGTAGATGGAGACTTTCAGGGCTCTTCCCGCCTGTAACATGGTTCCTCCTTTGCATGTTCAACCGACGCCGCAAGACGCCGTTTGGTTAACGAAGGATTGAAGCACTATTTAGGGAGAATATGCAAGCAGGAATGACACACTATTGGCGAACCCCTTCTAGGACAGTACTTCTGCGAGCCGCGAACCGCCCCATACGGCGGCCAGGCCAAGGATGAAGCTGCCGCCGGCGTAGAGGCCTGCGAGAAAGAATGCGCCCGAGCGCAGGCTGGAGAGTGTTTCCCATTCGTAGGTGGAGAAGGTGCTGTATGCGCCGATGAAGCCGATGGGGATGAGGAATCTCCAGGCGGGATTTAAGTCGGCCCGGCGGCCCAGGTAGGTGAGCGAAAAGCCGATGATGACGCAGGCCGTTATGTTGACGATGAGGGTGCCGTAGGGGAAGCGGATGCCCGTGCGCGAGGCAATGGCGGAGCCGACCCAGTAGCGAGCGATGGAACCGAGCGCGCCGCCGATGGCGATGAGCAAATATTTCTGCAATGCCTTTCTCCTGTTCCGGTTATACAGCATGAAGCGCCAGCCTGGAGGGGCCGCCGCAAGGCAGGTTAGACCTTGCAGATCCGAGAAGCCTCAGGCGCCGATGTTGTACCTGGAAGAAAATCGCGCCGGGATTTGGTTGCGCCGCCGGATGCCCTGCCAGGAGTCATCCTCTTTGCGGTCTTTACGCTGTTCTTTTACGGTTTGCCGAGATTTGATTCTTGACTCTTGCCCAATTCCTTGCGAATACTGCGGGTTATGGTTTGTACCAGGGAGCGAAGCTCATCGACGACATTGTTTAGGCCACCGATCGCATCCTCAGGGACGGGACCGCAACCACGCATGTATTTGGGTTTGAGTTCCTCGATCGCAATTTCCACAAATCCAAGGTCCGTGATAATGGATCGGGATACCGGAATATCCGCCTCTTCCGGTTTCATGTGCTGCCAATCCAGCGCCTTCAACAGATGCGCCCGCAGATGCCGAATATGGCCTTCGATTACCTGCGATTGTGCAGGCGTAACATCCACGAAATAGTGCGGAAAAGGAGACCCCGATTCGGAGGAATGCAGGGCGTGCTCGATGTCGCAGAGCAAGCTGTCAATGTATTTGCAAGTAGAGTTCAGGCGACGGCGCTGCACATCATTCATCTCCCCAGGGGCTCGCGTTCCGATGATCTTCGATCCGGGTTCAGGCATGGCATCTCCCGAGTTTTTCTCAGCTTCGATGAGTCATCGGCCCATCAATGGACGATCATGACCGGGCATTGCGCATACCTTAGAACGCGCTCCGAGTTCGAGCCCAGCATCCAGCGATGGAGGATCGTATGGCTGCGCTTTCCCATGACGATGAGGCTGGCCTGAATGGTGTCTGCCCTGTGAATGATCTGCTCCGCGGGATGGCCGAGGACGATATCCATTTCGAGTTCAATGTCCTTTTGCTTGGCGCGTTCGCGTAGCGAAACGAAGTGTTTCTCATAACGCTCTTGCCCGTCTTCAAGCACAGCGTGGAACTCCGCACTTTCGGCGGGTTCCGGCGGACGGATGACGGCGAGGACAAACAGCTTGGCTTTCATATCCGCGGCCATTGAGAGGGCAACATCCAACGCGTGCTCCGCATGTGGAGATGCATCGTATGCAACCAATATCCTTTGAATTCCGACAAAAACTGGGCTTCCCATGGGGTTCACCTAACCTTCTTCTGCGGGTACCGGAGACTGAATTCGTTGCTCTGCTTTGGAGCTTTTCATCGTCTGGGGAAGAAGATGCCGGGGAAGAAAGAATGAGTTCGCGATCATGGTCGGGATTACAGCGCTGGCGATGACAGTACCCACGATGTAGGAGTACTGCGCCTGCGTGATGATCTGGTGATTGAGTCCAAAAAGTGCGGAGATGGTGCCGAAGGTGAGGCCGGTTGACATCATCAGCGTGTAATAGGCGCCGGCCTTGCCGTCATATTTGTGAATCCTGACTGCCGGATACACAGCAACCGCCTTGAACAGCGACTTGGCCCCAAACAGGACGAGCAGCGTGACGGGCGCAGCCATCAACGCCGGCACGGAAACAAACGATCCGGCGCGGATGAAGTAGAACGGCGTGAGCAATCCGAAGGTAAGCGTACGCAGACGGCGAATCAGCGCATGGTCTTTCCCCACCGTTCCCGCCAGCACCATGCCGATCAAGTACGCTGGAAGCACCGCTTCGCTTCCGGCCCAGACGGCCAGTCCACCCATTGCGAACAGGAAGAAGAGAAGGTACTTGGCTTCAAGCTCGGAGACGCGGCCGCCGTATTCCCGGAAGAACCACGGCGTTAGAAATGGCAGGCCGACGAAGACTACGATGGACACCACCACAAAGATCAGCGTCCTGATGGTGAAAGGAGAGAAGATCAGCCCTAATGCAATCACGGTTCCCAGGTCATTGATAAAGCAGGCGGCGAGAATTGCTTTGCCGTACTCGGTGACGTTGAAACCAAGTTCAAGCATGACGGCATACACAACCGCGACCGAGGTGGTTGACAGGGCAACTCCGCAGAGCCAACTGGGCATGATGGACCAATGCAGCACGTAATGCGCAACTGCCGTGCAGCCGAGAAAGGGGCCGAAGAATCCCGCCAGACCGATGATCGACGCCTCGCGCCACTTAGTTTTGAATATGGCTGGGTCGAGTTCAGCGCCGGCAAGGAATGTGAGTACGATCGCGCCTGTTCCGGCCAGGAAGGTGATCCATTGGGTATTCCCTGCCAGGCCGCCTTGCGCAAAGCCAAAGAGCCCGGCAAGGAACACGCCTATGATCAGTTGGGCCACGGTGCCGACTACAATTTCAGAAAGGGCCGTCGAGATTTTGAACCAGATGGCCAACAGGGTCGCAGCCAACGCCAGACCCACCCAAAGAGCGGACAAAGCCCAAGTATTCGCCATGAGCACTAACTCCTAAATTTTGATCAGGGGAATCTGCTGGGACATAGCTCCGCAACAGGCAACCCTGTCAGGAGTCATCATCTGTCCGGCCTATTGGGAGGGACAGCGGTTAAGGGTGAACTCCTTCACCACAACCACAGATTTAGTAGACGACGGGTTGCGGTCCGCTGTCAAGAGTCGATACCCATAAGGTCGGCGTTCAAAGCACCCTGCGGAATCTCTGCCTGATCTTCCCGAATCAGGTCTCGAGGTAACTGGAAATTCCGGATTGCGTTGATGTCCTTCTCGACGGTGTTGAGATGAAGCAGCGAAGTGTCGACCGCCGGGGCTCCCTCCTGCTGAGTCTTCCGGGCGCGCGCCAAAGTGAGTTCCGCAATGCGGCTCACTTCGTGCAGGAGTTTACAGATCTCGGTTTCCAGGCGGCTGCGGCTCTCCTGGACCCTATTGAGAATGTCGTTTTGCACTCGTGAGCTATTGACTTCGAGCAGCCATTCCAGAAACTCCCTCGCGTCCCTGTCGATCCACTTCTGCAGACCAAAGAAGCCGAGGCAGAGATCGGCCAGCCAGCGCAGCGGCGAGGCCGGTTGCGCGACCTCGATGAAGTTTTGAAAGTAAAACTCGGAGCGAACGCGGAAGCCCCGCTCCGTGTCAAGCGCATGGAGCATGCGGCTAAGCTCGGGGATTCCGGCCTGTGCCAGCTTGGTCAGGAAGTCGTTGCCGATTTGGGAAAAGCGACGAGCCACGAGGCGAAACTGCTTCTCTCCTTCGTCTTCTTCGGGCTGCAGCCACGGGGTAATGAGGCTCCGTGCGATTTCTTGCGCGTTGTGCATGACATGGCGACGATAAGAGGGGCCGAGGGAGCGGGGCGCCAATTGCAGTGCTGCTTCCAGTTGCACGGCCGAGTCCGGCATGGTGATGACTAGATACGCTTTGCGGCGGTCGAGAAAGTAGTCGGAGAGCCGCTGCTGCTCGCCCATCAGCAGATAGCCGAGTTCCCGCATGGATCTCTCCGCTTCCGCGATGGTCTGTTTCATCGTCGCAATGCGCTGCTCGGATTCTTCAAAGGGACGCAGGAGCGCATCGCGTTCTTCGCACACGATTGCCAGCAATTCTTCGCTCAGACGCTGGATCCCGCGGTCGCCCGCAGACTGGATGAGTTCGCGGCCCGAGTCTTGAATCAGGCGCTGGAGCGAATCGACCAGCTTTCCCCAATCGCGTTCAGGGCCGCGCTTCTCCAGCCGCTCTGTCGCGCTGATTTCGAAGACAAGTTGGGAGGGCCGGTGCAGGCGCTTTGCCAGCAGGCGTTGTGTGAATGCAATGGCCGCGGCTCTCTCGGGAGCGGTTGCTTTGTCGGCCTTGTTTAGGACTACGATGAGGTGTTCGACCTGTTGCGCCACGGATTCGACCAAGGCCAATTCTTCTCCGGCCAAGGGTGGGTCAGAGCCGGTGACCACAAGCACTGCATCGATATGGGGAATAAAGGCCTGCGTGGTGGCCGTGTTGCCGGAAAAGACTGACCCCAGGCCGGGGGTATCGACGAGGCACATGCCGGTGGCCAGAAGCGGGCTGGGGACAAACACCTCGGCGCCGGCGATCTGCTTTACATTCTCCGGGTTGTGCTCTTCAGAGACATAGTGTTCCAGCTCGTGAAGGGCAATTTCGCGCCAAGCGCCGTCGGCTGCGCGAATCCTTGCGCTCCGGGTGCTGCCATAGCGGATCACCGTGGGCAGGGCGGTGACGGGAACAAAGCCGGTGGGAAGAATCGACTCGCCAAGCAACGCGCCGATCAGGGTCGACTTGCCGCGTTTGAACTGGCCGACACACGCGACGTAGAAGCGGCCTTCGGCGAGACGTTTAGCCAGCTCTTCTGCCTCACTGGCAACGTGCTCACTATCAAGTTGCGCGGCCAGCGTGGCCAAGTCCAGCAATTGCGCGACCGCATCGCCACCGAGTGCCGGTTCCGATATTGGCTCGGCTTCCACCTGAGCACAAACCTCTATTTGTCGTTCAGGGAAATCGCGCCGGGGACATAACTCCGCAACAGGATACCCTGTCAGGAGTCATCATCTGTCCGGCCAATGGGAGGGACAGCAGTTAAGGGTGAACTCCTTCACCACTATCAACAATTCCATTACACTCGGATTCGCGGTTTGCTGTCAATGCGGAATGGGACGATCTCCGGGCGTGGCCTCCCCCGCTCGCTCTATAATCCCGCGCAGAGGGTGACAGCTTGAAATCGAATCGAAGCAGATGGATTTGCGCACTCACGGTTTTGTGCATTGCGCTGTGTTGCATGCCCGGGGCGGGCGCGCAGCAACTCACGCCAAAGCTGCAGGACGCTATTGGGCATTGGCAGGTGGTCAACAGCGACGGCGGCCCCGGAGGCAAGGTGGTCACCTACCTGGTAAATGGCAAGCTGTTCGGCCGCGTGACCGAGGTGCGCCCCGGGCGCACGCCCAAGGATGTTTGCGACAAGTGCTCGGGTGAGTACAAGGACAAGCTCATCCTGGGTATGGTCAACATGCGCAACTTCCATTCTGAAGGCGACGACTGGGTAGAGGGGACCGTGGTGGACCCGGAGAATGGCAAGGAATACAAGGGCAACGTCTGGGCGGTGGGCAAAGACACGCTGCGGATGCGCGGGTTCATCGGCATCTCGCTGCTGGGGCGCACGGAGACGTGGACCCGGATTCCGTGAACGGGTTAGGCTGATCTCGAGGGTGCATGAAGACACTTGCCAATGAGCAGGACAAGCAGGAGATACTCGAACGGCTGCGCACGATTTCGCCGGCGAGCAAGCGGCGATGGGGCAGGATGACCGCTGCGGAGATGATTTGCCACATGAACGATGCTCTTCGCATCACCATGAGCGACACGCCGGCGAAGCCTGTCAGCAATTGGTTTACACGCTCCGGCTTCAAGTGGCTGGCTTTGTGGATGCCTATGCATTGGCCGCATGGGGTGAAGACCGTGCCGGAGGTCGTGGCGGGGAAGGGCGGCACGCCGCCAGCGGAGATGGAGAGCGATTTGAATGACCTTCGCCGGCATCTTGAGCGGTTTGCGCGGCCGCCGCGGGATTTTGAGTTTCAGCCGCATCCGATCTTCGGACAGATGTCGGAGTGGGAATGGATGCGCTGGGGCTGGCTGCACATGGATCATCATCTGCGTCAGTTTGACGCGTAAGCACTTGGCTGGCGAATGGAGAGTGCGGGGCGATGGGAACAGCCATTGAATTCCGGAACGTGTCCTATGCGGTTGCGCATGGGCGGATGGTACTGGACGATCTATCGCTGGCCATTGAGGAGGGCACGACGACCGCTGTTCTGGGCCGCAGCGGATCGGGCAAGACCACTTTGCTGCGCACCGTGAATCGCATGGTTGAGCCGGACAGCGGGGATGTGCTGATGCAGGGGACGAGCACGCGCGGCGTCGACCTGATCGGCCTGCGCCGGACCATGGGCTATGTGATCCAGGAGACGGGGCTGTTTCCGCACTTCACGGTGGAGCGCAACGTGGGGTTGGTGCTGGAGGCGATGGGACGAGGGCGGGATGAGCGCGTGCGGCGCAGCCATGAGTTGCTGGCGGCGGTGGGACTGGATGCCGGCGTGTTTGCGGAGCGTTTTCCGCACCAGCTATCGGGAGGGCAGCGGCAGAGGGTGGGACTGGCTCGCGCTCTGGCGGCTGAGCCGAGGATTCTGCTGATGGATGAGCCGTTTGGCGCGCTAGATCCGCTGACGCGCGGCGAGATGCAGGACATGCTGCGCGCGCTGATGGGCAAGCTGAAGAAGACCGTGCTGCTGGTGACGCACGATCTGGATGAGGCTTTGAATCTTGCACATCGCATTGTGCTCTTGAGCGAAGGCAAAGTGATTGCGAACCTTGAGCCGGCCCAGTTTCTGCGCTCGCAGCTGCCGGAGGTCGAGGCTTATGTGAAGGCCTTTCATCGCGGCGGCCGAAACGCGGCACTGGAGGCGCGGCGATGAGCTCCGGATTTCTGGCCCAGTATGGAAGCGAGATTGCCACGCTAACGGTTGAGCATCTGCTGCTGACGGGAGCGGCCATGCTGCTGGCCACTGCGATTGCGGTGCCGGTGGGGATATGGCTGACGCGGGCCACGCGCTGGGCCAGACCGGTGATTGGGGCCGCCAACGTGCTGCAGACTATTCCTTCGCTGGCGATGTTCGGGTTTCTGCTTCCGCTGCCGTGGCTGGGCGACCGCGCGGTGCGGATTGCGATTGTGGCGCTGACCGCCTATGCCCTGCTGCCTATTCTGCGCAATACGTATGCCGGTATTCGCGGCATTGACCCGTCAGTGATTGAAGTGGCGCAGGCGCTGGGGTTGACGGATTGGCAGCGGCTGATGAAGGTGGAGTTGCCGTTGGCGGCGGCGTTTATTCTGGCCGGGGTGAGGACGGCAACGGTGACCTGCGTGGGCATCGCGACGATTGCCGCGGCGGTGGGCGCGGGCGGGCTGGGCGAGCTGATCTTTCGCGGCGTTGCCTCGGTGGATAATCGGCTGGTGCTGGCCGGGGCTGTGCCCGCGGCGCTGCTGGCGCTGGCGGCGGATGCGGCGCTGGGGCTGCTGGAACGGCGATTTACGGTGCCTGCGAAATGACGGACAGTGGCGGGCGCGTTGGGCAGATTGCGATGTCCTGCTGGCTGGCCATGCTGGTGGCGGGATGCGCGCCGCCGCGGCCCGATCATCCTGTGATTGGGGCCAAGAACTTTACCGAGCAGGTGGTGCTGGGAGAACTGCTGGCGCAGGAGATTGAGGCGCATTCCAATCTGAAAGTCGAGCGGCGATTTTATCTGGCGGGGAGTTATATCTGCCAGCAGGCGTTGGTGGCAGGGCGCATCGACGCGTACGTGGAATACACGGGAACGGCGCTGACGGCGATTCTGAAGCAGCCTGTCGATCGCGATCCTGAGCGGGTTCTGGAGACGGTGCGGCGGCTTTACGCATCGCGGTACGGCGTTGTGGTTGCGGAGCCGTTGGGGTTTGAAAATACATTTGCCATGGTGATTCGCGGCGAGAATGCGCGGGCGTTGCATGTGGCGACGCTGAGCGAGGCTGCACGGTACGCGCCGCAATGGCGGCTGGGAGTTGGCTACGAGTTTGAACAGCGGCCGGATGGGCTGGCCGGGCTGAGCGCCGCGTATGGGCTGCGGTTTGCCGGCGCGCCGCGGACCATGGATTTGGGTCTGCTGTATCGCGCTCTGAATGCGCACCAGGTGGATATGATCGCGGCCAACTCGACTGACGGGCCGATTGAGGCGCTTGGGTTGGTGGCGCTGGACGATGACAGGCACTACTTTCCGCCTTACCAGGCTGTGCCGCTGGTGCGGGCGGAGGCGCTGAAGCGCTGGCCGCAGATGCAGGCGGCGCTGAACGCGCTGGCAGGGAAAATTACCGCAGACGACATGCGGGCGATGAATGAGGCCATTGATGGGGAGCATCGCGATCCGGCAGAGGTGGTGCGGGAGTTTCGGACGCGGGAGGGGCTTTGAGTTTGCGGGCCGATCGCAGTTTGGTTCTCAGGCGGAGGTGCTGAATTCGACCGGGGATTCGGTGCGGGCGGGCGAGTGTTTGGCGCAGCAGATGGAATCGGAGACAGCCCATATTGCGCCGGCGATGGCGACGCAGACGGCGTTGCCCGACCAGATGAAATGGTCATGAGGATTGGCGAGGAGCTTGGGAATCCAGACCAGTAGTTCGAAGCCGACGATCTCAGTGGTGAGCAGACGCGAGGCAAGCGGAGCCATGATGCCCGAAAGGATGGCCGCGGCGGCGAGGAAAAAGCCGATGGTCGTCGCGTAGGCCCAGAACATCTGCGAAGGCGGAATCCATTTGGGGATCCAGGTTAAGAGGCCGGGCATATCGACAATGTGGACGATGCCGAAGGAGATAGCGGAGAGGGCGGAGAGACGGGCGAACAGAGACTCGCGGCGCGAGGTTAACGAACCGGCCGGAGAGAACCGCGCGAGGAGGACTGCTGCGGCGGTGACGAGCGAGAACTCCTCAAAGAAGTTGCCGGTGGGGTCGTAGCCGCTCTGGCCTTCGAGAATCTTGGGCACCCACAAGAGTGTGAAAACGGAGTAGACGACGGTGAGCGTGAGAGCGCCGGCGCGGGCAGTTCGGGGCCATAGGATGGCAAGTCCGGCGGCGAGCTCAATGAGGGCGGTGAGATAGGCGAGCGGCTCGCGGAAGGGTACATTGGGGCCTACGCGCTGCCATCCGGTGGCGAAGTCACCAGAAGCCAGGCCGATCAGGCCGAGGAAGATGGCGGCGGCGGCAAATGCGAAAATGCCGAGATTGGATGCGAGGCTGCGGCTCTGCATGGTTGCTTGGCTCTACATCTCTTGGGGCGCGAATGATTGATTTTCAACCTGGAGATAGCCGCAATCCATAACCACTCACAGAGCTACGGGCATGACCACTAGCGGCATGCGCCGCGTTGAATTCCATGGGACACCCCTCCCCCACCCCCTCCCGGGTGGGTCGGTGGAAGTTATACATTTTAAGTGAGAAGCAGCCACGGTTCTACTGCAACTGTCTTTATTTTGTTACAGTTAGACATTAAAACATTGATCACAAAGGGGTTACGGCCATACGTCTCGCGAAATGCACCGCTCATGGGGAGCCTATTTCTGAGTGGTAGCTTCGAAGGCCGGCATTCCAGATTCCGCCACGATTGCCTGACATTTGAAGTATGCACCGAAGGGCGAGAATTGTCTGCAAAAGCAAGTGGTTCATAATATGTTGGTTGTGAGCGAATCGACTTGCAAAGGACCGGGAGAAGGCCCAAGGATGGGCCACCCGTCTGAAATTTTGATAGGCTGGCTCCATGGAGATATTTCAGGTTGACGATGAATCGCTGCTTTTTATCTCACCGGCGATCACGGACTGGGACACGTTGATTTGCCACGGGGTCGATACGGTCATCGATGTCGATGGCGATATTGACTGTGGCGTTCCGACGCTTCCCGATCATTGCCTCTATATCTATTTCCCGATATTTGACGAGGACTTACCGAATCTGGACAAGTTACACGCGCTCGGAACTCTGGGCGCCAGTTTGGTGGCTTCGCGACACTGTGTGTTGGCTCATTGCGGCATGGGTTTTAACCGCTCCGCATTGGTGGCAGGAGTGATCCTTCATAAACTCGGTATGTCCGGGCCCGATATCGTGAGAAGAATGCGAGAACGCCGAGCGGGGGCGCTGTATAACGAATGCTTCGCTGCTTATATTGAGTCGCTGGGATAAGGCGCCAAGACTGTGGTGCGGTGCCTGTACCATAGTGAACGGTTTAACTATGGGCAACTGTCTATATTCGGGTCCCGGTTGGCTGTGGGATTCAAGGAGCCCTTATGATGGGCGCGAGCACCAACGTGGACCAGCGATTGGACCGCCGTCAGCGGCGTATCTGGGAGATTGTGTCCCACTCTCCTCTTGAGTCGCTTTGGAACCTGCAAGGTGTTCCCGTGCGCGTGGTGGCCTCGCGCACCTGGAAGGCTGTGAACGCCGATCATCTCTTCGGGCATGCCGCGGAACTGGGTTTTTACTTTCTCTTCGCTCTGTTTCCCACTCTGTTTTGCGCCAGTTCGATTCTCGGCCTGGCCGCTCGATCGGCGCCCCACGTTTTCGACAGGCTGCTGGATTATCTCGCGCTCGTAATTCCCACTTCAGCCCTCGGCGCCGTCCTCAATACCTTTAACGAGACGACGGCTGCCTCCTCCTCGGCAAGGTGACTCTTGGACTCGTTGCCGCCATTTGGTCTGCATCCGTCGGCATTTCCGCTATCCAGGACACTCTCAATATCGTTTACAAAATCGAGGACTCGCGCTCTTATTTCATAGCACGACTTCACGCCATTGGCCTTACTGTGGTTCTAACGATCATCGTCAGCTTAGGCCTTGCCTGCCTTCTGGGCGGAGACTTTCAAGCCTCCAGTTACTCTAAGCACTTTGCCATAGTGGATATTGGATGCACCCATAGGACCTCCCCGTGATGTCGGCCGACTTTGCTGATGCAACAAATGATATCTTGAAGGGCTCTCCGCTACCCACTGAAATCAGATTTCGAGGATCACCGGCATGATCATGGGGCGGCGGCCGGTGGTTTTCTGGATCTGCGGGTTGATCCTGTGGCTGATCAGTGGACTTGCTCGGGGTGAATCGCCTCGATCGATGGAAAGCGCGCAAAGTCGCGAGTATTCAAGGTAAGGATGCGTTTGACGCCGTGGACGTTCATGGCGGCAACGAGCCTTGCGTCATGCACCTGAACGCCGGAGATGGCGTGAGTAACGAGGAGCTTGCGCCAGACGAGATGCACTGCGGGATCGTCGGGAAGCATTGGGATTTGGCTTTCGATCACTCGCGCCCGTCCATCAGCCTCATGGGGAGTCAGGCCAAAGCCGTTGCGATCCAGCGGCCGCGTCAGAACGTTCCAGAACTCTCCGAGATTCTGAGAGGTGTAGCAGGGGAGATCGCCAGATGCAAGCAGAAGATCGACGGCACGAATGACAAGCTGCGACTGCGGTGCTGTTCTGATATTCCAGCGAAGAAGCACATTGCTGTCGAGCAGGATCTTCATTTCACGTCCTAAGGATGGTCCCCGTAGATACCCTCGCGGGTCAGGGCAGAGTCCGGCAGATGAGGCAGATTCTCCGAGCCGATGGCAAGTTCATCCAACATCCTGTGGAATCCCTCGACTGTGAGCTGTTTCTCCGGGCCTGGCGGGGCTGGCCGGTAGGCGCGCAGGATCTCAAGAGCCAGAGACTCTGGTTCCACTCCACGCCGAGCGGCTTCCGCCGCGTACACGGCTACAAGTTCCGGATCGAGTTCGATGGTCAGGGTCATGGCGTCCTCCTGCGGTCATTATCAGCCCAATTGGGCGTAAAACGAAAGCTCCAAAATGCCGCAGGAGGCTAAAACGCTCAGATCTCAAGGATTACGGGCATAATCATGGGCCGTCGTCCGGTGGTTTTCTGGATCAGGCGCTTTAACTCGGCTCTTACCTTTTCCTTGACCATGCCATAGTCGGATTTTTGCTCGGTGCTCAGGCCGTCCAGAGTCTTGAGGACTAACTCTTTGGCCTGGTCGGTAATGTCCGAACCGCCGAAGCCGCGCATGATGACTTCAGGCTGCTGCTCCACTTTGCCGGTGCGCTTGTTGATGGCCAGAACCGCCAGGACGATGCCGTCTTCCGACAGTATGCGGCGGTCGCGGATGACCAGATCTTCTACCACATCGATGGTGGAACCGGAATCGATTAGGATGCGGCCGGCGGTTACCTTGTCCTTTTTGCGGGCGTCGGTTTTGTCGAGTTCGAGCACATCGCCGTCTTCAATGACGATGGCGTGCTCGACCGCCCCGGTTTCCATGGCTACGCGGGCATGCTTCTGGAGGTTGCGGTAGTCGCCGTGGATGGGGATGAAGTACTTGGGGCGAACGAGGTTGATGAGCAGGCGCTGCTCTTCCTGAGCGCCGTGACCGCTGACATGGATGAGGCCATTGGAGCCGTCGTCGCAGATGACGGTGGCATCGCGGCGGCAGAGGTGATCAATGACGCGGAAGATGCTTTTCTCGTTGCCGGGAATGATGCGGGAACTGAGGATGACGGTGTCGCCCGCGTCGATGTGGGCGAAGCGGTGGTTATCGACGGAGGCGCGGCTGAGGGCGCTCATCGGTTCCCCTTGCGTGCCGCTGATGAGGATCATGAGCTGCTCGGCCGGATAGTCGCGCATCTGGCCGGGATTGATGACTAGGCCCTGGGGGATTTCAATGTAGCCGAGGTCCTGCGCGATCTCGCTGGAGTCCATCATGGAGCGGCCGACGATGGCCACTTTGCGGCCATGCTTTTTGGCCAGATCGAGGGCGATGCGGATGCGGTAGATGGAGGAGGAGAAGCAGCTGAAGAAGAGCTTCTTTTTGGTTTGCGAAAAGACTTCGTCGAGGCGTGGGATGACGGCGCGCTCGCTGGGCGTATAGCCGGAGCGCTCGACATTGGTCGAGTCCTGGAACAGGGCGAGCACACCGCGCTTGCCGTACTCGGCGAAGGTGTGCAGGTCGAATGCCTGGTCGTCGAGCGGGGATAGATCGATTTTGAAGTCGCCGGTGTGGATGATGACGCCGACCGGGGTTTCGATGGCCAGGGCGACGCAATCGACCAGGGAATGGGTAACGCGGATGGGCTCGATGGTGAATGGGCCGAGGGCGAACTTTTCCCGGGGTGTTATCTCGATGAGGGAGGTTTCGTCGAGGAGCTTATGCTCTTCGAGCTTGCCTTCAACGTAGGCCAGGGTGAACTCGGTGGCGTAGACGGGGACTTTGAGCTCGGAGAGGATCCAGGGCAAGCCGCCGATGTGGTCCTCGTGTCCGTGGGTGAGGATGATGGCGCGAACATGCTGTTTGTTTTCAATGAGGTAGCTGATATCGGGGACTACGATATCGACGCCCAGCAATTCCGACTCGGGGAACATGAGCCCGGCGTCGATCACGATAATGTCGTCTTCCCAGCGAATGGCCATGCAGTTCATGCCGAATTCGCCGAGTCCACCAAGGGGGATAATTTTCAGTTTTTTCGTTTGCATCTGTCATCTACGATGCTAACACCTGTTGGGTGAGGGGGGCTGACGGAGGTGATTGGGAAGGCGGACGGAAGTGTTTGCAATATGTTAAATTGACTCCAGCAAAAAGGATTGGAGGTTCCATGTCGGGCAAACGAGTGCTGGTTGGCGGGGCGGGAGGGTTCATCGGCGGACACCTTGTGAGGCGGCTCAAGGACGAAGGCTATTGGGTCAGGGGCGCGGACATCAAGGAACACGAGTTTGCGGAAACGGTGGCGGATGACTTCATTCTTGGAGACCTGACCGATGCCGCGGTGGCCAGGGCGGCGGTGGACGGCATAGATGAGATGTATCAGCTTGCCGCCGATATGGGCGGAGCGGGATTTGTATTTTCCGGCGAGAACGACGCCGCGGTGATGCACAATTCCGCATCGATCAATTTGAATATGGTTGAGTACGGCGCCCGCGCCGGGGTGAAGCGCTTCTTCTATTCCTCGTCCGCGTGCATGTATCCGGAATATAACCAGCTCGATCCTGACAATCCGAAGTGCTCGGAAAACTCGGCGTATCCTGCCTCGCCGGATAGTGAATATGGGTGGGAGAAGCTTTTCAGCGAGCGGCTTTATTTTGCCTACATGAGGAACCGGAAGGTTGACGTTCGCGTGGCGCGCTTCCACAACATTTTTGGAATAGAAGGCACCTGGTGCGGGGGACGCGAGAAGGCGCCCGCCGCACTTTGCCGCAAAGTTGCGGAGGCTCCCGATGGCGGCGAAATTGAAATCTGGGGCGACGGCAAGCAGACGCGGAGTTTTCTGATTGTGGACGAGTGCGTAGAGGGCGTGCGCCGGCTTATGGACTCGGATTTTACAGGGCCGGTGAACATTGGCTCGGAAGAGATGGTGACGATCAATCGGCTGACGGAGATGATTATCGAGATCTCAGGAAAGAAGCTTGGCGTGCGGCATATCAAGGGGCCGTTGGGCGTGAGGGGACGTAACTCCGACAATCGACTTATCCGGGCAAAGCTGGGCTGGGAGCCGAGTCGGACGCTTCGGGAAGGACTTGAGACGACTTACGCTTGGGTTTCGAAGCAGGTGGCGAAGGCTGCCTTGTCGGAAGTTAGCGTTTAAGGCGAGCGCGGCGCGGTTGATGGCTGCTTTGGGGAGTTATTGGATTATCCACAGGGACCGGCGATTGAGGCTGAAAGGCTTTGGTCGCCGGTAACTTATTTGCGGATAACTTGGATTTGCCGGGTTATTTAGGGAACCTCTGCGCAGGTGCGTGATTTTGTATCGGCGACTCGACCGCAGATGATTTCTTGATTGTGAAGCAGTTTTCTGTCGGAAGGAGCGGGTTGCTGGTTGCCTTTTTCGTCTCTGTGAGGCCATTTGTTGGCCTCAAGAGACACTACGCCCTTTGCGGGGCCAGCCGGTTGCGGTGTTGGTACAGGTTGACCAGCGCGAAAGCCGCGCACAGCCACTGGTGGTTTTTCCAGATGCCGCGGTAACGAACCTTGGTAAATCCGAAGACACGCTTCAGGATGCGAAAAGGATGCTCGACTTTGGCTCTCACGCGGGCCTTGGTTGTGTTCTTTCGCTTGGCTTCTTCATCCACATAGTCCTTGTATTTCGTTCGGCGCGAAGTCATGTCCTGCGCCTTCGGCGCGGCTTCATGAATCGCCTCGGTCTGGCCCTGATAGCCCGCGTCTCCCCACACCTTCTTCTCGTCGCCATGCAATAAGTCGGGCAGCATGTGCTTGTCGGCCACGCTGGCCGCCGTGGTTATCACCGAATGCACGATCGTCTCCTTACTGTCCACGCCGATGTGCGCCTTGGCTCCGAAGTACCACTGATTGCCCTTCTTCACTTGATGCATCTCAGGGTCGCGCTTGCCGCTGGAGTTCTTCGTCGACGACGGCGCGTGGATAATGGTCGCGTCTACGATGGTGCCCGTGCTGATGCGGATGCCCTTCGTTTCCAGGTAGCGATTCACCGTGTCCAACATCTCGCCGCACAGATCGTGCTGTTCAAGAAGGTGGCGGAAGCGGAGGATCGTCGTCTCATCCGGTGCGGCGGCCACGCCCAGATCCACTCCAGCAAAGCGCTGCAGCACAGCCGACTCATAGAACGCTTCTTCCATACCGGGGTCAGACAAGCCAAACCACTGTTGCAAAAAGTAGGTCCGCAGCATGATCGCCAGGCCCACCGGCTGCCGGCCGTTGCCTGCCTTGGGATAAACGGGCTCAACCAGCGCCAGCAACTCGCACCAAGGAACCACCTGGTTCATCTGGTCAAGAAACAACTCCCGCTTGCTCTTGCGACCATACTTGGCAAAACTCGCCTGCGATGCCAGTGTCTGCTGAAATCCCGCCATTCGTTTCATGCTTATAGTTTATTCAAGAATGACGCGCGTTGCTGACTTGTGCAGAGGTTCCTTAGAGTCTCCCTGGCAGGATAGCTAGTCGGGATGACAGATATGAGCAAATAGCTAGGTATTTGTAAAGAGCTATAGGGACGCAGGTCCTTCGACTTCGCTCAGGATGACAGATGCTTGTAAAGGGCTAGATATTTGTAAAGTGCGGGTGAGAGAATGCGCTTGACAAAAGCATGGAAATGGAAGGGAATCCGAACATGAGAGTTGTTCGATATCTGGCTGGCGCCGCGTTTTTTGTTGCGGGGATTCTGCTCATTAGCGGGCCGATTCATGCGGATGGCGGGGGGGCGAAGAACGGCTTTGCGCCTACGCGGTTCAGCGTTGTGGACGAGGGAACCCTGGGCAAGCCGGATGTGCTGCTGGTGCCTGGGCTATCGAGTTCGCGAGCGGTTTGGGATGCGGAGGCGAAGCTGCTTGCGCCGAATTACCGGCTGCACCTGGTGCAGGTGGATGGGTTTGCGGGAGCGCCGGCGGGACCCAATGCGAGTGGACCGCTGCTTGCGCCCATTGTGGAGGAGCTTCATGCTTATATTGTGGCCGACAAGCTGCATCCGGTTGTGATTGGGCACTCACTGGGCGGGTTGCTGGCGCTGATGCTGGCGGACAAGCATCCTCAAGACGTGAGGAAGCTGGTAATCGTGGACGCGCTGCCGTTCTCTGGCGCGACCATGGACCCGGCGGCTACGGTGGAGAGCATTCGGGCGCAGGCTGAGGCGTTCAAGCACGCGATGCTGTCGATGACCGCGGACCAGTATGCGGCGATGCAGCCGGTGTTGGCGGCGCAGATGGTGAAAGATGCCGATTCACAGAAGCTGGTGGCTGCGAGTTCGATTGCCAGCGACCGGCAAGTGGTGGTGAATGCGGTGATGGATGGTCTGGGGACCGACCTTCGTCCGGATGTGGCCGGGATCAAGACGCCGACACTGGTGATCTATGCGTACGACGCGACGGAGCAGAACCCGGACCCGGCGAAGTATGAGGCGGCGGTCGAGGCCGGATACAAGCCGATGCCGTACGTTATTTTGGTGCGGATTGACGACTCGCGGCACTTTATCATGTATGACCAGCCGGCGAAGCTGGATGCGGCGCTGGAAGTGTTTCTGAAGTAGGGGATGACGTCCGGCTGGGGTGCTCTCCCAGGTCCCCAAGTGCGAGGGACCTGGGCACCCGGCGAGTTAACATTCACGCCAATGCGGGTTGCGGCTGAGTGGTGCGGGCGATGGTGAGGACGGTGATGTCGTCGGCCTGGGGCGCGCCTGTACCAAAGGCGCGGGCGGCTTCGGCAATCTTATTGGCGGACTGGGCGCTGATGGCCTGGGTGCGGTCGAAACCGAAGAGCTCGCGAGTGAGGCTGGTGGCTTCGACCACGCCGTCGGTGACGAGCGTGCAGCGCTGATGAGGCGCTAGCTGCAGCGTGATCTCGGCGTAGTGAGTGTCCGCAGCAAGGCCGAGGGGCAGGTTGGGATCGGTTGGGATCTCAATGCCGTTCAGGTAGGGGTTTGGATGGCCGGCGTTGGCGAGGGTTAGTTTCCCGCCGGGCTCAATCATGAGCGCGAGGCAGGTGGCGAAGCCTTCGCTGCGACCCACGAGGGAGCGGTTGACCTCGCCTAGCAGCAGGGCGGGGCTGAAAAAATGCGCGGCGCTGGAGCGCAGGGTTCCAACAATGAGGGAGACAGTCATGGCGGCTTTGAGGCCCTTGCCGCTGACGTCGCCGAGGACGATGAATGCTGAGGGGTTATCAGGATCGATGGAGTTGGGGATGGTGAGGATCTGGAAGAAGTCGCCGCCGACTTCCTGCGCGGGGAGGTAGGCGCTCTCGATGGTGAGTCCGGGGATGTGTGGCAGTTGGTCGGGGATGAGGATTTGCTGCACGCTCCGCGCGGCGGCCATCTCCTGCTCGACTTCGCGATTGCGGTCCTGAATGCGCCGGAAGCGGAAGGTCATGGCAATGAGCATGACGGCGGCGAAGATGACATAAGCCAGAGGGCGCAGATCGAAATCTAGATTGCCCCACATGAAGTCCTGCGGCAGGCTTGGCAGGTCATTTTGGCCGAGCATGCGATTGGATTCAATAAAGGCGATGAATATGAGGGCAGCGCCGATCCAGCGCATTTCTGCCCGTTTGGATTTGAGGCAGCCGGGCACGAGAAGCAGAAGACTGAGGTCGCCCAGAAGAGTGGCTAATTGCATGGCACGGTGGGGCAGTGCGCCTTCAGTGAAGCTGGCGAGCGGGAAGTAAATGGAGGATGGCCATGGGAACAAGAGCAGCATGGAGAGGAATGAGGCCAGGCCGAGAAGCTGGATGGCGCGAAAGGTCCAGGGGACACGGCGCCCGAGAAATGCGAAAACAAACTCAATGAGCAAGATTGCCGAGATCCCGTTGGCAAAGCGGTCGGCAAAGATGACAAGCCACGTGGGCAGCTCTAGATTCACAACCCAGGACAACTCGAAGATGCGATAGACGGCGAGGCTCAGAAGCCGTGCGCCAAGCCAGAAGTATTCATGCAAATGGGTGTTGACGGAAAAGAGCAGAAAGAAGACGAACGCTGCCCCGAACATCGCTCCATAGCAAAGGTAATGCTGCCAACTGGCGCAAAGGTAAGCGTACATGTCCAGGTCGCTGACGGTTTGAATCTGCTGGAGTGGAGCGAGCGCGGGAACAAACCCCGGGACCGGAATGGCAGGACGGACGCCGAGTCCGTGAATGGCGATGAGCAGGCGGCCCTGGCGGGAAAGACTTGATGGGATGGTGAGAATGGTGCGACAGTATTCGGGGCCGCTCCGTTTGGCCAGGCTGCCGGAGCCGCCGATTAACTGCCCATTGACGAAGACCTCGTAGACGGGCTGTTCGCCCTGGACGAGCAGGCCCAACTGAGGGGCTGATTGCAGGTCGGCAGGCAGCGTGACTTGAATCCGCCGCCATTGATTCGCCGGGGTCAAATCGCTGTAGTTGAACTGCTGCGGGGTGCAGGCGGGAGCTTCGATCTGGGAGCAGGAGGGTTCGTCGCCGATGTGGAGCTGCCACTGGTTCCAAGGCAGGTGGAGGACGCTCGGCTGCTGGGTCTGGGCCGGCACAACGGCGGGTAGAAGTGCGGCGAGGACCAGGCCCAGGAGGGCTCTGTTCTTGATGCGGGCTCTTGAAGCCGGAAGTCCTGGTTGCTGGGGCATGGAGGCTAGCGTAACAAATCTTCTAGTGTGGTGGACAGGTCGGTTTTTTCGTCGCGGTATTTGACGATTACCGGGGCGTAGAGCGAGAGGCCCCAGGCTTCTGCGTTGGGGTGACATTTTCCCTTGCTTACGGCGCGCGAGCCGGGGACTACTACGGCGTTTTCGGGGACGATGAGGGGCAAGTCGGGCGTGGCGCGGAGGACTGTGCCGTTGACGAGGTCGAACAGAGGCGTGCCGCGGGTGAGGATGGTTCCGGGGGCTAGGACGGCTCCGCGGCGGACGATGGTGCCCTCGTAAACGCCTGTGTTTCCGCCGATCAGGACATCGTCTTCAACGATGACGGGGCTGGCGTTGATGGGCTCGAGGACGCCGCCGATTTGGGCAGCGGCGCTGAGGTGGACGCGCTTGCCGATTTGCGCGCAGGAACCAACCAGGGCGTGGGAGTCGACCATGGTTCCTTCGTCGACGTATGCGCCGGCGTTGATGTACATGGGCGGCATGCAGACGACGCCGCGGGCGAGAAAGGCTCCGGCGCGGACCGAGGAGCCGCCGGGAACGATGCGCACGCCGTCGCGCGGGACGAACTGCTGGGACGGATAGGTGTCCTTGTCGACAAATGAAA
>Ga0302319_10003110_pt1 | contig 35083 bp, 35 predicted proteins | sample Bog_T0_2_FD_203319 | JGI IMG/M metagenome (GOLD analysis project Ga0302319, IMG submission 203319) | Peat permafrost microbial communities from Stordalen Mire near Abisko, Sweden - Bog_T0_2 | ecosystem: Environmental > Terrestrial > Soil > Wetlands > Peat | place: Sweden: Abisko, Stordalen Mire...
ATGTTCGGAAGGGATAAGCGCTGAAAGCATCTAAGCGCCAAGCCTATCCCAAGATAAGATCACAATCCGTAGCAATACGGTGCAAGGTCCGGGTAGACCACCCGGTTGATAGGCCAGAAATGTAATCGTCGTAAGGCGTTCAGTTTACTGGTACTAATGACCTTGCTTGGTTGGTATGGACTTTAGCTGTTCGAAGGCGTTTATTTTTCCTCCTTGTTCGTTCTTTATCCTGAACTTTTTCTTCAATTTTTCCCCTAACGGGGAATAACACTTCCTGGTGACCATTTGCCGGGGGCCCACCCGTTCCCATCCCGAACACGGCCGTTAAGCCCCGAGCAGCCAATGGTAGTAGGACGTTAGGTCCCGCGAGAGTAGGTTGTTGCCAGGTTATTGCCCCGGTTCTTCGAAAGAGGAACCGGGGCTCCTTTTTTTATGGGTCCCGCGGCCGCCGCGCCATAGAACCTCCCCCATGGAAGCGATCAACCTGGCCGAGAAATTCTCGAGGATAGGCGAGGCCTGGAAACCCAGAATCATCGCGGAACTGAACGGGCAGCACGTGAAGCTGGTGAAGCTCGAGGGCGAGTTCGTCTGGCACCACCACGAGAACGAGGACGAGATGTTCTTGGTCGTTAAGGGAAGGCTGCGTATGGAGCTACGGGACGGGGACGTGATGCTTAATGAGGGAGAGTGCCTGGTCGTCCCCCGCGGGGTCGAACACCGCCCCGTGGCCGAGTCCGAGGTCCAGGTCATGCTCTTCGAGCCGGCTTCGACCTCGAACACCGGCAATGTCGGCGGTGAGCGCACAGCCAAGCCCGAGTGGATATAAAAGGGGGAATAGGTCTGCCCTCCCATACCGCCCGATTCTACTATGTGGGTGCATCGCACCAAAGTGCAGATAGCTAGGGCCCGCCGCCGGCGACTGGCAGGTTTTCTGTTCGGCCTGTCGGTGGTCTGGGTCGTCGTCCTTGCTCATTGGGCTATCTTCGGACCATCGGTTGGGAATACGGTCTGGCAGGTTTTCGATCGTGCATTTGAGGCCAACGGGTTCCGGCTCCTCATTGCGACTGCGATCGTCTCCTTACTGTTCTTCACGGGATTCGATCCATTTGTGGTGTTGGGCAGCCCTGGCCTGGGCAAGACACGCGAAATGCTATGTATGAGGTGCGGAAACGTAGATCCGTATTCGAAGGCGTTGCGATGCAGCAAGTGTGGGGGGCGCTGCGAGGATGCCGCCATGTGGACTTGGATCGAGGACCCTCCTGCAGTGTTGCAGGCGGGTGAAATGACAGGCGCGCCAGATGCTGGAAGCTCCGTCAAGGCTCGGGACCTTCATCTGCCCATGGGCGAAAACGCAGTGCCCCTCGACGCCACGGACATCACTCCGCCTGAAACTTGGGTCGCAAAATTCGGCTACCCGACAGCGGCCCTGTACGGAATGTTGTTCTTTGCCTTCTGGCCGTCGGGACCGCTTTGGGTGGTGCTTGTCTTCGGGGCGCTCCTCCTCGTCGCGACTATCTACCTCCTCCCCCTGAAGACGGTTGAGCTGAGAGGAGACATTTTCAGGATCGGGAATTATTTCAGTGTCATCGAGGTGCCAATAAGCACGCTCATCGCGGTAGAAGTGTACGCTTGGGAGCCGCCGAAGGTCGTTTGTCTCCAGTTCTCTCCTGTAACGGAGTGGGGTTCTAAGATAAGGATCATGCAGTCTCTTGATGGATTTGATGATTCCATCCGGATACTCAGCCGGATAATTGAAAGAAACGCGGCCCGGAAGGAGTCTCCCGCGACCTAGGTGAAGGTCGCACGTGCTTCCTTTCCCGTCATCCGATGAACCCCTTCACCTACTCGATCATCCCGGCCAAGGAGGCGGATGCCGTCGAGATCTCGCGCCTGTCGCTCGAGCTGGGCTACCCGACGGGCATGGAAGAGACCCGTGGGGTCCTCGCCCGAATGCTCGGATCCCCGAGTTATTTCGCCGTCGTGGCCTCCACGGGCGAGGGCCCGCTGCTCGGCTGGGCGGTTGCCGAGCGCCGGCTCATGCTGGAATCCGGCGAGTCGGCGGAACTGACGGGCCTTGTCGTGGCGTCGGCGGCCCGCCGCCTCGGGGTGGGCAGCGCGCTTGTGGCCGCAGCCGAGGAATGGGCGCGAGCAAACGGCTTCTCGTCGCTCCGGGTCCGCTCCAACGTGACGCGCGCCGAGTCGCACCCCTTCTATGAGAAGCTGGGCTTCGAGCGGGCCAAGACCCAGCACGCCTACCGGAAGGCGCTCTAGGAGCCCCACGGCCACGCGGCGATCATGTGCTTCGCGGCGGGGAGCCAGGACGGATTGAAATAGAGGGAGATCGCGAGCATCTGCACCGCGAACATGTACGCCACGCCGGCGACGTAGGCCGGATGCAGCCGCCTGCGGGTGACGAGGTCGTAGGCGCCTGCGATGGCCGCGAGGACGACGGGGCCTACATAGAGGGCGATCCAGAAGTGCCAGTAGGTGAAGGCGCCGAGGGCGTTCAGGATGGGATCGGCGAGCCAGCGGGCAAAGCCGGCGTCCGTGATGTAGAGGGTGCCGAGGAGGACGAGGCGCTTGTGCGCGGCGGGGAACTTGCGCAGCACAATCGCGGCACCCGTCAGGCCGACGAAGGCCAGGATGTCGGTGAACTGGACGCTCAGGAAGCCGGGGTCCGCGTCGGGCTTGGCCATGCCGTGATGCTGGACGGTCAGCGCGGTGGCGGGGCCTATGAGCGCCATGGCGACCGCCAAGTAGACTAGGGCGAAGCCCAGCTTCTTGTGGACCGAGAGTTTCTTCGAGCGGATCAGGAGGACCTGGACCGTGAAGAGGACGAGCCAGAGGACGAAGATGACGGCGTGGAAGTGGACGATGATGGGGTAGGGCGCGGCGTGGTGCGCGGCGCGGGAGACCAGCTCGCCTCCGAAGCCGCGCAGGATGCCGACCCACCCAAGGGCCACCATCACGAGGTAGAAATTCCGGTCCCAGCGGTGGTTCGGGGCAAAGCCCCTCGTCGGGGCGCGATCCATTGCCATTGCGGGATTGGACATGGGAATTCCTCCGGGAAAAACGGAGGCGACAGACGCAAGCCGCGTTGGAGCGGCGAGGCAAGTCAACCGTGGCGGGCGGCGGAGCGGCGGGCGGCGTGGCCCCTGGGGTAGTTCCAGGCATAGGCCAGGGCGCCGCAGGTGAGGCCGGCGAGCGCGAAGCCGCAGACGCCCCACCAGCCGAAGAGCTGCCAGCCGAGGGCGCCGAGGAACGAGCCGAGGGAGCCCCCAATGAAGTAGCAGGTCATGTACACCGAGTTGAGGCGGCTCCTCATCGTGGGGGCCAGGCTATAGATCCAGGCCTGGTTGGCCACGTGGCCGGACTGGACGCCCAGGTCCATGAGAAGGACGCCGACAATGAGGGCCACCAGGTGGTGGCCCCCGAACCCGAGGACCAGGAAGGCGGCGAAGGCCATGACGAAGGAGACGCCGACGGACTTCCTGGAGCCGAAGGTGTCGGTCATGCGCCCTATGAGCGGCGCGAAGGCGGCGCCCGCGGCCCCCACGAGGCCGAAGAGGCCCGCGGCCGTGCTGCCGTAGTGGTAGGGCGGCTGCTCGAGGAGGAAGACGAGCGACGTCCAGAAGGCCGCGAAGGCGCCGAAGAAGGTGGCGCCGTAGAAGGAGGATTCGCGAAGGGTCGGGTAGTCGCGGATCATGGTGGCCATCGACCGGAAGAGCTCGGGGTAGGAGAGATGGTTCTCCGGGGGGCTCTTGGGAAGAAAGAGGACGAGGAGGATGGCGAGGATCACCATGAGGACGGCCGCTCCGGCGAAGACGGCCCGCCATCCGAAGAGCGCGCCGAAGAACCCGCTCGCCGTCCGGGCGAGGAGGATGCCCATGAGGAGGGCGCCGATCACGGTGCCGACGACCTTGCCGCGCTCCGCGGGCGGGGCCAGGGAGGCCGCGAACGGAAGAAGGAGGTGGACGACCGAGCCCGAGGCCCCGACGGCGAAGGCCGCGAGCGTCAGGCACAGGAAGTTGGGTGCCAGGGACACCCCGGCCAGCGCAAGGGAAAGGACGAGGACGAGGGACGCGATCAGCGAGCGGCGCTCCCGGATGTCGCCCAGGGGGACGATGAGGAGCATGCAGCTCGTGGTCCCCAGCTGCATCAGGGTCGCCACCGAGCCGGCCTTCGACGGACTGAGGTCGAAGGCGCGCGCGATGTCCGCCAGGAGCGGCTGGATGTAGTAGATGTTCGCGACCAGCGTCCCGACCGCCAGGGCCATGAACCAGAGGAGGCCGCGCTTCATGCGAGGGGTGCCAGGGCCGCGGCAGGAACATGACTGGATCGAGTCATGGCGGACCTTTGCAGCCGATCCCTGCCCAAGGCAAGCGGGTTGGTCCGCTGGTGTCCTCTGCAACTACGCTTTTCTAAGGCCTTTGGATCCTTGTGCCGCGGGCGCTTTCCGGGTGACACTCCGGGACCGTCGCAAACTCCAGTGAGCGAACAAACGGATTATACCCCGCATGGCATCGTCTCGGGAATGAGACGGTTGCTGGCCCTTGCGTCATGCGGTCCCGTGAGCGCGCGAGCGAAACGATCGGCGATCAACCCAAAATAATCATGCGCAAGGCGGTCGGCTGGCTTCTCTTCGTCTTTGGTCTCCTCTGGGGGCTGTCCGCCCTCCTCCATTTTCACGGCGGGGGCCACGACGGGCTGGGATACAGCAGTTTGATCGGCAGATTGCTGATACCCCTACTGGTCTGCATCCTGGGCCTGTACCTCGCCGGCGTGATCAACAATGAGTAACGGCCGGCCTTGGGCGGCCCTTTTGTGCGCCAGCCTTCTGCCGGGCTTCCCGGGCCACGTGGACGCGCAGGCCGCCGGTGGATCCGTGCCCCGGTCGACCGCCGCCTCCAAGCCGTCCTCATTGGCTCCCTTGGTCGTCAGCTCGAAGCCGATCGGCAGCTTTGGGATCAGCGTCAGGGCGAGGAGGGACGGGATCACGGGCAATGTCGCCGAGATGACGGTGACGGGTGTGATCCCGAACTCGGACGCGGACAAAGAGGGGTTGGGACCCTTGACTCGAATCCTGAGGATAGACGGAAGGAACGTGAACGAGATCCCCGCGACCTTCGACAGGGGCAGCGACCTGAACTCGAAGCTGATCGACCGCAAGCAGGGTGAAAGGATCACGCTCGAGGTGCTCATCCTCGGAGCCCGGAAGCCGAAGGAGGTGACGCTTGTGGAGGGCCGTGTGCACGAGTTCCCCAACGAGTCGGACTCGGAGGTGGAACCGATGAGAACCATCCGCGTCGGATTTTCCAACTGATCGACGTGGCTGGCCGCTTCCCCGAGTCACGGAACCCATCGAGGCGGCCGACGCCCTAGGCGCGGTCCCGTCAACCACCCACCGAAGCCCATGGACGCGCCCAGACACAAGCGAAACCCCTGGCTGTCCCTTCTTCTCGTCCTGAAGCTGCTCTTGTCCTTTGCCACGACGGTGCGCTATCTCGGGCAGCCGGGGAGGCTGGCGGCGGTGCAGAGCGTGCACCCCTGGCTGTATCTCTCGCTCATCCTGGCCTCCTCGGCGGACTTCGTTTTCACGGTCGCCCTCATCCGGTGGAAGAAATGGGGGTTCTACGGGTTCTGCGTGCTCGCGGTATATGTGGCCTGCCTGAACCTCTCGCTCCACGTGAAGGCGACAGCGGTAATAGAGGGCATCCTGGGTCCGGTGTTGTTGTACGGCGCTTTGCAGCTTGGACCCGAGGGGGAAAAGGGTTGGCCTCAGCTCGATTGAAGCTGCCACCGCCAGAAGAGCCCCTCGCCGGCTGCATGTTCCTGCCGCGCATCATCGCGAAGGCCCGCGCCATGAGGGCGGGAGAGCTCCCGCGGGAGTATGCCGTGCGGTTCGGCGCGGCCAGCGGGGTCGATGGCCTTTTCCTTGGGTTTTTTTCGTTGAGCGCCGACCAGATCACCGAGGCGGCCGCAGGGGACGATGCGGCCGTCGAGAAGTGGTTCGAGGGCGTGCCCGGGGCGACGCCGCAGCGCATCAGGGAGTGGAATCACACCGCGGTGAACCTGGGGCGCCCCGGGTTCCCCATGGCGGACAGGCTTCCGATCGCACCCACGTCAAAATACAGCCACCTCGCAAATCGAGGCATCGAGACGATCTTCCAGATGCTCAATGCCGATGAGGAAACCGCCGCGGCCGAGGCACCGCCTATACCGGGCGGAACGGCACCTGAAATCACATTGCTCCGTGCCGCCTACGCGGCCTTCAACGCGCGGGATATCGACGCTGCGCTGGCCACCATGACACCCGACGTGGCGTGGCCGATGGCGTTCAAGGGCGGCTTTGTCCGTGGGCCTGAGGAAATCCGCGCCTATTGGACGGAGCAGTGGGGCGAGATCGACCCGCACGTGGAACCAGTTGCCTTTTACCCTGAGGAGGGCGGACGCATCCTGGTCGATGTCCACCAGGTCGTCCGTGATGGGGCGGGGGCGCTCCTTGCGGATGTGCACGTGGGCCATCGCTTCACCCTCTCCCATGGTTTGATCCGGGCCATGGAGATCAGCGAGCTTCCCTCCGGATAGGCCCCGTCGCCGATCGAAGATTTTCCCGGTGAACGCCTACCGCGCGAAAGGGCGGCCCGTGCGAACGCAGACCAGGGCGCACACTTCCGGCACGTACATGCGTGTTCCCGCGGGAAGCGAGGCTGCAATCTCCGCGAAGCTGCGGCCCCGGTTGCTGCCCAGTGCCTGTTCCACGCGGCCGGCGCCGGCATTGTAGGCGGCGATGGCGAGGGGCCACGTGCCAAACTGGGACTTCAGCTGGCGAAGCAGCCGAGCCGCGGCGTGTGCGGACCGGTCCGGATCGGTGCGCTGGTCGGGCAGGAATGTGCTGAGCCCAAGGCCCTTTGCTGTTTCAGATTTCAACTGGAACAGCCCTCGCGCCCCCGAGGGGTTGTGCGCACTCGGATTTAGCGAGGACTCCACCTCGGCAATCCAGGCGAGGTCCGGGGGGACTCCCTCCGCCGCAAAGGCGGAGCGCAGGCGGCCCATGAGTTCGCCGGCATTTTCAGGGACCGCACGGCCCTGCATCCGGCGGTACCACAGGTCGTAGTAGGGGATGACGGGAAGACCACCCGGAGTGGCCTTCAAAGCCGGGCGTGCCGGGCGGTTGCGCTCGGACTCGACGATTGAATGGGCCACCTGGACCTCGTCCACGCGGCCGGAAAGCCAGTCCGTATAGTCGGATTGACCCGGGACGGATTGGAGCGCCGCCAGCACATTCTTCATGTCCGGCTCGCGCTGCGCGAGTGCCGCCAGGGAATTGCCGTCGTACGCGGCCTCAAATTGCCTCAGCGTGGCGTAGAACTGCTGCCGTGACGGGAAGTAGTACTGCTCCTTGATCTCCGGCGTCGCGAATGTGTCGAACAGCTCCTTTGCCGTGTCATAGGCTTCATCCGTGGACGCAGCATCCGCGGCGGCCTCGGGCGAGTCCGCCCCCTCGGTGCGGGGAAGGAGGGGTGGGGCGAGTACCGCCAGAAGCAGGATTCCAAGGAATACGCGGCGCATGTCCCTAAGTCGCCCGTCATCCCGGCGATTGCAACCGGTACCGGTGTTGCAGACAAGAGGCATCACGTTCAAGACAGCGGGATGAAGATCCGGGCGGTCCTATTCCTCATGCTCTCTGCAGCGTCCTGTCTGGCGGCCGACCCGTCCGTTTCGGACCCGCAGGCGAGGAAGTGGATCTCGGACCTTAGGATGTCCGTCCTTCCGAAGGAGTCCGGCTACTTGAGCCTCATCAAGACCTCGGCGCAGACGTTCGAGATCAACGGCCGCATGCAGCCGATCCAGGGGCAGGTCTACTACATGCTGACGCGGGAGCTGCCGACCAACTACCTGCACTGGCTGGAGCCGGACGACACGCACATCCTCCTGGACGGAGGGCCGGTCGACTACTTCATCTTCCACCCGGACGGCCATGTCGAGGAGGTGACGCTCGGCAAGGACGTGGCAGCGGGCCAGGTGCTCGTTGTGCCCGTGCCCGGTGGCTGCTGGAAGGCACTGCGCCTGCATCCCGGCGCCCGCTACGCCCTGATGGCCAATGTCCTCTCGCCCGACTGGTCGCCCGAGGGCGTGCGGATCGGGGAGGGCGCGGCCTGGATCTCCAAGTACAAGGGCGCCGCGCCCTGGGCCACGGAGGCGTTCCTGAGGGAGCTCATCGGGCCCAACTTCAAGCCTTAGGTTATTGCGGTTGCCACCGGGTTTCCGGCGACCTGAATTCACGCGAGAAGCGCATGAAGAAGACGAACGTCGTCAAAAACTACTTTGTACTGCCCTGCTGCATCCTGCTGCTGAACCTCTGCGTGGGCCTCGTGAGCTACAAGGCGAAGCTGGTCGACGACCCGATCGAGCAGGTGCTGATCGTGATGGCGATGGTGCTGTTCGGCGGATCATTGGTCGGGTTCGTCCTGGCGCCGGCGATCGAGGTCACGATCGGCAACCTGCACCGCAGCAGCCGCCGCAAATGGGGCGAGCTGGGCGAGATCGGATTCATCCTGCTCCTGGGAGCCCTGGTGTTCTGGCTCTATTACCGGATGTACATCATGGGCCCCGAATACCTTCTTCCGGCCGAGTGGCGAAACCCGCGCCACTTCCGTTAGGTTCACTTGGCGATCTGGGCGACCGTCTGGGTCCACCATGGCCCCGTGGCCACGCTGAAGACGATGATGTAGGCGGCCCCCAAGGCGGCGTAGCCCGCGGCCAACGGGGCGTTGAACTTGCGGTCGAGGATTATCCGGGCGACGACGATCAGGGCTCCCAGGGCAAGCGGGACGCCAAAGAGCCCCTGCCAGCCGTGGCCGCCGAAGGCATTGAAGAGGACGTCGATCCGGGACGTTGAGCCCGAGATCACCGCCAGGGTCGCCAGGACGACCATCGAGCGGTGGACGGCGGGCTTCTTGCGATAGGCGATGGCAAGCGCCACGAAGACCGCGAAGGCCAGCACCTCCGTGTACATGACGAGCAGGAACTGGGGGTAGTTCATGTCGAAGAGCTCCTCCGTGGGCCTCAGGCGAACGGCCTTCGTCGCCATGACCGGCGAGGTGAGCACGGCCAGAAGCGCGATCGCCGCGCCTCCCCAGCCGAGCGTCATGTGGAGCTTCCTGTTCTTGACGGCGATCAGGACCGACTGGACGAAGAAGGTGGCGATCCAGAGGAGGAGGGCGACGCCGTGGACGATCACAAGGGCCTTGATGGCGGGGGCTATCGGCGCGTCGCCGGACTCGTGGCCCCGCAGGAGGAACTTGCTGAATCCGATGATCGTGAGGACCAGCATGACGAGGGATACGATGCTGTAGAAGTAGCGGTCTTTTTTCATGCGGGGATCCGGGGCCGATGACACGCATCGACCCAAAGCTGGAGATGCGACCCTCTGACCGTGATCCCCATTCCGTCAACCGGAATTGGACCGGATGCCCCGCGGCTCAGGGTTGCCCGGGGGAGGGCGTCCAGGGATGGCCGGCGCGCTGCAGGTAGGCCGCATACATGCCGATCTGGTGATAGATCACGTCGAGCTGCGCCATCTCCTCGGCGGTCAGCCGCTTCTTCGGGAGGGTGAGGTCCGTGTAGAAGAATCGGGTCTGGGCGTTCGTTTCCAAATTCTTCAAGGGGAACGCGAGCCCCGGCGTGAGGTTGCATGTCACCCACTCGGTCCCCGCGGAATCCACCCACTGCGTGTCCTCGATGTGGGCCTCGATGAAATTCGGGGTCTGGGCGGGAAGGTAGTCCCACCCGTCGAGGTGCTGTTCCGCCTTCAGGAGCATCTGCGGGGTAACCGGTGTGCCCTGGACGGGCTGGTTTATGATCTCCCGGGCGCTTGCGAGTGCTGTCTCGAGCTTGCGCCGCGCCTCGGACACGCTGGTCGGCATCGGTCCGGCGTCCGGAGGCTGGGCGCCGTTGAGGGGTCGGTGCATCTGCCTCGGGATGCTCGGTGCGGGCGTCGGCGTCGGCCTGTCGACGGCCCTGTAGGAGACGACGACGTCACCGTCCAGCTTAACGACGGCATCCGGGTAGTTGAGGATGCGGCGTGTCCCCACGGCCATCTGGCTGGCCGGCTGGCCTTTCTCGGCGATCACCTGGTCGAGAGTCTCGCCCTCGCTCAGGCAGAGGCCGCGGGCGGCGCCCAGCAAGAGAAGCGCAAGGCCGGCGGGGCGGGCGAGTCGCGGGTTCATCGGGTTATCCTCACCTAAACTGGGTCGAATCCGGCCTGCCCGCGAGATGAAGTTGGCTCTCATGGGGCGCACTCTCGGCGACGACGACCCCGCGGCGCACGACCGCGAGGCGGCCGGCACGAAGGCGGATGGCCTCGATGGGGCTTGTCGCGTCCAGGAGGACAAAGTCGGCGTTGCAGCCCTTCGCCAACCCGTAGCCCTCGATGCCCATGATCCGGGCCGGGGTCTCGGTGACCGCCGTGAAGGCCTGGAGCATCGCGGGCGGGCTCGTCATCTGGGCCACGTGGATCCCCATGTGGGCCACGTCCAGCATGTCGGCCGAGCCCAGGCTGTACCAGGGATCAAGGACGCAGTCCTGGCCAAAGGCCACCGGGACGCCCGCTGCAAGGAGCTCCGGCACGCGCGTCAGGCCGCGGCGCTTCGGGTAGGTGTCGTACCGGCCCTGGATCACGATGTTGATGAGCGGGTTTGCGATGGCCGAGACGCCGCAGTCTCTTATCAGCGGGATGAGGGCATCCGCATAGGTGTTGTCCATCGAGTGCATCGACGTCAGGTGCGAGCCGACGACGCGGCCCTGGAGCCCCAGGCGCCTTGTCTCCCGCGCCAGCGTCTCGATGTGCCGCGACATCGGGTCGTCGGTCTCGTCGCAGTGCATGTCGATCCTTAGGCCCCGGTCGGCGGCAATCTGGGCAAGGACCTTCACCGACCGCGTGCCTTCCTCCGTCGTCTTCTCGAAGTGGGGGATGCCTCCCACCACGTCGACACCGAGGTCCAGCGCGCGCTCCAAATTCCGCAGCGCGTTCGCGCTCTTGTAGAGTCCGTCCTGGGGAAAGGCCACGAGCTGCAGGTCGAGGTAGGAGGCGACCTTCCTCTTCACCTCGAGAAGCGCCTCGACCGCCAGCAGGCGGTCGTCGCAGACATCGACGTGGGAGCGAATGGCGAGGATGCCGCGGGCGACCGCCCAGTCGCAGTACTTGAGGGCCCGCCCGATCACGGCCTCGTGCGTCAGGAGCGGCTTCAGTTCCCCCCAGAGGGCAATCCCCTCGAACAAGGTCCCCGACGCATTGATCCTCGGGATGCCATAGGATAGGGTCGCGTCCATGTGGAAGTGCGAGTCGACGAAGGGCGGCGTGACGAGCCTTCCCGCGGCGTCGATCTCCCTCGCGGCCTTGGCCGCGATTGCCGGAGCCACGTCCACGATCCGGCCGCCCTCGACCGCGATGTCCTGGAGCTTGCGGCCGTCCGGTAGCGTGGCGTTGCGCAGGATGAGATCCATGGTGCGAGTCCCCCAAGGTTGGGGGTTGGCGCCGCGCCGCGCCAGAACGATCAGCGGGTCTACGCCGTCTCCAGGGGATCGATGATGCCGACCACGTGGGCGCGGCTGCGCTCCGCGTGCTTGAGCCACTTCCTCGACTTCCAGCGCCAGAACATGAGGACGCCGCGAAGCCACTCGTCCGTCATCATGGCGATCCACACGCCGATGAGCCCGTAGTGCATCCTGACGCCGAGGAAGTAGGCGAGGGGCACCCAGACGCACCACATGGAGAGGGCCGCCATCTTGATCGGGAAATAGACGTCGCCCGTGGCGCGCAGCGAGCTGATGACGATCACGTTGAAGACGCGACCCGGCTCGAGGATGACGGCGAGGCGAAGGAGGATCGTGCCGGTGGCCAGGATGGCGGCGCTCTTCGTGAAGGCGCCGAGGAGCACCGGAGCCATGGCCGCGACGCACACGATGGCGACGGAGACGAGGATCAAGCCCGTCCGCAGGCTTTTGAGCAGTGCCTGGTACGCGTCCTCGAACTGACCCGCGCCCACCAGGTGCCCGATCAGGATCTCGGTCCCGAGGCCTATCGAGAAGCTGAACAGCATCGCGAAGCGCTGGATGTTCAGGACGTAGGACTGCTCGGCCAGCGCGTCGGGACCCATGCGCGCAATGAAGGTCGTGACGAGGACGAACGCAGACCAGTAGCACATCTGCTCGCCCGCGGAGGGGAGGCCAATGTGCAGGATGCGCTTCACGCTGTTCCACTTGATGGAGACGAAGTCCAGCGCCCGGAACCTCAGGTGCGTGTGGTAGTCCAGCAGGATCCAGAGTGCGATGCAGGCGACGCAGCGGCTGACGATGCCGGAGAGGGCGACGCCCAGGACCCCGAGCCTGGGGCAGCCGAAGAGCCCGAAGAGCGTGATGCAGTTGCCGGCGACATTCAGGATGTTCTGGCCGACCGTGACCAGCATGGCGTCGCGGGTGTGGTTGTGGGCCCGCAGCACGCCCGCGATCGAGATGTTCATGGATTCCATGAAGAGCGTGCCGCCCATGAGCGTCAGGAAGGGGAGCGCGTAGTCCATCAGGCTGTCCGGCAGCTGCATCGCCCGGAGCAGCGGGTGGGCGAGGAAGTAGACGATCGCGCTGAAGCTCGCTCCGAGCCAGGTGTTGACCGCGATGGCGCTTGAGGCAATCCGGTCGGCGCCCGCTCGGTCCTTGGCCCCAAGGTGGTGCGTGATGACAACGCTCGTGCCGATGCCGATGAAGTTGAAGGCGATCAGGAAGAAGACGATGATCTGGTTCGCGACGCCGAGCGCCGCCACCGCGCCGTCGGAGACATGGCTCACCATGAACGTGTCCACGGTGCCTATGAGGAGCCGGAGCGTCTGCTCGATGAAGATGGGCCATGCCAGCGCGATGAGGCCGGCCTTGGCGGGTGCCGATGTGGGCATGGACCCTACGATTCGCGCCCCCGCGGGCCATGAAGTCAACCGGAGTCGAAAGTCCCGGGCGCGGAATCTGCTCAATGCCCGCCATGAACCGACGCCTCACGCTCTGCATCCTCTTGCTCCTCTGTGCCTTCGCGACCCCGCTCCGTGCCGACCCGATAAAGGTGAAGGTGGTCGTGGTCGCGATGTTCGAGGTGGGGGCTGACACGGGCGACACCCCGGGCGAGTTCCAGTTCTGGGTCGAGCGGGAGAAGCTCGAGCGCTCCTGGCCCTTCCCCCAGGGCGAGCGCGACCTGCGCTCCACGCCCGACGGGTCGGTCCTGGGTGTCGTGACCGGCGTCGGCACGATCCACAGCTCGGCCACGATCATGGCCCTTGGCCTCGATCCCCGCTTTGACCTGACCCATGCCTACTGGCTCGTGGCTGGAATCGCCGGGGCCAACCCCGACGTCATGTCCATCGGCTCGGCCGCGTGGGCCCACTGGGTCGTGGACGGCGACCTAGGCCACGAGATCGACGCCAGGGAGATGCCGTCCGGCTGGGCGTCTGGCCACATCCCGCTCCGCTCGAAGGCGCCTTACCAGCAGCCGATGGCCGCCACCGAGGGCCAGGTCTTCCAGCTGAATCCCCAGCTTGTTGACTGGGCGTACAATCTTACAAAGGACACGCCGCTCACCGACACGCCGGCGCTCCAGAAACACCGCGCACTGTACGTCGGCTATCCCAAGGCCCTTCAGCCGCCTTCCGTCATCCTGGGAGACAACCTGGCGTCGATGAACTACTGGCACGGCACGGTCATGAACACTTGGGCCGAGGCTTGGGTGAAGTACTTCACGGCGGGGCAGGGCACCTTTGCGACGAGCGCCATGGAGGACACGGGCACCGTCCAGGCCCTCACGTGGCTTACCCGGGCGGGCAGGGCCGATGTCAGCCGGGCGCTCGTGCTCCGGACCGCGTCCAACTACGTGATGCAATGGCCGGGGGCGACCGCGGTGCAGAGCCTCACGGGCGAGAGCCTGAACGACGAGGGCTACTCAGCCTACATTCCCTCGCTCGAGGCAGCGTACAGAGTCGGCAGCCGCGTCGTGCATGAGCTGACAGGCGGCTGGGCCGCCTACGAGCTCACGCCGCCGAAATAGATGAACGCCGGCTGACAGATCCTACTTGAGGATCATGTCCTTCACCGACTTGCCGGCCGGGATCATCGGCAGCACGTGTTCCGTGTAGGGAACCACAACGTCGAGCACGAACGGTCCGTCGCAGTCGAGCATCTCCTGGATCGCCTCCCGGAGCTCGCTCTTCTTGATGACGCGCCGTCCCTTGACGCCGAAGCCCTCCGCGATCTTCACGAAGTCGGGGTAGAGGCCGTCCGGGTTCTCCGGGCCTCCGACATTGTTCTCGTCGCCGAGGATCGTGTTGCCGCGCACACTGCCATAGAAGCGGTCCTCCCACTGAACGACCATGCCGAGGTGCTGGTTGTTGAGGATCATCGCCTTCGCGCCGATCTTCTCGATGTGCGCGGTCGCAAGCTCCTGGATGTTCATCGCGAACGAGCCGTCGCCGTCGATGTCGATCACCTGCTTGTCGGGGCAGGCGACCTTTGCGCCCATGGCCGCCGGATAGCCGAAGCCCATGGCTCCGAGACCCAGGGAGCTGATGTAGCGCCTCGGCTCGTCGAACCTGTAGAACTGCGCGGCCCACATCTGGTGCTGGCCGACGCCGGTCACGATGATGGCGTCGCCCTTCGTGAGCTCGTAGAGGACCTGCACGGCCTCCTGCGGCTGGATGTGCTTGCTGGGCTCGAAGCTGAACGGGTGCTCCTTCTTCCAGACCGCGATCTGCGCGTGCCAGGCCGACGTGTCGGGCGGGGAGAACTTCGTCGCCGCCGCCAGCTCGTTCAGGCGCGACAGCGCGTACTTGATGTCCGAGAGGACGGCATGGTGCGCGCGCTTGTTCTTGTTGTGCTCCGAGGCGTCGATGTCGATGTGGACGATCGTCGCGGCGGCCGCGAATTTCTTCGTGTCTCCCGTGATGCGGTCGTCGAAGCGCGCGCCGAGGACGATAAGGAGGTCGGACTCGTCGACGGCCCAGTTGCCGTAGGCCGCGCCGTGCATGCCAAACCAGTGCATCGAGAGGGGATCGGTCTCCGGGAAGACGCCGACGCCCATCAGCGTTGTCGCGACGGGGATGTTCACCCTCCTTGCGAACTCGCGCAGCTCGAGGTGCGCGTCCGCCGAGACGATGCCGCCGCCGGCGTAGATGACGGGCTTCTTCGCCGTGGCGCAGAGCTCCAGGACCTTCTTCAGGGACTCGTCGCTGGCGCGGTGCTGCTCGCTCAGTACCGGGTTCAGGAACTCGGTCGCCGCGGGATAGACCGGGCGGAACTTGGCCTGCTGGACGTCCTTCGGGATATCGATGACGATCGGGCCCGGCCTGCCGCTGCGCGCCAGGTGGAAGGCCTCCTTCATGATCCTCGGCAGCTCGTTCACGTCCATGACGAGGTACGAGTGCTTCACGATCGGCAGCGTCATGCCGAAGAAGTCGGTCTCCTGGAAGGCCATCTTGCCGATGAACTCTGACTTCACCTGGCCCGTGATGGCCACGAGCGGGATCGAATCCATGTACGCGTCGGCGATCGCCGAGACGAGATTGGTGGCGCCGGGGCCGGAGGTCGCCATGCACACGCCGACCTTGCCGGTGGCGCGCGCGTAGCCTTCGGCCGCGAAGGAGCCGCCCTGCTCGTGGCGCGGGAGGATCACGCGGATCTTCTCCGTGCGGGCGAGCGACTGGTGGAGCTCCTGCGAGGCGCCGCCGGGGTACGCGAAGATGACATCGACACCCTCGCGGATCAGGCACTGGACGACCGCGTCGGAGCCCTTCATTTCGGGACCAATGTCGGCCTTGGGAAACGGCGTGGGTGATGTGTGGGATTTCATGGCGTAGAGCTTTGTAAAAAAGCCCTCCATCTGAAGGCTTTCCGGCTCCTGAGGCAAGCCTTGGGAATAGGCTGGCGCGAGCGCCCGCCACCCGCAGTTTTAGGGCGTGCTCAAGCTCCTCTTCGTCGGCGACATCGTGGGAAAGCCCGGACGCGAGATCATCGCGGACAAGATGGCGGGGCTTCGCCGGGAGAAGGGGATAGACTTCGTGATCGCGAACGGAGAGAACGCGGCCGCCGGGGCCGGAATCACCGGACTCATCGCCCGCTCCCTCCTTGAGTCAGGGGTCGATGCCATAACGCTCGGCGACCATGTCTGGGACCAGAGGGGGTGGGAGAACGAGATCGGCGAGATCGACCGCGTCTGCCGCCCGGCCAACCTCCCTGCCTCCAACCCGGGATGGGACCACGCGGTCATCGAGGCCCGCGGCTTCAAGGTCGCGGTCTTCACGGTCCTGGGGCGGCAATTCATGAACATGAAGGCCGAGGATCCCTTCGCCTGCGCCGACCGGATGATCGAGCGCCTGAAGGGCCAGGCGGACGCCATCATTGTCGAGATCCACGCCGAGGCCACGTCCGAGAAGCAGGCGATGGGATGGCACCTGGACGGGCGGGTGACGGCGGTCCTCGGGACGCACACCCATGTGCCGACCGCGGACGCCTGCGTGCTCCCGAAGGGCACGGCCTTCATGTGCGACGTCGGGATGACCGGGCCCTACGCGAGCGTCCTCGGGCGCGAGACGGCGCCCGTCATCTCAAAGTTCATGGACGGGATGCCGAAGCGCTTCGAGGTCGCGACCGGCGACGTGCGGATGTCCGCGGCGCTCATCGAGATCGATCCCTCGATGGCCCATGCGGCCAAGATCGAGCTTCTGACTGTCCGGCGCTAGGCGCCGTTAAGACTTGATCTCGCCGGCCTCGTTGTAGGCGCCGATGTGGCGGTAGCGGTCGTAGCGCGTCTCAAGGAGGGTCTCCACATCCAGCGCGCGAAGGTCGTTCAGGTGCTTCTGGATCGCGTACTTGAGAGCGGCCGCGGCCTGCGGCGGGTCGTTGTGCGCGCCGCCGAACGGCTCCGGGATCACCTCGTTGATGGCGCCCAGCTTCTCAAGGTCCGCCGCCACAACCTTCAGGGCCGCCGCCGCCTTGGGAGCGGCCGCTCCGTCCTTCCAGAGGATGGCCGCGCAGCCCTCGGGCGTGATCACCGAGTAGTAGCTGTTCTCAAACATGAGGACCCGGTCCGTGACGCCGATGCCGAGCGCCCCGCCCGAGCCGCCCTCGCCGACCACGATGGAGATCGTCGGCGTCTTCAGCATCGCCATCTCCCTCAGGTTGACCGCGATCGCCTCCGATACGTGGCGCTCCTCGGATCCCACGCCCGGGAAGGCTCCCGGGGTGTCGATGAATGAAAGTACGGGGATGCCAAACTTCTCGGCCATCTTCATGATCCTGAGGGCCTTGCGGTATCCCTCGGGCTGCGGCATGCCGAAATTGCGGAGGATGCGCTCCTTGGCCTCGCGGCCCTTCTGCTGGGCGACGATCATGACGGCCCTGCCGTCAAAGAAGGCGGTGCCTCCGACAAGCGCCCGGTCGTCGTTGTACTGGCGGTCACCGTGCAGCTCCTGGAATCCCGTGCAGATCATGTTCACGTAATCCAGCGCGTACGGGCGCTTCGGATGGCGCGCCATCATGACCTTCTGCCACGGGGTCATGTTGGTATAGATGTCCTTCTGCGTCGCCTCGATCTTCCTCTCGATCGAGCGGACCTCGGAGGCCATGTCGACGTTGGTCTCGACGGACTGCTGGCGAAGCTCGTCCAGCTGGCGCGAGAGATCGCGAAGCGGTTTCTCGAAGTCCAGGGTGTAGGAAGGGGTTTCCATTAATCGAATGTCCTCCCAATTTATCCGCGACCCCTTCCAGCTGTCAACGGGCGGAGATTACGGTCAGTGCAAACTGCCTGCATCGGGCTGGGGAGGAGCGCTGAGCTCCTCCTTCCAGCCCTGCACCCGGGCCATCGCGCCGTATTTCTCGGCCATGGCCTTGTCCCCCCGTTCCATCCAGATGCGGGAGAGGGTGGCGATGATGAGGGGGTCGCTCTTGCGCAGCGCGTGCGCCTTGTCGGCCGCCGCCAGGGCGTCGTCCATGCGGCGCAGGCTGAGGTTGATCTCAGCCAGGGCATGCCAGGCCTCGAACGAGTCGGGGCATTCCGACGTGGCCCGGCCGAGCTTTTCAAGCGCGGCCGGCACCTCGCCGGTCACATAGTCGTAGGTCGCCTCCTCGACGAGGGCCTGCAGGTCGTCCGGGCTCACTTCTTGAGGTCGGCCTCGACGGAAATCGAGATGCCCACCTCGCTGCCCAGAGCCTTGCCCAGCATGGCAGGGCCGTTAACGCCGAAGTCGCCGCGGTCGATCGTGGTCGTGGCGTCCCAGCCGGAGAGCTGGGCACCCATCATGCCCGGGCCAAAGCCGAGGAGGTCGACCTTCAGGACGACGGGCTTCGTCGTCCCACGGATCGTCAGGTTGCCGGTCACATCAAACGTGGTGTCGCCCGTCTTCTTCCAGGACGTGCTCTTGAAGGTGATGGTCGAGAAGTCGGCGAAGTCGAAGAAGTCGGGGGACTTCAGGTGCGTGTCGCGCTTGTCGTTGTTCGTGCTGACGCTGCCGACGTCGATCGTGGCGTCGACGGAGCTGTTCTCAAGGTTGTCGCGGTCGACCGTGATGGTCCCGCTGAACTTCGTGAAAATTCCAGGGACCTTCGTCAGGAAGTGGCGGACATTGAAGCCGACCGAGGAGTGGACGGGATCGATGTTGTAGGTCTCGACGGCCGCGGAGGCGGCATTGGAGATGCCCGCGGCCAAGGCGGCGAGGGCGAGTAACTTGGTTGTAAGCTTCATGGGATCTAAGGATATGGGTTAACGGGAGGAGTACGGATTGCCCCGGAATGCCGAAAAGACAACCCATCTTGGCAATTTCAGAGGATCATCATCGAGTCGCCGTAGCTGAAGAAACGGTACCCCTTTGCCACGGCCTCGCCGTAGATCTCCATCAACCACTTGAGCCCGTCCTCGGAGCCCGGGGTCAGGAACGCCCCCACCAGGCAAAGCAGGGTGGAGCGGGGCTGGTGGAAGTTCGTGATCAGGACGTCGATGCCCTGGAAGATCCGGGGCGGGTATATGAAGATGGAGGCCTCGGCGACATGGGGCTCGGCCAGCGGCGCCTTGTGCCTCGCCAGGAAGTCCTCAACCGAGCGCACGGTCGTTGTCCCGACCGCGATCCGCCTGCCTGAAAGGGGAGGGAAAAGCAGCCGCTGGGTGGCCACCGGGATCTCGTAGAGCTCGCTGTGGATCGGGTGCTCCTCGACGAAGCTGGTCGCGATCGGCCGGAAGGTGCCCAGGCCCACGTGGAGGGTCAGGTCCGCCGTCGCCACCCCCGCGGCCCGGATCTTCTCCAGGAGGGAGGGGGTAAAGTGGAGCCCGGCGGTCGGAGCTGCGGCCGCGACCTGGCGCCCCTTCTCGGCATAGACGGTCTGGTAGCGCTCGAGGTCCGCGGCGCGCCTCGAGGAATCCGCCCTCTCTATATAGGGGGGAAGCGGGACATCGCCGGAACGGTTCGCGGCGTCGACCACGGTCTCACCCTTGAGCGCCTCGAACTCGACGGTCACCGGGCCGTCGCCCTTGACGGCCACGACCGTGCCCTTGAGCGAACCCTCCGCGGCCTCGAAGATGGAGCCGCTCTGCATCCTGCGGCCCGGCTTGACGAGGCATTCCCAGGTCTCAACGCCAGGTTTCCCATCCGTGAACCTGCGAAGCAGGAGGCACTCGACCCTGCCCCCGGTCGGGCGCTGGCCATGGAGGCGGGCCGGCAGGACCGAGGCATTGTTGCGAAATAGAGTGTCGCCCGTCCTCAGGAAGAGCGGCAGCTCGTCGAACCTGCGGTGCTCGATGGTGCGCGTGGCGCGGTCGACCACCATGAGCCTCGACCCGTCGCGCCGGTCCGCCGGTGTCTGGGCTATCTGCGCCTGCGGCAGCGCATAGTCTAGTTGGTCGGTTAAGATCACGGTCCTTAGGCGCCCGCGACGGACTTCGAAATCTGGACCACGAACTCGTCCATGAACGCCTCGGCCTTCTCCCGCGTCAGGACTCGCGGATCGTAGTGCAGCCAGCTTCCGAGGCTCCCGTTCAGGATTGCCAGGTCCACGCACGCCGCGGTTCCCGGCCGTATCGGCGCGCTCCCGCACATCTGCTCGAGCACGGCGCCAGGCACCGTGACATCGCCCTGCTTCTTGATGAGCGCCGTCCTCGGGTAGAGCTTCCCGACGAAGGACATGACGAGCGTCATTCGCGCCACCGGCTTTCGCGCATACGCGCGGATGCCTCCGGGCCACCAGCGGCGGAGGCGAAGCAGCATCCAGAACGAGTAGCCGAACTGCCATTCGTGGATCAGCGTCATGTCCTCCTTCGCGCGCCGAAGGAGGCGCTCGCGGTTGGCGAGCTGCTTCGCGGAGCGGTCGATGACGGCGATCCCGAATATGTTGGCGACGGGCCACGTGCCCTTGACCTTCCTGCGTAGGCTGACCGCCGAGCTGAGCCGGATCCAGTCGTCCGGGAGGTTGATGCCTTGCGCGAGGCGCCAGGCCCCGATCGTGGCCTGGAGGTCCCGCATCAGCATCTCGGGAAGGCCTGCCTTGGTCTGCTTGGCCGCATCGCGGATGGCGGCCGTCTCGGCGGGGGTCCAGATGCGGGTGACTAGCGCCGGCCACTCGGGCGGCCTCGGTCCGGACTCGTCCGCGGGTGCGTGGGGGATGATCGGGGCCACGACGCGGCGAAGCAGCTTCGACTCGGCGATGATCCCCGCGGTCTGAAGGACCGGGAGCCAGAGGCGCTCGAGGAGGGTGCCACCCATGCGCCCGCGCTCCTTGAGTAGGTCGAGGGAGGGCGCGGCCTTCGGCTCGACCGGGTCGCCCAGCGCCTTCGCGTAGCGAAGCAGGAGGTCCTCGGCGAAGTCCTTGATCGAGAGCCCGTCGCACACGGCGTGGTGCACGCTGAAGACCAAGTCGGTGTGCTCTTCGCCCTCCATGACATAAAGGCGCACCCCGGTGCCGCGCTCGATGTCGAGCGGCAGCCAGTCCGGCCACTCGCTGTCGGCGCGCCTGCGGCTCCAGTGGATCGTCGGGGACGTCGCGTCGAATTCCCAGTGGAGCCTTCCCAAGAAGCCGCGGCGCACCTGCGCGTGCAGCAGCGGATGCTGCCTTGTCGTCTCCGGCCATGCCTTCTCGAGCTCGGCTTTCCTGAACTTCCCCCGCCAGTGCATCCTCACGGTCTGCCATCCCGGGTAGGCCGGCGTGTCGTCCTCGAAGAGGTAAACCTCGAGCGGCGTGAGAGGCAGGGATTTCATTGAGCGAGGGTGGAGCAGTCTGCGCTCGACCGTCAGGCCGCGCGTCCTACGCTCGGCAATAACAACCGGCGGGCGGGCGCAGCGTCAACCGCACACCACGGCGAAACCCTAGAGCGCATGCGTCAACTCCTCAGCGAAACCATCGGCACACTCCGGGCCCTTCGCCTGGCGCGCGACAACATGGTGGCTGCGTGGCCGATCTCTTTTTACCGGCGCGAGTTCATCGTCGAGAACATCCTCGGCCAGAAGCTCTTCATCGTGAACTGCCCGGCGGGCGTGCAGCACGTCTTCGTGACCAACTCGCGCAACTACAGGAAGAGCCCGTCGAACTCCGCGACGCTGACGCCGCTCCTCGGGAGCGGGCTCTTCGTCAGCGAGGGCGAGCTCTGGAACCGACAGAGGAAGATCATGACCCCGGCCGTGGCGCACAGCCGGATGGCCGACTACGCGCGCATCGTGATCGAGGCCGGCAAGGAGGCGATCGAGTCCTGGAAGGCCAAGGGGGAAGAGGCCTTCGAGGTCGACGTCAACGAGCCCTTCACGATCCTGACGGCGGAGGTCATCTCGCAGATCATGTTCGGCTACAAGCTGGGCGAGAAGGGCTGGACGCTCTACGAGGCCTTCAAGGACTACACAGCGTCGGCGGGCCGCGTGCACGTGGCCGAGCTGATGGGCCTTCCCGACTGGTTCCCGAGGCCCGGCGGGCGAAGAGGCCGCAAGGCCGTTGCGAAGTTCGACTCCGTGCTCCTCGACATCATCGAGACGGGCACCCGGCGCGGGGTCGCGGCGCCCGACGACATGCTCAACATGCTGCTGTCGTTCCGCGACGAGCAGGGCCAGCCGATGTCGCGCGAGCTCGTGAGGGACGAGGTCGCCTCGATCTTCCTCGCGGGCCACGAGACGACCGCGATCACGCTTTCCTGGGCCTTCTACCTCTTGGACCGCCACCCGGCCGTTGAGGCCAGGGTTCACGAGGAGGTCGACCGCGTCTTCGGCGACCGCGACGCCGTCTACGGCGACATGGAGAAACTGACCTACTGCCGCGCGGTCATCGACGAGACGCTGCGCCTCTTCCCGCCCGTCCACATCTTCTCGCGCCAGGCGCTCGAGGACGACGAGGTGTGCGGCCACAAGGTGCCCAAGGGTTCGTTCGTCACCGTCGCCTCGTGGGTGCTTCACCGCCACAAGCTCTACTGGCCCGATCCGCAGGAGTTCAGGCCCGAGCGGTTCCTCCCGGAGAACGCCGAGAAGATCGAGCGCTTCGCTTACATCCCGTTCGGCACGGGCCCGCGCGTCTGCCTCGGTAAGCACCTGGGGCTCCTCGAGGCCACGATGCTCTTCGCTATGACCGCCCGGAATTTCAAATTGAGGCTCAAGCCAGGGACCGTTGTCGAGCCGCTCGGCCGCATGACGCTTCGCCCGCGCTGGGGAATGCCGATGATCGTGCAGAGGCGCCCGGCCCAGGCCGCCTAGCCGGGGAAATTTTGGGGACCGAGGTGTTGCCTGCGCCCTTCGCGCTCCTATAAACAGGGCATGGGTGAAAAGGCGGGATCTCCGGCGGAACGTCCGTACTTCAAGGTGGCGCTCAACCTCCCGCACGCCGGGCGCGTGGTGCGCAGGATACTGGTTCACCTGCCGCAGCTCGACCCGCCGACGGAACCCCTGATCGCGGCGCAGAGGCTGACGATCGAGCTCATAGAGATGCTCGATCCCTGCATGGACCTGGACGAGAACCCGTCCGGTCCCGCGGGCAAGCGGCTGCGGGACCGGGCCGCGGCGACTGGCCGGCTCCTTGTCGCCCAGATAGAGCTCGGCAACCTCGGCAACGACCGCGTGGGCCAGTGCGTGCGCAATTTCTTCGAGTGCCTGGAGCTGGGACAGGAGGGCGCGGACATCTCGCTCCGTGCCGGCGAGAATCCCAGGTCGATGCAGCGCCCGTTCTGAGAAAACCCCTATGTCAAAACCCCATCTTTGCCGCGCGGTGCTCCTGGCCGCGTGCCTCGCTTCGTCGGGCCATGCGGCCGAGCCCATCCACCATGACTTCATCGCCGTCGACGAGGGGCTGGGGAATGTGATACGCGTCGACCAATCCGGCGTCGGGCACGACTGGATAACGCCGGTCGGGCACTTGAGGCCGCGCGACCTCCAGCTCGTGGGCGGCGGCCGGCTGCTCCTCAGCCACGAGAAGGGCTACGCGGAGTTCGACCTCGCGACAGGACGGAAGGTCCTGGATGTCGCCTCGTACTCCAACGTCTCGTCCGCCCGCCGCCTGGAGAACGGCCACACGCTGGTCGCCTACGCCGTCGAGGGTAAGCCCAAGGGGATCATTGTCGCGGAACTCGATGGCCACCTGGCGGAGGTCGCCGTCACGACATACCCCGGCGACTACGTGCGACTGATGCGCCAGACGGCCCGCGGCACGTTTCTCTTCGGCATGAACGACCGGATCACGGAGGGTGATGGGAAGGGGGCCTTCATCTGGACCGCGAAGGCCGAGGGGTTCCGCCACGCCTGGAAGGCCGTGCGCCTGAAGAACGGCGACACCCTCGCCTCGGGTGGGTACGGGGCCATCATGGTGGAATTCGCCCCGGACGGGAGCGTCGTGCGCCGCTTCGGCGGGGCGGGGGACGTGCCGGCGGAGGTGCATCCCTATTTCTACGGCACGTTCCAGCTCCTGGAGAACGGCGACGTCGTCGTCGGCAACTGGCAGGGGCATGGAGCAGGCCATGGCGGCTCGGGAGTCCAGCTGATCGAGTACGACCCGAAGGGCTCGATCGCCTGGGAATGGTCCGACCGCCACCAGGTCTCCTCCATCCAGGGCGTGCTGGTGCTGGACGGGCTCGACACATCCCGCCTCCACGACGAGCGCGGTGGAACGATGCAGCCGCTCGCCGGCGCGCCCTAGGTCTTTGCCGGCGGCAGGTGGCAGGACTGCCAGGCGATGAAGCGCCAGGCTCCGTTCTCCAGGCGCCACACGCCAAGGAACGCCAGGTAGTTGTCGACCTTCTGGCCTGAGTTCGCGGAGTGGATCGTGCATCGGCCCCGCATGAGGACGATGTTGGGTGCCACGGACACGAAGTCGCGGCTCTCATAGTCAAACGAGAAGTACTGGGTCTTGCCGCTGACGATCGTGCCAATGAGGGCCGCCTTGTCGTTCACGGCGCCGCTCGAGTGCGTGTAGACGAGGCTGTCCGAGAATATCTGCCCCAGCTGCTCCTTGTTGGCGGAGACGGTCGCCGCGACGCGGGCGTCGTCGGCCTGGCGCACGGCGTCCAGGACGGGGTCGGTCGCCGCGCACAGGGATGTGGTGAGGACGGCAAAGGGCACGAGGAACGATATCAGTGTTTTCATGATGGGGATGGGGAGCGCCTTCTTGGGGATCTTGGACAAGCCTTGGGGAAGTCGACGGCCAGGGGATTGACCAGCGGCAACGACTGGCGATTCATGGGGTTGGGACAGGGGACCGGTTTGGCGATCCACGCCGCTTTCTTAGGGCCACGAGAAGGCCCGTGCAAGTCGTTCCGGCCGCGGGCGGGCGTTCTTGACAGGCCCTTTTCCGAATGGTGGACTCACCCCTCTTCGGCCGGCTTAGCTCAGTGGTAGAGCATCGGTATCGTAAACCGAGGGTCGTCGGTTCAATCCCGACAGCCGGCTCCATTTCCAGCCCGCCGGGCGGGAATGAGCCACGGAAGCCGAGGACACTCGCCCATGAAAGGGCACCCGAGCGGCCCGCGGACTCAGGCCTCGAGGACCAGGGCCCTGAGGTGGGCGAGCTCGACCGGCTTGTTGAGGATCCGCTCGATCCCCAGCTGGCGGTACTCGTCCTCGACATCGCTGTTCAGCTCGGAGCTCACGATGGCGATCATGCCGGGGTAATGGATCTCGCGAAGCTTCATTACGAGCTCGAGCCCGTTCATGCCCGTCATGTGGTGGTCCGAGATCACGATGTCGTAGGCCGCGGGGTTCGCCTTCACCATCTCGAAGGCATCGCTGCCATCCGGCGCGCAGTCCACCTTGTGCCCGGCCCTCGTCAGGGCGAGGCGCGCCACCTCGCGGAGCTCCCGCATGTCATCAACGTAAAGGACCCTTCTGGCCTTCTTCGCCGCGATGTTCTTATCGGTAACAGAGGCTGTCATGTCGTTCCACATATTGCCTGAACATTAAGACGCCCTTTGCCGACACTTGTTTCGCCATTTGTTGCTAAAAAATGGCGAATTGGTTGCGCCAGAATGAGTCAGTTAAGCGAGATGTGGTCGTCGGGAAGTCCCCCCTGCAGGCGAAGGTGAAGCACGGTCGCGTCGATCTCCGCGCGCAGCACCTGCAGCAGCAGGAGCAGCCGGCGGTTGACGTCCAGGGTCTCGAGAAGCTTCTGCTTGAGCGGCGTGTTCTCGCAGAGGTTGAATGCAGCGATGTCCGCGAAGATCTCCGGGTCCTCCACCGACTTCAGGAGGTCCGTCATGCCTTCGGAGGTCCCCGGGGTAAGCTTGAGCTTCAGCTTGATGAGCCTCGAGAGCTGCTGGCGCAATTTCGCGTTCTCGCCCGGTGCCGCGCCCGGCTCGCTCGTCAGCGCCTTGATCCGGATCCTGCGGTAGGGGTCGTCGCCCAGGATCGACTCGATGGACACCCGGCAGAGGCCCTGGAGAAGGAGGTTGGAGGTCCCGTTGTCGTTCTTCTGGCAGGCGCGGACGAGCCCGATGCAGGCGACGCGGTGCGGCGGCTCGAAGCGCTCCTCCATCGCCCGGTCGTCCAGGCAGGCCACCGCGAATATCCGGTTCGTCAGCAGCACGTCCCTGAGCATCTGGCGGTACCTGGGCTCGAAGATATGGAGGGGAAGGAGGGCCTGGGGGAAGAAGGCGAGGTTCGGCAGCGTCATCACCGGCACCTCGTCGGGCACTTGGATCTCAACTTCCATGGCGCTAGGTTTGAGACGATCCGGACGATTTTCAAGAATCTGGTCGAAAATCTCCCATTAAAGTCGTGAGCTTTCGGGGCCTGACGCCGTGCAGATTGCGGCCGGGCACCTCTCCCCCACCTTTCCCCGAGCGCTCCACTTCCGCTTGAGCCCCAAGTTCCCACTCTGCGCCGCCCTCGTCCTGGCGGCCCTTCCCGCCGCGGCGGCGCCTGTCCACGTGACCTATTGGGAGAAGTGGAACGGCTTCGAGCAGCGGGCCATGCAGGCCGTGATCGACAAGTTCAACGCCTCGCAGGACAGGATCGTCGTCGATTACTACGACCAGACGGGCGAGATCGACCGCAAGACCCTCGTCGTCACGGCCGGCGGCGACCCGCCGGACCTCGCCGGCCTCCACGAGCAGAACATCGCGACCTTTGCCGACGCCGAGGCGCTTGAGCCCCTGGACGGGTTCATCGAGGCCGAGGGGATGTCGACGGCCCAGTGGCTCGACCGCTACTACCCGATCTATGCGCGCATCTGCACCCACGGCGGCCACGTCTACGCGGGCATCAGCACGCCGGTCGTCGAGACGCTCTACTGGAACCGGACGCTTTTCCGGGAGGCCGGGCTCGACCCGGACCGGCCCCCGGCGACGCTCGCCGAGTTCAATGAGTACGCGAGGAAGCTCACCAAGCACGACCCGAAGACCGGCCGCCTGACGCAGGTCGGCTTCCTCCCGCAGGATCCCGGCTGGTGGCCCTGGATATTCTGCGACTGGTTTGGCGGCGGCCTTTACGACGGCCACGACGTCACCTTCGCCACCAACAAGGCGAACGTCGCGGCCTACGCCTGGATCCAGCAGTTCACGAAGGACTACGGCCTGGACAACGTGAAGCTGTTCTCCTCGGAGTTCGGGCCCTGGGCCTCGCCCTCGGCGCCCTTCTTCACCGGCAAGATCGCCATGGTTTTCCAGGGCTGCTTCTACGACAACTACATCAGCCAGTTTAAGCCCGGCCTCGACTACGGCGTCGGCCCCTGGCCCGAGGCCGTCCCCGGGATGAAGGACTTCGCGATGGCGGAGGCCGATGTCCTCGTGATCCCCCGCGGCGCCAGGCACCCGAGGGAGGCATGGGAATTCATCAAGTACTGCAATTCCACCAACCCCAACGCGCAGACGAGGGAGGAGCTCCAGGGGGCCGAGCTTCTCGACTACCTGCAGGTCAAGCTCTCCCCGCTCAAGGTCTGGAGCCCGTTCTTCACGAACCACAACTCGCACCCGCACATCGCCATGTTCCGCCGGCTGGCCTCGAGCCCGCACGCGGTGTGCGTCCCCCAGATCGGGATCTGGATGGAGTACTACCGCGAGGTCGTCTCCTCGTTCGACCGCGTGAGGCTGCTCGACGCGACGCCGGAGGAGGCGCTCGGCTATTCCCAGCAGCGCCTCGATGCCAGCTGGACGAGGTACAAGAGGAGCCTTGAGCGGCACGGGCAATGGGCCGCGCTGGGGGAGACGCCACGATGACGCGCGGCGAGAAGAAGCAGCTGCGCTCGGGGCTCGCCTTCACGAGCCTCTGGATAATCGGGCTCGGCGCCTTCACGGCCTACCCGGTCATCGCCTCTCTCTATTATAGCTTCTGCGACTACTCGATCCTCAAGGGCCCCGTCTGGAGCGGCGTCGAGAACTACCAGCAGCTTGTCCAGGACGGCCTCTTCTGGAAATCGCTTCGCAACACCCTCTTTTACGCCGGGCTTTCCGTCCCGCTGGGCACGGCCGTGGCGCTCGGCCTCGCCGTCCTCCTCAACTGCGAAGTGAGGGGCAAGTCCGCTTTCCGGCTCCTCTTCTTCATGCCGTCCATCGTGCCGGTCGTCGCCTCCGCGATGCTGTGGCTCTGGATATTCAACGGGGAGTACGGGCTCATGAACGGGATCCTGAACCCGCTCCTGGCGCCCTTCGGACTCCACGGCCCGGCATGGCTAGCGGACCCGGCTTGGTCCAAGCCCGCCCTCATCATCATGAGCGTCTGGGGCACGGGCAACGCGATGGTGATCTACCTGGCCGGCCTCCAGAACGTCCCCGCGGAGCTCTATGAGGCCGCCGAGATTGACGGCGCCTCGGCCTGGCAGCGGTTCATCCACGTGACGCTCCCCGTAATAGCCCCGGTCGTGGCCTTCAACGCCATCATGGCGCTGATCGGCGCCATGCAGCTCTTCGCCCAGGCCTACATCATGTCCGAGGGAGCCAACGGCAACGGCAACGCCTCCGACGGCAATCCCGCCCGCTCGACCCTCTTCTACACGATCTACCTCTTCACGACGGCGTTCCAGGACCTGCGGATGGGCTATGCGAGCGCCATGGCCTACGTCCTCTTCATCATAACGGCCGGGCTCACATGGCTGGCCGCGCGGCTCTCCCGCGGCCGCAACGAGGACGCGATATGAGCTCGGAACGCCGCAGCAGGACCTCGCGGGTCGTCATCTACTCGCTCCTCATCCTCTTCTCGGCGGCGTTCCTCGCCCCGTTTGTCTGGCTTGTCAGTACGTCGCTCAAGCCGATCGAGCAGACGCTCTCCCTTCCCGTCTCCTTCATCCCGAAGGCCTTCTTTGCGCCGATCAACGGCAAGAGGACCGAGGTGACGCTCGACTTCCCGGTAACCCAGTCCGGCGCGGTCGTGCGGGTCCTCACCGGCGACGACGCCGGCAAACAGCAATACGTCGACGACGCGCGCCTTGCCGCACGGCCCGGCGAGTATGCCGTCATCCACACCGTCGCCCCCGGCTCCTGGCACGTCAGCCAGCGCCTCGAGCACGAACTCGGCGCCATCGGGCCCGCGCCCGACTGGGACATCGTCACCAAGGCACAGATCGAATCCCACGTGAAGTTCCGCTGGGACAACTATCCGAAGGCCCTCGCCTCGCTCGGCGGAGGCAACCAGCCGGGCCGCGAGAAGGTCAGCTTCTGGACATATCTGGGGAATTCCCTGACGGTCGCCATCCTCGGCGTCCTCGGCACCGTCATCTCGAACGCGATCATCGCCTACGGGTTCGCGCGGCTGAAGTGGAAGGGCAGGGACGCCTTCTTCGCCGTGACGCTCGCGACCATGATGGTCCCGTTCCCGGTCCTCATGGTGCCGCTCTACGGCGTCTTCAAGGCCTTCGGCATGATAGGCACGCTGCTGCCGCTCTGGCTCCCCGCCTGGTTCGGGAGCGCCTTCAACATCTTCCTCATGCGCCAGTTCTTCCGGACAATACCCGAGGAGCTCAGCGAGGCCGCGCGCATCGACGGGTGCAGCGAGTGGCGCATCTTCTGGCGGATCATCATTCCGCTCAGCACCCCGGTCCTGGTGGTCGTGGCGCTCTTCCACTTCATCTTTGCATGGAATGATTTCCTGGCGCCGCTCCTGTACCTGACCCGCAAGGACACGTACACGCTCGCCCTGGCGCTTCAGAGTTACCAGTCCCAGAACGGCGGCGTGCAGTGGCACTACCTGATGGCCGCCAGCGCCGTGACCATTCTGCCGGTCATTGTCCTCTTCCTCTTTGCGCAGAAAACCTTCATCCGCGGCATCGCTACCACCGGCAGCAAGAGCTGAGTGTCAGTGCGAAGACTCGCCGATCCGGCGATATTGCAGCGGACGAGCGATGGGCTGGCGCTTCGCAAGCCGGACGGGAGCCCGGCGCACAACGAGCGCACATTCCGGGAGGCGGGCTTCGCCGAGGTGGCGACCCATTATTTCGCTGAGGAGCGCGTGTGGACGCTCGATGCCCTGGTCGTCTAACTTTACTCCTGCTCCGTGGCTTCGCGCCCGCTTCTCGGCAAAGATGCGGAGCGATTCGAGGCTGACCTGAGGACGTCGCTCTCTGCGCACGCTGCCTCAGGGCGGTACCGCGACGATGCACAGTCTAGCAACACTTTCGGGCGCCTGCCCCCTAGTCTGTCGAGAACGGCACCTGATAGGCCTCGAAGAGCGCGATTCCTGTCTTGCCGTCGGCGCCGGTGACCTGAGCCGTGTAGGCGCCGGGCGCCAGGAGAAGCAGAAGCGCGCAATCCGAGCTTCCCGGTGCAAAAGAGAAGGAACCCGCGGCCGCCGCTGCATTGGCGACGGCGATGGCATCACTGCTTGTCCCGTTGCTCCATCCGCTATTGATCGCGATCAGTTGCCCCGACGAATCGTAGATCGAGAGGACGGGGTTCGCCAGCGTGGTCCCGACGTTGAACTGCTCCAGCGCCGGCCCTGCCGCGCGAACGAGCACGTTGACCTGGCTCGTTCCCTGGACAACGAATCCGCCGATCATGATGTCGGCACCGGTGCCCACCGCGGACCGGGTGGAGATGTTGATGAAGTGGCTCGAGTCAGGCGCCACCTCATAGACCTCGATGAGCGCGACGCCTGTCGAGCCGCCCGCGCCGGACACCTGGGCGGTGTAGGAGCCCCCAGCCAGCGTGAGGACGAGTGCGGAATCCGCGCTGCCGGGCTGCAACGGGAAGGCTCCCGAAGCCGTGGCGGCGCTGGAAACCACGGTTGAGCTGTTCCAGCCCGTGTTGGTGGCGATCGGCAGGTTCGCGGAGTTGAAGACAGTGAGGACCGGTTTCGCCAACAGGCCCGTGACACCGAACTGTGCGAGCGATGGTCCGACCGCGCGGATAAGCACCTGCTTCGTCGAGCCGGGGTCCGCCGCAACCACGAAGCCCGCGATGCTGATGGCGCTTCCCGTGCCGACGTCGGCGCGGGTGGAGAGATTGGCCAGGCGGTTCTGCAGGATGACAGGGGCCGTTGCGGATGTGGTGGAGCCGGCGCTCGTAGAGACAACGACGCTATAATAGCCCGGAAGCGTGGCATTGTAAGACGATGCCGTCGCCCCGGGGATGACCGTCCCGTTGAGCTGCCACTGGTAGCTGAGCGGCAGGGTGGAGAGCGCGGAGACGCTCACGGTTGACGATTCCCCGTAGTAAATGGGCGTCAGGACGGGCTGGGCCGTGATGGTGGGCGTGGCCGACACCGAGGCACCGGCACTCGTCACCGTGGTCACGATCGCAGGCGTGCTGGTCACCGAACCCGCGGGATTCGAGACGACGACCGAGTAGGCCCCGGGCGCGCTTACAGAGAAGCTGGAGGCGGTGGCCCCCGGAACCGCCGTGCCGTTCAGGTACCATTGGTAATGAAGTGGGTAGGGGCTGGCATCCGCCGATGCCGCGACCGACAGGGTCGTGGAGGTTCCATAGAGCACCGTCACCTCCTGCGGCTCGAATAGGATTACCGGCGCGGCGGAAACGTTCTTCGTCTGTGCAAAGTAGATCGCGTTCCCGGAGACGACATAGAGGCGGCCCGAGGGATCGAAGGCCATCGACGACACATTGTCCGACTGGTTCTGGCCCAGTCCCGGAATCCCTAGCACGTTCAGGGGATAGGGCGACGGCGGCTGCAGGATCTCCCCGGCCGTGCTGCCGTAGAGCACGGTCCCATAGGTCGCCAGTGCCGCCGTGGGCGGAGAGATCTGCATCACGGTGCTCAGCGTTCCCGAGCTGCCGAGTTCAACGACGCTTGAGTACGCCGAAGGTCCCCCGACCGCCTCGATTTGATTGTTCACCGTCACCGTGTTTGGTACCGAGTAGAGGTATTGCTGCGTCGCGTAGACGTTTCCTGCCGAATCCACCGCCACGGCCGTGTAGCCCGTCGTCTGGACGACCGCCGTGGTTCCGCCGAAAGGATACGCCGTGCTCGTGGTTAGGGGCAGCACCGTCGACGTGACGCCCGCCGGAGTCGTCTTCGTCACCATCCCGCCGTTTGTGTCATTGCCGGGCGCGTTCGGGTCCGGAGTGATCGTATAGAGGTTGCCGGCGCCGTCCACGGCGTTTCGGTTTCCGAGCTGGATGTAGGGGTTCGCCGACGTCGGCTGCGACGACGCGAGGGACGACTTGGTCAGGGCTGCGGGACTGATCTTCACCAGCTCAAAGCCGGGCATGTTGTCGGTCAGGGTGGCGTAGAGGTTCCCCGCAGCGTCCGCGGCCACCCCGACGATCGTCCCGCCGAGTTCCTGGCCGGTTGTAAGCTGCGAGAAGGAGAGGCTCGTGGATCCTAGGGCGACGATCTCGAGCGGCCCCGTGTAGTCGCTGGCGGCGACGGAGCCGCTCGTGAAAATGACGCCGTTCTGGACCGCGAGGCCATGAGGGTAGGCGTTCTGGCCATCCGGGGCGTTGAACGCCGCCTGCTCCGCAATGAGCAGGACCTGCCCTCCCGGCAGGACCTCGCGAATCGAATAGTCAGGGGCTATCGTGAACACGTCGCCGATGCCATCCACGGCAATCTGGCAATCGGGGGCCGCGAAGTTGGGATTGGCGCTCACGCTGACCGGTGTCGTCGTGGAAACGCCGGCGGCGGTGATTTCAAGGATCAGCTCCCCGGGGTCGGCGTTGCCCTGGGCGCCGTTGTTCGTCTCTGCGGCAAACACGTTGCCGCTGGAATCGACAACGACATCCGTGAACACGAAGTCGTCCACGGTAAGCGTGGGGGAGGCGACATCGACCTGGGCCGTGGCGATCGTGGTGCTCGCGCCGGCCGGGGTGGTCCTGATGAGTGTCGTCGGCGTGAACGAGTATGTGTTGCCGGCCGCGTCCGTCCTGGAGGGGGTGGGAGAGCCTGCGCCGGCGACCTCCGGGACGACAGTCCAGGCCTCGGGCTGCTGGACCGTGATGGTGAGGGTTGCCGTAGCGGTGCCGGACGAGTTTGTCGCTGTAACCAGAACGGGAAACACGCCGACCTTGCTGGCGATCCCGTCGATGACGCCGCTGTTCTGATAGAGGACAAGGCCCGGGGGAAGTCCGCTCGCAGTATAGTTTACCGGCGGATTAGTGGCCGCGATCCCGTAGACATAGTTTTGTCCATAGAGGGCCGTCGAGGTCGAGGGCCCTGGGATCGTGGGAGCCTGCGCACGGGCACATGGGATTGTCGCCACGAGGCCAAGGACCGCCAGGGCGCGCCAGGCGCGACCGAGATCTATCGAGAAGAAAGGAATGCGCATGGGTAGCCCAACCCACGGGTCGGACCTCGATTTGACCGGCAGGGAGCTCAAAACCGCCATTCCAAACTGCGACATACCATCCCCAAGCTGTGCCAAGGCCCCTGTCGGATGGCCCCAAATTGGGACAGAATGGCCTAAATTGGCTCATTTTCGGGCACCGTGGATTCGCGCGATTAATTTTTAAGCAGCGTGCAGTCAGCGACTAATGTTACTTCCTGGGATAGGGCACGCGCATTGCTCCTAGGGACGCATGAGCCGCATTCTAGGCATTGATCTTGGCACCACGAACTCCTGCATGGCCATCATGGAAGGCGGAGAGCCCGTGGTCATTCCAAACGCTGAGGGGGCACGCACCACACCGTCCGTCGTCGCCTTCACAAAAACCGGGGAGCGCGTCGTCGGCCAGGCAGCAAAGCGCCAGGCCGTCACGAACCCCACCAACACCATCTTTTCCGCCAAGCGCCTGATCGGTCGCAAATTCAGCGAGGTCAGCGCGGAGGCGAAGAACATGCCCTTCAAGGTAGTCGAGGGTAAGAACGGCGACGCCTACATCGAGGCGAAGGTCGGCGACAAGGTGGAGCAGTTCGCTCCCCAGCAGATCGCGGCGTTCGTGCTCGGCAAGCTGAAGGCCGATGCCGAGGCCTACCTCGGAGAGAAGATCACCCAGGCCGTCATCACGGTCCCTGCCTACTTCAACGACTCGCAGCGCCAGGCCACCAAGGACGCCGGCAAGATCGCCGGCCTCGAGGTGCTGCGCATCATCAACGAGCCGACGGCCGCGTCGCTCGCCTACGGTCTCGACAAGAAGAAGGACGAGAAGATCGCCGTCTTCGACTTGGGCGGCGGCACGTTCGACGTCTCGGTCCTCGAGATCGGCGACGGCGTCTTCGAGGTCAAGGCCACCAACGGTGACACCCACCTCGGCGGCGACAACTGGGACGATGCGCTCATCGCCTGGCTGGTCGACACCTTCAAGAAGGACAACGGCATCGACCTGCGCAAGGACCCGATGGCGCTCCAGCGCCTGAAGGAAGAGGCCGAGAAGGCCAAGATCGCCCTTTCCTCGACCACTTCGGTCGATATCAACCTACCGTTCATCACGGCGGACGCCTCGGGCCCGAAGCACATGAACGTGCAGCTGACCCGCGCGAAGATGGAGCAGATCTGCGACAGCCTCTTCGAGCGCTGCGTGCAGCCGTTCAAGAGCTGCCTGAAAGACGCCGGCCTCACGTCAGCCCAGATCGACGAGCTCGTTCTCGTCGGCGGCATGACGCGCATGCCCAAGGTCGTCGACATCGCCAAGACCCTCGGCGGCAAGCCGCCGCACCAAGGCGTCAATCCCGACGAGGTCGTGGCCGTTGGCGCCGCGATTCAGGGCGGTGTCCTCAAGGGCGACGTCCGCGACGTCCTCCTCCTGGACGTCACGCCGCTGACGCTCGGCATCATGACGGCCGGCGACGTGTCGACCGCGATGATCCCGCGCAACACCACCATTCCCTCCAAGAAGACGCAGGTCTTCTCGACCTACAGCGACAGCCAGCCGTCCGTCGAGATCGTGGTCCTCCAGGGCGAGCGCCCGATGGCCCGCGACAACAAGACCCTCGGGACATTCCGCCTGGACGGCATCCCGCCGGCCCCCCGCGGCGCCCCGCAGATCGAGGTCACCTTCGACATCGACGCGAACGGCATCCTGCACGTCTCCGCCAAGGACCTTGGCACCGGCAAGGACCAGAAGATCACGATCCAGGGCTCTTCCGGCCTCTCCAAGGAGGAGGTCGAGAAGATGACCAAGGAGGCCGAGCTCAATGCGACCGAGGACAAGAAGCGCCGTGACGCCGTCGAGTCCCGCAACCAGCTCGATTCCTCGATCTACCAGCTCGAGAAGACACTCAAGGAGTCG
>Ga0302319_10003111_pt1 | contig 35080 bp, 28 predicted proteins | sample Bog_T0_2_FD_203319 | JGI IMG/M metagenome (GOLD analysis project Ga0302319, IMG submission 203319) | Peat permafrost microbial communities from Stordalen Mire near Abisko, Sweden - Bog_T0_2 | ecosystem: Environmental > Terrestrial > Soil > Wetlands > Peat | place: Sweden: Abisko, Stordalen Mire...
CGGCACAAATCACCGGGGCCGCGTTAGCGACCCCGCTCAGCCGCTTTGAGCGGCTCACAAAATAAGGCCCCCGGCTCTGCCGGGGGATACTTACCCAAAAGAGGGCTAGAACGGGGCACCCTGATGAGCAGTCCAGACGCGAGCGTGATCAGAGCTGGGAGCGGAGGATGGAGATCACGTCATCGGCGGTGATTACGCCGGTCAGTGCGCCTGTCTCATCGACTACGGGGAGCGTGAGGAGATTGTATTTGTCGAAAATCTCGGCGACTTCGTGCTCGTCGGCCTCGGGAGAGCAGGAGATCAGAGGATCGACAGCTAGCTCCGAGAGATGCGTGTCTGAGTGGGAGACGATGAGCTTGGCGAGAGGGACGGCGCCGAGGAGTTTGTCGTTTTCGCCAATCAGAAATATGGTGCTCATGCTCTCAAGCCCGCCATCGAAGTGCTTCAGCATCTCCACGGCGTCATGGACGCGGGCGGTAGGAGCGAGCGCCATGTAATCGGTGGTCATGCGTCCGGCAGCAGTGTCTTCCTCGAATTCGAGAAGCTCCTCCACGTCCTGGCGTTCTTCGGGCTGCATCTCCTGCAGGATGGCGTCGGAACGCTCGTCGCTGAGATCGGCGAGCAGGTCGGCGGCTGCGTCAGGGTCCATCTCCTCTACGATGTCGGCGGCGCGCTCGGATTCCATCGCATTGAGGATGGAGACCTGGAGCTTGGGATCGATCTCCTCCAAGGTGTCGGCGGCTACGTCTTCATCGAGAGTCTGGAAGACGGCATCGCGCTCGGCGGGCGAGAGCTCTTCGATAATGTCGGCAATGTCTGCGGGATGCAGCTTCGAGACGCGCTCGGAGGAAATCTTGAGACGGACACGCCGGGCTGGATCGGTCTCAATCAGGTTTACAAACTCCCATGGAATGCTTCGCGCAGGAATGCGCTGCAGCCAGGTGGCGAGCGCGTAACGCGGAAGCAGTCCTTTAAGCAGGCGGCGGACTGCGCCCCGGGCCCCGGCATCGACAAAGGCGATGCGGAGATGCAAGCCGAGCGAGGTATCTGCGAGATCGCGGTCAACTGACAATTCAATGTCATTAACGCGAACCACCTTGCGCCCGTGAACGTCAATAATTTGCTGGTCGAGCAGATCGCGCTCCAGCAGTAACATGCCCTCGCCGCTCGAATACTTTGGCAGGTCCGCAGGGACGGCAACGGTATGCACTCCTCCGTTGACGGTACGGAGGAGGCTGGTGGCGACTATACGGTCCCCATCCGGAGTGCGGACGATGAGGGCTGCGATGCGAGTGGGATCATCCTGCGGAACGAGCGCAACTTCGCGCACACGTCCGAGCCTCCCGAATTCGAAGTCGTACACGGGGAGCCCCAGAAGATCTGAGAGCGCAAGCGGTTTCATCGCACCGTTCGTGACACCAGTCATTGCACCCCAGCATAACGCTAGAACCCCGCAGTAACAAAATGAAAGCTGCGAAAACGATATCGATCACGAATTCAGGCTACAATCCTGTGAATATGGCACGCACATTGTTGGACCTACGTACGCTTGCTGGTCAACTGCTGACCTTCGGCTTTGATGGAACCGAAGTTTCGAGTGGATTACGCTCCGCATTGAAAACTATGAAGCCGGGCGGAATCATCTTGTTTGCCCGCAATATTGAGTCGCCGCGGCAAACCCACGCACTATTGAAGGCCATCCAGAAGGAAGCGCAGAACCCAGCCCAAGCGCCGCTGTTCCGCTGCGTGGATATGGAGGGCGGAACGGTGGACCGGTTGAAGGACGTGATTGGGCCGGCTCCGAGCGTACAGGATGTGGTGGCGGCGGGACATCGGCAGTTTTACCGGGAACATGGGCGGGTGATTGGGGCCGAGGCGAGCGCGCTGGGGTTCAACGTGGATTTTGCGCCGGTGCTGGACCTGCGCTTCGATTCGTCGCTCGGAGTGCTGGGATCACGCACCGTCTCAAAGGATCCTAAGGCAACGGCGGCGTATGCGAGGGATTTCTTGCGCGGGCTGAAAGACAAGAACGTTGCTGGCTGCGGCAAGCACTTTCCAGGATTGGGCGAGGGAAAGCTGGACTCTCACAAGTCGCTGCCGGTGGTACATAAGAGCTGGAAGGCTATGTGGGCAGAGGATCTGGTTCCCTACCGCTTGCTGGCCCACCAGTTGCCATTCGTGATGGTGGCGCATTGCGCGTTTCCGGAGGTGACGGGCGAAGCCATGCCGGCGTCGATCTCGCGAAAATGGATTGGCGAGGTGCTGCGCAAGAAAATTGGGTATACCAGGTTGGTAGTCACCGACGACCTTGAGATGGGAGGCGTGCTGAAGGTCGCCACCATCGAAGAAGCTGCGGTGCAGACAGTGCAGGCAGGGGCTGATATGTACCTGGTTTGCCACAGCGAGGAACTGGTGCAGCGCGCCTATGAGGCAATCCTGAAAGAGGCAGAGCGGAGCAGCCGCTTCCGGACAAAAGTGGAGACGGCGGCGCAGAGAATCCTGGCGGCGAAGCGACGCTGGCCGGCGCTGACGAAGAAGATGCCCGTTGCACCAAGCGAGGCTGCGCTAAACCGTTTGCGCGGAGCAATTTGGGAGTTCAGCGAGGCCGTAAGACTGGCGACAAACGCAAAGGCGGTAGAGAGACTGCAGTAGAGGTTCAAAAAGTCGGGCGGCCTTGGAAGACCGCCCGGTCAGGCAGTAGTGCAGTTAAGAAAAATTATGGCAGCAGCATCTTGAGCGACGCAACGGAACCGCCTGCCTTCTGGAACTCGGAAAGATTCACCACAATCGGCTCGATGCCTTCCTTGCCTAAAATCTGTTCAAGTCTCGGGCTGAGCTTGGAAGTGATGTAGTAGCCGTTGACGCTGATCCCGTTGCAGATGAATTGCAGAGCTTCTTCGCGGGTAATCTCAAAGGTGTTGGCACAGCTTCGGATATGCGCGAGGGTATCAGGGGCGAAAGCGCCTGGATAAATCAGCAGGGACTCCGGCCTGAGCGGAGTCAGACACAGATTGAGATGGTGGAAGTGCGGATCGGCCATCTCTAGCTTGCGAACCTCAAAATCCATCGTTTCCATCACGGCAGCGAACTGATCGACCGCGGCACGAGTGGAACGGTGGCCGAATCCGGCCCAGACCGATTCCCAATCAGAATTCCAGAGCAGATCCCCAGAGCCCTCAAGGAACTCCTCGCCTTCGAGCCCGAGGTCGATGATCCTAAAGCCTTGATGGGAATACCAGCGTGCGGAGATTTCGCTTTCATCCCGGCGGCTGCGATGCAGCATACGCGAGGGAATAGCAAAGGAACACCCCTCATGATCAATTCCCACAAAAGCCTGGTCGGCGGAAAAGCACATGGCCTCAAGTCCGGCATGTGGTTCAAGAAGGGAGACTTCGAGTCCGGCTTGCCGAAAGGCTTCGCAGAGTGTATTCCACTGCGCTAAAGCGAGCGGCAGATCTACGCTGGAGTCTTTGCTGAAGAATGGATTTCTGGCTTCGGTAATTGCAAAATATTCGGGAGGCGACATTAGCACGTGGCTGAGCTGGCGAGTCCCAGTCTCGTCCGCGCACCCAGGCCGATGGTGCTCAGAGCTTGTCCGCGCCTTCTCCATAACTCTCCCAGAACCCAATCGATCTCAATGCGATGATGGCTGGTGCAAGAGAGCCAACAATCACAACCCGCTGCGGTTCGATAATACTTTTGAATCTGCGCACGCCACGGTGAGCACGGTCACAGATCGATGTGTGCTTTACCTTTCTTCACATTTAGCGGTACGTGGCATTTCGCAACTCTTTGTGTTGCGTTTTACATCTACGTGACGATCCCTCATGCGAGGTCAATTGGGCTAACGGTACCATCAAACTCAGGCTTCAGTGTGAGCCCAGGGGTGGATCGGAGCGGATTGCGGCGCGGCGAGCGGAAGCTCAATCACGACCTCCAGGCCCTGGGGATCGACATTGCGGGCGCGAACTGAGCCATTGTGAGCTTTGACGGCGCCGCTGACGATGGAGAGTCCGAGGCCGCTGCCTCCCGTACTGGTCCCGCGCGCGTCGTCGACGCGGTAGAACGGATTGAAGAGTTTAGGCAATGCGGTCTCCGGAGCCCCAGGACCGTTATCGCGCACCGAGATTCTGGCGACCCCACCCTCGACGGCCACGGAGACCTTCACCCGGCCACGGTCTCCGGAATAGAAGATGGCATTGCGGAGAACGTTTTCAAATGCGCTGCGCAACATGTTCTCTTCGCCGACCATGGTTAGTTCCGGGCCGTTTCCGTCATACACAATTTCAACATTGGACTGGCTGGCTTCGAAGCGTGCATCCTCGACAGCCTCCTCTATGACCTGGTTGAGGGAGAGCGGCGCGGAGGCTGTTTTGAGCTGTCCGCTTTCAAAACGGGCCACGGTGAGAATCTGCTCGATCATGCCATTGAGGCGGAGCAGTTCGACCTCGATGCGGTCGAGCAATTCCTTGCGCTCGGGCTCGGGTGCAGTCGATGCCAGGGACAGGGCAACGCGGATGCGCGCTATGGGAGAGCGGAGATCGTGCGACGCACCCATTAACATGCGCTTGTTGCTTTCCACGAGGTCGCGAATCTCGTTGGCCATGGTGTCAAAGTCGAGCACGAGGTCGGCAATCTCATCGCGTCGGGTGCTGCCGGAAAGTCCGGCGCGGGCATCGAGATTGCCGCAGGCAATGGCATGGGCAGCGTCACGCAGGCGGACAATGGGGCGCGTGAGGTATTGCGCAAGAATCGCGCAGACCAATGAGGTGATTAACGAACTGAAGAGAATCACTAGAAGCACTGAACCGGGCAACGAATGGAGCAGCGGGGGAAAGAAGAATTCACCGGCAAAAACAAACTCGTGGCCCTTGTCCGTGAGCTTTTCGACGATGAAGGTTCCGTTCTTGGCGTTGGCGATACCTTTATTCCGGAGGGCGCGCTGAATGGCCTCTGGCGCGTCGGGCGGCATCCGATTGCCGCTTAGCTCGTTCATCTTGTCGTCGAAAAGCCAATAGGCGGAACGCTTTTCGAGTTCGATGTCGTGCAGCAGCTCGCGAAGACCCTCCTGCCCACCCCTGGCATAACGCCAGGTAGCATAGCGGGCCAGTACGGGAACCGCGCGGCGCTCAGGCTGCACCCACCAGGGACGATCGGGTCCGAAGCTTGCATGGACGCGATAGGCGGCAAAGATCATGATGCAAGTCTGAAGAACCCAGAACGGGAGAAAGATCTTCCAGAAAAGGCGGCTTCTCACGATGGCACCTTGACGGCGAGGGCGTAGAAGTATCCGATGCCTCGCACTGGACGGATGCGTTCATCGCCTTCAGGGATGCAGCCGAGCTTCTTGCGCAGGCGGCTGACGTGGACATCGACGCTGCGATCAAATGCGCTGAGCGGGCGTCCGAGGGCAGCCTGGGCAAGTTCCTCTCGGGTGACAACCATGCCGGCGCGACGGAGCAGAAGCTCAAGCATGTTGAACTCCGCACCAGTCAGGTCAACGGCAACTCCGCCACAGAAGGCGGTACGCGCAAGGAGCGAGAGCGAAATGTCGCCAACGGTCAGCAATTCGTCGGTGTAGCCTTCCTCGTGGTTTTCGGGCGCGCGCCGGAGAACGGCACGGATGCGGGCGACGAGTTCGCGGGGATCGAATGGCTTGGGTACGTAATCGTCGGCGCCGATATCGAGACCGAGGATGCGGTCCACGGCCTCTCCGCGAGCGGTCAGCAAGATGACGGGAACGCGGGATTGCGTTCGTAAAGACTTGAGCAATTCAAAACCAGAACCGCCGGGAAGCATTACATCGAGGATGACTACGTCGTATTCGCCGGTGAGAGCCGCATCAAGGCCGGAGCGATGATCAAAGGCAGCATGAACCTGAAATCCATCGTTCTGGAGGAAACGCTGCAGCAGGGAAACTAGCCCCTGATCGTCGTCGACAATAAGTACGCGGCTCATGTCATTCATTTTGCGCGAGAGTTGGGATAATGGCTGTGAAGAACTGTTACGAGTTGGTCCTTTGAGGCTCACAAAAGTAAACCTTCCTCGATTTCAATGATGCTAGCGCTTAGCGTGACTGCAGGAAGCAAGGGCGGAAGCAATGACGATGCCTGGATGGAAGCGGTTGCAATCCCACATTCGCCAAAAGCGGGCGAAGGTGGGGCACCTGTCCCCTCCCCCTATATATCCCGGTAAAAATTTGAATATAAAGGGGTTAAATGGGCTGCAACCCACATTCTCCAAAGGATGGCGAATGTGGGCCATTTGCGGGTCTACCTTCAGGATAGCAAATTCGAGGGGGGTATTCCCTCATTTGGAAGAGAACTATATGTTGTCTGGAATCAGATGGTTGGGAGGAATTAGCGAGAATTATCGCTTGACAATCAAAGCGGTGCATTTTTCAGGCGCGAACAAGGGATTGCCTAAGAAGTCAACCAACGCTCGCTACGGCTTCGGATACAGTAACTCTGGAACCGCCTTAAAGCAAAACCAAGGTTGGTATAGACCGGACTTGAAAGGGCACGACTTCACAGGCTGCGGACCGTCCCTCAGGGCCTGAAGGCCCTGTATTTCGGCCTCGCTACGGCACGGCTGAAGCCATGCCCTTTCAATGACTTCAAGGCTACATCAACTCTAGCCCTGCCTTAGCCGGTTTGAAGAAGGGCAGTCGTGGCTGCCCTTCTTGAATCCGCAAGCGAGGATTAGAAGGAAAAGGTCGCCTGTAGATCGAAGCGGCGATTGGCTGTTCCCGAAGAGAATGGCCCGCCGGCAAGTGTGTTGGATTTTCCGAAGTCCGAGGAAGACAGATTGCCGATGGGCAAGCCAGGATTCCAAGTGTTGAACAAATTGCGCGCCATGGCCGAGATAGTAAGGTTATAGCGGCGCGAGGTGTTCGAGGGACCGAAGAGTCCTCCCATACCACGAGGACGGGCGAAGCCGCCTCCTGGGGGGCCACCACGCCCGCCGCCACCGCGCGGTCCTCCTCCTTGGTCGGGCGCTGCGGCGCTCGGCTTCTTTGTATCTTCACCGAAACCAAAGGTCTTGGAAATGCGCAGATTTACGGTGACGTTGGCCGGACCTTTTCCGTAGTTGACGGGAATCCGCTTGTCTGTGGCGGCTGGGTTGACGTTAAAGCAGCCGTACTGAGTCGACACAGCACCCGCGGCGCTGCATGAGCTTGCGAACGAAGGCCGGTCATTGTAGAACGAGTCGCCATTGAGATCGGCGCCGGTGGTGATATTGAAGGGCGCGCCGCTGTTGGCGATGACAAAGGGACTGATGCGTATGTTGTGTGACAGCGATGCGGTTCCACTGAGGAACAGACGGTTGCGAACATCGAACGAGGCGCGACCGTAATCATCCGTGAGATGGAACGAGTTCGAGGGATTGCTGGAAGGGCCAGCGGTGTCGCTGTTGGCATAGCCGAAAGCGTAGAAGCCCATCAACGAGAACTTCTGGGTGAGACGAATCTGCACGTTGGTGATCAACTGATTCTGCTTGAAGATGGCTTCGGAGTTGTACTGGTAAACATTGTCGTTGTCATATTGCCTGGCAAGAGGCCGTGTGCCGCTAGCATCCGGAGCGTTGGCGTTCAATAGGTCGAGTTGGTGGATGCCGCGCGAGTTGAGATAGGTTACAGAGACGGTTCCCACGTTTCCGAGTTGGCGCTCAAGGCTGACTGCGGCCTGCATGGTATAGGGCGCGTGGAGGTTGGGATTGATCTGGTAGATGGTGGGCGAGGAGCCAGCCAGAGTGCTGCAGTTGCCCGTGGCGCATGGATTCGCCGGATAGCCGGGTGGATAGGCGATGACATACTGCTGCTCGGTGACTCCATTATTGCGCTGCACCTGAAGGACGAGATCCTGGGTGAAGCGGTCGTAGAAGATTCCATAACCGAAGCGAAGAACAGTTTTGGGAGCGCTTTTAGCGCTGCCCAATCCCCAAGAGAGACCGAGGCGGGGGGCGAAGTTGGCCTTGTTACTGATCGCGCTCTGGGATTCGAAGCGAAGGCCGTAACTGAGGGTCAGGTTGGGGCGCACCTTCCAATCGTCCTCGGCGTAGAGTCCTACGTCGGCGAAGGAGAGCTGGGCGCTCGGATTTCCCTGAACTACCGAGAATTGGGAGGGCTTACCGGCCACGTAGTCTTGAAGAGGGGTGGTCATTGGGGTAGATGTGGCGGGGTCAGCGGGAGTTCCGCTAAAGACAAAGGTGCCATTGAAGTTGGTGGTGGCCTCATTCGTGTCTTGCGAGATGCGGAGCCGCCCGCCGAATTTCACTAAGTGCTTGCCTACGGACCATGAGGTGTAGTTCTGTAGCTCGTAGAGGTTGGTGTTATCCGTGGCGCGGCCTCCGTTGCTGCCGCCGCCGTAGAATTCGCCGAGTACGTTGATGGCGGCAACGCCGGGCGTATTCGGGAGCTGCGATGTGTCGTCGTGAATGAACTGAAAGCGGGTTTCGTTCACTATGTGAGAGGTGACAACCTGAGTGTCGCTGACCTGCACAGTCTGCTGGGTGTGGTGATAGGTGTAGGCTCGCGAGATGAGACTGAGGCCGCCGACCCCCTGGTTGAATTCATCGTTCTTGAGGTACTGGTAGCGGGCGGTCAAGGTGTTGCCGGGGGCGAGTTGCCAATCGATGCGTGGGCTGAGGTTGGTGCGGGTCTCAGGAGTTGGTATGGCGGCGGTAAATGGAGTTGGGTTGGGCTGTCCGCTGGCGTCGGGCAGGAAAGCGTCTACGGCGGCAAGGTCGTTGATGTTGCGACGCTCGGCGGTGAAGAAGACGGAGAGTTTCTTGGTGAGCGCTCCACTTACATTACCGCTGTATCGTTCGGAGTGATAGGACGGGACGCTGGAATGGACGAGTGGGTTACGGGAGTTGAGGACGGAGTTGCTCTCGTTGAACATCAACTGCCCATGCCATTTATCCGAACCGGGCTTGGTGAAGACTTCGACACGTCCGAAGCCCGGGCGATCATACTCGGCAGAAAATGGATTTTGATTGATACGAACTTCGCGGATGGCTGACTTCGGCGGCAGCGTGCCATTGGAAAATCCATCGATATAAATCTGGCCGCCATTGGGACCGGCAGAGGGCCCCGCGAGAGCCAGTAGATCCTGCTCCAATTCATCGGGGTCGTCGGAGAGCGCGTCCAGGTCCGCACCCTTCAGAATCGTGGCGCTAGCATTGTTGGACGGGTTGACGTCGACGGTTGCGCTCTCGCTCTGGACGGTGACCTGCTCCTTGTCCACGGCGATTTCAAATGCGATGTTGAGCTGCTGAGCCTGTCCGGCGGAGATGATGACGTTGGGCATCTGGTAAGGCGTGAAGCCTTTAGCGGTTGCGCTAACCGCAACCGTGCCCGCAGGCAGGCCCTGAATCACGTAGTTCCCCTGTTTGTCGCTAACGGTTTTCTGCACAGAACCGCCGGGAGCGGTTACGGTGACCGCAGCGCCGACTACGACGGCGTTCGAAGGGTCCGTAACCTGGCCGTGCAGACTGCCTGCATACTTGACTTGTGCGCTGACCGAAGCCGCAAAACCGGCGAGCAAGATCAAGAGAATCGCACAATGTTTGTACCGATCTAACGTATAAGTCCCCAATTTCATAAACTCCTGGAATCAAATCCTTCTGAATTGTTTATTACTGATCGCCTGCGGGAGCGCTGGCGAGCGACCACGGGGTCAGAAATGTTTCCGCACCGGTGCCGGTTGGGGATGCAGTGAGGATCGGCTCGACGCCGCCGAGCAAAGTAACGGCCACCGGCGGACGATCCGCCGAACCCTGGGTGCTGACGATCATCACGGCCTCGCCTTTCTGTAAATCGCCAAGGCTTGCAGACGGCAAACGGGCTAGCAACTGGTTAAGGTCTCCGCCACGTGGTCGCGCACCCTCAGCGGGAGTTCCTGACGACGCTGCGGGAGGTGCGGTACCTTTCATCCTCATGGCTAAGCCCTGCGCAAGCTGCAGGGGGAGCTTCTTCATCTGGGAATCGGCGGTGATTTTGACGCTCACCGGCTTTTTCGTCGCAAGATCCTGCACGGTGAGGGTGTTCTGCGCAGCATCGATGGCGATGACCCGGCCTGCGATGTTGCGGAAGGTTCCGGCGACAATCTCTTCGGCAACGAGTTGGGTGCCGTCATCATTCTTGTCGCCCTTGGCACGAAGCTGATCGCCGGGATGCATGTCTTCGAGGCGAGCGCCGGTTGCATCTTCCCACTTGACGGAATCGGGCGCGTATCGCTTAAACGTGGTCGATGGCGTGGTGCTGACCTCCATGGTTTTGCCGCCGACAGAAAGCGTAATGCTGCCTTTACCCGGCTTGGCGTCCACCGTTTTGACCACGCCGCCTACACCGCGCTTTTGCCAGTCGAGCAACTCCTCCTGCTTCATATGCTCGATGTCCTGCTGCTTCATGACGATCACGGCTGCGGCGCTCACGGAAATACCATCGTCGGCAAGTTTGCCCCGCACGAGCACGCGGTCCCCAACCTGGAGATCGGTAAGCTGGATCAATGTGGCGCCTTTCAGATCAGTCTGCCCGGGAGCCAGACGCAGGAGGCGAGTGTCTGGGCGAATCTTGACCTGAAGTTCCGGTCCTTCATCGGTAGCAAGGGATAAATCAACGCCGTCGATTTTCCGGATCGAACCAAGCTGCTTTACGGCCCCCGCAGGAGCTGACGCGGCGGGCTGGCCGAAGAGCGGGCACGCCATGGCCATCAACAGCGCCAACGCGAAACTCTGGAAAGCATACTTTTTCATGCAAGATCTCCGGCTTAAACTCATGGAATCTAAAATAATAGAAGCAAATCCTTTGTACTGCACTGCGACGGCCCTGAATGTTGCGTTTTGTTTCATTCGATAACGTCGTTGCATTGCGCAATGCACGAACAATGGCCATCCTCCGGGACTATAGTAGATCAACTTATCGCAGCTTGCTCCACCACGGCGCGCCCTCCCGATTTGGCTTCGATACGCGGATCGCGCACCAGTGATAAGCTAGCGCCTGGCGGCGGCAGGGCTGCCTTTCGTCCAGCCCCCCTGCTTTCGCTTATGCCTCCTATCAAAACTTTCAATGATTTGTTCGTGCGATCTGCCATTAACCTATAGTTGCAACGAAGTCTAAGCCTCGCCCCACCCTTTTTACGAGGAGATTCATGTCGAACGAACTACGAAACTTTTTGACGCTTCCCTACGACGAACTTGAAGAACTTAACTTGAAGGCTAAGGACCAGCGCAAGAAGCGCGTTGCCGCTCACAAGATTCAGGAAGAGCGGCTCAAGTACCTTACCGACGAAAAGCGCATCAAGGCAGTTACCGTCATGTTCAGCGACCTGGAAGGCCGCCTCCACCTGCTGGATTATGACAAGAAGTTCCTGATCAGCAGCTATGACAATCTCACTTTCGACGGCTCGTCGATTCGTGGTTTTACAGCCCAACACGAGAGCGATCTCCGGCTCGGACTCGATTGGGGAGCATTCTACTGGGTTCCGTCAGATGTCTTCGGCACTGGCAAGGTGATGGTGTTTGGCGAAGTCATCGACAAGCAAGGCAAGCCGTACTCCGGCGACATTCGCGGCGTGCTGAAAAGCTATGCCGACGAGAAGTTCAAGAGCGACGACTATACGCTGAACGCAGCGAATGAAATTGAAGGTTTCCTGTTCAACGGCAAGGAAGCCGAACAGGACTACTACAAAACGGGGAAGTTTGAATATGTGGATGGCGGCGGCTATTATCATTCGCTGCCCGGCGATCCGCTGCGCAGGTTTATCGACACAGCCGCTGAAGTGCAGCGCGCAATGGGATTCGAGAACGAGAAGGATCACGCCGAGGTTGCGCCCTCGCAGTTTGAGATCAATTACAACTATGGGGATGTGGTTGCTGCGTCCGACCAGATCCAGCTCTACAAGCTGATCTGTCGTCAGGTTGCCAACAACATGGGATACACCGCGAGCTTCCTGCCCAAGCCGGTGGCCGGCGTCAATGGCAGCGGCATGCACACCAATGTGTCGGTGAGCAAGGGCGGCAAGAACCAATTCTGGGACCCCAAGGGCCTTGAGAAAGTCAGCACGTTCGCATGGGAGTTTGTGGACCGTATCCTTACGGCAGGCAATGACATCTGCCTGATTCTGAACCCGAGCGTGAACGCCTATCGCAGACTTGATCCTCACTTTGAGGCGCCGAACCAGCTCAATGCCTCGGCTATCAATCGCGGTGCCATGGTCCGCATTCCAATCGGTAACGAGCGCAGCGCCCGCCTTGAAGTCCAAGCCGTGGCACCGGATGCAAATCCCTACCTGGTTCTGCTTTCGGTATTCAAGACCGGTATCGATGGGTCGATCGCGCAGATTGAAAACCTTCGCCAGGCTAAGCGCTACCTGCCGGACAACATCTACACGGCCCTGGAACTGTTCCGCGGCTCTGAGTGGGTGAGCAAGTTGATTGGGGATGACGTCAAGGATCGCTATGCGGAACTGAAGCAGAATTCAGCCGACCGCTGCCCTCGCCTGTTGGGAACGATTGTGAAAGCCCCCGAAGTCCAGTTCCACCACGCGGTTTATAACCAGTACCTCTGGAACGAGTTCTAAGTCGGTTCCATAACCGTTTTTCGCAGAGGAGTAGGAAAGAGGAGCCTTGGCGCTATGCCTTGGCTCCTTTTTTGCGCGGCGTTCACGACTCTTCTTCGCTGCTCTCCGGGCTCTCGTCGAGACCGCTGAGATAGGCGGCCATTACGACTCCACATTGCGAATGGCAGTGCAGGCAGACCCGGCTCCCGCACGACAGCTTACCGCCCTTCCGCGGATGATCGCGGATGGCCGATAGATCCTGATCTTCCTTCTTGGCTTCATCTGCCATTGCGTTCCTCGGGTGGAAGGATAATGCCTTCGCTGCGTTCGGTGAACTGCTGGACTGCGAGCGGAGCTTCCCGCTTTGGCGCGCCCCGGTAGGCATAGATCACCGCAAGCAGCGGCAGTGCCAGAAGCACTCCCCAGAACGGGACGATCACTCCCATCAGGAGTGGGATCAGGAGCGAGGCCCAAAAGGGCACGCGATTCTGCCGACGCATCAGGAATGGCTGCAGGACGAGACCGTCCAGGCTGGCAATCATGGCATAGGCTCCAAGGAGCCACAGCCAGCGCTCCATCGGCGCTCCGGAAAACAGAAGAGCCATGGCCGGGCCGATCAGTGAAAGCAGTGGGCCGTAATGAGGGATTACTTGCAAGGCTCCGGCAAGCAATGCCCACAGTGGCGCCCACGGAACATGGAGCCAAATGAGTGTGGCCAGCCACAAGCCGCTGACAATCAGACAGTCATAACACTGGGCTACCAGCCATTTGCGCAACGACCCCAATGTAAGATTTGCATGGTACTGAAACTGCATAGAACCTGCTCAATTCCTCTCTTTCCAATGCTACACTTAATCAATCCTGCCGGATTTGCGAGTGTGCGATGAAATTTGGGGTGATCATTTTTCCTGGAAGCAATTGCGACCATGACGCCTACTGGGCATTCAAGGAAGTTTGCGGGCAGCCGGCAACTTTGCTCTGGCATGACTCACAGGATCTGGAAGGCTCGGACGTAATCGTTGTGCCGGGCGGGTTCTCCTATGGCGATTATCTTCGCACGGGCGCAATCGCCCGCTTTTCTCCCATCATGCAATCGGTAAAGCGTTTTGCCGATTCCGGCGGGCTGGTCATGGGCATCTGTAACGGTTTTCAGATTTTGTGCGAAGCGCATCTGCTGCCCGGAGTCTTGTTGCGCAACAAGACTCTCAAGTACATCTGCAAACCAGTCCATCTGCGACTGGAAAACACCGAGACTCCATTCACCCGTGGATTGACGAAAGGTGAGGTGCTGGAGATTCCCATCGGGCATGGCGACGGGAACTTTTTTTGCGATGAAACCACGCTTAAGGAATTGAACGAACGCGAGCAGGTGATCTTCCGCTACGCAACCGCGCAAGGTGAAATCACCTCCGGGGCAAACCCGAATGGATCGCTGGAAAACATCGCCGGCATCTGCAACGAAGGACGCAACGTGCTCGGTATGATGCCGCATCCGGAGCGCGCCAGCGAGGACGTGCTCGGCATGAGAGATGGACTGAAGCTGCTGCATGCACTGGCTGATAGCGCAGCATTGCCACAATAATCCATGAGACATAACCGTTGAAACCACGCGCCCAATCCAAAGAAAGACTTTCCGAGGCGGAGCTGTGCAGCCGCGACGGTGAATTGTTGCAAATTCTGGACAACTGGCTGGTGCGCGCCAACGAACGCGGCGGCGAACACATTGCCTGCCGCTCCGGTTGCGCCCAATGTTGCGTGGGAGTATTTTCGATTAACCGCTTGGACGCGCTGCGCCTGCAGCGAGGCCTCAGCGAACTTGCAGACCGCGATCTGGAACGCGCGCAGCGGGTGCTGCAACGCGCAGCGGAATCGCTGGAGAGAACGGTGGAGTTTTTTCCCGGCGACGCGGAGACTGGAATTCTGGACGAGTCCGCTGAAGCAGAGGAAGTTTTTGAGGACTTCGCGAATGACGAGCCGTGCCCCGCTCTCGACCCCGCGGCCCTGACCTGCGATCTCTACGAGCATCGTCCGCTGACTTGCCGCGTTTATGGGCCTCCGGTGCGAACTGAAGGCGGGCTGGGCGTATGCGAATTGTGCTTCACCAAGGCGAGCACGGAAGAGATTGCCGCAGCGGAAGTTCCACTCGACGGAGAGAACATCGAGGCTGCGTTGAACCGCGATTTGGAGCAGGTTGCGGGCGGCGGAAAAACGATTGTCGCGTTTGCCCTGCTTGGCGCCTGAGCCCCTGTTAACGGGCTCTCGCCGCCCCACCCCGCAGTCAAAACGGTAGCCGCTAAACTGATTAGGGCGGTTCTGTGGTTGATGTACCCTGCCGTCCCACCTTAGCCGCAAAAGCGGCGGCGAAGGAGGGGCACCCGCCGGTACAGCTTCCGTGGAACCGCTTTAGAGAGAGCCCGCCGAAACGGGCTCTCTGGTGCATTACACGTTTTTCGCGACCCACTCTTCCACGCGGTCCAGAGCCTTGCGGATGTTCTCCAGCGAATTGGCGATCGAGAAGCGCAGGTAGCCTTCCCCGTACGCTCCAAACGCGGTTCCTGAGAGCACGGCGACGCCGGCCTGGTCCAGCAGCGCATCGGCCAGCGGCTTCGCTTTCCATCCCGTGGCGGTGATGTTGGGGAACATGTAGAACGCTCCCTTGGGCACGCGGCAACTGAAGCCTTTGATCCGGTTGATGCGCTCGGCAAAGAAATCGCGGCGCTTCCTGAACTCCGCATTCATGGCCGCGACGGAAGCCTGCGGCCCGCAAATGGCTTCGATGCCAGCCATCTGAGTGAAGCTGGCGGTGCAGGAGTTTGAGTTGGTCATCAGGCGCGAGATATGCTGCGCCAGATCCACGCGCATGATGCCGTAGCCCATGCGCCATCCGGTCATGGCATAAGTCTTGCTGAATCCGTCGAGCAGGATAATGCGGTCGCGCAGATTGTCATAGCTGAAGAGCGAATGATGGTCGCCCTCGAAGATGAGTCGCGAATAGATCTCATCGCTGAGAACCATGACGTCGCGTCCTTCAAGGATCGCCGCCATCTCGACGATGTCCTGCTTCGTCATTACGCCGCCGGTGGGATTCTGCGGAGAATTCAGAATGATCAGCTTGGTGCGCTCATTGATTAAGCCCTTGAGTTCGTTGGTATCGAGGCGGAAGTCCATCTCCTCGCGGAGCTTGATGGGCACTGCCTTGGCGCCAAGAAACTCAATCATCGATTCATAAATTGGAAAACCGGGATTGGGATAGATAACCTCGTCACCCTCCTCCACCAGCGCCAGCAGGGTAAAGAAGATAATCGGCTTGCCGCCGGGAACCACGACTACTTCTTCCGGAGACACTTTGGTATGGCGGAACGCGCCTGCTTCGTCTGCAATCGCTTTGCGCAGATCGGGCAGACCTGCGCTTGGGCCGTAATGGGTAAATCCGCGATGCAGTGCGTCGACCGCAGCCTCCACAATGTTGGCTGGCGTATCGAAGTCAGGCTCTCCGATTTCAAGGTGAACAATGTCCCGGCCTTGTGCTTCCAGGGCACGCGCCTTGGCCAGAACTTCAAACGCAGTTTCCGTGCCCAATCGCGACATACGCCGTGCTAATCGCAACTCGCTCTGTATTGCTTTGCTCATACAAATCTCCAGTATCGCCAATTTACGGATACTCCCATTCCGCCAAGAAGAGCGTTTGAATGGGGCAACCCGAGATCTCTCAAGGATCGAAAGGGGCTGCGTCCTTCCCTAGATCGGGCAATTCTATCCTGCCCGGTTGAAGGGTACCACTCCGGCACGCGGAACGCACAAGAAAAGCCTGCCAATGGGCAGGCTAAGTCTTAAAGCGGTTTTAGATTAGCCGTGAATTTCGCTCTCTTCGCCCGCCTCGCTGCGAATGACCTTGGCAACGCGATAGGGCTGTCCTGAGTGAGGCTCATGGAAGTGGCGCACCTGTAGCTCGCCAAGCAGGCCGATCGCCAGCATCTGGACGCCGGAGACAAGCATCACCGCGCCGAAGACAAGCATGGGGCCATGCGCGTCCATCACGTTTATGTTGCGAAGTACTTTCTCAAATACCATCCACAGCGCAACCAACGAACCCACGCCGATGCCACCCATTCCTATGGCGCCGAAGAAATGCAGCGGCCGCATCATGTACTTGAGCAGGAAGCGGATAGTAATCAGATCGAAGAAGACTCGAATTGTACGCGATATTCCATAGTGGGAGGTGCCGCCCTCGCGATCGATATTGACGATGGGCACCTCGCAGATCTTCGCGCCATACCACGACGCCAGGGCCGGGATGAAGCGGTGCAGTCCTTCGCCATAGAGCGGAATGTCTTCGATCAATTCGCGGGTATAAGCCTTGTACGTGGTTCCGAAATCGTGGAGATCGACGCCGCTGAGCTTCGACATGGCCCAGTTCGCGCAACGCGAGGGAATCCGGCGCATCCAGAGATTATCGATGCGCTTCTCGCGCCATCCGCTGACAATGTCATAGCCTTCATTCAGCTTGGCGACAAACTTCGGAATTTCCGCGGGATCGTGCTGCAAATCGCCATCCATGGCGATGATGAACTCACCCTGGGCATGGTCGAAGCCAGCGGCCAGAGCCGAGGTCTGTCCGAAATTGCGGCGCAATTTGACGACGACTACGCGGCTATCCACGGCGGCAATCTGCCCCAGTAACGGAAATGTGGAATCACGCGAGCCATCGTCCACGAATACCAGTTCAAAGGTTTCGCCGACCTGCTCCATCACCACCCTGAGGCGATCATAGAGTTCGGTGACGCTGTCCTGCTCATTGTGGAACGGAACGACAATTGAATACTTGGGCACGTTACAAGTATAACCTCATTCAGCACTGGCTATATAGAGCTAAAGTGATTCCCGAGTAGCGATATGTCCGTTGCGGCCCAGGTTTGCGCTCAATAACAGGCGCAGACCTGGGCCGCACGAAAATCGGAAGCACGTTACCTAGTCGATGTAAAGCACGTCAAAAGCCTGCCCCTTTATATCGGTGGCGTTCACGGATGGGGGGATAGGGTTAGTCTTCTTGTCGTAGAGATTGAGCTCGCCGCCTTCGATGGTGTAGATATCCCCGCTGTTGGCCGTAAGCGAGATACCTGTAGCGTCACCCTTGGCAGTGGGAAGCATGGTAGTTGTGCCCGCCGTTGCATTGACCAGGGTAATGCAACTCTGCACGCCGCAATTGCGAGCCCCTACCCAGAAGGCACCGTTGATATTGCGAATCAGACGCAGACCTCCGTTACCGATACGGATCGGCGCGGAAACAGTTCCCGTCGTCAGATCGATGGTCGTGAAGTAGCCGTCCTGCACGGTGTTTCCACCTGAATCCACGGACGTGCTCCCGGTGGAACCGGCAACGTAAAGTTTGTTGGCGGTGAGGTCGATGAAGCCATCCTGCGCACCGGAGACGCCCCACTGATTGCCGACCGTAAAGGTTGTGGTGGTGATGCCGCTCACCGTGGCAGTCGCGATGTCAATCTGGGTTACGGCGGCGGGGAAGGTTGTAGTACCGATCACCGTACTGGCTCCGCCGCACTCGACCCCGCAGCTCAGAACATAAGCCTTGGTACTGTCCGAGGAGAAGAAGGTAGCCACCGGACGTGAGAGGGTTCCCGCCGGAAGGGCGGAAATCGCGGTGATAAGCGGAACCTGGGTGGTCGGGTCGTTGGTGGTGAGATCGACCCAGTACGCGGTGTTATCACCATCTGCAAACGCAAGCAGATGTTCCTCAGCCGGGTCCATGGCAAGGTAGCGGACATTGGGGAACGGAATCTGCGTGTTCAGGCTGCCGTCCGTGGGATTGAAGCGAACGATTGCACCCGTGCGGAGCGGAGGATTGCCATTGACGTAGTTATAGACGGCGGCAAAACCGAATTTGTTGCTGACCGAAGTCACGAAGCTCTCAGTCCATCCCCCGAGGGAGATGGTCGCCTTCACGGCCTCGAGATTATTGTTGAACGACGAGATGGAATTGGATTCCGAGTTATTGACAAAGGTCAACGTACCGTCTGGCGACGACTGCATATAGGTCGGCCCGGTACCGGTAGCGAAAGTGTAGTTGGTCAGCCGATTCTGAGTCGCATCCACAACCTGAAGGTGCCCAGAATAGAAGTTGGTGACCAGGCTGCGATGCGAAAGGTGAGTAGTTGGTTTAAAGGGCTGATCGCCAGAGCCATTATTGAAATCGCTCTGACTGGTGGTGTCGCCATTGCCGCCGCAACCCGCCAGTACGATTGCGCCCAAAAGGGCTGATAACATGAATACTCGCTTCAAGCAACGACTCCCGACCAGATTGATTTCGAAGATGCTGGAAAGCCCGATTATAACATCGTGGATGCAGCTTCCCGGGCGAGCTGGTATGTTAAGGTTCCAGAAATGCAGTTAAATGCAGTCCTGGATAAATTGAGCTAAGGAACCCCGATGTCATCGTTTCTCGAACGCTTGAATTGTGGGCCCGTATTGTGCGACGGCGCCATGGGCACGCTGCTGTACGCCAAGGGCGTGTTCATCAATCGATGTTATGACGAACTGAATGTCTCGCAGCCAGAGATGGTCGCGGCGATTCACTCCGAATATGCGAAGGCGGGCGTGGATGTGCTGGAGACGAACACCTTCGGCGCAAATCACTATCGCCTGCTGCGGCACGGTTTTGAGGCGCGGGTGCGCGAAATCAATCGCGCAGGAGTACAACTGGCGCGGGCAGCGGCGGGAAGCACCCTGTTAGTAGCCGGCAGCGTCGGCCCCTTGGGACTGAGGATCGAGCCTCTGGGAAAAATTTCGTGGGAAGAGGCGCGAACGGCATTCCGGGCCCAGATCGAGGTACTCGCCGAAGAAGGCGTTGACCTGATTCTGCTGGAGACATTCGGATACATCGGCGAACTTCACCAGGCAATACTCGCTGCGCGCGACGCTGCGCCAGGATTGCCAATCGTGGCGGAGGTCACGATCGACGACGACGGACACGCGCTGGACGGCACCGAGCCGGAACAGTTCGCCGTGCGGTTGGCGGATTTCGGCGTGGACGTGTTGGGTTGCAACTGCTCGGTTGGACCGGCAGCGATGCTGGACACGATTGAACGGCTGCGGAGAGTGACTTCCCTGCCTCTTGCGGCCCAACCGAATGCAGGCATGCCGCGCAGCGTGGAGGGCCGCAACATCTACCTCTGCTCGCCGGAGTACATGGCGAGCTATGCGCGAAAGTTCGTTGCCGCAGGCGTGTCCCTGGTGGGCGGCTGCTGCGGAACCACTCCCGAGCACATCAAGGCGATGAAGTCGGCGCTGCGCATTGGCGAAGCGCGGACATCGTCATTTCATGTGACATTGGCACCGGCGACGAGCGCACCGGCAGTGAAGCCACTGGCCGAGCGGTCAAATCTCGGCAGAAAGCTGGCGGCGGGCGAGTTCGTAACAATGGTCGAGATTGTGCCGCCCAAGGGAAGCGATCCCGCAAAAGAGCTGGCAGCGGCAAAGTTTCTGCGCGGAGTGGGAATCGACGCGGTGAATATTCCCGACAGCCCGCGGGCCTCGGCGCGCATGGGGAACCAGGCGCTATGCAATTTAATCGCTCGCGAATGCGACATTGAGACCGTGCTGCACTACACCTGCCGCGACCGCAACGTGCTCAGCATTCAGAGCGATCTGCTGGGAGCTTGCGCGCTGGGACTGCACAACCTGATCTGCATTACGGGTGACCCGCCGAAGCTGGGAAACTATCCGGACGCAACCGCGGTGTTCGACGTGGACTCGATTGGCTTGGTGAACATCGTTCGCAACCTGAACCTGGGAGTGGATCTGGGCGCGAATCCGATTGGCTCGGCAACCCAGTTCGTGATTGGAGTGGGAGCAAATCCCGGGATCACCGACATCGATGAAGAGGTGCGCCGCTTCGAGTATAAATGCGAGGCCGGAGCCCACTTCGCTGTCACTCAGCCGGTGTTCGATCTCCGGCTACTGGAAAAGTTCATGCGCCGCGTGGAGCATTGTCATATTCCGGTGATGGCCGGCATCTGGCCGCTGACCAGCGTTCGCAATGCCGAATTCATGCGTAACGAACTTCGGGTGTCAGTGCCGGATGAAATCCTCGCACGCATGGCGGCAGCGAGTACCAGCAGTGAGTTGGCACGCGCGGAAGGTGTGCTGATCGCGCGCGAGATGCTGATCGAGGCGCGTGCGATGGTGCAGGGAGTTCAGGTCAGCGCGCCACTTGGGAAATTTACAGCGGCAGTGGATGTGATCGAGGCACTGGGACAGCGGGCGGAGAGCGAGAGGCGGGCGCTGCAATAACTTCAGAAGCAAGATCAAAAACAAAGGCAGAGTCAAAAGCCCCGCCCTAGCCAAAGGAAGGCTAGAACGGGGCACCCTCGTACCCTCCTGACCTTGTGCGTTCCTGCCATGAGGATGAGGGCGAGACATCGACGCCAGAGAGTGGGCTCGGGAAGCGGGGTGGTAGCATTGTTCATCAGGACTTACGGGCGGAGATAGCGATTGCAGATACTGTTTATAGGAGACATTTTCGGGCGGCCGGGCCGCAATGTTGTGCGCGAGCATCTGGCGCCGCTGCTGAAAGAGCACGCGGTCGATCTCTGCATTGCCAACGGAGAGAATGCAGCAGGGGGGTTTGGACTGACGCCGGCGATTGCCGAGGAATTTTTCGATCTTGGCATCGACGTAATCACCACGGGCAATCATGTTTGGGACAAGCGTGAGTTGGTGGAGTATTTCAACGCCGCCGTAAACGAGCCTTATAGCCCAGCGCGGCGGGTGTTGCGTCCGGCAAATTATCCTCTGGGAACTCCTGGAGTAGGGCTGTATGAGGGCACAACGCGCGCGGGTGTTCCCTATGCAGTGGTGAATCTCCAAGGCCGGGTGTTCATGGCGAACATCGACGACCCCTTCCGGGTGGCTGACCGGCTGCTGGAGAGAATTTTGGCCAAGATCATTTTCCTGGATTTTCATGCGGAGGCAACTTCCGAGAAGGTTGCGCTGGGCTGGTATCTGGATGGCCGGGTGACTGCCGTCATTGGGACGCACACGCATATTCCAACGGCAGACACACGGATACTGCCGGGAGGGACCGCCTACCAGACCGATGTGGGGATGACTGGGCCTTACGACAGTGTCATCGGAGTTCAAAAAGAACAGATTATGCAGCGCTTCTTGACCAGCCTGCCAGGACGCTTTGAAGCCGCCATAAACGACGTACGGCTTTGCGCGGTGCTGGTGGAGTGCGACGAGAGTACCGGCCGGGCGCGCAGTATCCAACGAATCATGCTGGACGAAGATGGCCGCGACGGAAAGAGCTGGGAGACGAATGGAAAATGAATTCAACTGGCGTGAATTCGATGCCTATCTGTTCGACATCGATGGGACTTTGCTCAATTCCCGCGATGGGGTGCATTACGAGGCGTATCTGATCGCGATGCGCGAAATATATGGGCGACCGGTTCGCCTAGAGGGTGTCCCAGTACAGGGCAGCACCGATCCGATCATCTTGCTGTATGCCCTGCGGCAAGCTGGAATTAGCGAAGCAGACGGGCGCGCGGCACTGCCCGAGGTAATGGCACGGATGTGCTCCGAGGTCGAGGCGCGGTCGGATCAGTTGCGTCCGGAGCTTTGCAAGGCGGTGCCAAAGCTGCTGGCTGAGCTGAAAGCCATGGGAAAGCTGATGGGATTGACGAGCGGCAACGTGGAGAGAATTGGCTGGGCAAAGCTGAAGGCTGCAAAGATCAACGAATATTTTTCTTTCGGCTCGTTCAGCGATCACAACGAGACGCGAACCGAGATCTTCCGATGGGGTGCCGAGGAGGCGCGGCGGCGGTTGGGTGCCGATGCCCGGATATGCTTTGTAGGCGATACTCCGGCGGACGTGAATGCGGCCAAGGCCTGTGGATTTCCCGTCATAGCGGTAGCAACCGGCATATTCTCGGTGGAGGAACTGGCCAAGGGCGAACCCGAAATGTGCATTCCAGATTGCGAAACGCTGTGGATCTGCGCACAATGAGCGGAATCAAGTAAAATTCAAAATATGCTACGCACTGCCCTGCTGGCTGTTGCGCTCCTGATTCCCGGCCTCCTACACGCGGCAGACGCTCGCGCTCAAGCGGGTGTCTCTGCCTCGAATGCCGCTGCCCAGGCAACAGCGTCGGCACCGGAGCGGCCTTGCTCGGACTCTGACAAGAACTTTCCCCCGTGCGATCTATCCAAGGAAGACAGGAAGCAGGCGAAAAAGCTCTACGGCCAAGCGAGAAAACTGGCCGACCGAAAGCAGTTTGACGAGGCGCTGAAAAAGCTGCAAGCGGTAAGAGCAATTTCGCCTCAGGACGCCGTCTATGCGGCATCTGAGATCGCAATGCGGGAAAAAGTAGTCTCCGAGCAACTGCGCAAGGGCAACAAAGCGATGCAACAGGGCGACGCCAGCACAGCGCTGTCCGCCTTCCGGCGCGCCGCCGAAGTCAGTCCGGCAAACGAATACGCGCAACAACGGCTGCGCGACGCATTGCCCGCTCCTGAAGAGTTTGGCTCGGCGAAACTACGCGCCGAACCCGGAGAGACGCGTCTGCGCCCCCTGGCGGGAGTGCAGAACTTTGATTTCGCGGGGAGTTCGATCGAACTGATGCAGCAGTTCGCGCACTCGTTTGGGATTACGACGGTTCAGGAAGCAGGACTAACGTCAAGACGAGTGAAGATCAAGATGGACAATGTGAGCTGGGAGACTGGATCGGAGATCATCGCGCGCGTGTGTAAGATGCTGATCGTTCCGATGACGGAGACACAAGTCTTGCTGGCAGACGATACAGAGGAGAACCGGCGCAACCTGGTGCGAATGAGTCTGCGTACTTTCTATGCGCTCGGCGGTAGCTCTCCCCAGGAGCTGACGACTGCGCTGCGCGTCCTGTTCGATCTGCGGTATATCACTCCAAACGTGGCAATGGGCTCGATCGTAATCCGCGCACCACAATCGACGATGGACGCCATCGCGATGTTCCTGGAATATGTGCAGGACGACCGGCCAACGGTGATGCTGGAAGTGAAAGTGTTCCAGGTCTCAAGCACTTTGTCGAAGGATCTGGGCACTTCGATACCGACGGGATTCACGGTCTTCAACGTAACGAGCGAGATCCGGAGCCTTGTAAGCAGCAGCGCTTATACCCAGATTGTAGCCGCACTGCAGGCGGCTGGACAGCAGGTGAACGCGACCACGATTCTCGCCGGATTGCTGGCATCGTCATCTTCAACCTCGTCGAGCGTTTTGTCCCAGCCATTTGGCACCTTCGGCGGCGGACTTACCATGACCGGCGTTACATTGCCCACATCGTCGGTCCATTTATCGGCAAACAACGCGCTGACGCGCACGCTGGACGATGTGATGCTGCGCGCAGGACACGGTAAGGCGGCAACGCTGAAAGTGGGAGAGCGCTATCCGATCGTAAGCTCACAGTTTTCGGCAACCAGCGCCACGAGTAGCCTGCTGTCATCGCTGGGCATAAGCAGCTCGACGGCCGGTACTTCAATCCCGTCACCACAGTTCACCTATGAGGATCTGGGGCTTACGTTGAAAGCGACCCCGCAGGTGCATGGGAAGGTGATCAGCCTGGAATATGAGCTGACGCTGCGGTCGCTGGGCGCAATCCAAACGAATGGGCTGCCGATTGTCAACAACCAGGAGATGAAAGGGGCGATCAGCACGGAAGACGGAGAACCTGTGGTCATCGCCGGGCTGATTTCCAAGAGCGAGAGCACCAGCCTTAACGGACTCCCACTGGTTTCAATGCTGCCGGTGTTAGGCCAAGCGTTCTCCGAGCAGACGAAGCAGAATACCTATGACGAGCTGCTGGTCGTCATGACACCCCATATTGTCATGGGCAGGAACCGGTCAGGCACCGGTTCCTACATCACGATTCCCATGAACGTTCCGAAGTAACACGCTATGGCAATACCTTCAGCAAATAGGGGAGCCCCACCCCGAGTAGGACTATCAGATAGAGAGCTCCGAAGATGAAGCCCAGCCTCCAGAAGTCTTTCGACGGTATAAAGCCACTGCCGAAGTAGATTGGCGCGGGTCCTATCGCATACGGGGAAATGACGCCCATCAACCCCATCGAGTAGAGCAGCAGGAGAGAGATCGGCCGCACCGGGATTCCGGGGATTAAAACTGCAGCCGCCAGGAATACGGGCAACAACGATGCGGTTTGGGCTGCCCCGCTGGCGAAGGCATAATGAACAACGAAGAACACCACCACCATTGCGATGACTGCGGTGGTCACAGACAAATGGGCGGTCAACCCGGTGGAGGACTTGGCAAACCAAGTAAGAAACCCGACAGTGCTCAAGCCCTCGGCTAAAGCTACCAGAGTGGCGAACCAAACCAGGATATTCCACGCTTGCTTACTGCCAACCATGTCGTCCCAGGAAATAACCTTGGTGAGGATCATGAGCGAGACGGCGGCCAGCGCCACAATGGTGGGCGCAACCCACTTTGAAGCACCGATCCACGCAATCAGAGAAGCAATGGCTAGCAGCGCCATGAACAACTCGCGCCGCGTAAGCCTGCCTAGAATCCGAAGTTCCGAGGCTGCCCAGTCCGAAACTTCTACGCTCTTCTTAATCGTCGGGGGGTACAGAATATAGCTGAGCAGCGGCGTCAAGATGAAGAGAATCAAGCCTACCGGCAATACGCCCAGTGCCCACATCTTCCATGAAATATCTACGTGCGCCACCTTGCGGACAATCTCCGTCGCCAGTGGATTGGGCGCGAAAGACGTCAGGAAGAGTGAACTGGTAACGCAGCAAGTGGCAAACGACGTCCACATCAAGTATGAGCCGATCTTGCGCGGATTATCGTCGGGATACGATCCGAAGATCGGCGGGATGCTCTTGACCAGCGGATAGATGGTGCCGCCGCTGCGAGCCGTAACCGATGGCATGAATGGCGAGAGCAACAGATCGGACAAAGCGATGGCGTAACCGAGTCCAAGGGTGCTTCGCCCGAGGCGCTTCACTAACATCAAGCCTAAGCGGCGTCCGAAGCCAGTTACCTCGTAGCCCACGGCAAACATGTTGGCGGCAAAGATGATCCAAACGGTATCGTTGGAGAAACCGGAGAGCGCCCACTTCATTGCACCTGCCGGGGTCTGGCCCACCAACAGAAAGACACAGGCCGTCGAGATTCCTACGATTCCGACCGCAGCCCCGGGAATCGGCTCCGTGATTAACGCCGCAATGACCGCTACGAACAACGCAAAATAGTGCCACGCCACGGGAGTAAGGCCAGCAGGATGAGGGCAGATGCAGATTAGAATGCCTAACCCGAAGGGTACCAACCACTTTATGAATTGAGACCGGGGCGCCTTAAGTTTCGGGGGGCACACCCTCGCGGAACCAACTGTAACTGTAGAAGCAGCCATAAGTCCTCCAAGCTCAAGACGCCAACTATCTAGACGCCGATCAAAAAACACGCTCCCGCCGCGATCGCGTGGGCTCTCGCTGAGCAAGAACGGCTAGTAATCGTAGAGTGCCATGGAGACTATACATCCAAGCTCCACGGGGAGGAAGTTACTTTCCGGCAGCAGCCTGGTCGGATTCAAAAGCAACCAGCGCCTTCAGTCCCTCATATTGCGCGCCGCCCGGATTCCCCAGGTGACGGCCATTGATGAATAGCGTAGGGGTTCCGGTGACTCCGATAGAGTTGCCTAGAGCTGTGCTGCGTGCAATTCGCTCGGCGGTGGCAGGAGATTCGGCGCAGGCTTGCGTCTTGGCGGCATCGGCACCAGCCATTTCGGCATAGTGACGAAGGCGCTCGGTAACGGCAGTATCGTCGATGGTCGTTTTTCCGGCTGGATCGGTCTTGCGCACGGCAGTCTCGATCTCCGTTTGATGAGTGAAGACGGCTTCAATAAAGGTCGCAGCCTGATCCTGGTTCGCGCGCGCAATGCAGTCCAGATACGACGATGCACGCACCGCCCAGGGATGTAGCTGGGCTAGCGGGAAGCTCTGAAAGACGAAGCGCGCCTGGGGGAAATCCGTGCGCAGTTTTTGCATGATGGAAGCAGCATCTTTGCAAGCAGGGCACTCCAGATCGGCGAATTCCACGATTAACAACTTTGCGTCAGCCGGACCGCTGGAGGGACCGAAGGCGGACTTGGCCAGCGCCGCGCGCTCGGTGCCAAACGGGTCCGCGCCAAAGGGGAGAATATCGCCGGGGATGACATGCCTCAGATCCCTGGAGACATACCAGTGAGTGGCCTGCTGTCCCTGAGGCGACACGAAGATTGCTACGATCTCGTAAAGCTCCGGAATCGGCGAGACACCGATGCTCGTCACTTGTATTTTGAGGTTCGGCTCATAGCCGAACATACGCTTGAAATATTCAGTTGCGAGTTCAGGGGTGAGAGCGCTCGGAGGAAGTGCCGTAGCCTCGGTTACAGGCTTGGCTTCAGGCTTCTTCGCCGCAGTCTGGGCAAACAGCGAAAGAGAGAGCAACAATACGGCAGAGCACTTCAAAACATTATGCATTGAGATCATCCTTGAACGGGGCTGTCCTTGAAATTATCACGAACCCCACTCCGAAGTTGTACTAGACCTGATGCCGTGCCGCAATCGGAAAGCGGCGGCCGATACCGAAAGCCTTGGTTGAAATTTTGATGCCAGGTGCTGCCTGCTGCCGCTTGTACTCGCTGCGGTCGATAAGGCGGGTGACGAAGCGAACTACTTCTTCGTCAAAACCGGTGATGGCGACGATCTCCGGAGCGGATTTCAAGTTGCCCACATACTCTTCGAGAATACGATCGAGAATGTCATAGGGAGGAAGCGAATCGCTATCCTTCTGGTCTGGGCGCAACTCGGCGGAGGGCGGCTTGGTGATGGACGCGTCGGGAATGACGGCGCGTTGGGAATTGACGTATTTGGCGAGGCGATAGACGAGAGTTTTAGGCACGTCGGAGATCACGGCAAGTCCGCCGACCATGTCTCCGTAGAGGGTGCAGTAGCCTACCGCTAGCTCGCTCTTATTGCCCGTAGTGAGGACGAGGGCTGAGAACTTGTTGGCGACCGCCATCAGGATTCCTCCGCGCGCCCGGGCCTGGAGATTTTCTTCGGTGACATCCTCGGATAGACCCGAAAATATCCCGGATAGCGCTTCCCGATAAGACTCGAAGATTCCGCGAATGGGCACCACCTCGAAGCAGATGCCGAGATTCACCGCGAGTTCGCGCGCGTCCCCTATGCTTCCCTCCGAGGAATACTGGCTGGGCATCGATACGCCAATCACGTTTTCCTTGCCAAGGGCGTCCACGGCAATCACAGCCGTAAGAGCAGAATCGATGCCGCCGCTAAGTCCGACGACAACCTTCTTGAAACCGCACTTGTGGACATAATCGCGGGTGCCGAGCACAAGCGCAGCGTAGGCAGTGGCCTCCATCCCTGCAAGTTGATCGTGCATGTCTCCCGTCATGGAAGCGGTATCGGCAAGGATAAGGTCTTCCTCGAAAGACCGGGCCTGTGCAATAGGCTCTCCGGCAGGATTCAGAGCTAGACTGGAGCCGTCGAAGAGCAGGCTGTCATTGCCTCCCACCTGGTTGACCAGGAGAACGGGAACATGATGCTGCGTGGCGATGGAGGCGAGCATGGCTTTGCGAAGTTCACCCTTGCCAACATGAAAGGGCGAGGCAGAGATATTAATGACAACCTGGGCCCCGGCACGGATCAGATCTTCAACAGGGTCGTCCCCATAGAGACGCCGGCTCCAGAAAGCTTTGTCGTTCCAGGCATCCTCGCAGATGGTGAGGGCAATGGACTGGCCACCAACGGAAACCGTGTGCTGCGCGGAAGCGGGCGCAAAATTGCGCATTTCGTCGAAGACGTCATAGGTTGGCAGCAGGCGCTTGGACTGGACAAAATCGATGCGCCCATTTTGAAGCAGCGCGGCTGAGTTCATCACGGTTCTGCCGGTGTCGCAAGCCGCGGGCGAAGGAAATCCAGCGATGATAGCAATGTCGGGAAATTCGACTGCGAGACTCTCCAGTACCTGACGGGAGCGGGCGACGAAGGCAGGAACCTCGACGAGGTCGCGCGGCGGATAGCCGCAGACGCAGAGTTCGGGAAACACAACAAGTTCGGCACCGCGCGAACGCGCCTCAACGGTGTATTGGCGGAGCTTCGCGGCGTTGCCGGTAAAGTCTCCGACAGTGGGGTTGATCTGAGCAAGTGCGATCTTCACAGGAATAGTGTAAAGCGCAAGAGGCGGTGGAGGAAAGTTTGTGGAAAGTGAACCACTGAATCAGTAGGGAGATTCCCCGCTCTGCCGGGAATCCTCTTTCTGATTAGACGTTTGGCGCGGAGTGGTCAACCACCACAGCAGAGGAAGCGCAATCACGAGAACGATGCTACAGGTGGCGCTGGCCTCAGGACCGTAAGCGCCGCCTGTCAGAGCAGGCGAGCCGTAAGCCTTGGCGGCGACGATGCTCGAGAAATTTCTGATTCCACTCACAGGGAGGCCAAAAACCGCGCCCTGAAAGAGGTTCCAGCCAAAGTGGAGGCCGAAGGAAAACCAGAGCGACCCCGTGCGGATGCGTGCCAGGGCAAAAAGAAGCCCGACGACAATGGTATTGAGGAAAGCCCAGCTCATGAAGCCCTGCGCGTCGGGATTCCATAGATGAACGGCTCCGAAGAGAGCGGAGAGAACGACAACTGCCCAGAAGGCTCCAAAGGCTTCGGTGAGCTTTTGGAAGGGATAGCCGCGGAAGGAAAGCTCCTCCATCAGCGCCCCGGCTAGTAGCAGCACGGCTACGGCAGTGAAGCGCAGCATCATGCGGGGAACAAGGTGAAAGTGCCACTGAAACGACCCAAAGCAGGCGACGATCACGACATTGGCAGTGATCAACAGGGCTCCGAGCGCAAGACCTGTGGACCACTGGCGGCCAGCGGTGAGATCCAATGGCAGTCCGAGAGCTGCAGAGACAGGAGAGTTGTTGTAGTCGAGTACGCGCAGGAAAAAGGCGAAGCCAGCGCCCGTGAGAGCGCAATCGAGGACACGGAATAGGACTCCGGGGATGAGCTCGTGCTCGGGAAAGAGTCCGTAAACGAAGCCGCTGCCCCAAAAAACTCCAACAGCCCATATAGCGGCGACGACAAAGCGCACCAGTGGAGGCAGGAGGGTGGGCGCAGGATAGGAGTTCCCTGCCGTGGACGGCTCGAATTGGGGCGCTTCGAACTGCAATCTTCCTCGTTCCGCCACGTTGAGTTCGAACAGACGGGCAGCGCTAAAACGCGTTCCAGAGACAAAAAATACCGAATTCAGCAACTCACGACAAGTTAAGGTTTGTAACCACTCACTTGTTCTTGAGCGCAACCACCGACACTCCCTCGCGGGCAACTGCGAAGGGAAGAATCTCTGCTCCTGCGGCAGCCAACTTCTGCTCTACGCGCTGGCGCGCATCAGGCTCAGTCATAAAGAGGACGCAGCCTCCGCCGCCGGCGCCACAGACCTTGGCCCCAGTTGCTCCATTCTTGCGGGAAACGGCGATAAGTTTGTCGATCAACGGGGTAGCGATGGCTGGCGCGTTAGTGCGGCGCAGCTTCCATTCTTCGCGAAGAAGGCGGCCAGTCTCACTGAAGTCGTTGGCGGCAACGGCGGCTCGCATGGCTCGTGCAATTTCGCCGATGCGCTCGAAGTTGCGGAAGATGCGGCGGTCACCTTCGATATGACGCTTGAAGACCTCCCAGTTGTTAATGCCGCTTTGGCGCGGAGCACCCGTGTAGGTCAGAACGAAACGTCGATCCAGTTCATCGAGGTCGCACGGAATCGCGAGGCGATGGATGCCGTCTGCGTCCAATTGCACGGCACTGACGCCGCCGTAAAGTGCAGGATAGTAATCCTGGCATCCTGTGGGAACGCGGATGAGCTGAACTTCAACGTTTTGCGCGATTTCGCGGATCTGCTCTTGAGATAGCTTCCGTGCGGTAAACCGGGCAAGCGCGGCAGTAGCCGCGATCATAAGCGCCGAGGAGCCGGAGATTCCCGCACCAGCCGGGGATTCCGAGTGCGTTTCAAGACGAAAGCCGGAGGAGGGCTCCGCGTCCGGATAGAAGAATCGCAGGAGATAAGCGGAGAGCCCGTGATTGTACTTTCTTGCGGCGCGGAGAGCCTCCATGCTTGGGAAGCTGTCCGCAAGGCCAGTATCGAGGGAGACGAGCTCAACCACGCCCGTAGTGTTGGGGAGAATCCGGCAGGTAGTCATGATCTGCACGGCAATGTTGACTACGACCGCGCCGGGATGGAAAAGGTAGAGCGGCCAGATGTCCATGGTACCGCCCGCAAGATCGACGCGACAGGCTGCGCGCGCCACTACGCCGCGCGCCTGCTTGGAGGAAGTTCGAGCCATGGGACATTTGTATCATGCTGAGCGATTAGCATGGTGGTTTTGGCCGCAGGCTTTTGAGGATCGGTAATATAGTGACAGAGACCAATGAAAGGAGATCGCGATGAATCCATCTTCCCTCCCCGGCCTGGCCGGAATTGCAGGCGAGCCAATTGCAAGGCGGAGCCTGGATGCCACGCAATGCGCACTCGTGGTGATCGACATACAGAAAAAATTATTGCCTGCCATTCTGAACCACGAAGCCGTGGTGCGAAATGCTCAGATGCTGATCCGGCTGGCGACGATCCTTGAGATTCCGACGCTGTTGACCACGCAATATGTGCGCGGGCTCGGCGCAACGGTTCCGGAGATTGCGGAACTGCTGCCAGGGATTAAACCAATCGACAAGCTGGAATTCGGCTGCTTTGGACAAGAGGGGTTCCGATCCGCGCTGCATGAGTTGCCGGGACACCGCACGACGCTATTGTTATGCGGAATCGAGAGCCATATTTGCGTCATGCAGACGGCCCTGGGCGCGCTGGAGAATGGATACATGGTGCATGTGGCTTCCGATGCGTCAGGTTCGCGCACGGACTGGAACTATCGGCTGGGGCTGCAGCGGATGGAGTCTGCAGGATGCGTGACCTCCTCAACCGAGATGATGATTTACGAGCTGCTGAAGCGGAGCGGAACGGCACAATTCAAAGAGATGCTGCCATACATTAAGTGAGAATCGAGAAATACCCATTGGGAACCGAAAAACGCGAAGTGGACGGAGAAAGCTTGAACTCCGCAGCGCTGCTGCCGGACGCCACTGGCGGCCAGGAGCAGCGCTTCGCCGCAGCGTTTTCCCTGGTGAACGATGCAATTTTGCGACGGTCGTTTCCGGGCGCGGTGCTGGCGGTGGCCTATCGCGGAGAGTTGGTGGCCCACCGCGAATTTGGCCGGTTCACCTATGAGGCTGAGGCGGATTCTCCTCTGGTGACACGAGAGACGCTTTGGGATTTGGCGTCGCTAACCAAGGTAATTTGCACGACCTCGATGGCAATGATGCTGCACGAGCGAGGAAAACTCGATCTCGACGCAAGAGTGGTTGAGCTGCTGCCGGAGTTTGACGATGGACTGGATCGGCGTCGCGAGGCGGTCACGGTGCGGATGTTGCTGGCACATTCGTCGGGCCTGCCGGCGCATCGGAGATTCTACTGCGACCTTGCCGGACGCGAGGCGATCACAGCGGCCGCGATGCGGGTGCCCCTGGAAACTGCTCCGATGGAGCGCATGGAATACAGTGACATTGGGTTCATGCTGCTTGGAGAGATTCTGCAGCGGATCGCGCGTGAGCGGCTGGAGGAATTCTGCAGGAGAGAAGTTTTTGTACCCCTAAAGCTCAACGTTAAATTTGGCAGTCACCTATCTGTAATTGCAGGAGTTCCGCCGACAGAAAACGACACTTCCTATCGAAATCGAGTAATACGGGGCGAGGTGCATGACCAGAATACCTTCGCAATGGGCGGAATCGCGCCTCATGCGGGATTGTTCGGGGATGCGCTTTCGGTGGCGCGCTTTGCCGAGTGTCTGGTGAGCGGGGAGCATCCCTTATTCAGGACGGAGACGGTGCGGCTGTTCACGACTCGCGAGGCGGGACCGGAGGGAACTTCGCGGGCGCTGGGATGGGATACTCCTTCCGGGACTTCACAGTCGGGAACGAAATTTTCGAAGCGCTCGTTTGGGCATACCGGATTCACGGGGACTTCCGTGTGGTGCGACGCGGAGCGCAGGCTCTCGGTAACGATGCTAACGAATCGGACGTGGCCCGATGCGCTGGATAATTCGATCAAGCAGGTGCGTCCCAAGATCCATGACGCGATTGTGGACGCGCTGGAGAATCGCTGAAGCCGTGCGTGCGGATCGGATTCAATGTGTAGAATCTAGTCAGACGGCGTTCATCTTCGTAGGGTTTCCGGGACTCATTCATGGATAAGCTGGTAATTCGCGGCGGCACTCCGCTGCTCGGTACGGTGAGAATCAGCGGCGCGAAGAACGCCGCGTTGCCTGCGATGGCTGCGGCGCTGCTTACCGATGAAGCGGTGATTCTCGAAAACATCCCCCAGGTGCGCGACATTGAAACCGAGCGGCGATTGCTCTCGGCCATGGGCGCGGAGGTGGAACTTGGATACGGGCGGGCGCAGCACCGGACGACTATCTGCGCCGCAAACTTGAGCGCGAATCCCGAGGCAAGCTATGAACTGGTGAAAACCATGCGCGCATCCTCGCTGGTGCTGGGACCACTGGTGGCGCGGGTGGGTTTTGCAAGAGTTTCAGTCCCAGGAGGATGCGCCATTGGCGCGCGTCCCATCGACCTGCACATCAAGGGACTGGAAAAACTGGGTGCAAAGATCGTCCAGGAGCATGGCTATATCGAGGCCCGGGCGAAGAAGCTGAAGGGCGCGCGCTATTCCTTCGACAAAATCACGGTCACGGGAACGGAAGACATTCTGATGGCGGCGGTGCTGGCCGAGGGCGAAACCGTGCTGCAGAATTGTGCACGCGAGCCCGAGGTGGCTGACCTCGCCGAACTGCTGGTGAAGATGGGAGCGGAGATCGAGGGCGCGGGAACTTCGACCATCCGCATCAAGGGCGTGGAAAAGCTGCATGGCGCGCGTCACCGGATTATTCCCGACCGCATCGAGGCCGCCACGTTCATTCTGGCCGGAGCCTTGACCGGCGGCGACCTGATGATTACCGACTGCGATCCGACCCATCTGACTTCCCTACTAAACAAGTTGGAAGAAATTGGCGTGAAAGTGAATGTAGGCGAGGGTTGCGTGCGGGTGATGGGGGATGCCGCGCCTCTGCTCGCCGGGGACATTACGACCGAGGAGTATCCGGGCTTTCCAACCGACGTGCAAGCGCAGTACATGGCGCTGGCAACGCAGGCTACGGGAACCTCGATCATTACGGAAAACATCTTCGAGAACCGCTTCATGCACGCGCAGGAACTTTGCCGAATGGGCGCCAATATCAAGATCGAGGGACGGCGGGCGGTGGTGCGCGGCAAGACCACTCTGAGCGGCGCTGCGGTGCAGGCGAGCGATCTACGGGCATCGGCCTCGCTTGTGCTGGCTGCCCTTGTGGCCCAAGACGAGACGATCATCGACCGCGTCTATCACATCGACCGCGGATATGAACGGATTGAAGAGAAACTGCGCGGTGTGGGGGCGCAGGTGAAACGAATCGGAGAGATACTACCAAAGCGGGTGAGCGTGTAAACCGGCTTTTTTCCCGAACTCTTCTATGTGATGAATCGATTCTCCGGCGTTCGGTGGAACGTGCTACTGAAACTCCACAATCGACTTGGTTAACGTGATGCAGGAGTCATCAATGCCAGCGATTTTGCCCTGAACCCATGCCTTGGCTTCCCTTTCCGTAGCGGCATCGATTCCTGGGTAGTCTGCTGCCTTGACTTGGCACCTAAACACGGAACCATTCGTGCTTTCGCCATCAAAACGAAAATGTAGATATGCGTACTCGGAAGCTTCTGGACTTGCGTGAGTTTCAACTAAAACACCGGGCCAGCAGACATCCAGACCAACATAGTTCCTCAGCAAGTCTGCCCTATAACAAATCGACAGCAAATTGTATGCATCCTGAAGGTCGTCTGCAGTGGGTAAACTTGGTTTTCTTCCTGGCGGCATGACGGAGAAAGCGCGAGTGAGGACAATTGGGCCAGGCGCGAGCGCACGTTTCGCAGTCCACCGATGGAGGAGCCGCTTTCCGAGGTAGCCGACTGGCGGCAGTACCGCTGCACCAATCAGCCACTCCAGATGCCCAAGAACCCAACTCTGCTCCTGCATGGCATATACCTCAACTCTGCATTGGTTCTGGGGCCCTACAGAGCGTCGTTACCGCGCTCTTCGTTACGGATGCGAATAGCTTCATCGATGCGGGAAAGAAAAATCTTACCATCGCCGATTTTGCCGGTTTGCGAAGCGCCGATGATCGCCTTTACGACCTCATCGACTCGCTCGTCCCGCAAAACGATCTCCAGTTTGATCTTGGGAAGAAGGTCCACGCTATATTCACGTCCGCGATAGAACTCCGTGTGGCCTTTCTGGCGGCCATGTCCACGCGCTTCCAGCACCG
>Ga0302319_10003112_pt1 | contig 35078 bp, 30 predicted proteins | sample Bog_T0_2_FD_203319 | JGI IMG/M metagenome (GOLD analysis project Ga0302319, IMG submission 203319) | Peat permafrost microbial communities from Stordalen Mire near Abisko, Sweden - Bog_T0_2 | ecosystem: Environmental > Terrestrial > Soil > Wetlands > Peat | place: Sweden: Abisko, Stordalen Mire...
CACGTAGGCACCGCGGTCGGTTTGTTCGCCTACTACCGCGCCACCTGGTTCGCACTATTTCGTGCATTCTTCCGTCAACTCGCCAAGGTGCCTGAACACGGCGTGAGTTCTCTGTGGCGACTCAACAGCCCCAACACTGATGCCACGTACCGCCTCCTCTTCGTACTCGCGGTCGGAAGTATTCCGGTTGGCCTTGCGGGACTCTTCTTGGAGCACACGCTGCGGGTCCTCTTCGCCAAGCCCCTCGCCGCGGCGGTGTTTCTTTCCATCAACGGCGTGATCTTGCTGCTCGGCGAGGGACTACGTCGAACCAAGGGACGTCACGTGCGCTACACGCGTCTTTCGGCGGTTGGACCGTCGCGTGCCTTAGTGATTGGTTCCTCACAGATTCTTGCCCTGCTTGCGGGGATCTCTCGAAGCGGTGTGACGATGGTGGCGGGACTGTTGAACGGGCTCGACCACGAAGATTCCGCTAATTTTGCATTTTTACTGGCGACGCCCGTCATTCTCGTCGCGGGGCTCTACAAACTTCCCTCGTTGATGGGAACACTCGGTAATGGCGTTCGCGCCCAGACATTGGTCGGCGCCCTGTGCGCGATGCTCGCCGCCTACGTCGCCGTTCGTTTTCTCACTCGCTGGTTCACGACGAGGACCCTCATTCCTTTTGGGGTCTACAGTCTCGTCGCGGGACTTGCTTGCGTCGTACGCTTCGCCTAATCGGCGAGGATTCGGCGTCCGTCAATCGCGCGCCCGAGGGTCAGATCATCGGCGAACTCAAGGTCGCCACCTACCGGTAACCCGCTCGCGGGCTGAGAGACCACCAGCCCAGGGACCTGCAGTAATCGACTGAGGTACATCGCGGTCGCATCCCCCTCGACATTGGAATTGAAACAGAGGATGACCTCCTTCACGGGACCGCGCAGACGAAGGATCAGTTCTTGGATTCGAAGTCGATCCGGCGTGATGCCCTCGAGTGGGTTGAGCACACCGTGGAGCACGTGATACGTACCGTGAAAAGCCCCCGAGCGCTCGACGGCGAGCACGTCCGGGGGATTCTCCACCACACAAATCGTCGTCTGGTCCCTACGGTCGTCCGCACAGATCGGACAGAGCCCGCCGGTCTCTGCGATATTGCAACAACGTTCGCAAAATGACAATTTGGACTTCATGTCCTCGAGTGACTGGGCCAATCGCGACACGTCTTCGTTGGGTTGTCGCATGAGCCAAAAGGCAATACGTTGTGCTGATTTTGGTCCGACCCCGGGAAAACGCCCCAACTCATCGACGACCGCCTGCAGCGGGGGTGGGTAGCTCACGTGATCTCCTCAGCCCCGGGGAACATCTCGGTAATCAAGTGATCGGCAGCGGATTGAACGACCACGACGCTTTCGTCCGCGCCATAGGCGTCTTCGGCGACTGGGGCTGGTGGCGGCGTTGGACGAGGCGTCGAACGAGGCGCACTCGCAACGGCCACGACGAGCGAAGGATCAACGATCCATTCGACGCCGAGTGGAACCTTGAACTCGTGTTCCAGGGCGCTACGCAGTCCCTGGGTGATCATCTCAGTATTGAGACGCATCTCCTCACTTGGTAGGGCGATCATGAGTGAACCGCGCTCCAGGGCGCGGACCTCGGCGGATTTCAATATCAGCTGGGCCGCTCTTGAGGTACGCGGCACGACTCGCTGGGCGAATCTCTCGCGAACGTCGTCGAATTCGAGCGCGAGTCCGTTCACAACGTCATGTGATTGCTGAGCGGGCGGCGCGGCAGTGCTCGTTGTCGTCGATTCGGACGCGGGAGGTACAGCGTCACTCGCACCAATGGGACGCAATGCTGGTGCGACACTTGGCTCGCTCACTACGACGCGCGGTGCTGCGCGCTCAAGTTTCGTCACACGTTCACCTAATGCCTCAAGTGATGCATCAAGTTCGGGCTTGACGAGGCGAACGAGCGCGACCTCAAGCACGACAATTTTCTCGGGCGCACTCTTCATTTCTCTCATCGAACGCCCAAAGGTCTCAAGAATGCGTACGGTTCTCGCAAGTCCAAGCTGCTCACCCCAGGAGCTGAGGCGGCTCCGGTCAGCGTCGACTGCATCTGCAACCTCGGGCGCCACTTGGAGCAAGAACACCTGACGAACCTCGCCCGCGAAGTGTTCAGCTAACTGCTCGGGGTCCCAGCCCGACTGAGACAGCACGGCTAAGGATTTCAACGCGCCCACCGCGTCATAGTCGACGAGGGCTCGAAACAATGCGTCAAACTGCGGCTGCGTCTCGTCCGGTGAGCCCGTCGCAACCAACTGATCCAACGCGCTTAAGGCGTCTCGAGCCGATCCTCGGCCAAGTCGTACGGCAGCGTCAATGGTCGCGTCGTCGGCATCAATGCCGGCCGCCATTTGTACGTCGTGGAGCAAGGAACTAAGGGTGTCGCCGGCGATGAGGCGAAATTCGAGATGTTGCGAGCGCGAGCGAATCGTGGGCAACACTTTGTGCGGGTCCGTCGTTGCGAGCACGAACACCACGTGCTGGGGTGGTTCCTCCAATGTCTTCAAAAGAGCGGCCGAGGCGGCCTTCGATAGTTGGTGAACCTCGTCGAAAATGTAGACCTTCCAGCGACCCGGCGTGCCGTGCCACGCACCGGCGGTGATGTCGCGGATGTCGTCGACCCCATTGTTCGATGCCGCGTCGAGTTCGATGACGTCCAGTGACGAACCCTTCGCGATCGCGAGACAACTTGCACAGACGCAGCACGCGTCACCATCTTGCGGATTTTCGCAATTGAGTGCCTTGGCGAGGACGCGAGCGGCGGTCGTCTTTCCTGTGCCTCGAGGTCCCGAAAAAAGATACGCGTGCGAAACCCGGTCATTCTTGACCGCACCCTGAAGCGCTCGCACGACGTGGTCTTGCCCACGAATTTCGGCGAATCGCGAGGGACGAAAACGTCTATACAGCGAGGTGACTCCGTCGAGTGAACTTAAATTCGGAGACGCGTCAACCATGAAGTCATGCTAACGGGGGGCCGTAAGGCGCCGAGGTCCAAAGCAGTGGCCAGGCGATCCGTGGCACCCAACACAATCCGCTGAGAGCTGCTGGCTTCCACCCCTGACTCGATTCACGAACGGTCGTCGCACGGGACCCGACCACCGCTTTGAACCTCGGCCTAAAAAGGCTACTGGACGGGCGTCAGGTGCGACTCAGGTAGCCTTGCAAGCCGGTATTCATTTTGATGATTCCAACTTTTGGAGGAGTGCGAGAGCGGCCGAATCGGCACGATTGGAAATCGTGTGAAGGGAAACCTTCCGTGGGTTCAAATCCCACCTCCTCCGCCAACCAAGGGGTACTTACCATTTAAACCAAAATTGCTTACGGAATTACGTGAAATAGGCACCACAACGACGGTGGTGCGTGGTTTGACGACGTGAACTGGCTCTCACGTTAGAAAAGCCTCGATCGTGGCTTTCGCTATAGGTTTTGGAGAAGGCAAAAATGTGCGCGGACGTGACGTGTCTCGCGCACCTTAACTACTTCGGACGCGGTCGCTTAGACCAGCGTGACGTTTGGCGGATGTTCCCCGAGAAGGGGAAGCGTCAGTTGCATCTCCGCTGACGAGTCGAGCTCTTCGAAACCCTGATCTTCGGGGTACTCGACGCAAAGTGGGTCACTGAAGTTCTGAACTCGTTTGGCCCACTGGCGAAGGATGCGAAGGTTCGCAGCCATTACTTCGAACGTGACCATCAGGCTCGTCTTTACGAGTCCTACGACACGACAGAATCCCCGGCTGATGTTTTGATTGCTAGGGTCGCGAAGATTGCCAAAGAAGCCTTCAATGTGCGTACGTCGTGCGTACGACTCAATCCAGGCGTCACTACCCCAGGTGTGACGTTGACGGAGTTTGCTCGTTACCCAACCAGGAATAGTGACCGTCTTTTGTCGACATGCCTTTGGTGCGGTCGCAAGCTCGGGCGGATCAACCACCATGGGACGATCATCAGGGAGACGCATTGACATAGGACACGAAGTGCACCTCACTTTGCCGGCCTGCGCGGGACATATGAGGCGAGTCTTTTCTGGATCACGTGCACCCTCGTTGGCGTTCGCGTGCGTCTCGCAGGCGTAGATTGCCCTCTCAGCATTGGCTGCCTTGAAATCCGCTAACTCTTTGGTGGCTTTCTCGTGGGCCTGACGCTCTTCAATCGAAGCCTGTTTCCTAAGCGGCGCAATTTTCACACGCACTGGCTGGTTAATCCGCGTGAGGCCTCTGCCCTACTTGGTTGGCAGAAACGGCACGCGCAGTCGGTCTACTCAGCACAATTGAGGTTCTTCGTAGCCCTTCAGCGGTTACTTACTCCCATTAGAGACTAATTTGTGCACTCCGGCAACATTGGGTAAGTGCGTATTTGACAGAAGTGCGCACAGTGCTTACTATATAAATAATGCTTACTTCAGCACTTGACCACCTCCGGGACGTCGACGTAATCGTCTCGTACCTACCTAGAGATCCGAACGCCGACGCCGACGATGTGGTCGATATCGCTCTCGGTGAAGCATCGATACGCTTCGCAGTTGAGAGGAGGCAACGGGCTCCGTTTCAAAACGAGATTCCAGACCTCGAGCGTGCTCGTCGAAATCTCGAGAAACTGGGGCACCCACTAATTATTGCCACGTACATTCCAGAGGCTCTCGGAAGGGCTCTCGTTGAAGCCGGATGGTCTTGGGCGGATGACCAAGGCAACTACGACGTTCGCAGTGCTGGACTTCGTCTCCGTCAGCGGCGCACTTTCTCCGCACCGCGACAGCCAAGGCGTCAAATGCCGACGGGGTCAGGATCGTTGGCCGTCATCCGGACTCTGATCATGCTTCAAGAAGATAGTGAAGACGGGCATTCCCCTACAGAATGGGCCAAATTGTCGCTCGTTAGTCGGCCTCGAGTCCAGCAAGTGTTTGCTGCCCTCGGTGCATTGGAACTGGTGCAGCGCACGAGTAGGGGACGGTGGCGCCCCGACCGATCAGCCCTGCTCGATCAGTTCTTAACTGAGTACCGAGGACCAGGAGGGACAGAGCGTTTGCTGTATTCCCTTGACGAGCCAGCCACAGTTGCTGCCAAGCTTGCGCGACTGGCACCGTCCCATTCCTTCGTAACCTCAGCGGACGTAGCGCCTGACCTAGTCGCTCCGTGGCGGCGCCCGACCACCGTCATCTTCTACGTCGCCTCCGAAATACCCATCGACAGTCTTGGCCTCATTGAAGCCCATGGCCGAGCTGATGCCAATGTGATCATTCGTGAGCCGCGCGATCGTTCCATTTTTCCGGCCGTTGACCTAGTTGCTGGTACCGGCGATGTTGAGATTCCGCTCGCCGACCCCTCGCAAATTATCTGGGATCTCCAAGACTTGGGAGGTGCCGATCGTCTCGAGGCGGCTGGGAGAATGCGCACATGGCTTCTAGATCGCCGCTAACCGACCTGACCTTGTCGGCAGTATCGACCGCAGATGACATGGGATTCGTTGCACTCCACGATTTGTCTTACGTCATGTCCAACAAGCCACAAGATTCCTACCGCGTGATTGGCGGTCACATGATGACTGCGTTGGCCGCCCGGTGGAGTCTCGGTGCAGATCTCTATCGCGAGACCGGAGACGCTGACGTCGGTGTCCCGCCTGTTGTTATTCGTGATCAGAATTTGGTGGAGGATCTCCTTGCCCTTGGTTACAAGAAGGTCAGCGGTTCCCGATTTGAACGTGAGCTTCCAGATCTGCAACTTCAATTGACTGGCAATGACACTGTGGTTCCTCGTTCGGTAATTGACATACTCCTCCCGTCCTACACCAGTCGACCTCACGAGAACAAGAGGGTTGGAAATTCGATCGTTGCAACGGAGGCCCCAGGTCTGGCGAACGCGCTCATAAAGGCACCGGTGACTTTGAACCTTCATCTCTGGCGACTCGACGGTTCAAAACTCGAAGGCAATCTGCTATTCCCCGATGAAGTAGCGGCATTGGCAATGAAAGCGCTAGTCACTAGGGTGCGTTCCAAAGACACTGACGTCGTTGACCTCTGGCGGTGCCTAGAAATCTGTCAAGCAGCCGGTATCACACCGGAAGAGTTCATTACAAACGATGACCTAATTCGAGCCGCCGCGATCATCAGAAACCTCTTCGCTGAGCGCGACGGTCCCGGGATGCGAAACCTGACTGCATACCAGCGACTTTCATCTACGGGTGCAGATCAACGTCATACGAGGATTCGGGCGTTAATGGCTAGCGTCCTTGGTAACGGCGGTCTTTAATCGGCGCCCGTGGAGTCGCTGCTGCGTCATCCAACGACGTATATGTGGGCCCTGAGCAGGCGGACTGCTTAGGCCTCTCGCCGAATGGTTCCTTGGTAAGCGGCGCGAGCGCTGTGATGTTCGCCCGCTACACGAGCTCGACCATCCTCGCTCTCCCTCTCCGGTTCTTCGCGACGTGCAACTCGAGGATGGCGATGAGCCGGGTTCGATGTCGCAGCTCAACAACGTGATCGGGTCGACGTTCCGCCCGAGCGGCTCGGACGCAAACAGGTCAGCAAGTACGAATGTCTTGTTGAGTCTGGTCTCGAGTTGACGAGAACAATTGAGAGGAGGACTAGACATATTACCTGATCAAGCGATGTGTGGTCAACGCGCTCAATATCGTGTGGAGTAGTCAGATTTCTGAATCTGGGGAACCAACCGCATCAGGGCCAATGCAGTTTCGTAAACACCCCGCCAATGGCCAGTTTCCAAACAGGGCCGAATAGGTCACCACGATCACGGTGACTGCCATGCCCCGCGAGTTTCGTCATCACCTCGCCAAATAGACGTGAACCTGCTGCCGGAGCACTGATGCGAGTGCGCCCAGGCTGTGGATGAGCAACGGGGTTCGAGGTTCAGTCGAACTCGACCAAACACGGTGCCGCGGCGTCACTGCATTTGGAGCAACTCGTTGGCGACGTGAACGGTTCAGGGATTCGACGCGCTACAACTGTTGGTCCCTTCGCCACACCCGCCAGTGACTTTGAAGGCGAATGGTTTGAAGGGGACCTCCGGGTCCCCAATATCGATCTGAATTGTCGCGTGGGCCAAGAGGGGTGTGTCGCGCGGATTGCCGACGAGTCGCTTGCCATTTTCGAAGACAACCACGGCTCCGCGGTCGGGTCCGACCTGGGTCGCACTGAGAGGTTGGTTCCAGATGTCAAAGAACTGCCCCAACGTGAAGTTGCCCTTCGCCGGCGCCTCTACGTGAATGATGCCGTCGGCGACATGTGTGTGAAGCCAATAAAGACAGTCGTAGAGTCCGACGTCGTCGAAAATGCCCGACGCATAGTGCTCGACCAGTTGGGGCTTGGTGATGCCAATCCCTGCCGGTAAGCGAAACATTTTTCCCTTCACGTAGATCGCCACGTGGACGTGGACGTGGTACTTGACAACTTCTTTGGCTTCAGGGCGACACGTGATACCGTCCACAGTTCCGCCCGAACGAGTCGTGGACGAACTCGCGAGATCAGGGACTTGAAAAATTGTCACACCCTCGGGTCCGACATGCGAGTCAGTCGAAGCAGTGGCTGGTAGTACCGCGAGTCCACTACTCAACAGCAAAACGATGAGGAATCCATTCCCTATCGCGACGCGATACCTACGGCGCGCCGGTTGCGACAATGCTGTCATCTTCCTCCTTCAAACACGTATGAGTCTTGCAGTCGGAAGACTTTCGTCTCGCCAATCCTAAATTGACATGATCGCGTTGGCTACATCAAACGTCTCGTACTCAGCTGGCCGGCCGCAACAGCCAATCCTCACATCTACGCGGCAATCCCGCCACCTTCTCGTAACTTTGGCGACGTACGTTTCTGCAAGAAACAACGAACTGAGCGAGGCTCCATGCACGAACCAACCAACGTCGAAGAATTACTCAAACTTTACGAGGAGAAGGGCGGCGAACTGTACGGTGAGCACGTCACGCAGCTTGAGCATGGTCTTCAGTGCGCCGCCTTCGCGCGTCGCGATGGAGCGACTGACGAACTTATCGCCGCAGCGCTGGTGCACGATGTTGGTCATTTGGTGGCCGATAGACAAAGGAACGAAGACTTCGCACTCGAGCGTGATGATGACGACCATGAAGCCCTGGGCGCGAGAATCCTCGCACCGATCTTCGGTCCGCTGGTCGCCCAGCCAGTGTCGTTGCACGTCATGGCCAAGCGCTGGCGATGCACGATTGATCCCACCCACGTAGAACATCTTTCGCCGACGTCCAAGGCGACTTTGCGAGCACAAGGTGGTCTGCTCACCGTTGAAGAATGCACACGCTTCGAGCATCATCCGGGATTCGAAGCAGCGCTTGCGTTACGTTCATGGGACGACGCAGGAAAGACGTCGAATCTCGACGCGGGCGCACTTCGAGACTACGAAACGACTCTCACGAAACTTGCCGACGCTCGCTGACGAGTACATCGCGGGCGCTCAGCGACAGATCAACGCGGGCACCTAATTCAAGGTCAGCAGCATCGCCGCTTCGAAGATCTACCTTCACCGTCACGCCGCCAATGCCAATTCCAAGTCGGGTCATCGCGCCGAGAAAACTTCGATGATTGACTACTCCCAGTCCATTGGTTGACACTTCGGCCACGACATCTTCGGGTCGCAGCAGTGCGTCGAGTTCTTCCGATCTGCCCGCCTCGACGTCACCACGAACCTTGGCCACTCGACCGAACAGTTCAACGCCATTCGCCGTCTTGCGCACCGGAACACGGCTCGAGACTCCCACGAATTCGGCGACGAACGCTGTACTCGGCTGCGCATACAGCACCGACGGCGCCGCGACCTGCTCAGCACGCCCTCGCGACATTACACGCACTCGATCAGCCATTGAGAGCCTCTTCTTGATCGTGCGTCACGAAGACCGTGGTAATGGCGAGGCGCTGCTGTAATGAACGAATCTGATCGCGCAGTACCGCGCGTACTTTCGCATCAAGCGCCGAAAGCGGCTCATCGAGCAGGAGGACTTGCGGTTCGATCGCCAGCGCTCGAGCCAAGGCGACGCGCTGTTGTTGACCGCCCGAGAGTTGGTGGGGGTACTTAGTGACGTGTTCAGACAATCCCACCAATTCGAGAAGTTCGTCAGCGCGCTTGCGTCGAGCAACCGACCGCTGGTGGCGCAACTGAAGACCGAAGGCGACATTGTCGCGCGCAGTCATGTTGGGAAACAACGAGTAACTCTGAAAGACCATACCCATGTCACGACGTTGCGCGGGAGTCCTGGAAATATCGTTCCCGTTGCCCAACTTTCGCGAAGGTGACGCGTGGGCGTCGGTTCGCCGAAATGTACGTGGCGAGAGCGAGACCCTTAGATTCGGCGAACTTCGAAGAATCGACGCAGTAGTTCTTGGGACCTGGGCGCCAGCACGTCGTATGTCGTAGCTACTTCGTGGAGTAACCGCGGATCAGACAACACGTTATAGCGAGAACCTACCGCCCCCGCTTTTTCGTCCATCGCGCCGATGACGATCCGAGCGATGCGGGCGTTTAGCAGCGCCCCAGCACACATCACGCACGGCTCGAGTGTCGCGTACGCGGTGACATCGTCCATGCGCCAAGTATCCTGGCGCGACGAGGCATCACGCAACGCCACAATCTCCGCATGTGCGGTGGGATCCTTCGATAGTTCGCGCCGATTTTCACCGGACCCGATCACCTCATCGTTGCGAACCAATACGCAACCAACGGGAACGTCACCGTGGCGCGCTGCTTCGTTCGCCAGCGAGAGTGCCATTTCCATGAACGTGGCGTCCTTGTCGAGCTGCGTAGGGCCATTGCTCATAACGCAAATGGTAGGTGTTCGCGCGATCGCCTTGAAAATGACACTTCGTCGCCGATAGTAGACTCGACCTCGGAGGGGTGCGAGAGCGGCCGAATCGGGCAGTCTCGAAAACTGCTGTGTCTACGGGCACCGTGGGTTCAAATCCCACCTCCTCCGCCATTGTGCTGTGAGACCAAAAGACGGGTGACCAACGTCACCCGTCTTTTGAGCAAGTGACACACAAGTCCCCTGGAACTACGATGGAGACGTCGGACTCATATCCGACCACCCCTAGGAGAGTGCAATGGTTTCGTCACTTGAGTCATTGGTTGGTACGACCCGAAATTTAGTCACCGAGATACCTGGTCCCAAGTCACGAGCCCTCCACGAGCGTCGAAAGGCGGTCGTCAGCGCCGGACTCACGCAGGGCTTCCCGGTGTACATCGAGCGTGCTGAGGGGGCGATTCTCGTTGACGTCGACGGGAACCGCCTCTTGGACCTCGGTTCTGGCATTGCGGTCACGACCATTGGCCACGCGGTGCCCGAACTCATCGACGCCGTGAGTCAACAGGTCGCCGCATTCACCCACACCTGCTTCATGGTGACGCCTTATGAGAGTTACGTCGCGGTATGTGAGGAACTGGCGAACCTCACGCCGGGCAGTCACGCGAAGACGTCGGCCCTCTTCAACTCAGGTTCCGAAGCCGTTGAGAATGCAGTGAAAATCGCGCGCCTCGCAACGGGTCGCCAGGCCATCGTCGTCTTCGACCACGCGTATCACGGACGCACCAATCTCACGCTCGCGCTCACGGCAAAGAACATGCCCTACAAGGACCGATTCGGTCCATTTGCCCCCGAAATCTATCGCGTGCCAATGAGTTATCCGTACCACGACGGGCTCTCAGGTGCCGAAGCCGCGGCGAGAGCCATCAAGATCATTGAGACCCAGGTCGGTGCGAAGAACGTGGCGGCACTTCTCATCGAGCCAATCCAAGGCGAGGGTGGATTCATCGTGCCCGCCGATGGCTTCCTTCCTGCACTTTCGCAATGGACGACAGAGAACGGGGCGGTATTCATCGCCGACGAAATCCAAAGTGGATTCTGTCGAACTGGTGATTGGTTCGCCGTTGACCACGAGGGCGTCATTCCTGACATCGTCGCGACGGCCAAAGGTCTCGCAGGCGGCATGCCACTTGCGGCCGTGACCGGTCGGGTTGAATTGATGAATCAAGTCCACGAAGGTGGACTGGGTGGCACCTACGGCGGTAACCCGGTCGCCGCCGTTGCTGCTCTGGCGACGATCAAGACGTTGCGCGACCGAAATCTCGCTGCGCGCGCTCGTGAACTCGAGGGCATCATGCTCACGAGTCTGCGTTCCTTACAGAAAGACGTCGCGATCATTGGCGACGTGCGTGGTAGAGGAGCGATGATCGCCTTTGAACTCGTGCAACCGGGTACCAAAGACGCCAATGCAACCGCCGCGAAGTCCATCGTGAATTTTTGTAACCAGAATGGTGTCGTCGCAATCGTGTGCGGAACCTATGGCAACGTCATTCGACTCCTTCCGCCTTTGGTCATCACCGATGAGCAGCTCCACGACGGATTAAGTGTCATTGCGGCCGCCGTCCGGGCAGCAGGCTAGGGAACACAACTTTGCGTTGAGACGTTCCCAGTCGAGGGCGCTCTCGCAATGTCGCGCTCGATGACGGAATTGGGAATCGCGTAACCCGTACTTGCTTGGCTTAACGACGTGGACTCGACAATGCCATCGACGAGCGCTCCCGCGAGTACCGGGCTCCCCGAGTTACCGGGCTGAATATTCGCTTCGATCACTTCGAGGTTGCGCGTCGCGAGATCCCCATCGTAGATATCGCGCGTCTGCGCCGAGACGAGACCTTCGATAAAAGCGGGTGAACCAGTACGCGAGGCATTGAGGGGAAAGCCAATCACTTGGGCCCTGGTCCCCGCGCGAAGCGTTCTGGACCAGAATCGCAGCGGCACCCCATAGAGAGTCGGCACCCGTAGAACGGCGATATCGAAATAAGGGTCATAGAGAGCCACCTGTGCGGGTGCACCTGCAACCGAGACGTTCACTTGGCCGGCAATAACGTGCGCGTCGGTCACGACTTCGTGGGGCTCGACGAAGAATGCGGTCCCCTCTTGAATTCTCGAACACCCTCCACTCGCGATGACCTTGACAACGTCGCTGGGTCCCGACAGTGACGAAACGCTAGGCCCCAACTCCTTGGCCGGCACGGGCACGGGCAAGGTCGGTGCGATCACCGACGCGAACACGTTTGGAAAATCGATGCTTCGAAAGAGCGATTGCACCTTCGCGTCGAAGGACGGAACGGGGGGCATCACCTTGTCAATGGCACGAAGCACCTTCGAACCTTGGATTTCCGTGGCGAGCGAACCCCACGCGGTCGAACCCAGTAAACCCGCCACTAGCCAGCAGCCCACGAGCGTCCCGAGCACGCTAATCACGATGCCCCCAACGCTGTCAACGACACTCAGTCGAACTATGTGGAGTGCCTTCGCGGCAACGCCGCCCAACATGACGCCGAGGTGACTACCGAGCACCGTGGCGACAAGGACAATGACGAGTGCGAGGACTGGTCGCCATCGCGCGTGTGTGATGGCCGAAGAGACGGGAGGCGCGATCAATGTGCCGACGACGAATCCTGCTCCTAGCCCTATGAGCCTCGCGATCTGACGTAATGCACCAACGCGACGTCCACGGAAGGCGGCGATCACCACCAGGGCGATGATGATGAGGTCAATCCAATCCATGGATGTAAGGGTAGGTCGCTATCGGCTTCGAAGACCGACTTAGGAGAACAACCTAAGTATCATCGACAGAGCAACCCGAACGCGAAGGCCAGCGCACTTCTATGAGAAGACTTTTGACGAGCGCACCGAGGCTGATGCGAATCGTTCCGACGCTCCTAGTGAGCGGAATCGTGCTCGCCAGTTGCGTGACGGCATCGGCACCTCACGTCACCGGCATTCCCTCAATCGGAATCTCGGTCCCACTCCACCTCAGTGCGTGTACGACGTCGGATTCGTGCATCGCCATTGGCACCACGAGTTCCTCAACACCTCCAACGTCGGTTGGTGAATACCGCGAATCGAATGGCACCTGGTCCTCACTCGTCGTACCTAATGCGCCGTCGTCAATACTCACTTCAAGCTCGTGCGTCTCAACGACGTGCGTGATTGGCGGGGTTGAGCCCGCGGGCAATCTCATTTGGAAGTACAACGCATCATCGCAGTCGGTCAGCGCCAGCGCCACACCAAAAGGGGGAATCGGTATCCGAGCACTCGATTGCTTTGCGCCGACGAGTTGCGTCGCAGTCATAGCGAGTGCCGCCAGTTCGATCTCAAGGATCTCATTTACTCAGAACCTTGCGACCTCGTGGTCAAGGGAGGCGCCGCTCTTATGGTCAACCAACGACACCATCGACAACATCATCTGTACCGATCTTTCTAACTGCTTGGTGAGCGCCATCAACGACCAGCACAAGCTGGTGCTCGAAGTGACTCACGACGCGGGTGCATCGTGGTCGCGCCGCCGGACTCCCTCCCTTTGGTCGAGTTTGAGTTCGCTCACTTGTGTGAATCTCCGTTGCGTCGGAATCGTGACGACCTCCACGTCTGAACTCATTGCACGCACTAGCACGTTCGGTCGTCAGTGGCGATGGATCGGCGCCGCCGCGAGACCAGAGGCACTCTCCTGCACGTCGATTGACACCTGCGTCGTGGTCGGCGAAACCAATGCAAATCAGCCGTGGTTGGCGGTGCTCAACACCCTCTCATTACGAATGGCACACTTGCGCTACGTGCCTTCGCCACTCATCGACGTAGCGTGCGGCTCGAGGATTTGCGCCTCAATCGGCGTGAGTACTGTCCTGGTGTACCGGCCTTAACCCCGAAGGGCAGCGACCAATAGACCTGGAATCTTCAGCCACGACGGCTTCGCTTCGAAGGCCAACAACTTTCGCATCACGACGCCTGAGTTCGAACTGGTCGCGAACCACGCGGGCGCCGGAGTTGCCACGAAGGGACCGCGGACGACCGACTTCTGGGGCTGCGCAAAAAGAAAAGCGTTGCCCACGAATCCAGTGCCCGACTGAATGTCGGTGATGGGGTGACCGGGATAGGCTCCCCACGCGGTCGAGGAGAACGCGAAACTCATGGCGTGCCACAGGTTGACGCCAATGGAGCCGTAACGAAGGTCGGCAATCGCCTCTTCGATTACGGGACCCGTCACTGGATCCTTCAGTGTTCGCGGGTCAGCGAGCAGCGTCATTGACAATGTGCCCCACACGACGTTATTGCAGAACTCAGTGGCGCGTTGCACGAAGTCGACGACCGACGTAGCTTCAAGCGCCGTCTCTGCGGTTAAGGCGCAAAACGCCTCGACGTTGAGACAGATGTCATTGGTATCGGCGGCGTCAACATCGCGAACGAGGGTCCAAGGGATCACGTCACCGTCCTTAGCACCAATCTCGTGCGCATCAGGATGCGCGGCGAGAACGGCGTCACGTCGCTGCGTCGCACCCGGATAGTACGCCTTACGTGTTGGAATGCTCGCGAAGACCTCCTCGAGAGCGGCGAGGAATTCTTCACGCTGCGCCCAGTCCTTGTGGGTGATGATGATGCGAGGCGTCAAACAATTGAAACCGGCGTTATTGGCGACCATGGTGGCGACGTGTTTCGCCTGGAAGATGATCTCTTTTCTCGTCCACTCACCAGGCACGATCACCACCGGAGAGACGTTGCCCAACTCACAGCTCACTGGCTTCGTAACGAGAGGCTCATTCTTGGCCTTTCGGCGTTCGCCCTCTTCCCCAACGCCGAACACGATCGCGTCATGAGTCTTGTCAGAACCGGTGACATGAATATCGTCGATGCCTTGATGATGGGTGAGGTACGAACCCACCTGAGCACCACCCTTCACGATGCGCAAGACACCACGCTCGATGAGCGCCGCCATCGCTCGCTCCCAGTAAGGGACGAGATACTCATTGACCGGGTTGGCCTTGAGAACCACAACCTTCCCTTCAGCAAACAGTTTGCTCAGTACGTCGCGAGGTCCGAGCGACCCCACGTTGCCCGCGCCAAGGACGAGTGAGACCCCCGCGTGGGTCGTTGGCGATTGATAAGCCGCCGCCTGACTGGACCTGACTTGAGCCTCATCGACGCCTGGCTCCATCCACACTTCGCCGGTCATGCCACCGTAAAGAATCTTGTCGAAAGCCGATCCGGGCACCACCTGGATCGCGATGCGATTTCCTGGCTTGTGTCGAACGGGTCCCGGATAGTGGGGACGTCCCGTGGAGGCGATGTCGAGCATCGAGTGGCGAAAACTTTGCGCCATACGAAGAAAAGTGCCAATGCCGCTGAAGAGTTCCTCTCCACCTTCAGTACTTTGTGGGTCGTAACCCTTCGCGATGCACGCCGCACTCGTCCACTCTTCAGCGACGGCGAAGGTGTCATCGACGATTCGTTGCAGGATCTCTGCACGCACACTCGCTGGCGTCTGCGCCCAGTCGAGTACGTGTTCTCGCACGTCGGCGACGGCTCGGTCAAGCGCCTCCTCGTCGACACTGTTGTAATCTTGAGCACCTGATGTTGGAGCGGCGGCTCCTCGCACTTGACTCATGAAAATCACTCCCCTTTTGTTGATGGCAGACTAGCGCCGTGACTCTTGCTGCGCATAATTCGCCGCCACCTGGATGGTACCCAGACCCAAGCGGTGAGCGTCAATGGCGCGTGTGGACCGGCACGATCTGGTCCGAACTCACTCGACCATATGGCGAATCCGTCAGTGCGCCAAAAGTTGTTGAATCGTTGCCGCTGGTGAATGCCCTGCACCTACTCGTACGCTACGGCGTCGTCTCAGTCTTCGCTGGCCTCGGCCTGCTCGTCAGCTCGCTGGCCCACTGGCCTGGCACGCATCAGCCTGCTCCCCTATGGTTCACAGAAACTGCGTCGGATCTCGGGATCGCCTTAATGCTGTTCGGCACGGTGATTTTCGCCTTCACCCTGCGCGAACTTCAAGGTCGGTGGTCCCTAGCGGCCTTCGTCCCTGGCGTGAACGTTCTCGCTGTGAGCGCCACCGTGACGCAGCGCCTGAGCGGTCGCTCACCTCTCACCCGCGTCGTCGCCGAGGTCGTACTCATTGCCCTCTTCGTCGCTGGCGCCCACGCTGAACCTTGGCTGAGCGTGGCGCTGGCGCTGGTGGCGATTGGCCAAGTGCAATGGCCCTCGGCATTACTAGATCAGCTCTGGCCGCCGACCGAGGGCGTAACGCCAGCGCCTTAGGATTGCTCTGGCGTGGACGAAGACGTCCGCGTGTTGAGGAGATAGTTGCAATGTCGTTCAAGGAATGCGGTCCCCTCGCGGGCTCGGTCGGCACGAGCGAGTCCGAGTGGACCGGACTGGACGTGGCGTTTCACCACGACAAGGGCAAAGTCGCCGAGACCCCATTTCGCGAGAAGACCACTTTTGGGGCCTTCGAACCTGTCGCCAACGGCGATCAAAGTGCTTACGGTCTCGATTGTCGCACGGCGGCCTATACGAAAGGTGAGGGAAATTCCTTCCCTACCGAAGTCCGCTACCGGATGTGGGACGCACAACGTCGCCAAGTCATGCGATGTTTCGTGATGCCCCGAGCATCAACGTTGATCGCGGGCGGCACCGTCGAGCCCGACGCGACGACCTTCAAGCTCGAGTCCGTGCTTGGGTCAAACACCTACGGCATTCTGGCGAACAAGTATCTCGACGAGATCGCGAAAGCCACGCGCCTCGACGTCACGACAACCATCGAGGGCAATCGATGCTCCTACGACGAGACGACGGTCGTGGAGCATCAAAAACACCCCGCCATCATCCATCACACGGATCGCAATACACTGACGCGCACTAGTTGGGAGGCTTACGCCAATGTATGAATGGACCGAAGAACACCAGGCGATCATTAGTTTCGTTCGCCGCTTCATTGACGCCGAAGTTCGTCCCCATATCGACGACCTCGAGCACAACGGTGTGCCTCCCTATGACGTGTTGCGAAAGATGTACACCACCTTCGGCCTCAAGGAAATGGCTCAGGAGAATTTTCAACGCCAGTTGGATCGCAAACTCGGCGGAGAACAACCTTCGCAAGAACGCCGCTCATCTGATCCCGCTGCACAGATGATTACGACAATCGAGCTCTGTCGAGTGAGTCCGGGACTCGTCACGTCACTCGGCGTCTCGACGGGTCTGGCCGCCGGTACCATCAACAAACTCGGTACGCCGGGTCAGATGCAACGCTGGGCGCTCGATCTGATGACTCTCGACAAGGTGGGGGCGTGGGCGATCACTGAACCCGACTCGGGATCCGACGCGCTCGGGGGGATGCGGACCAGTGCCAAACGTGACGGCGATGAGTATGTTTTGAACGGTCAGAAGACCTGGATCACCAATGGTCCATACGCTGACACGATTGTTCTCTACGCGAAACTCGATGACGGCAGCAATGATGAAATAAGGAACCGCAAAGTCCTGACGTTCGTGCTGGATAAGGGCATGGAGGGACTTGAGCAATCGCGGCCAATGCGCAAAATGGGCCAGCACGGCTCTCCAACCGGCGACGTGTTTCTGCACGATGTGCGCGTAGGGAAAGACCGGCTCCTCGGTGAGACCGAGGAGCCCGTGGGAGGCGGACGTCAAAGTGCGAAGGACAACTTTGTGGCAGAACGCGCCGGCGTCGCCGCGATGTCACTAGGCATCATTGACGAGTGCCTCAAGATCTCCATTGAATACGCGAAGCAACGAAAGCTATGGGGCACAGCGATTGCCCAATTCCAACTCGTGCAGTTGAAGCTTGCCCAGATGGAGGTCGCGCGCGTTAACGTCTCGAATCTCGTGTTTTCACACATCGAGCGTTCCCTCAACGGCGCGGTGCCAACTCTCGCCGAGGCGTCCGCTATGAAGCTCTATTCCGCCCAGGCCGCCTGCCAGGTTGCCGACGATGCCATTCAGATACTCGGTGGAAATGGTTACATCGCTGAGTACCGGGTCGAACAACTATCGCGCGATGCACGCGTCCTTCGCATTTACGCGGGAACCGACGAGATGCAAGTCGTCGCCATCGCGAAGGATCTGACGCGCCCCTAGGACTTTACGGGAGAGCGTCGCGCAATTGGTCAGCCACGCCAACCCAACCTTTGTATTGCTGGAGTTCGGAGGACGCCGTATCAAGTGCCCGAAGAAGATTTACCGCCACGTCGTCGTGGTCGTCGCGAAGTCGTGAAACGCTCGTGACGTAGGTTCGAATCGTGAACACGATGGCGCCGGTCATTTCAAGTCGACGCAGTGTCTGACGTTCGACGCGAAGGAACCAATCGTCGAGATTGTTGCTCCTCCCAAGCGAGATACGTCGAGGTTGAAACAAAGCTGCGTCATCGAGCAGGGTCCAGTTGAGACGCCAGAATGACCGCTCGGGTTTGAGGCGATCGAAGAACGAGATCGTGGGCTGCGCGAGTGCGTCAGCGTAACCCGGCACCGGTGCGTGGATGTCGTCAAGCGTCGTTCCAATCTTCGTCGCCAGATCCCACCTTGAGGGGAAACACACGCACGCGGCGACAAGTCGCCACGCCGAGTCGCGGACCAACACACAAAGATCCTCCTGCACGAGTCGACTCGCCTGGATGATCGGGTGTTCACTCGCATTGAGCGCGATTGGCAGCGCCGGATGGTGCACGCGAAGATCCTCGACGATGAGGCGCAACAACTCCTTGCTTGCTTCGTCACCTTCGCTTCTTGTCGCAACGACGGCGGCGCGATGCGTAGCGAGCAGCTCGTTCTTGAGCGCGATCTCCTCGCCATATTGAGCGTCGACTTCGAGCCAGTGCGACGCGTCCAGCGGTCGCAGTCCCATGTGCAAGCGCCATCCCTTCGCGTCAAGCGGAAGATAGGGAAAGGCGCTCATACCTTACTTCTTCAAACCTTTGACCCTCAGATAGATCAGGGTCAACATGATGATCGGTACGGCGAGCACGATGACTCGCGCGGCGGGAAATGCCGATCCCCTATGAGGGTTGACGAGGTACGTACTCGCGTTCAAGGTGTTCAGCGCGAACGATGCGAGGGGCATTTCGATTCCTCCAAACGACGCAATCGCCGCGCTCATTCAAATACTTTGCTACTGATCAGCCTAATGAAGAAAATTGTGCTGGAATTCTGAACCGCACGGGCAGCAATCGCCCGAGATACAAGGATGGGGACTTGCGACGTTCGAGCCGTTGATTGCTAGAGCCACTGATGACGAACCGTTACTTTTTGCAAGGATCATCGCGGTCTTGAGCTTGGTCGACGTGTCGTTGCGTTTCTCACTTGTGTGTTGGGTTCCATGGAAGGTGCCGACGCCGCTCCATTTGCCGAACCTCTTCGTGAGTCGATTCTCTCGTTCGCCGGTCCGACCTGGTGTGAACGCTGTTCGCGAGTCGAGCAACGAAACGAAGTGAATGTTCTTTAGGACGTGGTGGTAGTGCCGCCCATTAGTTTCTCCAGTCGATTGACGATGTCTGTGATCGCGTCATCTTGGGCGAGAAGATGTCGTTGGATCTCCTCAGCCTCCTTTAACACGGCTTCCGCATCCTTATAGGTGTCCTCCGCGCGTTTATCGGCCGCCGTCGCTTGTATGTTCTGGCCAACAATGATGATGGGCAGCAATACCAACTGCAAGAAACTGCTCGAAAGCCACACCACGATGAAGTACGTTCCATGCTTGATCGCCGAGGGCAGCGCGAAAAGCGCGATCACCGTAAACACGTACGCGCACCACATGGTCCCCACAACGAGCGTCACCTTTAAACCGAAGCGCGCGTTCATGCGAACAAAGAAATTCTGATGGTTGACCTGTCGCAGATCGGCCGTCTTTACTGGCTTGCCCGCCCGCAACTCCGCCGCCCGCGGATGGCGAACGTACTCGTAAATCTTCGACATAGGGAGAGTCTCACACGCGAAGACAGCCGCGACGGGTCAATCGACAACGTCACAAACTTTAGAAAAGTATCGGGGCCTCTAGTCGGGCTTCACGAGATCGGGAGAGGTCTCCATGCCCTGGCGCCACACGGAACGAGCAATGATCTTGGTCGTGTCAGCACGATCGCGATACTTGACAGCAATGTCGCGGGATTCCTCCAACAGCCCTTCGCTCAAACGTGTCGGATTCAAACCGAGTTCAAGGAAATTGTCTCGACGAACGTTCAGATCGTTCTCCGCTGCTTCGCGACGTGGATTGGGCAGGTTCGCAATCTCAGCACCCGTGAGCTTGGAGATAAGTTCAGCCAACTCACGTACGCGGAACGTTTCGGTGACTTGATTGAAGACCTTGGGCTTCTCGCCGCGCAGCGGCGGATTCTCCAGAGCGATCTGAATACATCGCACGGTGTCGCGGATATGAATGAAGGCGCGAGTCTGGCCTCCTGTACCGTGCACGGTCAAGGGGTGACCTATGGCGGCTTGCATCAAGAATCGATTAAGGACAGTCCCGTAGTCGCCGTCGTAGTCAAAACGATTGATGAGACGCTCGTCGAGAACGGTCTGGGGCGTCTGGGTACCCCACACGATCCCTTGGTGCAGGTCCGTCACACGAACTTGATCGTTCGAGCAGTAGAAGGCGAACATCAATTGATCGAGTGTCTTGGTCAAGTGATACACCGAACCGGGATTTGCCGGGTGCAGGATCTCTCGATCAAGCTCACCGTCGGGTGTAGGGACACGAACGGTCAGGTAGCCCTCGGGAATCGGTGCCGATCCCGACCAGCCATAGCCATAGACACCCATGGTGCCAAGGTGCACCAACGCAATATCGCGACCCGTCTCGACTATGGCACACAACACGTTGTGCGTTCCGCGGACGTTGTTGTCGACCGTGTAACGCTTCGCCGCAGAATTACGCATCGAATACGGAGCGGCACGTTGCTCACCGAAATGAACTATCGCGTCGGGCTGGAGGTCCTTCAGGACATCGAGAAATCGGTCGTATTCTTCAGCAAGGTCCAGGTGAACGAAACCAATGTCGTTACCCGTGAGTTCTTTCCAAACTCGAATTCGTTCGCCAATGGGTCGAATCGGCGTCAATGACTCGACTTCGAGCTCGATGTCGATCTCACGACGACTCAAGTTGTCGACAATCGTGACATCGTGTCCAATGTCGGAGAGGTGCAGTGACGTGGGCCAGCCGCAAAATCCATCGCCGCCGATGACAACAACCTTCATGTGATCTCCAATCAATAACCATCGAACGAGCGTCGTAGGGATCCAAAACCCATAAGTATGGCTTCGAGACTCTAAAACAATACCAGTACTTGCCCCCGCCCTTTAGAGTCGAACGACCCTCACCTTGAGAATTTCGTGTGAAATCTATGCTCACAGCAACGATTCGCGAGGAACGCGCGATTCGCGTTAGCGGCGACGTCCTTCGAATCTCTTGGTCATCGTGGGATTCGCATGATAGACATCGGTGTGACTCACCTTGCGTAAGAACTCGCGCATCGACCAACGCTGCGAGTCAATCACGCCCAGGGCACCTGCCTGCACCAAGACGTTTCCAATCGCCGCCGCTTCTACCGGTCCCGCGATGACATCGACGCCGCACGCGTCTGCAGTGAGTTGACAGAGCAATTTGTTATTGACACCGCCGCCAACGATGTGCACGGCGTCAATCTCGCGTCCGGCGAGTCGTTGCACATCAACGACTGCGTTTCGATACGCGAGCGCGAGACTGTCAATGATGCAACGCGTGAATTGCTCAGGCGTCTCGGGCACCGGTTCAGCACTCGCGCGACACAATCGAGCGATGCGAGCCGGCATGTCGCCGGGGGTGAGAAACGTCTCGTCATTGATGTCGATCACTGAGCGAAGCGCCTCCTCGCGAGCGCTACGAGCCACGAGTTCAGCGACGTCGATTGGTCCACTGCGAAGTTCCCACGTGCGAATCGACTCTTGCAGCGTCCAAAGTCCCATGACGTTATGCAAGAAGCGATAGGTGCCTTCAATGCCTCGCTCGTTGCTGAACCCCGCGAGCCGCGCCTCGTCCGAAAGGACCGCAGCTTCGAGTTCCATGCCTACGAGCGACCATGTCCCGCAGGATATATAGGCAAAGTTCGCGCTCTTCGCCGGCACCGCGACCACGGCCGACGCCGTATCGTGACTCGCGACGTTTATGACCTTTACTGCTTCACTCGATCCCACTCGATGCGCGATTGGCAACGACACGACACCCAGAACATCACCGGGCTCCGCCAAAGGAGAGAAGATTGATGACGTCAGGCCGGCTCTCTCGAATATCTCGTCGTCCCATTTTCCTGCGCTTGTCATGAGTTGCGTCGTCGACGCGTTGGTGACCTCCGTAGCCTTCTTCGAGGTCAAGAAGTAGTTAATGAGGTCGGGCAACAAGAGTGCGGTACTGGCCCCAGCCAGATAACTCGCCTTCGCGTCCGCCATGAGTTGATACAACGTGTTAAAAGGTTGATGCGCGATACCAGTACGCTCGAAAAGTTCCGCCTTTCCAATGCGCAACGCTGCTTCAGCAATGGACGCTTCGGTGCGAAGATCGCGATAACAGAATGGATTGGACAGCAGCGATCCGTCTTCTCGAAGTAGTCCATAGTCCACGGCCCACGAGTCCACACCAATTGATGCAATAGGACCGTCGCGCAGCGCGTTCGCTAGTCCCTCGAGGATTCCCCGATACAAACCAAGGATGTCCCAAAAGAGGTTGTCGCCGACCTGCACCGCGCCGTTGGCGAATCGTCCTGATTCAGTTAGGGAAAACGTCGAGGGACCAACCGTACCGGTATAGAGCCGCCCGCTTGATGCGCCGAGATCTACTGCGACGACCCTTTCTACCTTCGACACGTCACCCACAACCTCACACGGTGACGAATTCAACGCCCAAAAGTTCCGTCAGAATTCTCAAATCACCAATGCGATGCCCGGTACCGAGCGCCCAGTGGTGCGCGACCGCAGTCGCCGACCATTCGTCGCACCACTCGCCAGGATTACGACCAAAGTCGACGCGCGACGTCGTGTTGCCAATCTGCAGAAGCGGTCCTGGTACCACTTCACCTTCTGACGCCACGAATCGAAAATGTCCGTCGCGCATCTGCGTGATCCCAAAGGCGGTGACTGGCCCGTGGGCGACGTCGAACTCCACGGAGACGCCGCGACCTCGTTTGCCGTGGAAGACACCAAGTCCGCGCAGCAAGGGACGACGTTGGCTGATGGCGAGGTGGGCAGGACCATCGTGACCCATTTCGACGACGTTGTCGCGAAAATTCAGAGCCTGAAGTTCGGTGAAAGAACCCCCAGCGCCCATTCGGTCCAAGATCAACATGGCGAGCGACGTCCTTAGTTCGTACTCGCCGCACGCTGGGACGTGGCTCGCGGTCAACAATGACGCGCCAAGAATCATGCCAGCCGCTATGCGTTCATGCAGCTCACCCTCGAGGCCGCGGTGATAGTACGCCAACGAATCCAATTCGAAGTCCTTCACCAGTGCTTCCAGACCCAACGCGACCCGCACTCCCCATTCGAGTTCGTCGGGTTCGACGGACTCGTCGAGTTCGAAGACATCACGGACTAACTGACTTCGTTGTTCGATATCCGTGTCAGTCACGGCCGCGACGCGCACCCGTAGATCGTCGTACTCGAGAACCTCGACGTGGCCGCCTAATTGCGCGGAGACGAGCGTCAAATCGGTCGACACGTCGAGCATCCCCGGGTAGAGGTGTCCCATAAGTCCGTGGCGTCCAGTTCGTAGAACTCGACGCACGCCCGCGGCCTGGATCCATCGTTCGATCTTCTGCCATGCTCGTTCATCGGCGAGGTAACCCGATACCGAACGAAAACCAATGCCACTTCGCTCAAACGCGTTGGCAACCTCGGGCAGCGGACACGCTCCGCAGTAAGCCAACCACTGTCCCGTATCAAACGTGGCATGGTCCATTGACTCAGTTGGCTGCAAGTTAAGGACAAGGACATCAGACTTCGCTCGTTGCGCGATGGGCAGGACCATTGACGCAGTCATGTACGTCGTCAGAAACATCACAATGAGATCACAACCCGCCTCTCGAAGTTTCTCAGCGGCGATGTCAGCTTCCTTCGCGTCCGAGATGAATCCAACGTCAACGATGTCCGCCTGGAAACTCTTGATTCGGTCCGACACAAAGTGCGCAGAATCCTGCAATTGCGGCAACAAGCCCGGGAACTGTGGCCAGTATGCGCCGAGACCACCAGCGACCAAACCGACCACTGGTCGTGTAGTCCTCGCGAGGCTCGACAATTGCACTTGTGGCGTCGTTGTGCTCATCGAAGGAACGCCGCCGCAACGCCCGCATCAACGGCGATGTGCAGACCAGTCGTGTGGGCTAATTCAGGTCCGCACAGCACAAAGACGGCGCTCGCCACGTGCTCGGGTAGCACTTCGCGCTTCAAGAGGGTGCGTTGTGCGTAGAACTCGCCCAACTTGTCCTCCTCGACGCCGTACACCGAGGCGCGCTGCGCACCCCATCCACCCGCAAAAATACCCGACCCGCGCACTACGCCGTCGGGATTGATGCCGTTCACTCGAATTGCGTATTGGCCCAACTCAGCGGCGAGCAGACGGACCTGGTGCGCTTGATCAGCCTTTGCGGCGCCGTAGGCGACGTTATTGGGACCGGCGAACACCGCATTCTTGCTCGCTATATAAATAATGTCTCCGCCCATGGCTTGGGTCATCATGACGTTGGCGGTGGCTTGACTCACAAGAAATGACCCACGCGCCATCACCGAATGCTGGCGATCCCAATCCTCGATGGTCGTGTCCTTCAAACTCTTAGAAATTGACAGACCAGCGTTGTTCACCACCAGGTCGACGCCACCGAAGGCAAGCACGCTCTCATTGATTGCCCGCAGCACCTCTTCGGGCGACGACACGTCGACTGAAACGGCAACTGCCTTGTCGCTGCCGCCAAGTTCCTTCGCCACCAACTCGGCGCTCTCAAGATTTCGGTCGGCAACGACGACGCAGGCACCTTCAGCACTTAAACGTCGAGCGGTAGCGGCTCCAATGCCCGATCCACCTCCCGTGACGACCGCAATCCGGGTGGCGAGTGCCTTCGGAGGAGCCATCCGACGAAGTTTCTGTTCCTCGAGTTCCCAGTACTCGATACGAAACTTCTCCTCCTCTGAAATGGGCGCGTACGTTGACACGGACTCGGCGCCATACATCACATTGATGGCGTTGATATAGAACTCACTCGCCACGCGCGCGGTCTGCTTATCGCGACCAAAGCTAAACATGCCAATGCCCGGCACCAACACGACGGCCGGATCGGCACCACGCATCGCTGGGGACTGTGGGGTCGCGTAGCGCTCGTAGTATGCGGCGTAGTCGGTGCGATATTGCTGGTGCAATTCGCGAATTCGAGTCTCGAGCGTTTCCAAAGGCGCGTCACCAGGAAGGTCAATCACCATCGGACGAACCTTGGTGCGCAAGAAGTGATCGGGGCACGACGTACCAAGCGCAGCGAGTTCTCCGAGACGCTCTCGACTCACGAAGTCAAGTACCACGTCTGCGTCGCTGAAATGGCCAACTTGGCGAGCATCGGTGCTCGCAAGGCCGCGAAGCAAAGGAAAAAGCTCGGCCGCTCGGAGACGACGAGCGGTCGCTTCAAGCGGCTTGTTCGCCGCGACCACTGCTCCGAAGGGATCCTTGCGACCGTTCTTCTTCAAGAACTCCTCAGCGGTGCGGATGATCTGCAGTGACCGGCTCTCACACTCGTCACTCGTGGTGCCCCAGGCGGTGATGCCGTGTCCCCCCAGAATGCAACCAATCGCTTGAGGATTGGCCCTTTGGATTTCTGCAATGTCGAGTCCTAACTGAAATCCCGGACGTCGCCACGGGACCCAGACCACGCTGTCACCGAAGCACTGCGCCGTGAGCGCCTCGCCGTCGGCAGCCGTCGCGAGGGCGATGCCGGCGTCGGGGTGCAAATGATCAACGTTGGCGCAATCAACCAATCCGTGCATCGCAGTGTCAATCGAAGGAGCGGCTCCCCCTCGCCCGTGCATACAGAAATCAAAAGCGGCGACCATCTCGTCTTCGCGCGCTGGCCCGGGATACACGCCCACCAGTGCACGAAGTCGATCAAGTCGAAGGACCGCGAGGCCCGACTCCGTCAAGGTACCGAGGTCGCCGCCGGAGCCCTTCACCCACATGACCTCTACGTCGCCGCCGGTCACAGGGTCAGAAATCACGGCCTTCGTTGACGTGTTACCACCGGCATAATTCGTATTACGAGGGTCCGCGCCTAGGCGATGCGATCGCTCTAGGAGTTCAGATACTGCTCGAAGCGGGTCAGTGGGAGGCAAGCGAATCACGCACCCCAGCCCGCGGCTGTACCGGTCGCGCGCTCTTCGATGATTTTCTCGGCGTAACCCGAACGACGGTACGCGCCAATCGGATCTGGGTCGAGCCCCATGTCCTCGCGTAGCTCGGCCAACAAAGGTCGAACATCGGTGTTAAATGCGTCGATCAGGATCCCGTTCGCTTCCAATACGTCGCCGTCCGTCTGAGCTTTCGTGAGCGCCGAGCGATCAACGAACAGTGCCTTCGCCGTTGCTTCTTGCACGTTCATCACTGAACGAATCTCTGCTGGAATCTTGGGTTCGAGATTGTGGCATTGATCGAGCATGAACGCGACACTCGAATCAGTACGGTGCGCTCCGACAGCAACAATTTCGTTCATAATGCGAAAGAGTTGGTAGGGATCAGCTGAACCGACCATCAAGTCATCGTCGGCGTAAAAGCGGCTATTGAAGTGGAAACCACCCAGTCGCTTCACGCGAAGAAGATTGGCCACGATGAACTCGATGTTCGTCCCTGGCGCGTGGTGACCGGTGTCAACGAGCACCTCAGCGCGCTCGCCAAGTGCGAGGCAGTGGATGAGCGACGTTCCCCAATCGGGAACGTCCATCGTGTAAAAACTGGGTTCGAAGAATTTGTACTCCAGCAGCATGCGCATGTTTGAAGGCATGGCTTGGTAGGTCTCGTGCAGCGCCTCCGCGAGGCGCTCTTGACGAGCTTGTATATCGTCTTGGCCCGGGTAATTCGTGCCATCGGAAAACCAGAGCGAAAGGATGGTCGACCCCGTCTGGACGCCAATCTCGACGCACTCGAGGAGATGATCGGTGGCCTTTCGTCGAATCGCGGGATCCGCGTTGCACACGCTGCCGAGTCGGTAGTCGTCCTCCTGGAAAACGTTGGGGTTGATTGCCCCAATCGAGACGCCCAGACTCTTGGCGTAGCTTTGCAGCGCGGCGTAGTCGTCAACTCGATCCCAAGGAATGTGAATCGCCACGCTTGGCGCCACGCCGGTGAACTTGTTGACCTGAGCGGCATCCTGCAACTTCTCCTCAGGCGAACGTGCGACGCCCTTCTGCGCGAAGACTTTGAAGCGCGTACCGGAATTGCCGTAGGCCCACGAGGGTGTCTCAATCATCAATTGGCGGAGTTCCGCCTTGACATCTGTTGGACTATTCATAATGTTCAATCCTCCTCGGGCGACTGGCCACGAAATGAACCGCTAATCGACGTGAAAAATCTCTCTTATCGGGGAAATACTGGTGTCGGGTGCTGAACCTGCGAGTTCGACGAAGAAATCGCCCATCTCGCGCTGCCAACGTTCGTTTACTTCCGTCATTGCCATCTTTGCCTGAGCAGCCTCAAAGTCGTCCGTCTCGAGATAACCAATGAGGGTGCCATCGGGCTGAAGGAAGAGCGAGTAGTTATTCCATCCAGTGTCATGCAGAGCCTGGCGCATATCGGGCCAAACGTTCGCGTGGCGCTCAACGTACTCGTTAATGCGATCCGGGCGAACGTTCAGTTGGAAGCAAATTCTCTGCACTCGACATTCCTCTAACAAATACTAGGTACAGCCCTTCGGGGCGTCCCTTGATGGCGACGCCCCGAAGCCTTTCGGTTATGAAGCTTTAACTTCTTAGAAGTTAAAGTCCTTCACATTTGCTGCCGTGAACACAAACGGAGCGCCGAGAGTTACGAAGTTTGAGGGGTCACCCGAGCCAGCAATGGCCTTCGTGACGGTCCATGACTTCGCCTCAACCAACTTGGTTCCCTTTGCGGGAATTGAGAAGGTCGCGCCAATCTTGTTAGCGACAACGCCGGAGTTGATCTCCATAGCGGCCCATCCGGCCAACGAACCAAGGTCGAAGGGGTTCCACAATTCGAACGCCTTGACGTTGTCGTCACCGGTGTACGTCGCCATCTGTGATGGCAACCCAAGGCCAGTGAGGATCAGGTTCGAGTACGTGGACTCGTGGGTTGAAAGGTACTGAGCAGCCGTCGAGATACCCACGGTCGTTGGCGAGATGATGCCTGCCAAGTTCGGGTATTGGGTCAACAGGCCCTGCAGCACTGTCAACGACACTGTCGGGTCGTCGTTACCGTAAACCGTTGCCACCAAGGTCATCTTTGGGTACTTGGTCAACTCTTGCTTCATGTAGCCAATCCACGCGTTCTGGTTCGTCGCTGTAGCGGCGGCAGAAAGAATGGCGATTTGGCCGGTGTCGTGAATTTCACCAGCAAGCAGGTCGACTTCCGACGCACCAATTTCCTGGGTGTTGGCCTGGTTGATGAACAGGTTGCCCGCGCAGTAGTTGTCTGAGTCGAAACCGATGATGGTGATCTTTGCTCGACGGGCCTTCTCCAACTCGGGGCAAAGAGCCTTCGGGTCGTTGGCGGCGATGACGATAGCGTTCGCCTTCGCGGCGATCGCAGCCTGGATTGCTGGCTCCTGGGCAGCAGCGGTGTCAACCGTTCCACTGTCCACGACGCCCTTCCAACCCTCGGTCTTCAATGCAGCCTTCACGCCATTGTCCGCAATAACTTCGTACGGGTTTGTCGTGTCCTTAGGAATGATGTACACCAATCCCTTAGACGGAATCGTCTTTGTTGCTGCACCCGATGGAACCGCGCCGAGACCGGCGACCATTCCAACGACTGACAGAGCAATCAAAGTTTTCTTTGAAGCGAGATGCTTCAATGACTTCAACTTCATGTTCCCCCTCATTTGAAATTCGTTAGTTAGTTTGAACTGCGTAGCACTACGAAAGCGTCGAACGACGAGTACGAATGCCAGGGTAAAAGTATCACATTTTGTGAATCAGAACTACTCAAAATGTTAGTGGTCTGAGTGCCCTGTAATACCTGATCAGAGTTCAGAAATGACGGCGGCGTTCTCGATGGTGGGTTTGGTCTTTGACGATTTCATGCCGAGTCGCTTGCTGACGGCGCGATACCCCCGACCAGCGTTCGGCAAGATGACGCTCGCTAAGAGCAAGACTCCAAACACGATGCTCTGCTCCTGGGAGGACACGTTGTTGTTCGAAAGAATTTGATCAAAAATTCCAACCACGATGACCGACAAAAAGACACCGAGCATTGTGCCTCGGCCGCCGAAGATCGAAATACCACCAAACAAGACGATTGCCACCACGTTCAATTCAAGACCCGTCCCCGCATCGTAGCGAGCAGTGTTCGTTTCGTAGGTGTAGAGCAGTCCCACAAAAGAGCACACGATCCCCGAAAGGAGGAACAAGTTGAATTTGATGCGCTTGACTCGAATACCCGAGAAGAATGCAGCTTCCTCCTGAAGACCAATTGCGTAGATGGACCGCCCCGTCGAGGTGAAGTGCAGAACGGCTCCGTAAATCAGTGCGAGGACGACAAAAATTCCAAACGCCCACGCGAACGGCGTACCAGGTATTGCGTTGGTTCCTGCGTCGGTCCAAGGCCCCCCAAACCCGCTGACTTCATTCGTTCCCAATATCACTTCTGCGAGACCACGAAACATCGTAAGTGTACCGATAGTGACGGCGATAGACGGCAAGCCCAACTGAGTCACCAGAAAACCATTGAGTGCCCCACCGACGGCTCCCACGCAAAGGGTGAGGAACATAGCGAGAAAAACTTCGACGTGGTGCTCGAAGAGATAGCCAAAACTTGAACAGGCCAGACCAAGCATTGCGGCGACGGAGAGGTCGATTTCCCCCGTCGTGATTATCAACATTTCGGGCAACGCCATGATTGCGATCAGTCCGAAATTGATCCCCGCGAAGAAAATGGTGTTTCGCGAGAAGAAGTCCGGTGACGACGTTCCTCCGTAGATCAGGTCAAAAATGAAGAAGAGGACGAGAGCGCTCTCCCATCGAAAAAGTGAGCGTCCCGCGAACGACCAGTGCTGTTTTTCTGTTGGCAGCAGCGTCTCGTCGGGTGACGTGGTGGACGTGTTATTTCCCATGAGCGGCACTGTCTTTCAGTCGAAGGGCCAGCGAAGCCCGATTGCTCAAGAGACGGTCAAAGCTCACGGTCACCAAAATCAGCGCACCCGCGAGGGCGGAGTCCCAGAAAGGTGACACATTCACGACGACCAGAGCTTGGTTGATGATTTGCAGGAGAATCGCGCCAAGTGCCGCGCCAATGACCGTGCCGCTGCCACCAAATATCGCCACCCCTCCAATCACACACGACGCGACCACGAGGAGTTCATAGCCGGTCCCCGCAGTGGCGTTGACGGTCGCGAACTCAGAAAGGAACAGAACACCACCGAGTCCCGCCAATGTGCCACTAATGACGAATGCAGTAAAAACGCGACGAGCAACGGGCACGCCTGCCAATTGGGCTGCCGCCGGATTCGATCCAATGGCGTACAGCTCACGCATCGGGCGAAAGGAACGCATCGAAAAAGCCACGAGCAACGTCACCACCACAGGAATGAGGAAGATCCAAGGGAGTCCCGCCCAGGATTCAAAACCAATCTTTTGAAATGACAGCGGGATGGCCGTTGGCTCGATCTGTACCCCGAGTCCAATGATATTGAGAATCCCCCGGATTATGTACAGTGCCGCGAGCGACACGACGAGACTTGGAACCTTGGTCACGGTGACGATGAAACCAATGACGGCGCCGCAAAATGCACCAACACCCATTCCAATGACGAAAGCAAGCACCAACGATGGATGTGCATTGTGTGTGAAATAGTCACCCACCAAGAATGCAGAAATCCCCAATGTCGAGCCGACCGAGAGGTCGACGTTTCTCGTCACGATGACCATGGTTTCGCCAACGGCCAGCAAAAGAAAGAGTGAACCGTTGGTGAAGAGCTGTTGGATACTCGTGAGATGAGCGAAGTCGTGACTCTTAATGGTGGTTCCCGCAAAGATCACGAGGATCACCGCCAAGATGGCCAACTCGCGCGCGCGCGACAGCACTTCGGCGACGCGGTGTGTCTTTACAGGTTGTGACAGCGAGATTTCATTGACGACCGACACTTTGATCTATACCTGCCCTGTCGAAGCCATCATGACCGACTCCTGCGTTGCATCAGCTCGGTCTATCGTTGCCGCCAATCGACCTTCCCGCATCACCAGCACGCGATCAGCCATTCCGAGGACTTCAGGGAGTTCCGACGAAATCATGAGTACGGCGACACCACTCTGAGCCAATTCATCAATGATGCGGTGAACTTCGGACTTTGTACCCACATCGATACCCCTCGTCGGCTCGTCGACGATGATCAATTTTGGCTGACCCGCGAGCCATTTGGCGAGAACAACCTTTTGCTGATTCCCTCCCGACAGGGTGTTCGCTTCGTCACTCAGCTTTCCGAATTTGAGATGAAGTCTCAGCGCCCAGTCGGCAGCAAGCTTGTCCTCTGCCCATCGAAACAAAAACAACCCACGACTGAGTCGCCTCAACGATGCGAGTGCGACGTTATGGTCAATGCCGTAGTCCATCACGAGACCTTGTTGGCGCCGATCTTCGGGCACGAAGCCAATGCCAGCATGCATTGCGCGCAGAGGAGAACCTCCCTTTAGCTTCGCGCCGTTGATATAGACACCACCAGCGTCGTATCGATCAATGCCGAAGATTGCGCGAGCAATTTCAGTTCGACCAGAGCCCACCAAACCAGACAATCCAACGATCTCGCCGGCGTTGACGGTAAAGGAAATGTCGTAAAAGGTTCCTTCTCGAGTCAGACGTTCCACGCGCAAGACTTCACCACCCGCACGAATCTCTGTCTTGGGAAAGAGCAAGCCGAGTTCGCGCCCGACCATCGAACGCACAATTTCGTTAATCGTGAGATCACCGATGAGATCAGTACGAACGAAGGCGCCGTCGCGCATGATCGTGACTCTTTGACAAATTTCAAACACCTCTTCGAGGCGGTGTGAGATGAACAGGATCGCGACGCCCCGCTCTCGAAGATTGTTGACCACCGTGAAGAGTCTTCGTACCTCTTCGGGGCTCAGGGCCGCGGTCGGCTCATCCATCACCACAACCCGCGCATCTTTCGAAAGAGCCTTGGCGATCTCGACCATTTGCTGATCGGCGACGGACAAACCCTTCGCTTTGCGATTGGGATCGATGTCGACGCCCAATTGCTCAAAGATCGCCCGCGCCTGGCGCCGCATCTCTCGTCGGTTGATGGTGCGACCAATCCTCAGTGGCTGGCGACCAAGATAAATATTCTCGGCCACGTTGAGGTCATCAAATAACGTCGGTTCTTGGTAGATGACGGCAATGCCGGCCTCTTGACTGTCATGGGGACCTCGGAAATTCCGTGCCTTGCCGTCGTAGGTGTACGTGCCGCCGTCGGACTGATAGACACCCGCGATGATTTTGACGAGCGTCGATTTTCCCGCGCCGTTCTCACCAAGTAGCGCATGCGCTTCGCCGGGATACAACTCAATGGACCCGTCGGCTAAGGCGATGACCGCACCGAACGACTTTGACACGTTCTTCATCACGAGGATTGGTTCAACAGTCTGCACGTCACTCATCGCTACATACCACCAATGCAATGGCGGCGCAGGAGATGGCGTGCGATTTCAATTGCGGCACAACGTCCCCCTAAATGGCGCGATCTTGATGACAAACGTGCAGTGAAGTCAAGCAGACCACTATTCGAGTGTCAAGATTTTACACAAAAAAATAACAACAAGTGTTGAACAATATAACATTCTGATCACTCGTCGAGTTCGTGCGCATTCGTCTTCGTCGTACACTCGCGGTACTTTCTAAATTACCTAATCACTCGAAGGAGCTCGGTGCGCATCTCGCTTTTTGTGACGTGCATGAACAACGTGCTGTATCCAGATACTGGACGCGCCGTCGTTGCCGTCTTAGAACGCCTTGGCCATCAAGTCGATTTCGTTGAATCCCAGACGTGCTGTGGGCAGATGCATCTCAACGCTGGCTACCGCCCAGAAGGGCTGAGTTTGGCGCGAAAAGTCATCGATTCTTTCGAGAAAGCGGACGTCGTCGTTGTGCCCTCGGGATCCTGCACCAGCACGATGCGCCATCTGTGGCGCGACGTCGCAACAGACGAACGCGACGAGGGTCTCGTACGCGCGAGCGAGGAATTCGCGCCGAAGGTCTTCGAATTCACCGAGCTTCTCGTTGACGTACTCGGCGTCACCGACGTGGGCGCCTATTTCGAACGTCGTGTGACCTATCACCCGACGTGTCATTCACTGCGATCAATTCGCGTTGGTGACCGGCCGCTGGCGTTACTACGCGAGGTCCGCGGCATCGAGCTCGTCGAACTTCCAGAATTCGATCAGTGTTGTGGCTTTGGGGGCCTCTTCGCACTCAAGAATCCGGACACCTCAGCAGCAATGGGCCTTGACAAGATTGCGAACGTCATCGCAAGTGGCGCGGACGTGCTGTGCGCTTCTGACAATTCTTGCTTGACCCATCTGTCAACACTGGCAAAGAAATCACCCTCGTTGGTTCCCGGATATCGAACTGACAGCGTCCAAAGTCAGCCGAATTTCGAGGTCAAGCACATCGCCGAAATACTTGCGTCGACCAAAGAAGGTTTGTAAATGGCTAGGACCTTCGCCGGCGCTCCCGATTTCCCCATCGGGGCAAAAGTCTCGCTGGCGAATCCTCAATTGCGAAGCAACATGGCACGCGCAACTCGTACCATTCGTGAAAAACGAAATCTTCGTGTCTCGGAACTCGACACGTGGGAAGAACTTCGCGTCGCTGGCGAATCGATAAAGCGCTCCGGGCTCGCCAACTTGCACGACCTTCTTACGACCTTTGAAAAGAATGTCACCGACGCTGGGGGGCATGTCCATTGGGCCGTTGACGCCGAGCACGCACGTCGCATCGTCCTCGAAATTGTTGAAGAGACGGGTTCTAAGGACGTCGTCAAGATCAAGTCGATGACGAGCGTCGAAATTGACCTCAACTCGGCATTGGAGAAGGCGGGCATCACGGCCTACGAGACCGACCTCGCCGAGTTGATCGTCCAGCTCGGCGACGACCTGCCGAGCCACATCGTGGTGCCCGCGATTCATCGCAATCGTGACGAAGTTCGCGACATTTTCAAAGCGCACATGGGGGAGTGGGGCCTTAAGGCGCCCGACGATCTATCGAGCGCCCCCGAGGACCTCGCCCGAGCGGCCCGACTTCATCTTCGAGAACGATTCCTCGCCTCTCAAGTCGGAATCTCCGGCGCGAACTTCCTCGTCGCAGAAACAGGTTCCGTCGCCATTGTCGAATCCGAAGGCAACGGACGAATGTGCTTGACACTGCCGAACACTCTGATTTCCTTAGCGGGTATCGACAAGATCATTCCGCGGTTCGAAGATCTCGACGTCTTCTTCCAAGTACTGCCGCGTTCGGCGACCGGCGAGCGCATGAATCCCTACAACTCGATTTGGACGGGCGTCACGAAAGGCGATGGACCACAGAACTTTCATGTCGTATTGATCGACAATGGTCGCTCAAGTGCCCTCGACGATCGGGTCGGACGCGACGCGCTGCGTTGTATTCGTTGCGCTGCATGCCTCAATGTGTGCCCGGTCTACGAACGCGTAGGTGGTCACGCCTACGGTTCGGTCTATCCCGGCCCGATTGGAGCGGTGTTGACGCCCCAGCTCAATCACGTCACGAGCGACCACGTGGCGCAATCACTTCCTTATGCGTCGACGCTTTGTGGAGCATGTTTTGATGCGTGTCCCGTTCGAATCGATATTCCAAAGCTTCTCGTGCATCTGCGCGGTGAAGTCGTTGATGCGAAACGAAGCCTCACGCCTAAATCCCAGGAACAAGCAGGCATGCGTGCCGCCTCGTGGCTCTTCGCACGTTCGTCGCGCTTGCGTAGTGTCGGGGACTTTGGCGCAAAGACGAGCAGCC
>Ga0302319_10003114_pt1 | contig 35075 bp, 30 predicted proteins | sample Bog_T0_2_FD_203319 | JGI IMG/M metagenome (GOLD analysis project Ga0302319, IMG submission 203319) | Peat permafrost microbial communities from Stordalen Mire near Abisko, Sweden - Bog_T0_2 | ecosystem: Environmental > Terrestrial > Soil > Wetlands > Peat | place: Sweden: Abisko, Stordalen Mire...
TTGCCTCGAGACGCTGGAAGAAATCGCCATGCGCGGCCGTGAGACATTCATCGCCGCCGGTGGCAAGGAGTTCGCGCTCATCCCGTGTCTCAACGAACACCCGCGCTGGCTCGACGCCCTGGAAAAGATCGTGCAACGGAACCTGAGGAAACCGGGTTAATGATGAAATGAACGCCGCCGGATTTCCTTATCGCGCGGCTCGCCTTTTGCTGCCGTTGGCGTATAATCACCGGATCACTTTCGTGCGTCGCTTTTCCAATAAAGAATTATGAATCGAGTCAACCATCCTTTCGAAGGGCACCGCCCATGATCGGCTCCGAGGCAGACGAACTGCCCGTGGGTGAAAAAATCCACATCGCGGACATTATCTACGAGAGCCGTTTCTTCATCGTCAATCTCCTCGGCATCATCGGCCTGGTCTGGATGTTCCAGTTGATCCTCGCCGGCCTTTGGCATCAGGATGGCCACGCGATTTTTCGCGGCCTGGCCATGGCCGTCGTCTGCCTGGCGAATTGCTACTGGCGCATGTTTTTCGTCACCGGATTCCGGCATCGGTACTTCTCCCACCGCGCCTTCAAGAACAAGGTCCCGGTTTGGCTGGCCTGGCTCATTCGCACGCCGCGTCAGGAGGAAAATTACCTGCGCTTCGTCCAGTTCGTTGAGGCGTTTCTGGCCACCGCCGATGCGCAGAAGGGCGTCATCTGGTGGGCTTCCCATCATCGCCACCATCACAAGTATTCCGACACCGCCGAAGACCTTCACTCCTTCGATTTCGTCAAGAAGGAGACCGGCAGTTTTTGGAAGGCCTTCTATCACTCGCACGTCCGGTGGGTGCTGATCAAGAAGTACAAAAAGGCCGATTACCAAAAAGTTCCCGACCTGAAAAAGTTTCCCGAGCTCATGTTTCTCGAGCGCGCGCGGGGTTATCTCATCGCCCCGATTCTGCTCGGCGTGGGCTGCTTTTTCCTGGGCAAAGGTCTCGGCGTCGGGGGAGGGGCCATGCTCTTCGGCGGATTTTTTGCCAGCACCTTTCTCACCTACCACTTCACCTTTTTCATTAACTCGCTCGCGCACATGATGGGCGCCGCGCGTTTCGATACCGGCGAGGAAAGCAAGAATTGCGGGTGGCTCAACTTGTTCACGCTGGGTGAAGGGTGGCACAACAACCATCATCACAAAGATATCGCCGCCTCACAGGCCATCCTGCCGGAAGAGGTGCGCAGCGACATCACTTACCTGATCTTGCTCGCGCTGGAAAAGTTGGACCTGATCAAGATCATCTACAAATATAGCGACGAAGAAATCGCCGCCGCGCGCCAGCTCGATCGCCGCGCCCACGAGAAGCCGCAGGTTGAAAAGCCGTGCCTGGTGCCGTAAGGACCGCGCCCAGCGCAAGTGCCCGGTAGGGCAAGCTGCCATGAGGCGTTAACAGACCTTGGTGCGCATTCGGCGCGACAGGGCTACTTGGCGTCGGACTCTCTCTGTTCTTTTTGCTCCAGGCATCCCCGATGAAATTCAAGGATATGTAGCGCTTCCGCCTCGCTCAGTTGTTTTACCCACTCCATCCTCGTCTTAAACGGCGACTTTCTGATTTCGTGCAAGGGGCAGTCGCACGGGTTGCCCTGGCTAAAGGGACAGGCCACGGACAGGCCGAGCACCTGACTTAACAACTGACTCTGAAGAGGACCGGTATTGGAATTCGTCATGGAAGTCTTGCCTATTTAGGGTTCGAAACACTTATATTAAAATTCCTTAAATTAAGCGAAGGGAGAGTAAGATTGTTGCAACTTAAAGCACGACAAAAATGTTTCATAAGCCTTTCCCGCTCTAGTTTTTTCGGGCGCAAGGTTGTTTCACGTCGTCGTGTTCAGCACCGCGAAGAGCAGGAAGCAGGCTCAGGGGCATCTCATTTCAAAAAAATCGACGCGTCGAAAACAACGTCTCGCCCCCCGGCTGGTTAATATTTGCCAACGAGGTCGATGAAAGGACGCAGCGACGCGGCATTACTCATCGCTTCGCGACTGATCGCTTTGTCGGGCGGCGTGCCGAGCAGGATGCGCTTGATCGGGACTTCCAGTTTTTTTCCGTTGAGCGTATGCGGAATTTCCGGCACGGCATGGATTTCGTCCGGCACATGGCGGGGTGAGACCTGCGAACGCAGCTTCGCGTTGATTTTGTTGCGCAGCGCATCGTCGAGGGCCATTCCGGGCTGCAGTGCGACGAAAAGCACAAGGCGGTCCGGGCGATTCAGACCGCTGAGATCGATCACCAGCGCTTCGGCGACTTCGGGCACATCCTCCACCACCGAGTAAAATTCCGCCGTGCCCATGCGCACGCCGCCGCGGTTGAGCGTCGAATCGGACCGGCCATGAATGACGCAGTGGCCGTCGTTGGAATCGATTTCGATCCAGTCGCCGTGCGCCCAAACACCCGGGAATTTTTCGTAGTAGCTCGCCTGCAGCCGGCTGCCGTCGGGATCGTTCCAGAGGAAAACCGGCATCGAGGGATAAGGGGCCGGCAGAACCATGTCGCCCATTTGGTCGAGGACGGCCCGGCCGTTTTCATCCCACGCTTCGATTCGCGCGCCGAGGGCGCGGCACTGCAATTCGCCGGCGTGAACCGGCAGCAACGGATTGCAGATGGCAAGGCAGGTGCAGACGTCCGTACCGCCGCTGACCGAGCCGAGGAGCAGGTCGCGCTTCACCTGATCGTAAACCCAGCGAAAACCATCCGCCGGAAGCGGTGCGCCGGTCGAACCGATCGCGCGCAATTTCGCCAGGGCGAACTTATCGCCGGGCGCAACGCCCTCCTTCATGCAGGCGAGAAGATAAGGCGCGCTGGTGCCGAAATAGGTGACGCCGAGCCGGTCGGCCAATTCCCACAGCGCGGAGAAATCGGGGTACTTCGGGCTGCCGTCGTAGAGGACGATCGTGACGCCGGGCAGCAAGAGGCCGGAGATGAGAAAATTCCACATCATCCAGCCCGCGGTGGTGTACCAGAAAAAGCGGTCGCCGGGGCGCAGATCGAGATGGAGCGAGAGGGACTTCACGTGTTCGAGCAAAATGCCGCCGTGTCCCTGGACGATGGCCTTGGGCAGCCCGGTCGTGCCGGATGAATAGAGGATCCAGAGTGGGTGCTCGAAGGGAACCGGCTCGAAGCGCAGTTCGGCAGGATTCCGCGCCGCGGTGATTTCGTTCCACGCCAGCAGACCGACTCCTTCGCGCGGGTCGAGCGGAGAGCCCGCGTTGCCGATCAAAACGAGCTGCCGGAGGGTCGGCAAACCGGCCACGATCTCCGCCAGCACGGCGCTTCGATCGTGAATCCTTCCGCCATAGCGGTAACTTTTCACCGCGAAGAGGATTTTCGGCTCAATCTGCTGGAAGCGGTCGATCACGCCGCGGCTGCTCAGCTCCGCCGGGCAACTCGACCAGACCGCGCCGACGCTGGCTGCGGCCAGAAAAGCGACGAGAGTCTGCGGAAGATTGGGCAGGTAGCCGACCACACGGTCGCCGGGTTGGATGCCGAGATCGCGCAGCTTCGCCGCCACCGCCGCCACCTGGCGTTTCAATTCCGCCCGCGAGATTTCCTCGTGCCGGGGCTGGCCGCCGGGTTCCGGTTCCGCTGCGAAGATGATCGCCGGACTCGCATCGCTGTCGCCGTGCCGCAAGACGTGCTCGGCATAATTCAAGGTTGCCCCCGGGAACCAATGCGCACCCGGCATCTCGCGCGAGGAAAGTGTCCGCTCGGGCCGGGCGCAAAAGTGAACCTGAAAAAAATCGGCGATGGAATTCCAGAAGCCGTCGAGGTCGGTCGTCGACCATTCCCATAGCTCCGGGTAGTTGGAGAATTTCAGCCCACGGGTATGCTCCAGCCAGCGGGAGTAGCGGGCAAGATTGGTTTGCGCGGCGAGAGCGGGGTTCGGCTCCCAGAGCAGATTGCCCCGGGAGGGGGATTCGGATGCGGTTTCCATGGCGGGCGAAAGAGCCTTTATCCATTCGTAGTCCGTGAGTCGATAGTAAACATTGTCAGCGGCTTTAGTGAGAGTACTTTTCGGACAGTCGCTCTTTTCCCAACTCCCCGCTTCTCCCACCGTTATGAATGAAGTTGTCATCGTCGCCGCCGCGCGAACTCCCATTGGCCGCCTGAACGGTTCGCTGACCACGCTGCCCGCACATCGACTGGGCAGCGTGGTCATCGCCGAGGCGTTGCGCCGCGCGGAGGTCAAGCCGGACGAAGTTTCCGATGTCATCATGGGCCAGGTTCTCACCGCCGGGACAGGACAAAATCCGGCCCGGCAGGCCGCCGTGGCCGCTGGAATCCCGTATGAAGTTACCGCGTTCGGAATCAATCAGGTTTGCGGTTCCGGATTGCGCGCGGTGGCGTTGGGATATCAGTCGCTGCAACTCGGCGATGTCCAAATTGTCGTCGCGGGCGGCCAGGAAAGCATGAGCCAGTCGCCGCATTGCACGCATGTCCGCACGGGAATTAAAATGGGCGATGTCCCGCTGGTTGATACCATGATCAAGGACGGGCTGACGGATGCTTTTCAGGACTATCACATGGGCCAGACCGCGGAAAATGTCGCGAAAAAGTGGAATGTCAGCCGCGCGGATCAGGACGACTTCGCTGCCAATTCCCAGCGCAAGGCGGCAGCGGCTCAGGCGGCAGGGCGGTTCGCGGAGGAGATCGTTCCCGTCCGCGTGCCGGGACGCAAAGGCGAGGTGGTCGTCGAGCACGATGAAGATGTCCGCCCCGACACGACGCCTGAAACGCTGGCCAAATTGCGCGCGGCTTTTGTGAAAGAAAATGGCACCGTCACCGCGGGGAATTCCAGCGGGATCAACGATGGCGCAGCGGCTTTGGTCTTGATGCGCGCCACGGACGCAGCGAAGCGTGGTGTTGAACCGCTCGCCCGCATCGTCTCGTGGGCGACCACGGGAGTCGATCCGGCCTACATGGGCATCGGGCCGGTCCCGGCTACCAGGCTCGCGCTGTCGAAGGCCGGTTGGCAGCTCAAGGATGTCGATTTGATCGAAGCCAACGAGGCTTTCGCGGCCCAGAGCTGCGCGGTTGGGCTCGAGTTGGGATGGGACGCCGAACGGGTGAACGTCAGTGGCGGCGCCATCGCCCTGGGGCATCCGATAGGCGCGTCCGGCGCGCGCATTTTGGTGACGCTTTTGCATGAACTTCGCCGCCGCAAAGCGAAACGTGGGCTCGCCACGCTTTGCATCGGCGGCGGGATGGGCATCGCTCTTTGCGTCGAACGCGCCTGATAACGTTATGGAAAAATCTCTCAGCGGAAAAACGGCGCTGGTGACCGGCTCGACCAGCGGCCTGGGCAAGGATCTCGCGGTGGCGCTGGCTCAGGCCGGATGCCGGGTTGCGCTGAATGGCTTCGGAGATCGCGCTGAAATCGAGGCCCTGCAGGCGCGGCTGATATCGGATTACGGTGTCGACGTTTTTTATCACGGCGCCAATCTGATGATCCCATCGGAAATCGGGGAAATGATGGCGCAGATCGCGGAGCGCCTGGGCCCCATCGATATCCTTGTCAACAACGCCGGCATCCAACACGTTTCGCCCATCGAGGACTTAGCCGAGGAGAAATGGAACGCCGTGATCGCGGTGAATTTGTCCGCGGCATTTCACGCCACCAAGGCGGTCCTGCCCGGAATGAAGGCGCGCCGATGGGGCCGCATCATCAATATTGCCTCGGCGCACGGACTCGTGGCCTCGCCGTTCAAGTCGGCTTACGTCGCCGCCAAGCATGGCCTGGTCGGGTTGACCAAAGTGACCGCGCTTGAAGCCGCCCGCGATGGGATTACGTGCAACGCGCTTTGCCCCGGCTACCTCCACACGCCGCTGGTCGATGCCCAGATCGAATCGCAGGCGAAGTCGACCGGAGTGCCTCGCGAGAAAGTCATCGAGGAAATCATCCTGGCGAAGCATGCCACCAAGGAGTTTGTTACGGGCAGTCAGATCGCCGCTTACGTCCTGCTGCTTTGCTCCCCGGCGGGCGCATCGACCACAGGCTCAGCCATTTCGATCGACGGCGGCTGGACGTCAGCGTAGGCGCGGGACGCCGGCCCGCAAAAAAAGAAACGCCGTCCCGCGCGAGGCAGGACGGCGTATCATTACAACTCACTCCAGATTATTTCGTCGGCACCGTTGCAATCGTCTGCAGGATGCGGCTCGCAATCTTGTAGGGGTCGCCCTGGGAATTCGGGCGGCGATCTTCCAAGTAACCCTTGTAGCCGTTGTTCACGAAGCTATGGGGGATGCGAATGGAGGCACCACGATTGGCCAGGCCGTAGTTAAACTTATCGATCGACTGCGTCTCATGCAGACCGGTCAGGCGCATGTGATTATCGGGGCCGTACACCGCGATGTGCTCGTTCTTGAATTTGTCGAACGCCGCCATCAGCTTCTCGAAGTACTCCTTGCCGCCGACTGTACGCAGATATTCGGTCGAGAAGTTGGAGTGCATGCCAGAGCCGTTCCAGTCCGTCGCGCCGAGAGGCTTGCAATGGAAATTGATGTCGATCTTATACTTTTCGCACAGGCGGATGAGCAGGTAGCGGGCGACCCACATTTCATCGGCGGCCTTCTTGGAGCCTTTGCCGAAGATTTGGAATTCCCACTGGCCCTTCGCCACTTCGGCGTTGATGCCTTCGTGGTTGATGCCGGCGTCGATACAAAGATCGAGGTGCTTGTCGACGAGCTCACGGGCGACATCGCCCACGTACTCGTAGCCGACACCCGTGTAGTACGGGCCCTGGGGAGCGGGATAACCGGTTTCCGGGAAGCCGAGCGGACGGCCGTTTTGGTAGAAGAAGTATTCCTGCTCGAAACCGAACCACGTGCCGGGATCGTCCAGAATCGTCGCGCGCGCGTTCGTGGAATGAGGCGTGAGATCGGCATGGAGAACCTCATTCATGACAATCGCACCATTGCGCTTCGTCGAGTCGGGATAAACCGCGACAGGCTTCAGCACGCAGTCGGAGCTATGCCCCTCGGCCTGGCGAGTCGAGCTACCATCGAAGCCCCAGTTGGGAAGATCTTCCAGCTTCGGGAACTTGTCGAATTCTTTGACCAGGGTTTTGCCGCGGATATTGGGGACGGGCGTGTAACCGTCGAGCCAGATGTATTCCAATAGATACTTCGCCATTTGATTGTAGTGTAGTTAAAGGTTGGTTGAGTGGATTTAACCGTTCTTAGGATTAGGACGGGTAAGGGGATGAAAGCATCAGCCGTGCCAGCCATGCAAGCAGTATAAAATGCGCCATTTCGTAGCATTTCGCAGGTAGGGACGCGAGTCCCATTGCGTCCCATCTGTCGACGGACGGCAGGGGGCTGCAGTCCCTACCCTAAAAGTCGACGACGGCGCAAAAACGGGCCATATTCCTGCCGATGGACCAAGTCAAAGACACCCTGCGCGCACTCGTCCGCATCGGCTACGATGGCCGGGTCTACAAAACCTTTCGCGGACCCAAGGCCGAGGAACGCTACGATAACGAGGTACGCGTCCTGCGCCATCTCGAGGCCCGCGGGTGTGTTTTCGTGCCCAGATTGCTCGAAGCTGATCGCGGCCAACTGCGCATCGTCACCACGAACTGCGGCAGCCGCGTCGACCACCTCGACTCCGAGCGTCAGCAGGAGCTGTACGCCGAACTGCTCCCCTACGGCGTGCGCCACGAAGACGCGGAGATGCGCAACGTCACCTACCGCCAATCCGATGGGCGCTTCTGCTTGATCGACTTCGAGTTTGCCACCATCCTTCCCGAAGCAGAAAAGTCCGCCAATGGCTCAGTCTAGAACTCATATCAAAAGTAGCCATGGGCCGCGCCGGGAGGGATTTTGTCTGGCAGCGAGGAGCCAAGCGAGGAGCATAGCCGCAGTGCTACGTGACGAGCGAACGACGAAGCTGCCAGACAAAAGAACCCCGGCCCTTCGGGTTGCTTTCCATATAGCTTCTGGCTGTGTTGCTCGTTGGTCACAGACCACTGCGGGTATGCTCCCTCCTCGCGCCTTGCCAGAAGCTATATGGAAATGCAACGCGGCCTATGGCTACTTTTGATATGAGTTCCGGTAACCCGTCCTGTCCCCGGCACCTGCGCTGGTTTGGGCGCACCGACCGCGGCCATGTCCGCGCCAATAACGAGGACGCCTTTTTGGCGCTACAGTTCGACGCCAGGGAAATGAGTTACCTTGGCAAGTTCGGAGAAGCTGAAACCGCCAATCTCGATTTCGTCTTCGCCGTCAGCGACGGCATGGGCGGGGCGAATGCCGGCGAAATCGCCAGCCGGATTACAGTGGATAAAATAACACACCTGCTGCCCCGCGCCTTCCGCCAATCGGCTATCGGCCTCTCCACCGACTTCGGCGACGTCTTTAACGAACTTTTCGATCAAGTCCACCGTGCGCTCACCTTTCTCGGTGCCAGCGACGAGGAAGTCCACGGCATGGAGGCGACCTTGAGCATGTGCTGGTTCACGCCGGGCTGGATGCACTTCGGCCACATCGGCGACAGCCGCATCTATTATCTCCCCGCCGCCGGCAAGATAATCAAACAACTCAGCCATGACGACAGCCACGTCGGCTGGCTCTTCCGCACCGGGCAGATCGGCGAACGCGAAGCCCATGTCCATCCGCGCCGCCACCTGCTGCAGAAAGCGCTCGGCGGGAACAACCAGTTTGTCGACCCTCAAGTCGGCGCGGTCGCCTGCGAACCAGGCGACCTCTTTCTGCTCTGCACCGACGGCCTCACCGAAGGGCTCTACGACGAGCAGCTCTTCGATCTCCTGCGCCGCCCCGATCAGACCGAGGCCGCTCTCACTCTTGCCGAGCGCCTGGTCGAGTCCTCCCTCGCCCGCGCCGGTCGCGACAATACGACCGCAGTCGTCATTGAGATGTTGTAAGAAATGGAGAACTACACAGGAGCTACTTCCCCGCCTTCTCCACGAACTTGATGAACCCTTCCGCCTGCTTCTCCAGCCGCTCCACGATCTCCGGCGTTTTCAACCGATCCTTTTCGTTGAGATGGCCGTGTATCCCCGGAATATTGACCGTCCCGGGATAAATCACCCCGCGCAGATAAGTCACGAGTGTGGAAAATTGCTCGACCGGCCGTACCGCGCCGCCGCCGCCCGCCGAGAGTCCCACAAACGCGAACGGCTTACCGGAAAAAGTCTCGGGAAACTTCAGCATATCGACGAAATACTTGAACACGCCGGGAAAGCCGCCGTTGTATTCCGGCGTCACCACCAGAATCCCGCTCGCATTTGACATCGCCTCCTGGAACGGCGCGAAGCTCGCCGGCTTTTCCGCGTAGCTCGTTGGCGCGAAAATCTCCGGCGGGAGCTTGTGCAAATCGACGATGTGAAGCGGACTCCCCTTGGCGGCATAAATCTCGGCGACATGCGCGGCGACCTTGGCCGTGTTGCTGCCGGGACGGTTCGTGGCGACGAGTTGGGCAATCATAAGGGCAAAGGTGCAGCATGCGCTCCATTTGGCAAGCGTGGCCCTTTCACGCCGGAGAAAAAGCATTTGGCGTCCGCGCGCCCGGCCCTACCCTCGGCCAGCATGAAAACGCTCAATCGTCTCCTCCTCCTTGCGCTCTCGCTGGCGCTAGTCGCCGCCGTCTATGCGATGCAGTCGAACACGACCCAGATTAGCGTGGGCCACGAAACGTTATACCACATGCGCTGGCCGTGGCTTCACGAAGTCCGCGAGGTGTCGATTTTCGCCATCCTGATCTGGTCCTTTATTTTCGTCAAACGCGAGGCTGCCTTTGTCCGTATCGGCTTGGCCGCGCTGATCATCGCCTTCACTCTCCAGAATCTTCCTGCGAAAATCGGCAGCGTATCCGATCTGGTCAACTCTGTCTGGCAGCAGCGGTAGCTCCGCGCTAATGCGCGAAACGCTTTTCCTCGGCGTCGAAGATGTCGAAGAAATAGCGGATGTGGTGGATGACCGCAGGCGGGACGTTCTTGGGGATGTAGTCCTCCATGTACTCCTGCATATTGTAGGGCAATTCGCTGATCCGTTTGTAACGCCAGCCGTTGTTCCACTTAATGACCTCGATGCGGGGACGCTTGGTCGCATGCAGCTCGATCCACTTGCCGACCGCTTCGTTATCCGCGCCCGTGGCGATGAAGTCCTTGAGCTCGGCGAATTTGATTCCGGCGAAACCGAGGAAGAGGTTGTCGAGGGGGCAGTCGGCGTGGTACTCGCCAATCGTTCCCGCCATGTCGGCACGGCATTTATCGACCGCGCGTTGGGCCAGGACGTAACCGCCCAGCATCGCGTGGGGGCTGTGGGGAAATGCCTTGGTGAGATCGGGGGCCAGTTTTTTCACGTTTGCGTTGAGTGTGCTCATAGGATTAAACCTTACTCACTTACCAGGTCTGCGCCAGTTCCCTGAGCTCGTTTTCCGCCATTTCGCGCGCGTGCCTCGCCGCGTCCTCGCCGCGGTTCAGATTTTCCGCCGAGACAAAATGGAGGTCGACCAGGCCCATGAAGCCGAACACCGCGCGCAGGTAAGGTTCCAGGAAGTTAAACGCCGCCGTCGGTGATCCGAGTCCATACGATCCACCGCTCGTGGTGATGAACAGCGCCTTCTTGCCCTTGACCAGACCCTCGAATCCGTTCGGCCCCATGGCAAAGGTCCGGCCCGGGCGGATGATCTGGTCGATGTAGGCCTTGAAGGTTGAGGGCACGCAGAAATTGAACCTCGGCACACCGAAGATATAGCGGTCGGCGGAAAGAAACTCGTCCACGAGCTGATCCGAGACGCTGATGGCCGCCTTCGATTCGGGTGTTTGCTCCTCAGCCGTGGAGAACGAACCGACGATCCACGGCTCGGTCACGTGCGGCACGGGATGGTGCCCGACGTCGCGCAGCAGGATGGTGTCTTCCGGATGCTTCTGGGCCCAAAGATCGGCGAACAGGGAGGTGAGGGTGCGGGAAACGGAACGGTCGCCGCGCGGGCTGGCGGTGATGACGAGAATGGTGGCCATAGGTGCTTGTCTGAACGTGAGTCGACGCTACAACGTTGTTGGATTAACCCCGTTTGGTCAAAAGAAGAATGACCCGCTTTTCCGCGTCGCGCCGGGCGCTGTACCTTTCGGCGTGACCCACGCCGGCTTTTCAGACAGCCTCAGGCGCCATTGTGGCGGCAACTTTCTTTCATGCATTCACCACGTTACACCGTCATCGTCCCCATGTCCCGTTTCCGTGCCGATGAACCGGTGCTTGTGAGCCTGCGTGAGGCCCCGCCCCCGGAGGGTGGATTGCAGATTCTCGTGGCCGAGGGGCAACATCCCGCCCGCCAGCGCAACGCCGTGCTGGCCCGGACGCAAGGGGAGATTGTCGTGTTTCTCGACAACGATTGCGCGGTTGGTTCCGGCTATTGGAAGGAGCTGGAGCTGGCTCTGTCCCGGCGCGAAGTGGACATCGTGGGCGGCCCGGCGCTGCTGCGTCCGCGGGCCACGGCAGGGGAGGAGATTTTTCACGCCCTGCTGACGCACGCGCTGATTGTCGGGACAATCTCGGCCCGTTATGCGGCCCGGGGCGATTTCCGCGCGGCCACGCAGACGGACCTAATTCTATGCAATCTCGCTGTACGGCGTTCGGTCTTTGAGAAAATCGGCCCGCTCTCCACCGACCTTTATCCAAATGAAGAAAACGAATGGCTCGACCGCGCCCAGGCGGCGGGAGTCGGCGCCTACTACGATCCTAACCTCCAGGTGTTCCGTCCGCAGCGCGCCACGCCGGCGCAAATGGGCCTCACGCTGCTGCGCTACGGCATGGGGCGGACGCGGCAATTCCGGGTAAGCGGATGGCGGCTCACTTTCCATCAATTCCTGCCGTTCATGGTGATCGCGACCTTCGCGGCCCTGTTTCATTGGCATTTGGAGGCGGAGTTCGTCTTCCTCTGGCTGGTTGCCGCCGCCCTCATTGCGTTTACCACCCACTCGCTTTTGCACGTCTGGCAGCGGATCGTCGCGGGCCTGATCGCGCCGCTCATTCCGCTGACCTACGCGGTGGGCCAGGTGATCGGATGGTTCGCGCTTTTATGGCCGTCGCGGGCTTCCTCTTCCGAGATCGTCCTGCGCAATGAGCGCGGCGAGGTGCTTTAGGATCGTCATGGCCGGAACTTTTGTTCAATGGATTGACCGGCAATCGTGGTTCCATGCCCTCGTCAAGATGTTGCGCCTGCGCGCGTGCTTCTCCTGGTTTCTCCAGTTGCGCCCCATCGTTCGGAAGTATCCGTCCGGCGCGTGCGTCGAGGTGGCCGATCTCGAATCCTTCTACCTCAGCGACGAGATTTTTCAGCGTGAGACCTACCGCCGGGCGCTCGTGGGTGCGGGCGAGGTGCGCACTGTGATGGACCTCGGCTGCAACGTCGGCTTTTTTTGCGTCTATCTCCGACATCATTTTCAGCGCAACGATTTTCGCGGCATCGGCCTCGACGCCAACCCGGTGGTGCTCAAAAAGGCACAGCGCAATTTGGACCGCAACGGCCTGGGCGGCCTCAAGCTCGTGCATGGACTGGCGGGCAGCACCGAGTCCAATTCCCAGCAGGACTTCTATCTTTACGCGTCGCACCTCGGGAGCTCACAATTTTTGCAGACCGAAACCGACCGCATGGCCAAGGGAGGTTGGACGAAAATTGCCGTGCCGGTCCTAAAGCCCGGCGAAATCTGGCGGGCTGAATTCGGCGATGTGCCAATCGACCTGCTCAAAATCGATATTGAAGGTTCGGAAGGAAAACTCCTGCGCGCCGCCCCCGCCTTATTTTCCCAGACAAAATGCATCGTGCTCGAGTGGCACAAATGGCTGGTGGAAGAGAAAGAACTTTTCCCGGTCCTGCGCGATTTGGGATTCGTCCGGCAGGAAGCGCTCGAAACCGGCAAGACGACCGAATTATGGTTCTTTTCGCGCACATAGCAGAAAGCGCTTCAAGAGCGAGCCCGGTCCGAATTTTGAGGCCTTTTCCACAAAAAGAACAAAATTCCGAGAAATGAGGTGACTGGGCTCAATATCTTGTTAATTAGGGCTAAGTGGGCGGCGAAACATCGGCCGGTTTTTCCCAAAATGAAATCTTTTCGCAGATTTTCGGGTAGAAAAAGGAGGCGGGACGGATTTAGCCTCGTGGAAGCGACGTTCTCCATTGGTCTTTTGAGTTTTGGCCTCTTGTCCCTCGCGCCGTTGCTGGCCCTGGGTTTGAAGACGGCCCGCGGGGCGCGCGACGACCGGGCCACGGCGCAGATCGCGCAGACATTGATTCAAGAAGCGAAGCAGGGGACGCTGCCTTCGGGCACGGTTTATCTCGATATCCAGGGCGACACACTCAGTTCCTCTCAATCGGCGGCTTACTCCGCGCAGAGCACATCCCAGCCGATGGCGGGGAACACCTTCCTCACCCGGTTGACACTCCGGGTCACGCCGCTGGGCGCCCTGGATCGCGCGCGGACTTATGCTGTCGTTTACCAGGCGCCGCCGTCCACGAGCCCTTAGAGGCAGCCCGAAAAAATCCGGCTTCACCCTGATCGAGGTGTTGGTCAGCGCTGCCATCCTGCTGATCATCCTGGTCACGCTCGTTCAGTTCATGAACAACGTCGACCAGGTTTGGAAATCAGCCGCCGCCGATCCGTTCATCGAGGCGCAGAACGCGTTTGAAACCGTGGCGCAAAATCTCGCCGCCGCCACGCTCGCTCCGTACCGGGACTATGCGGACAGCACTGGCGCGTTCCGCACCAGCGCCTCGTTCGTGCCGGATCATCTCGCGCGCCGCTCCGACCTCGCTTTTGTCTGCGGCCCCAGTTCGGGCGCAAACGGATTGCTGACGGCCAGCGGACGCGCCACGGTCGGTAGCGGCGTTTTCTTTCTCTCCCCGAACGGCTATACGCAGACCTATATTCATACGGATATGGGGCGTTTGCTGAACGCCATGGGTTACTTCGTCGAGTTCGGCGACGATGATGCCGTGCCGGGTTTTAGCCAGACCCACGCCTACCGCTGGCGACTGAAGCAGGTCTTGCAGCCCGCCGAGTCGCTGCAGATTTTTTCGATGACGCCTCCTGCTAAGTGGCCCTCCACCGCCTGGATTCAAGAGATCGTGCCGACTCTCACGACCACCTCGACGCCCTCTCCCGTTCCCGTTCTGGCGGACAACGTGATCACGCTGATTGTCCTCCCCGAGCTCGCCGCCGGCGATACCGCGCCGGCTCTTTCGCCCACATTCAGTTACGATTCCCGCGATACGACCAACGCGCTTACGCTGCACCAACTGCCGCCGCGCGTGCGCCTCGCTCTGGTTGTGATCGACCCGATTTCCGCCCAACGCCTCGCCGCGCAAAACGGTTCGCAGGCTCCACAGCTCGTCCCGGGCACCCTTTTCCAGCAGTCCGCCCAACTCACCTCGGACCTCACCACGCTGGACAATTCTCTCACCGCCCAAAAAATCAACCACCGCATCTTTCAGCGGGAAATCCTGCTACCCTCCTCTAACTGGTCGGATGCGCCTTCACCTTAGCGTACTTGGCGTGACAGATTTGCCTATCCAACCGACTATTGCTTCCTATGAAAGCCGTGAAGCATTCCACTTCCGGCACGGTCCTCATCATGACCCTGGCTGCCATGGCCGTGATGATGATCCTGCTGCTGGCGCTGTTTCAGGGGGTGTCGCACCAGATCCGCGGGGCCCAGGGCGATGCCTCGCTGGCGCGGGAAACGATGCTGGCCGATTCCGCCGTCGAGCTGGTTATCGGCCAGGTTGAGCAGGCGTCGGCGCAAACGAATCAGGCCTGGATTTCGCAACCCGGCCTGCTCCGCACTTACAGCACGAACGCCGTGCGCGCGCCCACGGCCTGTTACAAACTCTATTCCACCGCGAGCCTGACCAACATGATCGACACCAGCGGCAATCTCGCTTTTCTCTCCAACGACATTCCCGCCAACTGGAATTCCACGCCGAGCCAATACACCGATCTCAATTCACCCGTCACGCCACCGGGACTTTTCGCCCAGCCGATTTATCCCATTCTCAATCCTGCGGCGTTGACCAATGTGGCGAGTCCGGGGGAGGGGATTGAAGGAGTCAGCAGCGACATGGGCGGCGACGCATCAGCGGTGACGATGCCTGTCGCGTGGCTCTACGAGCTCCAGGACGGAACGCTCGGCCCGGCGAGCAACGGCACGGCGGCCAACCCGATCGTCGCGCGCATCGCCTTTTGGACGGACGACGACACGTGCAAGATCAACATCAACACGGCGGGCTATGGCGTGCCCTGGAACACGCCACGGGTCAACTCGAGCGACGACGTGGCCTGGAGCACGAACCAGCCCGCCGCCGGGGTATTTTACTCCTATCCCGGCCATCCCGCGACGACTTCGCTTGCCACTATTTTTGGGACGAATTCGTTTTCCGGAACGAATGTGTTATCGCCGCAGCAACTGCTCGGCTTGAGTCCGCGTTATGCGTGGAACGGGGCGCCCGCGAGGATGGACCGGCTCTACGCCTCACTCGATGAGTTGTGCTTCAGCACGAACATGGTCGGCACGCCCTTGCAGCGAGAGGCGAATCCCGTTGGCGCGGCGCAGCTCGACACGGCGCGCTTCGTCCTCACCGCCCACAGCGTCGCGCCCGAGACCACGCTGCTCGGCGAACCCCGCATCGCCATCTGGCCCGTGGCCGATTCCACCTCGACCGGCGCGCCGCGGATGACCGCGACCGACAATGCCATCACAAACGATGCGACCCTCGGCGTCGGCACGGCCCATGCGCGAAGCTATTTTTTCCAGCGCAACAATCCGCTGAGTAAGAATGACGATTTTAATCCGGACATAACCACGTCCGGTCCCAACCAAAGCAACGTGCAACTGTTCAACGATCTCGTCGCGCGCGGCCAGGTTGCCCTGCCTGGCTACGGGTCGAACTTCGACCAGAAATATGCCGGTGCGGCTTATACGCCGGGCACGGCCAGCGCCAACTGGACTCAAATTGTCCTCGAGATCGTCGACTTCATTCATGGCCTCAATTCCGTGGATTCCGATGCTGCCATCACTCCCTTTGCCGGCGGCGATTCGACCGGCGCAGGCCGCGCCTTCGTCGAGCCGCTGATGTGGACCTATGGCGCCGGGACGCCGAATCAAGTCGTCCTGCGCGGGCTGGGGCGCTGCCCGACGCTCTCCAGTCTCACGCTCGTGTTTTATGTCTGCGGTTTCGGCTTCAAGAACGGCACGCACGTCGACTTCGAGGAGACGCCGGATATCGGCGGCACCAACTGGGCGGCCGAATTCACGGGCCCGGCCGCGACGACGAATTGGCCCAATGTGACGAGCGAGAGGATTCGCACCTTCGTCGTGCCGAATACGTTCCAGCCCGGCTGCGGCTATCCCGAAGTGAGCGAGACGTGCTCGATTCAGATTCAGGGTCTCACCAATATCACGATGAGCAACGGCGTCGGCGCGGGAAGCAATGCGGGCAACTGCGGTTTTACGAATTCGCCCACTTCGCATTTGCTCAGCGACGCGTTAAAGGTGTCGCCGGCCGATCGGGCCTGGGGCGGCAACGAAGGTCCGCTCGCGTGGCGCGCCGCGGCGCTCGATGCGCAACAAACGAACGCTTTCTTTTATGCGTTTTCAGGCACGAATTCCATGCCGGTTACTTTTGCATCAAGTCCCTCCTATAATTCGGCTACCGGCGTGGTGAACTGGCCAACTCAAAAATTCAAATTCAGCTCGCTTTCCATTTCCAGCGCGAATTTGACCGTGCTCATTCAGGACGCCCAGGGCAATACCCTGCAAACCCTTCAGGTCAATCTTCCCACGGGTAGCGCCTTTGCCGTCCCCACCTCACCCTACGAATATACCGAGGACGGCTCGGGAAATACGGTGGCACCCTCCTACTATATGACGCTTCGAAATCGGGTCCTCGCCACCGGAACCAATCGCCTTTTTATGATCCAACCCGGCGACGTCAGCCGCAGCTTCGAAGCCGGGACCGACCTGCGCGTCATCGCTGGCATGTCCAGTGTGCCGACTAACATGTTCCCGACGCCGTCATCGTATAAAAATGCGAGTGTGGGCAACGCTCACAACCTCCATTTCGCCGATGGCACGGCGGTTTTCGGCGCCAACGGCTCTACAACGCTCGACGGCGCTGCCGGCTTTGCGACGAACTCAACCACACTGACGTGGAATGATTGGAGCTCCGGCTCGACGACGAATTATGCATGGTCCACCAGCCCGCCCAACAGTTGCCCAACCACCGCCAGCTTCAACAACCAGGGCGTGAGAATGACGCCGGGCCCTGGTTATGTCGGCGACTGGGACACGGGACCCGGCGTTGCGCCTGACGGCGCGCTGATCAACTTGCCCGACGCGGGCACCACCAATGCGCCGGCTGCCGCCTACTTCTCCTTGACCAAGGGCTGCCTCGGCGCGCCTGCGCAGCGCACCCCGAACGCGCTTGTGGCGTCGCCAGTCGTCTTCGGCTCGCTCCCCGCCGGAATCAACGCGACGAACGCCGCCCAATCGGTGCCCTGGCGCACGCTCCTCTTTTGTCCCTATCCCGCGGCAAACACGTCGAGTACTCCCTATACCATTCATCCCGGTGCCGCCACTTCACCGCCCGACCATCTCATCCTCGATAATTTTTGGATGCCGGTCGTCGAGCCCTACCCCATCAGCACCTGCCTCGCCACCGCCGGGAAAATCAATCTCAACGACCAGATCGCGCCGTTCACTTACCTGCATCGCAACACCGCCTTGCGCGCGCTGCTCGACGGCCTCCGCATCCCCGCCATTCCGGCGACAACCGCCGCCACCTACAAAAGTCCCGGCACGCCATCGACCTCGGTCTTCTGGAATCCTGTCGATGAAAATGCCACCGTGGCCCAGATCGAAAACAAATTCGCCAACTCGAGCACCGACGCCTACCTGAGCGAAAGCGAAATTTGCGCCGTGCCGCTCGTGCCACAGGGAGTCGTGCCGGCGGGCACGAGTGTCGCCGGCGCGCAAAGTCTGCTCGACACATTTTGGAACGGCCTCTCCAGCCCCGCCGGCGGCCTGACCGGCGACAACCTGCGCGAACTGCCCTACGCCCAGCTCTACAGCCGCCTCACCACGCGCTCGAATTCCTACACTGTTCACGTCCGCGTCCAGGTCCTGAAAAAACTCCCGAACGATCCGCATCAAGGCGTCTGGAACGAAGGCGTCGACGTTGTCCTGGCCGACTGGCGTGGCTCCTATGAAATCGAACGCTACCTCGATCCCACCGTGGCCGCGCCGACCGCCGGTCAGCCGCTTGGGGTCTACAAATTTCGCATCCTCAGCGCGCGACGATTTGCGCCGTAAGCAAGCCATAGAACCGGGTAGACCTACCGGTCTCATGTTTACTTGCTGCCGATTCGCTCTTTAGTTGTTCCATGATCGGATTCGAGGCGCTGCAACAATTGCGACTGCCGGACGCGTGGCAGGCGGAGGCAATCCGCGCGCTGGCCACGGGCGACGACGTCATCGTCCAGGCGCCCACCGGCGCGGGCAAGACCTTCATCTTCGAGCAATACTTCCAGCAGCGCCGCGGCCCCGGCCAGGTCATCTTCACCGTGCCGACGCGCGCGCTGGCCAACGACAAATTTGCCGAGTGGAACCGCCTCGGCTGGCGCGTGGGCATCACCACCGGCGATCTCGCGCACGATCCCGAGGCCCCGCTGGTCGTCGCCACGCTCGAGGCGCAGCAGACGCCCGCCCGCGCCGCGCTCTACGTCGTCGATGAATACCAGTGGCTCGCCGATCCGTTGCGCGGCAATCACTACGAGGGCACGATCCTCTCGCTGCCGGCGCAGACGCAGCTTTTGCTCCTGAGCGGCAGCGTGGCGAATCCGGGCGCGGTGCGCGACTGGCTGCGGCGGCTGGAGCGCGGGCGCGAGGTGACGATGATCGAGCAAAAGGAACGCCCGGTGCCGCTCGACGAGACGGAGATCGATTCGCTCGCGCGCAACGTGCCCGACGCGATCACCGGTTACTGGACGCGCCGCATCGCCGGGGCTTTGCGCGACGACCTCGGGCCGATCCTCGTCTTCGCTCCGCATCGCCGCGAGGCGGAAAAAATTGCGAAGGATGTCGCGGCGCGGATACCCTGTCCGCAACCGCTGCGCCTGACCAAAGACCAGGAAAATGCCGCCGGTCCCGACCTCGCGAAGCTGCTCGGCCAACGCGTGGCGTTTCATCACAGCGGCCTCAGTTATGTGCAGAGGGCCGGGCTGATCGAGCCGCTGGCAAAAGGCGGACAGTTGCGCGTCGTCGTCGCGACGCTGGGCCTGAGCGCGGGCATCAACTTTTCGCTCCGCTCCGTGCTGGTGACCGCGACGAGTTTCACTGCGGGAGGAATGCCACGCGAAGTATCTCCGTCCGACCTGCTGCAGATGTTCGGACGCGCGGGACGGCGCGGTCTCGACGAGCAGGGCTACGTTTTGGTGAGCGAGCGCTCGCCGCGGCTGAGTCAGGCGCGGGCGGGGCATCTGCGCCGGAGCGCGCCGTTACCGTGGCGTCCGCTCTTGCAAGAACTGGCGAAGGGCGTGCCGATAGATGTGGCTTGTGCGGCGTTTCAGAAGAGACTTTTCACGACGGAATTCATTCCGCTCGGCATCGAGTCGACGCAGAAGATTCACGAGCCACTGCCGTGCGGATTGAAGACCGATCCCGGGCGCGCGCGGCTGGTCCGGCGTGTCAAGGATCCCGCGCCGTTTTGCATCCCCTGTAAATACCGCGAGGAATGCCTGCAACTCGATCCGAAGCCGACACTGATCTGGCTGTGGAATCGCGTGGGGATTGTCGACAAGCAGCTTCAGCTCACGCGGCGTGGACGGATTATGGCCTGTTTTTCAGGCGCGGAGGGGCTCGGCGTGCTGGCCGGGCTTGAGGACGAAAAGTATCCGCTCGGGGATTTGATCGAGGACATGGCGAATCTCGTCGCGGGCGATCGCTTTTGCGGGAACGAGCCGCGTTGGGGCGGCAGGCTGGCCCACGCCTGCCAGAAGGCGTACCGGCGCTTTACCAGCGAGGGCTTTCTGGTCGACGGTATGCCGGTGAGTTACGGCTCGGGCGGTGCGGAAATTGTCCGCTCGTTGCGCGAGAAAAATTATGTGCCGATGCAGGATCTCGAGGAGCATGTGCATCGCGGTGACATCGACCGCCTGCTCATTGAGTGGAAGAGCCTGCTGCGTCAGGTGGCCACGGCGACGGTCGATGCATCGTGGCCGCGCTGGAGTGAGTTCCAGGCGCTCTGCCGCGCGGAGTTTGCGCAGTACGAGCGCACGAGCCTGCCCGGCCTTCCGGTGATTCCAGCAGAGCAGCAAAAGCCGATCAGTCATCGGTTGAGCATGACAAATTCATGGTGAAGTCGAGTGTCTTAATCGACGCTCGTCATTTGCCGAAGGGGCCTGTTTACTGACGGACTCCCATGAAAATAATTTCACTTGGCCTTCTTCTCGCGGCGAGCCTGTTGCTTTCCTCCCATATGACGGCGGCTTCGCTGACGCCAGGTACGGCGGTGGAGTTGACCGGCACGACGGGAAAGTTCGACTTCATTAAAATGGATGTGCTCGATCGCCGCCTGCTGGCTTGTCATACCGGCAACGGTTCGCTCGACGTGATCGACGTTGACGCGGGGAAATTGATCAAGAGCGTGGCGACGGGCGCGGCGCAGGGCGTCGCGGTTGATGAGAAGGGCGGACGCTATTTTGTGAGCGTGAGCAAGCCACCGAAAATGGTGATCATCGACTCGACGAAGCTGGAAGTCATCGGCGAGGTTCCACTTTCCGGGCCTGCGGATCTTTGCGCGTACAGCCCCAAGCTGAATTGGGTCTTTGTCGACAACGATGAAAAGGGACAGATTTGGGAGATCGACCTAAAAATGATGACCGTGCTCCATTCGTGGGAACTTTCCCCGGAGACCGGCATGGAAGACCTGGCGTTCGATTCCGCCGGCACATTCTTCGTTCAAAACGTCAAGGACGCCAGCAAGCTTTTCGTGGTGGATTACGCGGCTAATCCTATCTTTGCTGGGACCCAGCCCATGATGGCTCCTAACCCAACGCCGGAGATTTCCACTCTGCCTGCCGAAAAACCCCACGGTCTCGCCCTGGTTGGTGATGACAAAGTCCTCATCGCCGGCGGCAACGGCAAGCTTGTGTTACTCGATGTTAAGGCGGGCAAGGTTGTGGCCTCCACCGATATCGCAGTGAAGGTGGATGAAATCGCCTATGACGCCGGCCTGAGGCAGGCTTATTGCGCGTCGGGCGCCGGGTTGATTTCGACTGTCTCAGTCAGCGCGAACAAGCTGGCGACGATCGATTCGGTTCCGAGTGCGCCGGGAGCGCACAGCATCGCGGTCGATCCGAAAACGCATACGGTGTGGGTTGCTTTCGTGAAGGATAACAAGCCCTACGTTCAGCCGTTCGCGGCGAAGTAGCTACGTTTTCGTCACAGCCTCCGCAGCGGCAAACTTCACCTCGACGGGCGCGCGCTCGAAATCGTTGGCTTCCATCAGCGCGCGCGGTTTCATCGCACCGAGCGCGGCGATGAAGCGGTCGGGCACGACTTGCAGGCGCGTGTTGTAGAAGGTGGCGATGCTGTTGAAGTAGGAGCGGGCGAGGGCGATGCGTTGCTCGGTGTCGCTGAGGCTTTGCTCCAAGGCGAGAAAATTGGTGTCGGCCTTGAGATCGGGATAAGCCTCCTTGAGAATGTTGATCTGGCCTTGCACGGAGCGGAAATCATCCCCCTCGTGGCCCGGCGGCGTGGCGGAAAGCTGGCTCCTCAACGCGGCGACGGCTTCCTGCGTCTTGGCTTCGTGATCGCGGTAGCCCTTCACCGAATCGACGAGATTCGGAATGAGATCGTGGCGGCGCTTGAGTTGAATATCGACTTGGCCCCATCCCTGCTCAACGCGCTGGCGCAATTCGACGAGGCTGTTGTAGACCGTGATGATCCATCCCACGATCCAGACGAGAAGATAGAGCAGCAATTCGCCGATAAAAATGCCGATCATGAGCGGCGTGAATTCCTGATTCAGCGCCAACGTGCCAGCGACGTGGCCGCCCGGCGCGGTGATGGCACCGAGGAAAAAGAAGAGCCAGATCTGCCAGCCGAGCCCGCTGCTGACTTCCTCCTGAGTGCGCACGGAGACGAGAAATTCGCGTGCGTTGGGATCGGCCGCGATTTCGGGTGCGACGATATCCTGCCTTTCCCGGGCCTGGCCGACGATGAAGACGGGCGCTTGAATTGGAATCGCCTGCTCGGTGAAACGGCGGACGTGGTCGGAATCGATGATGCCGTGGGCCGGGCCTTTGCCGTAATAGAGCGGGTCGAAAGCCGAGCAGGTCTGACTAAAGACGCCGAGGGCCTCGGTGCGCGCGCCTTCCGGCCGGACGAGGAGGCTGCCCGTGTCGTCCTGCACGTAGAAGGGAGTCGATTCGGTCCGCGAGCTGACCGAGGCCCACCCGCTTTCCCGCCGCGTGACTGTCCGCGAACCGCCTTTACCATCGCTGACGACTTCGGTGACGAGTCGCGACCAGCGCTCCTCGATGTCGAAGGAATAGTAGATACATTGCTTTTCGGCCAGGTAACTGACGAGCGGTTGCTCGCACTGGACCGAGCCCTTTAGCTCGACCAGCCCGATAAAAACGCCATGGGTCTTTGAGGTCGGCAGATTATCGATGAGCCGTTTTCGGCGGCAGGCATGCAGTGAGGCGACGACCGCAAAGATGGCGATGGCCAGTCCCACCCACGGCAGGAATGGGCCGAAGTCATGGGGCTGGAGATTATCTGCGAAGATGATGGGCATGGCGGCGAAGCAAGATGCCGACAACGCTAGCGGAAAAAATACCGCGGAGGCCAAGAGTAAGGGACGCCGCCAGAGCGGGGATTTGACACGAGAGCCCGAACCGGGGAATTTGATCAGCTATGATTCCCGAACTGCCGATTCTCCACGCGGCTCCTGGTGCCTGGTTTTTTCTCGCTCTCAAGGCCCTTGCGGCCATGGGATTCATGACCGCGGCCAATGTGTTCATTCTTTATGCCTGCTGAAAGGCGCGGCGGGTTTGGCTACTGGCGCGACCCCGTTTTTCTGGTCAGTCTGGCGACCTACGTGATCAATCGCACGTTGATCAAACCCAATCTGCACCATTATTCGCCGCTTTTTCACGGTCATCTCGACGACATGCTGACCGTGCCTGTGGCATTGCCGATTTATCTTTTGATCTACCGATGGATTCGATTCCGCCCGGATGACGAACCGCCCCGCTGGTGGGAAGTCGCCCTCCATGCCGCGGTGTGGAATGTTTTCTTCGAATGGTTCGGTCCCAAAGTTCTGCACCAGGGTGTGTATGACCCCATCGACTATTGGTGCATCACGGGCGGCGGGCTGGCCGCGTGGCTGCTTTGGCAGCGCGGTTGGTTGTGGCGTTGGGGGAACGAATCCAGGCCTGAAAAAGCGCCGCTCAACTAGCCGGGGCGCGCTCGCTTTGCGTGCTTACAGCCTTGTCATCTTCGGCAGATTGCCACGATGGCGAAGGTGAATCATAATCGAGTGAGATGCTCAACTGGTTTGTGTTCGTCGCGACGTACCTTGTCGTGGAAAATCTGGCCTGCTCCGCACTGCAGATATGGTTGCTGCGCCGACACGGAACGGCATTCAAGGGGCTGGAGATCTTTGTCTATCTCTGGGCCTTTTCGATGACCGGCCTGTTTCTCCTGCAACTCCTGGAGCCGTTTGCCTGGAAGGCCTTCATGCGCGAATGGCTCTACTTGCCGATGGCGGTGGAAATGTCGTGGAACTTGATTTTCCTGCAGGTCATTTTTCCAGCGACGATTTTCGCGGTGCTGATCACGCGGCTGTTTCGGCGGAAAAACGCGCAGCCTCAGCCAACGACGGCGGAGGGCATGTCGCGCAAAAAATTTATCTACCTCGCTTCCTACGGCGTCCTCCCGGCGACCGCTCTCGGCATGGGCGTCCACGGCGCGTTGACCAGCGATGATTTGCGGGTGCGCAGTTTCGACCTCCCGGTCGCCAACCTTCCGCCGGAGTGGGAGGGCTTTACCATCGCCCACGTCAGCGACCTGCATTCCGGTATTTTTGTCGGACCACAGCGCCTGAAAATAATCAGCGATACGACCAACGACCTGAAAGCCGATCTCGTCGTGGTTACGGGCGATCTCATCAACCGGGAGATGAACGAATTTCCCGCCGCGCTCACCGCCATCCAGCGCATGGAATCGCGTCTCGGCACCTATCTTTGCGAGGGCAATCACGACACGATCCCGGGGCCCTACATTCTTGTGGCGGAGTGTTTCCGCAACCAGCTTCGAATGCTCTACAACCTGTGCGCGACGATTCCGGGCCGCGAGAGCAGGCTCATCCTGGGTGGGCTTGCCTGGAATAAAATCTATCAAATGGCCGCCGGCCCCGCCATGCTCGGTGAGCTTTTTCCCTCCCGTCAGGAAGGCGACGTGCGCGTTTTGCTCGCGCATCATCCCGATTTATTCGACATCGCGCAGGACGCTGACGTGGTTTTGAGCGGACACACCCACGGCGGCCAGATCATGTTTGGCGACAACATCGGACTCGGCCGGCTCCGGTTCCGGTACTGCAGCGGCCCGTTCCATCGGAACAACACCACGATGATCGTTTCCAACGGCTGCGGCGACTGGTTCCCCTGCCGCATCGGCGCACCCGCCGAAATCGGCCTCCTGCGTTTGACCAGGGCGCCAGCGGCTTGATCGACAGGCGGTTGACCTCTGGCGCGCACGCCACGATGTTAATCCATGGCTATCGCCACGATCAATCCGGCGACCGGCGAGACAGGGGGCCTTGTTAAGTCCGGCGACAGTTGCGCGACGACGGCAGCAGAAAGTTACAAAAGTTAGTCACAACTAACAAGCTTTATCGACTTTACACATGTTCCGCTCCGCCATAACTTTTTCTCATGGCCCGGTCCAACGTTAAGATTCCCGCCAGCTCCAGCCCCGGCGGCGCGCCGCTCGCCCGAAAACGCAGCGCCCATGATCGCGCGGGCGTCACGGAAAGCATGGAGGACTACCTCGAGTGCATTTACGACCTGGAAAACAGCAAGGGTTACGCCTGCGTCTCCGATGTGGCCGAGGCGCTGCGCCTGAACCGGGCCAGCACCTCCATCATGGTCAAGCGGCTGGGGAAGCTCGGCTACCTCCGCTACGAACCCTACCGCGGATTTGCCCTGACGCCCGACGGCAGCCGTGTCGCGGAAAAAATCCGCAAGCGCCACGCCATGCTCTCCGATCTCTTTCAACTCATGGGACTTGATCACCGCGATCATCTCTCCGATATCGAGGGGATTGAGCATCACCTAAGCGAGCGCGCCTTCCGGCGTTTTGCCGAGCTCGCGGTCCATCTGCGGGCGCATCCGCTCCCCCGCACCACGACACCGGCCCGGGCTGCCGCGTAACCCTGAGTTTTTATGCCCGCCAAATACACTCCGCTTACCGACGACATATATAATTACGTCATCGCGCAGAGATCGAATGCGAATGATCCCATCCTCGCCTCGCTGCAGGCGGAGACGGAAGGCATGGGCGAGGCGGCCCGGATGATGATCAGCCCCGACCAGGCCAGCCTGATCAGCCTGCTCGTGGCCCTGATCGGCGCGAAGTGGGCCCTGGAGGTGGGCACCTTCACCGGCATGAGTTCCATCAGCATCGCGCGGCAACTCGCGCCCGGCGGCAAGCTGTTTTGTTTCGACCAGGATTTCAAGGTCACGAGCGTGGCACGCCGTTACTGGATTCGGGCGCAGTTGCAGGACCGCATCGACCTGCGGCTCGGCGACGCCCGCCGGTTGCTTCCCCATTTCAAGCCGCAGAACCTGATCGATTTTGTCTTCATCGACGCCGACAAGGAATCGTACGATTTTTACTACGAAACGATCATTCCCTTTGTGCGCACGGGCGGCCTCATTCTTTTCGACAACATGCTGCGAGGCGGTGAAGTGGCGCATCCTGTCGCCAGAAACCAGCCGGTCAATCGCGCCATCGACCAGCTCAATCGCAAGCTTGCCGTAGACAATCGGGTGCAGTCCGTCCTCATCCCCATGGCCGACGGCCTGGTCATTTGCCGCAAGCTCTATACGCCCGGCATCGACGGCCGTCGTTTGGCCGATACGCGCCGGATGATTTGAACGGAGATCGGCCCCGATCGCCTACACCGCAACCAGTCCGGCGCTGAGCAGATCGGACGGGCGCGAGGAAGAGCCGGCGTAAACGCGAAAACTTCCCGGTTCCACCACCCGCTCGGCCTCCGCATTGACCATGGAAAAGGCATCGTAGGGCAGTTCAAGGGAAACGAGCCTGGTTTCGCCCGCCTTGAGCGCCACGCGGCAAAAAGCCTTCAGCTCCTTTTGCACCCAGGTGGCGGAGGTGATCTCATCCTCGACGTAAACCTGGACGATCTCCTCGCCCTCGCGCGATCCGTCGTTCGTGACATCGACTGAGACGGTAACAGATGCGCCGCGCGGCAATTCCGTGGTGGAAAGCCTCAGGTTGGAATAGGAGTAATGGGTATAGCTCAGGCCAAACCCAAAGGCGAAAAGCGGCTCCTGCGTCAGGTCGGCGTACTTGTTGCCATGCTGGCCGCGGACCTGGCTGTAATAGACTGGCTGCTGTCCGACATGGTAGGGGAATGAAGTCGTCAGCTTGGCGGATGGATTGATGTCGCCGAAAAGAATCTCCGCCAGCGCGCGCCCGCCCTGCATCCCCGGATTGAAGGCCTCGACCACCGCGGCGGCCTGGTAAACAACGGGCGGGAAAACCATCGGCTTGCTGTTGATCAAAACGAAGACCAGTGGTTTGCCGAGCGCGCCCAGCGCCTGGAGCAACGCGAGCTGCCCGCCCTGAAGTTCCAGTGTCGCGGTGGAGTAAGTTTCACCGATAAAGGGTATTTGATCGCCGATGACAACGATGGCGAGATCCGACTCGCGGACTTTTTCCACCGCTTCCGCGATGCCGTCGGTGTTCGCATCGCGAATAGCGCATCCCGCGGCGTAAACCACCTCGCAACCGGACGGAGCGCGGCCTCGGATGCCGTCGAGAACGGTGACGGTGCAGTCGCGGGGATGTTTCCCCATTTCCGGAGGATGCTGGGAGGTGCCCAGGGACCAATCGCCGAGTTGCTCCAGATCGTTGTCGGCATTCGGCCCGACCACGGCGATGCGGCGGAGATTTTCCGCGCGGAGAGGCAGAATGCCCTCGTTGCGAAGCAGCACGATCGACTGCCGCGCGGCCTCGAGATTCAACTCGTGGTGCGCCGTCGTAGTCACGACTTCCTTCGCCCGCTCCAAATCGGCGCGACCCGGATCTTCAAAGAGGCCCATGCGGAGTTTCAGCGCGAGAACGTGGCGGCACGGCTCGTCGATGTCGGCCTCGCTCAGCGTCCCCGCTTCGATGGCCTGAAGCGCGCCCTCGAAAAAGGTGGGAGTCGACATCATGAGGTCGTTGCCACTTTTCACCGCCAGCGCCGCGGCCGATTTCATGTCGGGGCAAATCTTTTGCTCGGTATGCAGGCGTCCGGCGTTGTCCCAATCGGTCACGAGAACGCCCTCGAAGTTCCATTCCTTCCTCAGCACGTCCCTCAGCAGCCACTTGTTGGCCGTCGACGGAACTCCCTCCATCGACTGGTAGCCGGTCATGTACGTCATGCAGCCGGCCCGCGCGGCCTGTTCGAAAGCGTGCAGGAAATAGGAGCGTAGTTTGCGGCGGGAAATGTCGGCCTCCGATGCATCGCGGCCTCCCTGGGTCTCCGAGTAGCCGGTGTAATGCTTCGCCGTGGCCAAAATGGATCCGGTATCGCTCAGGCCTTTTCCCTGGTAGCCGCGGATCATCGCCGCGCCCAACTCTCCGATGAGAAATGGATCCTCGCCGAAAGTTTCGCCGACGCGCCCCCAACGCAAATCGCGGGTCAGGCAAAGCACGGGAGAGAACGTCCACCGGACGCCGGTCGGGCGCACTTCATGTGCCGTGACTTGCGCCACGCGGAAGAGCAGGTCGGGATTCCACGAGCAGGACATCGCAATCTGGGTCGGGAAAATGGTCGCCCCCTTCCAGAAGGAATGACCGTGGATGCAGTCCTCGCCGATCAGCAACGGAATGCCGAGCCGGGTCTGCGCGGCAAGATCGATCGCGTGATTGACCTGCTCGCCACTGATATGGAGAAACGAGCCGACATGCTTTTCCGCGATCGCCTCTTCGATCTGCGTCCGGCCGTCGAGCATCATGAGCTGGCCGACTTTCTCCGCGACCGTCATCTGTGAAATCAAATCATCCAGGCGGGCTTGTACCCCGCGGGAACTATCCTTGTAGGCGAGTGACATAAACGCCATTTCAACACAAAAGGCGATGCAGGTGCAATTCCAGGCTTCACCCGTTTCGAGCAAACTCCACCTCAAACCGATTCCTCGACAAGTGCGAAACAGGGCGTGATAAGATGACCGCGTGACGGCCTCTCCATCTGAAAAATCGCTCATCGTCTCCCTGCACGATGCCCATCCGGGCTCGCGCGCGCAGATCGAAGGGCAGGTCGCCTTTTTGGCCGGCTACGGCATCACGCGCAGCAGCATTCTCGTCGTGCCCGAATTTCATCACGGCGGCGCGGCGGCGGCGGACAAGACCTTCTGCGATGCCGCCTCGGGCTGGCAGGCGGGCGGCCACGAAATTGTCCTGCACGGCTATTTTCACGATCGCCAGGAATCGCCGCCGGAAACGCTCTCCACCGTTTTCTGGACGCGTCTCTACACCAACCGCGAGGCCGAGTTCCTCGACCTGCCGCGCGAAACCGCCCGGGCCCGCCTCGAACGGGGCCGCGCGCTTTTCGATTCGCTCGGCTGGCGCGCCACCGGTTTCGTCGCCCCGGCCTGGTTGATGGCGGAAGGGCTGACCAATCTCCTCGCCGAGATGGGCTTCGCCTACACGACCCGCCTCACGGAAATCATCCCGCTCCGTCCCGGTCTCAACCACGTGAAGCCGTCCCAATCGCTCTGCTACAGCACGCGTGCCGCCTGGCGTCGATTTGCGTCGGCCCTCTGGAACAAATATCTCTATGGCCGGCTGCGCCATGCCGACCTCGTCCGGCTGAGCCTCCATCCACGCGATCTTGAGTTTCCGCTGATGCGGCGGCAGATTGATCAAATCCTCCGCGCGTCGCTCAAGCGCGGCTTCCAACCCACCACCTACGGCGAATATGTTGCGCGTTGACCTCCAGCTCCATTCCCGGTTCTCCGACCGCCCGAGCGAGTGGATCCTGCGCCGTCTCGGCATGCCGCAGAGTTACAGCGAACCGGAGGCGCTCTACCGCAAACTCGCCACCGCTGGGATGAGCTTCAAGACCATCACCGACCACAACCGCCTCGATGGATGCAAGGCCATTGCCCACTATCACGATGTTTTTTTCAGCGAAGAGGTGACCACCTACTTTCCCGATGGCTGCAAAATCCATCTTCTCGTCTGGCACCTGAACGAAGTCCAGCACGAGGAAATCCAAAATCTGCGGCCGAATATCTACGAACTAGCCGGTTACCTGCGCCATCAGCGATTGCCCCACGGCGTCGCGCATCCGCTGGCCAACATCAACGGGCTGCTCACCGTCGAGCACTTCGAGCGCCTCGTGCTTCTCTTCCGCTGCTTCGAGGCCCGCAACGGCAACCGCGAACCGCTCGCGCAGGAGATCGGCAACCGATGTCTCGCCGTCCTGACTCCGGAGAAAATCAGCGAACTCGCCAACCGCCACAATCTCGAGCCGACCCACGCCGACGCGCATCGCAAAGTCCTCTTTGCCTCGTCCGATGACCACAGCGGACTCCACACCGGCGCGACTTATACCGAAGTCGGGCAGGGCGCGTCGGTGCACGATTTCTTCGATGCGCTCGAAGCCGGGGAGGTGACACTGCATGGGCCCATGGGCGATCCGCTTACTTTTTCCAGCAGCCTTTATACGACCGTCTTCAGCTTCGCGCGCGACAAGATCAAGCGCGGCGCTCCGGTCGGTGCCAGCCTCCTCGGCAAGATGGCGGAGCGCTTTCTCGCCGGGCAGAATCCGACCGCGTTCTCGTTTGCGGAACGCTTCGGCCACGTCACTGAGGCGATCCGCACCGGCCAGGCTCTCGATTTCATCAAGCCGGGCGAAATCAGCCTCCAGCGCGAAGTCGGCGCATTTCTTTCCGATCCCAAGCTCAAGCATGCGCTCGACCAGATCATCGCCAGCGAACCGAACGCGCAGCGGCGCTCCTTCCGCATGGCCTCGCACATCACCAATGAGCTCACCTACCGGCTCATCACCCAATTTCAGCGGCGGGTGAATCGAGGCGCCCTTATCGACGCCTTCCAATCGCTGACCGGCCTGCTCCCCATCGGCTTCAGCGTCACGCCCTACCTCGTCGCCTTCGGTCAGCAGGCGCCCGACCGCGAACTGCTCACGCACGTCGCGCGCCGCTTCACCGGCACCGTGCCGCAACCGCTGCGCAACGAAAAGCGCGCCTGGTTCACCGACACGCTCGAGGACGTCAACGGCGTCGCGCGCACCATCCGCGCCATGGTGCAGTCCGCGCGCCACGCCGGGGCCGACCTCACCGTGGTCACGTCGCGCTCAAAGCTCTCCATCACCGACATCCCGATCAAGAATTTCCAGCCCGTGGGCGAATTCGAAATCCCCGAGTATGAATTGCAGAAGCTCAGCTTCCCGCCCTTCCTCGACATGCTCGATTACGTCCAGCGCGAGCGCTTCACCGAAATCATCATCAGCACGCCGGGGCCCATCGGCCTCTGCGCGCTCGGCTGCGCCAAACTTCTCGGCCTTCGCACCTCCGGCATCTACCACACCGATTTTCCGCAGTACGCCCGCTTCCTCAGCGACGACGCTTTCATGGAATCGATGGTCTGGAATTACATGCAGTGGTTCTATGGCCAGACCGATCTCGTCTACGTCAACTCCGAGTTCTATCGCCGCCGCTGGATCGACCGCGGCATCGTGCCGGACAAACTGCGCATCTTCCCGCGCGGGCTCGACACGGAACTCTTCAATCCCTCTATGCGCGATCCGAAATTCTGGACCAGCCGTGGAGCGAAAGGCACAGTGCTCCTCTACGTTGGCCGCATCTCCAAGGAAAAAGACCTCAACCTCCTGGCCGAGGTCATGCCCGCCTTGCAGCAAAAGGCCGGCCCGTTCACCCTCGCCATCGTCGGGGAGGGACCCTACCGCGCCGAACTCGAGAAGCTTCTGCCCGGCGCCATCTTCACCGGCATCCTCAGTGGACGCGAACTTGGCGTGGCCTACGCCTCGGCCGACCTCTTCGTTTTTCCCAGCACCACCGACACCTACGGGAATGTTGTGGTCGAAGCGATGGCCGCCGGATTACCCGTCGCCGTTTCCGATGTCGGCGGACCGCGGGAGCTGGTTAAAACATCGCAGATGGGCCGCGTCCTGCCCGCGCGCGATGCCGCCGCCTGGGCTGAGGGCCTGGCCGAGATGCTGGCCAAGCCGCTTTCCGCGGACGAACGGCAAATCGTGGCCAATCAGGCCGGGAGCGAACGCCGCTGGGACAAAGCCTTCGCCCGATTCTGGGCGGATGGGCTGTGAGGTAGGGACGCGAAGGGATTCGCGTCCCACTCATTCGACGGACGGCAGGGGACTGCCGTCCCTACCTATTATTTCGTCGCTGCCGGCGGAGGAGTCGCCGAGGGGGCGTTGGTATCCTTCGGGGCCACGTGAATCAGGTTCGCAGCGATGGCTGCCTTCACGATGTCAGCGGCGGCGGGATCCTTTTGCGCGGTTTCCACCAAGTCCTTCATCAGCGCCACATACCGGGTTGAGACGTTTTGGGCCTGGGTGATGGTGGGCAGCGCGGATTGGAATTGCTGTTCGTTCAGGGTCCGCTGTTTGTTCGTCGCGTAAACCTGGTAGCCGGACCAAACGAGCAGCCCAACCACGAGGATCAGGAGCGGCCAGAAGGGGGAATAATGATTTTCGGATGTAGATTCGAATTCGTCAGACATAGTAGTTTGGTGGTAGTGGAGAAGTTAAATTAGTGAGTGGCAGGAGCGGCGGGCGCGGGCGTGTTGGCGGGAGCGGGTCCTTCGACGTTGGCGCCTTCGGGACTGGGCGTCCAAGTAATCTGCTGGCGCGCCAACAAATCCTTGAGGCCCTGATCTCCGCCGTTCTTTTGGCTGTCCTGGAAAATCCGCGTGGCCAACTGCTTCAAATTACCCTGAAAGGTCTGCCCTTGGTTGACAATCTGTTGGGCATAAGCGGAACGGTTTTGCTGAAAATTCGTTTCGCGAACCAGAAAAATGTCGCCGACTAACAGCAATACGACGAGGCTGCTCAGGCCAGTGAGGATGAAAAATTGGATACGATTCATAGTTTGTTGATCATTAAATAAAGAAATGACAGTGGTTAAGGATTAGTCTCTGAGCATTAAACGAAAGATTTCCCGACTACAAGCATAAAATTCGTTGATTGCATCCCCTCGCAGGATGAACACTTTAATCGCACTCGTAAGCACATTACAAAAAGCCGCTGCCCGCGCCATGCTTTGCCATGTGGCGACCAGGGGCTAAGTCACTCCTTCGAGCCGAGATGTTGTCATTTGCCCTTGCTCCTCTGCGGAGCAGCCGCCGCGCGCAAATACCGCACTCTGCAGGAGGTTTTCTCTTGCCGCAATCGAACGAGCTTTCTATTTTGAACGTTTACGCTTTCTCTTTTTCCCTGTCTCGGGAATCCGTGAGCGGCGTTTAAATCACGATCTATGCCTGAAAATCTGTTTTCCCCCGGTGAACGCATCGAACGCGTCAATGTCGCCGAAGAAATTGGCCGCTCCTTCCTCGATTACTCGATGTCGGTCATCATCTCACGCGCGCTGCCCGACGTGCGGGACGGCCTCAAGCCCTCCCAGCGCCGCATCCTCTACGCCATGCACGAACTGGGCCTGCTGCCCGGCCGATCCACCTCCAAGTGCGCCGGTATCGTCGGCGAAACGATGAAGAAATTTCATCCGCACGGCGACCAGGCCATCTACCCCACCCTCGTCCACATGGCCGAGCCCTGGTCCATGCGCGAGCGGCTGATCGAGGGCAAGGGCAACTTCGGCTCCGTCGAGGGAGACGCCCCCGCCGCCATGCGTTACACCGAGGCGCGGCTCACCCATCTCGGCGCCATCCTCATGGATGACATCGACAAGGACACCGTCAATTTCCAGACCACCTACGACGAAAAAAACATGGAGCCCGTCGTGCTCCCCGCCGCCTTCCCCAACCTGCTTGTCAACGGCGGCACCGGCATTGCCGTCGGCATGGCCACCAATCTCGCCCCGCACAACCTGACCGAGATCATCGACGGCATCACGGCGCAGATCGACAAGCCCGACATCACCATCGCCGAGTTGATGAAGAAGCACATCAAGGGCCCCGACTTCCCCACCGGCTGCACCATCATCGGCATGGAAGGCATCAAGAGCTATTTCGAGACCGGCCGCGGCAGCATCAAAGTCCGGGCCAAGCTCAACACCGAGATGCCCAAGGGCGGCAAGGAACTCATCATCGTCACCGAGATTCCCTTCAACGTGAACCGTTCCGAGTTGGTCAAGCGCATCGCCGATCTCGTGAACGACAAGGAGCTGACCGAAGTGACCGACGTCCGCGACGAATCGGACGAAAGCACGCGCGTCGTCATCGAGCTCAAGCGCGACGCCATCGCCAAGGTCGTCATCAATAAGCTCTACAAGATGACCGCGCTGGAGTCCTCCTTCGCCGTCAATCAGCTCGCCATCGACGCCGGGCGGCCCAAGACGCTCAACCTCAAGGAGCTGATCAACTGCTACATCGAGCACCGCCGCGAAGTCGTCATGCGCCGCACCCGCTTCGAGCTGCGCGAAGCCCAGCGCAAGTCGGAAGTCCTCGAAGGCTACCTCATCGCGCTGGCCAACCTCGACGAGATCATCAAGATCATCCGCCGCGCCGCCGATCGCGAAGAAGCCCGCGCCAAACTCGCCGCCTATAATTTCACCAAGCTCGAAGTCGAGCGGTTCGGCATCCGCATCCACGACGAAAAGCGCCTCGTCAACGGCCGCTACCTCATCAGCGCCGAGCAGGTCACCGCCATCCTCGAACTGCGCCTCTACCAACTCACTGGCCTCGAACGCGACAAGATCGTCGGCGATTACCAGGACCTGCTCAAGAAGATCACCGACCTCATCGACATCCTGGCCAAGGAAATCCGCGTCCTCACCATCATCAAGAAAGAACTCGCCGTCGTGCGCGAAAAGCACGGCAACGAGCGCCGCACCCAGATCGTCCCCGATGAAGGCGATATGTCCATCGAGGACCTGATCGCGAACGAGGGCGTCATCATCACCATCACCCACAACTCGCTCATCAAGCGCACCAACATCAGCAGCTATCGCGCGCAGCGGCGCGGCGGACGCGGCGTCATCGGCATGACCACGCGCGAAGGCGGCGGGACCGAGGACGACGATTTCGTCGAGCATCTCTTCACCGCCTCGACCCACGATTACCTCATGTTCTTCACCAACAGCGGCCGCGTCTACGTCGAGCGCGTCCACGAAATCCCCGACATGGGCCGCGCCTCCAAGGGCCGCTCCATCGCCAACCTGCTCGAGATGAGGCCGGGCGAGAAAGTCGCCGCGCTCATCCGCGTCGAGTCGAAGCGGGATGCGCAGGGCAACGACAACACCTGGAAATCTGGCGGCTTCGTTCTGTTTGCGACTCAGCAGGGTACGGTCAAGAAAACTTCGCTGGAGGAGTTTGCCAACCATCGCAAGGGCGGCATCATCGCCATCGGCATCGAGTCGACCGACAACCTCATCGAGGCCAAGCTGACCAGCGGCAATAATGAGGCGGTCCTCATCACCCGCGAAGGCATGAGCATTCGCTTCCCGGAATCGGACGTGCGCGACATGGGCCGTCCCGCCACCGGCGTGCGCGGCATCTCCCTCGACAAGGACGACGTCGTCGTCGCGCTGGCCGTGGTCGACACG
>Ga0302319_10003116_pt1 | contig 35064 bp, 30 predicted proteins | sample Bog_T0_2_FD_203319 | JGI IMG/M metagenome (GOLD analysis project Ga0302319, IMG submission 203319) | Peat permafrost microbial communities from Stordalen Mire near Abisko, Sweden - Bog_T0_2 | ecosystem: Environmental > Terrestrial > Soil > Wetlands > Peat | place: Sweden: Abisko, Stordalen Mire...
GCGCCCGCAGAAGTTTCTCCGGCGCAATCGACGGCCGTCCCATCGTCGAGTACATCTGGTCAAACAAGTCTGAAAGGTCAACCAGCAAACGGTCGGTGATTTCGCGAACTCTTCTCAAAGGATGTCCCGCCGGAACCCGCTGCTCCGGGGACAAGTAGCTGAACATCGCTGATTGCTGAGTGTCTGAACCGCGCATAAGACAAGTTTAGGCGATTCTGTTTTATTAGACCAGTTGTTCAGACCTACTTTTTCCGCAGCCTGCTAGGTGCTAGGAGACCCGGCGAATCAGGAAACCGAGCTCCAGGCCTATCTCGACGCCTCCCAATGGCATTCCGATACCTACGCGTGGCGTATCCAACTGGCGAAAGTCCGGCTCGCCAAGCTTCAGGCGCAGCATCGCGAACCGCCCGCCCATCCCACACGATCGAGCGAAATCAAATAGAATCGTTCCGGCAAATGTACACTTCATCGGTCGGAAGTCTTCGCCGGCTGGCCTGGTTGTGGATCCTCACTACTCTGTTTCTGTTCGGTCAGACTGCCGAGCAAAGAACGCAGATGTCGGCCGCGTGGGATCAGGTCATTACGAACGCCGTCCCGCAAACACCGCCCAATCCGGCACTTGCGCGGGTCCCCTCGGAAAAAGCGAAAGACGTCACCGGCGGCTTCCTGATGCATTTCTTTCTCGAAAGCCGTTCGAACTACGAGCATGACCAGACCGGCTTTGCCGGCAACTCCACGAATACGGGAGTGATCGATGCGCCGTTAACGGGTGTGTTCAATCCCGCGGGCATTCCTTCGCCCACAGCGTTTCAGCCCGGCGCGAATCGCGTGGAGGAGTTTCTCGATTTCGGCACGCGCGGCTATGGCTCGGATCGGGTAAACACCCATTTCGCGCTGCGCTACCGTCAGGATCTGAGCACCGTCGACCCGGGTTCGTCTGCGGCCAACATTATCGAAACGCAATATGGGAACCGGCTGTATGAACTGCTCGACGCCTCCGTCGAGATCAACGGCAAACCCACCGACGGCGCATTTGCCGGCAGTTCGCTGCTGTTCGGCCGCATCAACGTTTACGGCGCGGAACTGGCCTCGCTCGATGGCGCTTCCGTCACTATCGGGCATCCTCAATGGGATCTTACGCTCTACGGAGGCCGCCGCTTCACCTTCTTCGCCGATCCCATTCAGCGCGCCATCGGCGGAGCGAATCTCGTATTCAAACTCAACCCGGATACATCGATTGCGTTCGAAACGCTCTGGTATATTGAAGGCGCGCACCGTCTCTCCCTGCGCAAACGCCTGCATGAGCGCTGGCTGCTTTCCTCAAACCTGCGCGCCTATGGCGGCTCGCCCACCGAACTCGACGCATCTCTTCTTTATTCCTCGCGAACCGGTCGCGATTCCCTTCTCGTCGGCCTCTTCCGCAAACTCACCGACAACGGCTACACCTACGACTACACTACCGACGCGCGCAACGCGTCTTCGAACAATCCGCTGGTACGGCTGTACCTCGGCCCCATCGATAAATACACCCAGTTCAGCCTCGAAGCGCACCACCAGTTCCTGAAAAACCTCCGCGCCGGCGGGTCTTTTGTCGTCCGATGCCTCGACAACCAGAACGATTCAACACCGTTTGAAACCTCCTTCCGCGACTATCGCGCCAGCGTCCAGTACTACCTGCGGCAAAGATCGAGACCATGTTCGAGTACCATCAGCGAAGTTCTGACCGTCTCAGCCCCCTGGGCGAGACCACGCTCAGCGGCCTTACCGGTACAGGCGAGACGTCGGTGAAAGACCTGACCGGGGAGATTCGCCGCACCTTTGGCGAAAGCCGCTTCAGTCTCAGCAGCGGTTACCGGCGCCTCAGCACTCAGGACACATTCTTCTACGAGCACAATCTGCACCAGAGCGGATTGCTCGCGAACGCATGGATGCGGGTCGATCAACACACGCTCCTTTATTTCGACTACAGCCTCGACAACGATTTCTTTCTCTTCTCGCCCGATCTGAAGAACTCGCAGGTATTCCGGCTGGGAGTGAACTGGAAGTATTGATGCGGGCTCTGCTCATTCTTCTTGCCATGCCTTTGGGGGCGCAACAATTCCTGCTCCACGCCTTCCACAAAGAAATGCTCGGAGGCACGCTCGATTGCGGCCTCTGCCACGTTGCCGAGGAGGCCGGATCGGTCACGCTCAAACGTCCCGGCCACCAGCAGTGCATGGTGTGCCACGGAGACGCCTTCGGCAGCCAGGCCGATCGAAAGATCTGCGGCCAGTGCCACGATGCCTCCGCGCGCGACGGCGCTGCCAATCTCCTGCCGTTTCCCCCGCACAAAGGCACCGGCGCCATTCTGAACGATTTTTCCCATACTCTCCACGTGGATCCCAAAGCTCGCATCGACGCCCAGACCGGCTTCCGAGCCGACTGCACGTTCTGCCATAAGTTCGACTCCGAAGCCCGCTTCGCCACCCTTGCCGGTCACCGCGAATGCGCTACCTGCCATTCCAAGGCAGGTATGAAGCCGCCCCTGACTGCCGGCCTTAAACCCGGCCAGTGCCGCGCCTGCCACAATCCGGAAAAAACCGAAACCACGGCCCTCGCTCCGCTGAGGAGCTATGTCGACATAGCCTTTTCCCACGGAGCGCACTTCAAGGTCCGCGAACAGTTCGGCCTGCGCTGCACAACCTGCCACTACGCAACCCTCATGAGCACCAGCGTCGCGAGTCTGTCGCTCCCCATGATGATCGACTGCGTCCAGTGCCACGATTCCGCGCGAGCCGTTAAAGCCGAGTTCCGTATCTCAAACTGCAAGCTGTGCCACCGGGACAAGGAGACTCCGGCCGCGATTCCGACCAGCCATACCGTGAATGTGAAACCGGAATTCCACACCGAAGTCTTCCGGATGAAGCACGCGGCCGAAGCCTCATCACCGGACGCCAAGTGTTTCGTCTGTCATCAGAACGTGGCACCCTCGATGAGCGCCAAGATGAAGTGCGACAGCTGCCACGCCGTGATGCGACCGAAAAGCCATACGGCGCGCTGGAAGTACCATCTGCACGGCAAGTACGCCGCTCTCGATCGGACCGTCTTCGCCACCTGTCACACGGCCTCTTACTGCAGCGATTGCCACAACGAACTGCCTCGCAGCCATAACCCACTACCGTTGTTCAAAGCCGGCGGCCACGCCTCGGCGGCGAAGGTCGATTTAAGAACCGGCTTTACCTGCCACAGTTATAACAACACCTGTTCCACATGCCATCTGAACCAGATTGCTCATTAAGTCCGGAAACCGGTTTCAGAGAGACCCAATCAATGTTTCGCCTTAGGAACAAGCGGCTCGAGGTCCGAGAGGCGGAGGGTTTCGACGGGGCCCTGGGTGGAGGGGATGCCTCCCGGGGGGAGGGCGTTCTGGCCGTTGTCTTTGTTGAGGAATTCGAGCCAGCGGTTGGGCATGAAGGCGGCGCGCGTCCGGGCGCTTTCGAGGAAGGAGAAACCGTCGGCATTCCATGCGACCGAGTTGTTTTGCGGGATGACGATGAAGCGAACGGCTTCGGTGGCTTCGGCGGCTCCGGTAACGTGGGCTTCTCCGAGGTGGGGGCCTGGAGCCGCGGCGGTGGGGAAGACTCGGAACGACACGTCGCGCGCAGTAGAGTTACCGACAGCCACGTCGATTTTGGCGGGGGAGAATTCGAGACCTTCGGCTTTGAGTTCGATGTGGAAGTTGCGGATTTCGGGAGCGTTGTTGCGGACGGAGATGGTGACATCGCGGCCGGACCGCTGATTGACAGGGATGGCGGCGGGAAAGAGGGGCAGGGATGAATGCGGGCCGAGCTGAACTGAGATGGCGTCGGTGAAGCGGAGCTGGACGGGACGCATGTATTCGGGGTTGGCGTGGCTCATGTGGGCGCCGTCGGCTTCGAGAATGAGTTCGGTACGGTCGCCATGGATGACGGTGGAGGGGACGGTGATGCGGAAGTTGCTTTTGAGGGGCTCCTGAGAAGCATCCTGCGCAACACGCAGTTCCGGGGCCGCGATGAGGCGGGAGCGCTGCATGATGGCATCGGAGGAGAACTGCGCGACGAGGTTGTTGATCTCGCCGATGAGAAGGACGTGGGCACTGTCAAAGAAGGCGGTGGCGTCGGGGGCTTCGATGGCGAGTCCGATGCGAACGCGGTTGCCCAGGGTTTTGCCGGCGGGGATGGGGAGACGGGCGCGTTTGGTGGATTCGTCCCAATCGAATTCATAGGGCTTGCCACCGGCAACGAGCGGACCGGAGGGTTCGCGCGAGAGCTGAAGGACGACCTGGCCGGCTGAGGGAGTGGAGAACTCGAGGGCGAGGATTCCGTTCTCGTATTCCATGCCAGTGAGTTCCGCGGTGGCGTGGACAACGCGGTCGGCGGCAGAGAATGCGGAACCGGCCAGAGGCACGTTGACGGGGAGCCAAAGGGTGTCATGAGCGGGAAGCGAGACCTGGATGAGAAACATGACGCGTTTCAGGGTGGGATGGTGGATTCGGAGATCGCCGGTCCAGGGTTTGGCGGTGTTGTTGACGGCCTGGACGAAGGAGGCTCCGTTGGCAGCTGCGAACTGTTGGGCGGCGATGCCGGGGGCGGCGATACGCGGGCCTGCTCCGAGGACGGGATGGATGGAGCCCAGCATCGTGGACCAGAATTTCGAGAGCTGCGCGTTGCGGCGGAGAACGTTGGTGGCGGGCGTTTCCTGTCCGGCGAAGGTGACGGCGCCGGGATGGAAGCCAGAGGGTCCGATGGTGTCTTCGACGTCGGTCCAGAGGATGGCGGGGTTAGGGGAGGCGAGGACCTTACGGGCCCGCATGAGGCCGTCGGGCGCGAGGGCTGAGATTTTGGTGGCGGGTTTGAAGTCCGTCAGCGGGCCTCCGTGGGCGCGGGTTTGGGGCTGGAGGTCGTCGGGGACGGGGCCTTCGAGATCGGCTTCGAGACCGAGGCGGCGGACGATGCGGATGGCTTCGTTGAGGTCGGCGGTCTTTTCGGGGGCGGCAGGGGGAAGGCTGACGTGAGAGATACCGATGTTCTTGAGCCAGACCAGTTCGCGTTCCCAAAGCGGGCGGGGGAAGTTGGCCCAGGGAAATTCGACGGAGGACAGCGCGGGTTGCGATGAGGCGGAGAGGGCGGCGGCGAGCAGGAGCAGGAAGGCTCTGGTCACATTACGCCCTGTTTGCGCAGGCGAAAATCTTCGACGAGGGGCATTTTGATGACGCGGCACATTTCAAAGAGACGTGAGCGGGCGCGCTGACCGACACGTTCGGTGAGAGTAGTTCGGTAATCAACCTTGCCGGTGGCGCTGCGCTGGTGCGTTTCGTAACCGGCGTCGGCATCGATGAGGTTAGTGGTGGCGATAAGGGGCTTCCGGTGATTGCAGCGGTGGGTGATGATCGAGGTTACGGTGTCTTCGACCCAGTCGGTGACGCGATGCGCGCCGAGGTCGTCGAGGAGGAGAACTTCGGCGTCCATGGCTACGCGGTAGGCTTCTTTGTCGCTGGAATTGGAGGCTTCGTCGTAGCCGGAGCGGATGCGGTCGAGGAGATTCTGGTAGTCGAAGAAAAGGCCTTCGAAGCCTTTGGCGAGGATGGCGCGGAAGGCGGCAACTGCGAGATGGGTTTTGCCTGTGCCGGGTTCGCCCATGAAGAGGATTCCGGCCTTTTTGTTATTGGGGAAGTCGCGGGCGAAGCCTCTGGTGGCGAGGAAGATTTCGGTGAGTTCGCGATAGGCGATCGGGTTTTCGCGAGGCAGGAGGAAGTTATCGAAGCCGGCGTTGGTGTAGAGCGGCGGGATGCCGGCGCCTGCGATGACGCGGCCTGCGCGTTCGGTCTGCACGCATTCGCAACGGACGGCGCCCGAGAGTTCTTCTCGCTCGACGATTTTCCATCCGGTTCCGTTGCATTCGAGGCAGGGTGCTGCGGGCATGGTTCTATTATCGGCCAGAGGCGGGGTTAGAGGGCAGGTTCGATGAGGGCGAGGAAGGCTCCTCGGTTGACGCTTTCGTTGGGGACGGCTTTGACGGCGGTGACGCGGCCGTCGCGGGGCGACTTGAGTTCGTTCTGCATTTTCATGGCTTCGATGACTACGATTCCCTGCCCTGCTTTCACGAGGTCATTCAGGGCGACCAGGATGCGGACGACTTTGCCGGGCATGGGTGCGAGGATCTCGGCCGGGGCGTTGGCGGAAGCGGCGGTGCGCGATGGCTTCCACTGGCGGGGGTCTTCTGTTTCGAAGCGGTAGCGATGGCCGTTGACGGTGGCTTCGTTTTGGGAGATGCGGATTTCGTAACTGTTGCCATCGAGGACGGCGGAAAAGAGCCCGTGAGCGATTTCGAGAAGGGATGCGGCCGCGGGTTGTACCTCGCGGCCGTCGATTCGGATGACGATCGGCAATCGGCGTCAGGCCATTGCCGGTTCGGGCTGTTCTTCGAGTTCGGTGATGCGGTGAGCGAGCATGGTCTCGAGATTGACGAGGGCCTTCGAGAAGCCGGTGATGCCTTCGCTGAGTTTGTCGGAGGCCATGCGATCGGCGGCGTGCATCTTATCGAAAGTCGGCTTGTCGATCGAGAGCTTTTCGATGTCCATGGACGTCGCTTTTTCGGGATCGAGTTGCCGCGGCAGGTCGCCTTCGGTGGCATCGAGCTGGGCCAGGAGCTGGGGGGATATGGTCAGCAGGTCGCAGCCCGCCAGTTCGGTGATCTCACCGATGTTGCGGAAGCTGGCACCCATAACTTCGGTCTTGTAGCCGAACTTCTTGTAATAGTTGTAGACGGCGCGGACGGAGATGACGCCGGGGTCTTCCTGCGGGGTGTAATCCCGGCCCGTGTCCTTCTTATACCAGTCGAGGATGCGGCCGACGAAAGGCGAGATCAGGGTGATGCCGGCTTCGGCGCAGGCGATGGCCTGATGGAGCCCGAAGAGGAGGGTGAGGTTGCAATGGATGCCTTCCTTCTCAAGAATTTCGCCGGCCTTGATGCCTTCCCAGGTGGAGGCGATCTTGATGAGCACGCGTTCGCGCGAAATGCCGGCGGATTCGTACTGGGCGATCAGTTCACGGCCCTTCGCGACCGTGGCATTGGTGTCGTAGGACAGACGGGCGTCGACTTCGGTCGAAACGCGTTTGGGAACGATCTGGAGGATGCGCTTACCGAATGAAACCGCGAGGTGATCGAACGCAAGGTTCGCAACCTTCTCCGGGTCGGCGTTATCGCCGAGCTCTTTCCTGGCATCGAGGAGGGTGCCGTCGACGATTTCCTGGTACTTCGGCATTTCCGCGGCGGCGGTGATGAGCGAAGGATTGGTTGTTGCATCCCTCGGCCGAAATTTTTCAATAGCTTCGATGTCGCCGGTGTCGGCCACTACTACGGTCATGCTGCGCAGTTGTTCGAGAAGAGTTGCCATATTGGGTGATTCCTTCTTTCTAAGATCATCGCTCAGATTTGCGACAAGTACCAGTGTCTCGGATCAAATGAACGTTACTGTAAAGTTTCGCACGATTCACCCGGAAAAGGTTCGACGTGAACGAGTACGTCGGCTACCCATGGTAATTCATCCTTAATGCGGGCCCGCACTTTTTGTGCGATATCGTGCGAAGCGCGGACTGAAATCTCGGGGTCGACTTCGAGGTGCAGATCGACGTGATATTTCAGACCGGTTTTGCGGGCAAAGCATTTTTCGACACCCTTGACCCCGGCCACGGTGCGTGCGGCGGCGCGGATGCTGCTCATCATCTCGTCGGACGGCATGGTGTCCATCAGGTGCAGGGAGGCGTCGAGAATGATGCGCACGGCGGTCGCAATGACGATGACGCCGACGAAGAAGGCACCGTAATGGTCGGCTTTGAGGAAAGACCCAGGCTTCCACACGGTGAGCGACAGGGCGATGAGCGCGACGGCGCCCGAAAGAATGTCGATGGCGTCGTTGGCGGCATCGGCGATCAGCGAGGAACTGCCGATCGACTTGCCGTGCCGGTATTTCAACGCGACGAGCCACGCCTTAGCGAAGATCGAGATGACGAGGGGAATAATGGCCCACGCTTCGGGGACAACCGCGTCGGCCGCGCCGGTGATTCCGTGCCATGCGATGAGCACGCCGGCGGCGAACAGGAAGAAGCCGAGCACGAGACCGGTGAGCGTTTCGACCCGTCCGTGGCCATACGGGTGATCGCGATCGGCGGGGCGCGCCGCGATGATCAGGCCGACGAGCACCAGCCCTGAAGCGAAGACGTCAGCGGCGGATTCGAAGCCATCCGCCAGCACCGATGCGGAATGCGCCTTCCAGCCAGCTGCGATTTTAATCAGCGCGAGCAGACCGCTCACCACCATGCCAAGGATCGCGAGTTGGCGGGCTTTGCGCATCGACTGATCGGCGGGAGACAATCGTTACACTTTCACGCCGTGGCGTTCGAGCAGCCCGGCGACGAAAGCGCGGCTGGAAGCCACGAGACTCCAGGAATCGGGCCAAAACGACATATCGACGGTCCACCAGTCAATGCCGGGAACGCGGAGCAGCTTAGGGGCCAGGCGTTCGAAATCGATGAGACCTTCGCCAAAGGGGCGATGGGTGCTGGTTTCGTCGTGGATGAGGGTTCCATCGCTATCGATCAGATGAATCGCGCCAATGCGTCCCTGGAGTTTATCGAGAAACTCTTCCACTCCGCCTGCGAGCACGTCGCGCCTGTCGTGCTGGCGCGCGCCGACCACGCAGCACATGTAGGCATGCGAAGTGTCGAACAAAACGGAGAAATTCGGGTGGCGCACTTCCTGATGCATGCGGACGACCTCGCCCGGTTTGTTAAAGGCGAAGCCGGGTTCGAACTCCCAGACTAATCTGACGCCCGCCGATTGCGCCAGAGCCGCGCCTTCGCTCCACAGCAGGGCGATGCGGTGGAAATCCTGCTCGTACTCTTTATCGGGAATGGAACCGGGAGCCGCGACCGTGTCCACGCGCAGGGACGGGCTGCCGAGATCGGCGCACATTTCAATGTTGCGCTTCATGAGGTCGAGATAGCTGGTTTCGTTGCCTGCGGCGATGGGGCTCACGCTGTAAAAATCGCCGGCATAGCCTGAAATTCCCATGCCCTGATCGGCAATGAAGCCTGCCAGTTCTTTGCGGGATTGCGGGGTGGGATATTTTTCGAGGGTGACGTGAGGGGGGAAGCCGCAGATGTCGATGCCGTGGTAGCCGGCGGCGGCGAGGTGACGCACGATGGCGTCGAAGGGAACGGGATCCGCAGCCCACGGCCCAAACGAAAACGCCCAACTCCCCAGAGAGATCTTCAAGTAATGTGCGCTCCCGAACTATATTCGCACCGCGCCCGCGGCGGAGTGATGAACGACTGAAACGTGCTTTAATCGATCATGCGTCGACCAACACTTTCGCTTCTCATTCTTGCCACAACCACGTTCGTTCTGGCCGACGACTTCCCCTATCAGAAGCCGCCTCAGGCGGTGCTTGACGTTCTCAACGCACCGCTCACACCCACCATATCCATCAGCCCGCAACGAGACTATGCGATTTTCATGCAGCCGGTGCGGTATCCGCCGATCGCGGAAGTGGCACAGCCCATGCTTCGGCTGGCCGGCATCCGCATCGATACCAATACGAACGGGATGCATCTTGCGCCCGTTTTCACTACTTACCTGTTAAAGCGAATTTCGGATGCCGTCGATGTTAAGGTATCGCTACCAAAGGACGCGAAGCTCAGTGCGCCGATCTGGAGTCCCAATGGGGCGCAGTTCGCGTTCACGAACACGACCGGGCGCGGCATTGAGCTGTGGGTTGCGACGACGGCTACAGGGCAATCGCAAAAGATTGAGGGCGTGGCAGTAAACGGCGTTCGGCTGGGGGGCGGCGGCGGACGCGGCGGGGGCGGCGGCAACGGAGCGGTGGAATGGATGGGCGACAACAAAACGGTCATCGTGCATACGATTCCGACGGGTCGCGGGGCGGCTCCGGCGGAGGGCTCGATTCCGAAAGGACCGCATGTGCAGGAAAGTCTGGGTCATGCGGGACCGGCGCCGACTTACGAGGATCTGCTGAGTACGCCTCACGACGAAGATCTGTTCGATTATTATGCGACGGCGCAGCTGGCTTATGTGGACACATCCTCGGGGAAGACGACAACGCTTGGAACGCCGGGCATCTTCACGATGGTTCGGCCGTCACCGGACGAAAAGCATTTGATGGTGGGCCGCATCCACAAGCCGTATTCGTATCAGTTGCCGGGTTCGGCGTTCCCGCAGGAAGTTGAAGTCTGGAGCCGTTCGGCAAAGATGGAATATAAGGTCGCGAGTATACCGCTTTCCGAGCGCGTGCCGATCGGGGGTGTGCGAACGGGGCCTCGTTCTTACGAATGGATACCGGAGAAATCGGCCACACTGCTGTGGGTTGAGGCGCTCGACGGCGGGAACCCGAAGGAGACTGTGCCGAATCGCGATGAGATTCTGGCTTTGCCCGCGCCGTTTCAGGGCAAGCCTCAGGAAGTCTACAAGACCAAAGAGCGCTTCAATGGAATTCAGCCGCTGGCCGGCGGTAAAGCGCTGGTCGAAGACCGCGCTCGCCTCACCCGAATCATCCGCACTATTGAGATAGACATGGAACATCCCGATGCCGAGGCTAAAGTTCTCTTCAACCGCAATGAGGGCGATGCCTATCATAACCCTGGCACAGCGGTCCGAAAAACCACCCCCGATGGCAAAGCCGAGATCATGCAGAAGGGCAATACGATTTTGATGACCGGGCTCGGCGCTTCGCCCACCGGCGACCATCCGTTTGTCGATCGCATGGACCTCACCACCGGCAAAACCGAGCGCTTGTTCCAGTCCGGCGCCGATGGTTACGAAGTGGTCGAAGCGATCCTCAACGACGAAGGCAGCAAAATCCTCGTCCGCCGCGAAAGCCCCACCGAACCGCCGAACTACTATGTCCGAGACGGCACGGCTCTCAAGCCGTTAACGCATTTCCAGAACCCGACGCCGCAAACGCTCGCGATTAAGAAGCAACTGGTGAACTACAAACGCGCCGACGGCGTGCCGCTTTCGTTCACTCTCTACCTGCCTCCGGATTACAAACCGGGCACGAAGCTTCCCGCCGTGGTCTGGGCCTATCCTTATGAATTCAGCGATGCGGACACTGCCGGCCAGGTGACCGGCCACGCCGCGCAGTCTTATACCGAGCTGAATTATCATCAGTTGTTCGTGCTCGATGGCTACGCCCTGATCGATAACGCCGCCATGCCGATTATTGGCGGCCCTGATGTAGTGAATAACACCTATGTTGAGCAGCTGGCCATGGATGCTCAGGCTGCGGTGGATAAGGCGGTTGAGATGGGTGTGGTGGATCGCGACCGTATTGGGGTCTTCGGGCACAGCTATGGTGCGTTCATGACTGCAAACCTACTGGCGCATTCGAAGCTGTTTCACGCGGGCGTGGCGGAGAGCGGCGCTTATAACCGTACGCTGACGCCGTTTGGCTTTCAGGCGGAGCAGCGGACGTTCTGGGAGGCTCCGGATGTGTATACCAAAATGTCGCCGTTCTGGTTTGCGGATCAGATTAAGACGCCGATCTTATTGATTCATGGCGAAGCGGATGACAATACGGGAACGTTTCCGATTCAGTCGGAGCGACTTTATGCGGCGATTCGAGGCAACGGCGGCACGGTGCGGCTGGTGATGCTGCCGAATGAGGCGCATGGATATCGTGGTAAGGAAACGATGGAGCATGTGTTGTTTGAGGAAATATCGTGGTTCGATAAATACCTGAAGCAGCCGTAACTACTTTAGGATTTCCCGGGCGGCGTTGTACCCTGGTGCACCCATAACGCCGCCTCCGGGGTGCGCGCCGGAGCCGCAAATGAACAGTCCGGGTACGGGCGTGCGATAGCGCGCCCAACCCGCGACGGGTCGGAGCACGAACATTTGATCGAGGCTCATCTCGCCGTGGAAGATGTTGCCGCCTGAGATGCCGAAGCGTCGCTCGAGGTCGAGCGGGCTGAGGATCTGGCGTTCGCGCACGATATCGCGCATGTTAGGCGCGTAGTGCGAGATCACTTCGAGGACGCGGTCTCCGTAGGGCTCGCGGAGATCCTCCCAGGTCGCGCCGCGGAGCGTGTAAGGCGCATATTGCAGGAAGATTCCCATGATGTGGCGGCCCCGGGGCGCGAGGGAAGGGTCATAGATGGTGGGGCACGTCATCTCGATCAGGGGGTTGTGTGATGGGCGGCCGTATTTGGCGTCGTCCCAGGCGCGTTCCACGTATTCGATGGAAGGGCAGATGTGCATGGTGGCTCCATGCTGAGGGCCCGGCGTGCCGGGTAAGGCGGTGAAGTCGGGCAGACTTTCGAGGGCGAGGTTGATTTTGAGGGACGTGCCTTCGACTCGGAAACGTTCGATAGAGGCGCTGAATTCGGGATCGAGGTGTTGGGGAGCGACGAGTCTGAGGAAAGTGAGTTTGGGATCGAGGTTGGAGGCGACGATGGGGGCGTGGAGTTCGTCACCGTTTTCGAGGATTACGCCCTGCGCCTTGCCGTTTTTGATGAGGACATGCGACACAGGAGATGAGGTGCGGATTTCGGCGCCCTTGGCACGCGCCGACGCAGCGATGGCTTCGGAGACGGCTCCCATGCCTCCCTGGACGAAGCCCCAGAGTCCACGTTTACCGCCGACGCCTCCCATGCAGTGGTGCATGAGGATGTAGGCGGTGCCGGCCGAACGCGGGCCTCCATTGGCGCCTATGACGCCATCGGTGGCGAGGGTGACTTTGATCTCAGGAGATTCGAACCATTCGTCGAGAAGGTCGGCGGCGCTTTGGGTGAAGATTTTGACGAGACCGGCGATGTCGCGGGCGCTGAGGCGGCGGAATTTTGCGAGGAGCTTCAGGTATTCGATGAAGTCTGCGGGCTTGCGCGGAGGGAACTCGGGCGGGGTGACGAGGAGGAGGGATTCGACGACTTCGGCGAGGCGTTCGATGTGCGCTTCGTATTTCGGGAAGGCTTCGGCATCGCGCGCGGAAAATTTCGCGATTTCGTTAAGGGTTTTGCGATGGTCACTCCAGAAGAAGAGATGGCGGCCATCGGGGTAGACGGAGAAGAAGGCCGGATCTTTGGGCTGGACGCGGTAACCGAAGCGTTCGAGTTCGAGTTCGCGAACTATACGGTCCTGGAGGAGGCTGACGAGATAGGCTCCGGTGGAGACGCGATAGCCGGGCCAGATTTCTTCGGTTACGGCGCAGCCACCGAGGATTTCACGGCGTTCGAGAACTACGACTTTTTTGCCGGCGCTGGCGAGGTATGCGGCAGTGACGAGGCCGTTGTGACCGCCTCCGATGACGATAGCGTCATATCGTCCAGTCACCCGCGTCTCTTGAATGCCACTACGGAGAGGGGAGGCAGTGTTATGGAGATACTGCAGGGACGGAAGTGCTTCTGCGATTCCGCTGCCATGACGCCTCCGAGATTGCCCATGTTGCTGCCGCCGAAGTGCTCGGCATCCGTGTTGAGGATCTCTTCGTAGAAGCCTGGCTCGGGCACTCCGATTTCGTAATGAGTACGGGGGACGGGCGTGAAGTTGCAGACGAAGAGGATGTACTCCGAGGTCTTTTCGGCACGGCGGATGAAGGAGATGATCGACTTTTCGACGTCCGAGATATCGACCCATTCGAAGCCGGCGTATTCGAATTCGACCTGATGCATCGCAGGCTGTTCGCGATAGAGGCGGTTGAGCTCTTCGACGCACGCCTGAAGGCCGGCATGAAGGGGGAACTGCAGGATCTGCCAGGGCACGCCGGCGTTGTGATTCCACTCGTTATAGTCGCCTATATCGCAGCCCATGAAGAGCAGCTTCTTGCCGGGATGGGCGTACATGTAAGCAATGAAGGCACGGACGTTGGCGAACTTCTGCCACTGGTCGCCAGGCATGCGGTTGAGGAGCGAACGCTTGCCGTAGACCACTTCGTCGTGAGAGATGGGGAGTACGAAGTTTTCACTGAAGGCGTAGAGAATGCTGAAGGTGATGTTGTTGTGGTAGAACTTGCGGTAGACGGGGTCGACCGCGAAGTAGTTCAACATATCGTGCATCCAGCCCATGTTCCATTTCATGGTGAAGCCGAGGCCGCCGGAGTAGACAGGTTTTGAAACGCCGAAGAAAGAGGTTGACTCCTCGGCAATGGTGAAAGCGCCGGGGACAGAGTGGGCCAGTTCGTTGAAGCGGCGGAGGAATTCGATGGCTTCGAGGTTCTCGCGGCCGCCGTACATGTTGGGGATCCATTCGCCGGGCTCGCGGAGGTAGTCGAGATAGAGCATGGAGGCTACTGCATCGACCCGCAGGCCATCGATGTGATAGCGCTTGAGCCAGAACAGGGCGTTCGAGATCAGGAATTCGCGAACTTCGTTGCGGCCGAAGTTGAAGATGTTGGTGCCCCATTCGCTGTGCTCGCCCTGACGGCGGTCGGCATGTTCGTAGAGGGCGCTGCCGTCGAAGTAGGCGAGGCCATGCGCGTCTTTAGGGAAATGGCCGGGAACCCAATCGGCGATCACGCCGATGGCGGCGGCGTGGAAGGAATCGACCAGGTGCATGAAGTCTTCGGGAGTGCCGAAGCGCGAGGTAGGGGCGAAATAGCCGGTGACCTGATAGCCCCATGAGCCGGAGTAGGGATGCTCCTGGACGGGGAGCAGCTCGACGTGGGTGTAGCCGACTCGCTTCACGTATTCGACCAGCTTGACCGCCATTTCTCGGTAGGTGAGCGGTTCGCCCGCGGGGCCTCGCATCCAGGATTCGAGGTGGACTTCGTAAGTAGAGATCGGGTCCTGCAGCCACTGCTTTGTGGAGCGGGCCTTCATCCATTCTTCGTCGCGCCACTGGTAGAGGTCGTCCTCGCAGATGACGGAGGCGGACTTGGGCGGCACTTCGGTTTGGCGAGCCCAGGGGTCGGCTTTGAGTTGCTTATAGTCGTTGAATTTCGAGCGGACGAAGTACTTGTAGGACTGGCCTTTTTTTGCACAGGGGATGAAGATTTCCCAGACGCCGGAATTGCGGAGGCGCATGGGATGGCGGCGAGTGTCCCAGTCGTTGAAGTCCCCGGCGACGGAGACGTTTATGGCGCTGGGCGCCCAGACGGCGAAGCGTACGCCTTTCACGCCGACTACGGAGGTGATGTGAGAGCCGAAAGTATCCCAGGCTTCGTACAGGGTTCCTTCGGAGTGCAGGTGAAGATCGAAATCGCTGATGACAGGGCCGAAGCGATAGGGGTCTTCGATGAGCTGCTCGCCATGGTGCCAGCTTTCGATGCGGAACCGGTAGGCCACGGGGACTGACGTGAGGGTGGCGACGAAGAAGCCTTCGTGGTGCTGCTTCTCCATGGGAATCTCAGGGATTTCAGACGCGCCGTTGAGAACGACAGACGCGGATCTGGCTTGCGGAAGGAAGGCGCGGATCTCCCACGCGGTGTTGCCTTTCTCGATACTGATTGGGTGGGGGCCGAGTACGCCGAATGCGTCGCCGTGGTATCCACCAATGATTGCTTCCATTTCGGCAGCGTTCATGGGAACTTCGATTATATGGCCCTCACTGAGCTTCACGTCCATCTGGAAGGAACGGTCGACCGGGAAACTGTTCGTTTACTCGATCCATTGCTGACGGAGGATGCGATTCGCGCGGCCTGGGATTTCGCGAATTTTGCCGGTTTTATTGGGTGTTTTAAGTTTGTGGCGCAGCGTTTGAGGGGGCCGGCAGACTATGCGCTGATTACTCGCCGGATGATCGAGCGGTTTGCGATTCAGGGAATCGGGTATGCGGAGGTAACGCTGGGCGCGGGGGTGATTTTGTGGCGCGGCTTCGATTTCGACGAAGTTTGGCTGGCAATCCGGGAGTCGCAAAAAGCGGCTTGCGCGGCTACGGGCGTGGAGGTTTTCTGGAATCTGGATGCGATTCGGCAGTTCGGCGCTGAGCATGTTATGGAGGTGGCGAGGGTAGCGTCGCGGTACGTGGAGGATGGGGCAATTTCGTTTGGAATCGGCGGGGATGAACGGGCGGGGCCTGCGCGGTTGTTTGGGGAGGCTTACCGGTATGCTCGCGACGCGGGACTGCGTTTGACAGCGCATGCGGGAGAGACGGATGGGGCGGATTCGGTTTGGGCGGCTTTGGAGATTGGGGCGGAACGGATCGGGCATGGAATTCGGGCGGCGGACGATGCGGATTTGATGCGACGGCTGAGAGAGGAAGACATACCCCTGGAGGTCTCGATCACGAGCAATGTAAAGACAGGCGCGGTGGGTTCGCTCGGTGAGCATCCGCTTCGGAGGTTGTTAGATGCTGGGGTACCGGTTACTTTGAACACGGACGATCCAGGGATCTTTGAGACGGATCTGGCGCGCGAGTTTGAGGTGGCGCGAACAGTGTTGGGCGTGAGTGATGAGGAGCTGAGGGTTATTGCCGAGAGTGCTGTGCGCTACCGGTTTATTGAGTGGGGGCGAAGTAACCCTGGCGCCAGTAGGCTTTGAGCGGCGGGAGTCCGTGGGGCTGGATGACCTTGACTTTGATGCGGCGGAATTTGCCGTCGCGCGCGGGATTGGCGGGCGAGTAGCCAATGAGGTATTCGTTGCGCAGCTCGATGCCGATCTTCATGGCGATGTCGGGCAGATCGTGGAGGCTGGCGGCGAAATGGCGGCCGCCGGTGGGTTCTGAAAGGTCGCGAAGCAAGCCCGGACCCGAGTACTCTTCAGGCGTGCTGCCGCCTCCGTAGACGCCGATGGCATAGATCTGAACGTCAGCTTCCTTCAAGCGGTTCTTGACCTCGGCCTGGGTGTAGCGGCTGTGGTTGTCGCCGCCATCGGTGATGACGATCAGGGCTTTACGCGGATTCTTCGCTTTGCGCATCTCATTGAGGGCAACTGTCAGACCGTCAAGAAGCGCGGTAGAGCCTTTAGATCGCGCTCCGAGAAGTTTGTCCTGAATTTCACCGGGATTGTGGGTGAAGGGAACTGCCAGTTCCGGGCGATCGCTGAACTCAATGAGACAGCCTTCGTCTTCGGGATTCGCGATTTTGAAAAACTCGGCCACGGCGAGGCGGGATGTGCGAAGTTTGTCCCCCATGCTTCCGCTGGTGTCGAAGACGATGCCGATGGAGAGGGCTTCATCATCGCTTCCGAAGGAGACGATCTTTTGCGGTTTGTCGTCTTCGAAGACCTGAAAATCGGTTTGTTCGAGGCCGGTGACGAAGCGATTGAGGGGGTCGGCGACGGTTACGGGAACGAGGACGAGATTTGTATCGACCCGGATGTTGGCTTTGGGCAGGGATGATGCGGGTTCGGATTTGCCCGGCTTAGGGCGCGGCACGATGGAGACCGGAGCTTCCTGGCTGAAGGAGAGCAGCACGGCGATCAGGGCAATCGCGCAGGGGCGAATCATGGAGTTAGTCTGCCATAAAACGAGCCCGGGGGCGGGAATGTGAGGAGGCGTGTTGGCGAGTCACAAGTTTTTTTCAGTAATGTTTATCAATGAAATCAAGGGTTTGGGTGTCCCTTGAAGGTTGGCTTGCACGGCGGCGATGGTAGTGTTTGTTCGGGAAGGGAAGCGGGGAGGCGAGCAGACAAGTGAACAATCAACGAAGCGCGGAGCGACAAGCACTGGTTCGGGAAGCGACCGTCGACGCCGCAGATGTCGCAAAGAGAGCTGAGTTTCGGTTCCTCGACTATCTTCGGGTGGAGCAACTGAGCGAGGAAGCGGTCAGCGGCGGCGATTTACCGGTAGCGGCAGGGTGGATAGGTGAATACGAATGGGAGTATCGGAAGAGCGATGGATAAAGTACGCGGCGCTACCGAGCCAGCAGAAGTTTCACGATTCGACGGCGCGGTTCAAAGGCTTCTCGGGGCCGATCGGATCGGGTAAAAGCCAGGCGCTTTGCCAGGAGGCACTGCGGTTGTGTTATTTGAATCCGGGGCGGGTGGGGCTGATTGGGGCGCCGACGTATCCGATGCTGCGGGATTCAACGCTGACGTCGATGCTGGAAGTGCTGAACGATAACGAGGTTCCATTCGAGTATCACAAGTCAGAGAACGTTTTGACCGTGAAGGATGCGGGATCGAAGATACTGCTTCGATCGATCGACGAATTCGAAAGGCTGCGTGGCACGAATCTGGCATGGTTCGGAGTGGATGAGCTGACCTACGCTCAGGAAGAAGCGTGGCTGCGACTGGAAGGTCGCCTTCGCGACCCGCGAGCGGCGCGGCTGAGTGGATTTGCGGTATGGACGCCGAAGGGTTTCGACTGGGTGTACCGGAAGTTTATACAGAGCGCGGCGCCCGGATATGACGCGGTGCTGGCACAGCCTTATGAGAATCGGTTTCTGCTGAAGCAGGTTCCCGACTTCTACGAACGGCTGAAGGGAAGTTACGACGAGAACTTCTTCCGGCAGGAGGTGCTCGGGGATTATCTGAATGCGAAGGGGAGCTTGGTGTACCGGGCTTTTTCGCGGGAGGCGAACCTGCGGGACGAGGAACTGGATCCGCTGAAACCGGTTTGCTGGGCGGTGGACTTCAACGTTACGCCGATGTCCTCGGTGATTGCGCAGGTGCGGAACGGCGAGATTTCGGTGGTGGATGAGATTGTGCTGCATCGGGCATCGACGCAGGACGCGTGCGAGGAGTTCGAACGCCGAGTCGGGATGCCGGCGGCCGGTGTAGTGGTTTACGGAGACGCTTCGGGCGCCTCGATGCAGACGACGGGGTTTTCGGATTACACGGTAATTCGGGAGTTTTTTAAGGAGCGGTCAGCGAAGGTTGCGTATCGGGTGCCGAATGCGAATCCGCCGGTGAAGGACCGGGTGGGCGCGGTGAACGCAAAGCTGAGGAACGCGCGGGGCGAAACGCAGTTGTTTGTGAGCCCGCGCTGCAGGGAACTGATCGCGGATTTCGAGCAGGTGTCGTACATGGAAGAGTCGATGCAGATCGATAAAGACAAGGACCGGCGGCGCACGCACGTTTCGGACGCACTGGGTTATCTGGTCTACCAGGAGTTCAAATCAGCGCCGGTTGGCGAGCGCAGGGAGCGATTGTTTTGAGGACCTTTTGTTGTGAGGAAGAACGATGAATTCACATATTGAGCAGGAACATCCCGACTATACGTCGAAGGCCAGAATGTGGCGGCGCTATCGCGATCTGTATTCGGGAGGCGAGCAGTTTCGTAATCATGCGGCCGAGTATCTGGTGAGGCGCCACAAGGAACCGATGGAGGTTTATCAGGAGCGCCTGACGAGGGTTTTCTACCAAAACTATCTTGGGTCGATTGTCGACTGGTACATGGCGACGCTGGTGCGCAAGGAACCGGTAATCGCTTACGATGGCGCGGGCGAACGCGGGAAAGAGTTCTTTAACGCGCTTGTTGACAACGCGGATCTGCGGGGCACAAAGCTGACGCAGTTCTTTAAGGAACAACTCACCGAAGCTCTGGTGTGCGGAAAGTCCTATGTAGTGGTGGATTTCCCCAAGACGTCAGAACCGGTGAGAAACCGGGCCGATGAAGATGCGTCTGGAAGAAGCCGCGCGTATCTGGTCGGCTATACGGCCGACGAGGTGATCAACTGGAGCCACGACGACCGCGGCGAGATGGAGTGGGTGGTGATCCGAACGTCGTGTTTGAAACAGGACAGCGTGCGGTCATTGGGGTGGAAGAAAGAAACGCGCTGGATCTACTACGATCGCGCGAAGTACGAGATCTACGAACAGAGGGAAGCGAACCAGAAGAAGACGATTGAACTGGTGGACGATGGTCCGCATGGCTTTGCAGGAATCGGCAAGGTGCCGGTGTTTGAGATTCGGGTGAGCGAAGGACTTTGGCTGACGAACAAGGCGGCGCTCCTGCAGCTTGAGCATTTTAATAAGTCGAATGCGCTTGGCTGGGCTCTGACAATGGGGTTGTTCGCGACGCCTGTGGTGTATTCGGCACGCGAATTCAACCAGATCATCGGGGAGAGCTACTATGTTCAGCTCGATCCTCAGGATCGCATCGGGTACATGGAGCCTGAGGGCAAGGTCTATCAGATCGCTGCGGACAACCTGAATCAGCTGAAGGACGAGATTTACCGGGTGTCCTATCTGATGCAGCAGGCCGGTAACAGCGCGGGGAGTAACCAGTCGGGGCTCAGCAAGCAATGGGATTTCAGCGTGACGCAGGAGATCCTGGGGGCCTACGGTAACACCATGAAGGACACGATAGGCAATGTGCTGAACGCAATCGCGGCGGCCCGCAAGGACGAACTGGTTATCGATGTGACGGGGCTCGACGAGTTCGACATCAGCGACTTCAGTTCGGAGGCCGCCGATGCGCAAAGCCTACTGAACCTGGGAATCGGTTCGCCGACGCTGAAGAAGCAGGTTTTCAAGCGAGTGGCCCTTAAGTATCTGAACGACGCCCGGCAGGAGATCAAGAGCCGGATCGTGGACGAAATTGACGCGGCGGCGTAAAGCTGCGCCGCGCCAGCAATGAGGCCGCCCCGACAGGCGGCCTCGCAAGAGAAGAACGGGAGGCAATGTTGGAAGGACCAATCGACGTGCAAACGATCGTGCAGCAGGCGATCGACGAATACATGCGAAAAGACAGCGCAAGACGGGAACCTGCATACAAGACAGAACTACAGGAAGAACGGCGCCGGCGCGAACAGCTCGAGAAGCGGATGAACGAGCTAGTGGAAGAGAACAAGCGGAGCCGGGCGCTTGCCGAGGAAGCGCAGCGTAACACGACCATTCGAACGGAACTGCAGAAGCTGGGCGTGGCCAAGGTGGATCTGGCGTTCAAGGCGGTACAGGACGGAATAGTCCGGACCGAGGACGGTCGCCTGGTGGCACGCGGAGAGAACGGGGAAGTTCCCGTGTCGGAATATCTGACAGATTTTGTTCAGGAGAATCCGGAGTTCCTGCCGGCGAGAATCGCGGGTGGAACGGGGATGACGGGCTCGCAGAAAACGTCTTCGCACAGCAGTGCAGGCGCAATCGATATCGACAAGATCGGCCCGTCAATGAGCAAGGAAGAGCTCGAGCGAGTGCGGCAGGAGATCCTGCGGGTCGCGTCGCAATCGCTGCGGGGAGCGTAAACAGCTCCAACAACGGGGAGCGGCAAGGCCGCGAACCGGATTGAAAAAAGGCTCAGGAAAGGGGACCGGAAACGGTCCCCTTTCCTATTGGAAGCCAAACAGAAGAGAGAGGAAAGAAGAGAAAGATGCCATCAATTACGTCAGCAAATATCGCGAACGCGATCGTGAAACTCGTGGCCGCCGATGCATTACCGGCCCTGGTGGGGAACCTCGTGATGGGGAACCTCGTGAACCGGGATTACGAACCGACGCTGGCACAGGCGGGCGATACGGTAAACATTCCAATCGCGCCCCAGCTTGTAGCCAACAACATCGCGGAAGGCGGCGCGGTGACGCCGCAGAATCCGAGCCTTGGGAATGCGCAGATCGTGCTCAACACGCACGCCGAAGCGACCTTCCAGATCCCGGATGTGACGAAGGTCCTCGCGGTGCCGGACCTGTTGAAAGTCTACATGCAGCCGGCGGTTATCGCGATCGCCGAGAAGATCGAAAGCGATCTGATGAACCTGTACGCGGGCTTCACGGCCAATGCTCCTTTGGGAACGGCCGGAACCGCAGTTACGGAAGCAACGATCGACCAGGCGGAGACGGCTCTGTTTCAGTCGAAGGTGCCTTCGAGCGAACCGAAGTTCCTGGTGGTCGACAGCAACACCTATTCGGCGATGCGCCAGATTCCCCGGTTCAGCGAGTTCCATACCTGCGGCGAAGCGGGTCTGAAGACTCTCATCGACGGAACCATCGGGAAGATCAAAGACTTCTACGTTCTGCGTTCGCAGTACGTGCAGAAGACGGGCACGACTCCGGTGACCACCCACAACCTGGCGTTCTGCAAGGACGCGCTGGGTCTGGTGATCCGCCGGCTGCCTCAGCCCCTGCCAGGCACGGGCGCCATTGCCGAATACGCCGAACTGGGCAACTTCGGAATGCGCGTCACGATGAGCTATCAGCCGAACACGCTCTCGCAGCAGTTCACGGTTGACGTACTCTACGGCGTTGCGGTTCTTCGGAACAGCTTCGCGGTGCAGGTCAACAGCTAGTCATGTCGGATGGCGGGACAGGCAATCGGGCCTGTCCCGCATGCCGCAACCGATCTTAGGAATTTCAACAGAAAAGAGGAACTCATGGATTTGCGGGCTTATTACAGAAAGATTCGGGAGACCGAGGCGCTGCTGGAAGGTGAAGACATCGTCGTGGTCAGTCTTGCGACCTCCGAGGGCGGCAAAGCGGGGGTGCGGACTGAAGTTCCGCGCGGGATCGCGGCGAAGCTCATTTCGGAAGGACGCGCACGCGTGGCGTCGGACGAGGAGCAACTGGAGTTCATGGAACGGCAGCAGGCGGACCGTGAGCGGGTCGAGGCGGAACAGGCTGCTCGACGCATGCAGGTGATGGTTATTCCTCACACCGAGCTGAGGAAACCGAAAGAGGAGAAATAGCGATGGCGCTGTTTATGGATGGGCCGGCGTCGACGATCGACGATCTAACCGCTCAGGATTCGGGATTGCTGGAAGTAGCGCAGACCTGCGGGATCAATGCGACGACAAAACTTGCGCTGGCACACGACGAGCTGGAAACCGATCTGCAGCTTTGGCTGGATCGGCCGCGGCCAACGATGGAACTGGTGTTCGGCCCGGTCCTCAAGCTGGAGCAGGTAGTGGTTACCAAACCACTCAAGCGATGGGAAACGATGGCGGCGCTCGCGATGTTTTATCGCGACGCGTATTTCAGCCAGCTGGTGGACCGTTACCAGGCACGGTGGGACGAGTATTCGAAGCTGCGACGCGACGCCTACGAGCAGTTTCTGGCGAGCGGGCTGGGGCTTGTCTCCAGCCCGGTTCGCCGGGCTTCGATGCCCCAATTGGAAGTTATCACGGGCACTCAGCAGGGTGGAACGTTCTATGCGAGCGTGGCGTGGGTCAATGCAGCGGGCCAGGAAGGCGCCGCGTCCACAGCAGTGTCTATTGCGGTGGCTCAAAACAACCTTATGACTGTTACGGCCGTAAATCCGCCGGTGAACGCGACCGGATTCAACGTGTACGCGGGAAGCTCCGTGGCCGGGATGGCGGGTCAGAACAACGTGCCGCTTCCGGCAGGCAGCAGCTTCACCTATACGCCGGGTTACGCGACACAGGGGAGAGCGCCGGGGAACGGGCAGCTTCCGGATTTTGTACGTCCGCTGGCACGGACGTTGTTAAGGGGATAAACAATGGCGGGAACAACGGGAACGATCACCAATAATGTGCTCGCGAAGCTTAAGTCGACAACGGATGGCGTGAACGTCCGGATCGGAGCCATGGAGCAGGCGGACGGGTCGGTAACGGCACCGGGAATCAGGTCGATTATCGCGCTCAATGCGAGTATCGACGTAAGCGAGAAGACCGGACATGCGGTTTATCCCGCGCTGCTGGTGTATTGCGACAAAGTGACGAATCTTCTCACGGAGAAGTTCCGGCAGTTCTCGGGCAGAGCGCATGTAGTGACGGAGGTCCGGTGTTCGCACGACCGGATCGAAGGGCTGGAGAACGACACACAGCTCTATGTGGATGCGGTCTGCGCGCTGCTGGACGACGCGCGTGGGGACTGGGGAAACGGGACGTTTTATGCAGGCGGTTACGAAGTCAGCTACGAACCGGTAGTGCGCGGGGGAAAGAACTTTCTTCAGCGCGCGCGAGTCGGATTTCAAATCGAGGTCAGTAAGTAAGTTATGGCATACATTTCATCTAACGCAAACCGGTGGTACTGCGCTTTGGAGAGCGGGTACGGAACGATTCCGGCGATCACAGCGGCGAATAGAATTCCCGCCGTGTCCATGAGCGCCCAATTGACGAGGGCAAGGAGTCAACGCAAGGACAAGACGGGCAGCCGCAGCTGGGCCGGAGTGCCGCAGGGAATGCGCACAAAGACCACCTTCGGCATGAAGACTTACATGCGCGACTGGCCCGATTCGACGGTGCCGCCGCCGCACGATCCGCTCTTTCAGGCCACGATGGGCGGAAGCAGCAATCTCTGGTCGGGAGGCACAGCCAACACCGGAACGACGGCGTCGACCGTGACGTTTGTGACACCCCATGGTTTGAATCCGGGGCAGGCGATCGTTTCCGCCGGCGAGATCCGATTTGCTGCGGCGGTCGCGGATGCAAACACAGTGATTCTCAATGCGCCGTTTTCGACGGTACCGGTGGTGGGCGTTCCGCTTGGGCCTACGGCGAGCTACAGCCTTGCAGAAACACTGCCGAGCGTAAGTCTCTTCGACTACTGGGATCCGTCAACCGCTGTCCAGCGCGTGTTGACAGGCGCAGCGGTGGACCAGTTGAGCGTGAAACTCAACGGCGACTTTCACGAGTTCGAATTCAAGGGCCAGGCGCAGGACATCATCGACAGCGCATCCTTCTCGGCCAATCAGGGCGGCATGGCCGCGTTCCCTGCCGAGCCGGCCGTTGCTGCGTTCTCATATTCACCGGTGCCCGGCAATTTGGGCCAGGTTTGGCTCGGCGTGATTGCGAATCCGTTTCTAACTGTTTCCGCGGCGTCGATTGAGATCAAGAACAATGTCGAGATGCGGGCCAACGAATTTGGGTCGACGCTGGCGCAAGGCATTTCACCGGGACCGCGCGAGGTATCGATCTCGCTCGAATTGTTCGGACAGGACGATATTGCGACGGAGTCGCTGTACCAGGCTGCCCGGCAGCAGGTGCCGATGGGCGTGATGTTTCAGCTGGGTCAGACAGGCGGACAGCTGATGGGGATTTATCTTCCCAGCGTTGTGCCGGTGGTGCCGGAATTCGACGATTCCGGGACGCGTCTGAAGTGGAAATTCCAGGACACTCGCGCGCAGGGCACGGGCGGCAGCGAAGTGGCAATTGCGTTTGGATAGGAGCAAGTCGATGCCAACACTAATGTCAACATCCGTTCCAACCACATGGCAGAGCAAGGCCTCAGTGAGATCCGAATTGTGGCCGGGTGTTGAGTTCATCATCGCCCGGATTACCTTCGGGAGGCGACTCGAGCTTCTGAAGCGCGTTCGCGACCTTGCAGTGCGGCTCGAGTACTTCGAGGCGGGCCGCGAGGAGAAGAACCGGATCGAAGCGAGCCTTCTGGGCGCACAGCTGGATCGGCTGTATATCGAATGGGGACTCGAAGAAGTTCAGGGACTCGAGATCGACGGAGAGCCGGCGACACCGGAGAGTCTGGTGGACCGGGGACCCGAAGAACTCTTCCAGGAAGCACTGACGGCGGTAAAGGCAGAGTGCGGACTGAGCGAGCAAGAAAGAAAAAACTGATCGTCGCATTCCATTTCCAGTTAGCAAGCGCGCAGCTTGCGGACCGGGCCGGGTGGGATTGCGGCAGTTGCAGACGTAACGGCCTGGAGAAGAAACGCAGATGCGGGTTTCTCCCCGCGGAAGAGCGCGGCGAGCCGCGAATCGTGTGGGGACGGCGGCAGATCCATTCGGATGAATGCCCTAAGTCGTTCGTCACGGGCGAAAGTATGGCTCTGCTTGAGGAGTTCTTCGTGAGCACGAGGCTGGGGATTCCGAACTCTATAGAGTTGCGTGCCCGCACGGCCGATGCGTTTTTGATTTTGCGCGAGCAGATGGAACGGGAGGAGAGAGATGGCACGCAATCGCAGCATTGAAGAAGTAATCGATACTATTGCACCTTCGCGCGAGCGCGGGATTCCGAATCCGCCGACGATCGGCGTGGGCGTTTCAAACAGCAACGGAGATCTGGCGACATCGCTGTCGCAGGCGGGGCAGCAGATTGCACAGCTGCAGTCGGCGTATCAGCAGCAGGCGAACCTGATCACCGAAAACACGCAGGCGCTGCAGAGCAATACTTCCGCTAAATCGGGCAGTTCGGGCGGGAGCGTGCTGGGCAGCGTCACCTCCAGCCTGTTCGGCGGAGCGCTGGGGTTTCTGTCTCCGATCATCTCCGGGATAGCGAGTCTGTTTGGGGGCACTTCGGCGCCTCAGCCGCTGCCGATCTATACACCACCGCCGCCGGTTTCGATCAGCGGAGTGTTGCAGGCGACGCCGGTTCCTTCTCAGACATCGAACGCCGGCGCCGGCTCGGCTTCAGGAACGGGATCGACTGCAACACCTGCGCCCGCCGCTTCCAGCGGAAGCCAGACCAACTATTCGCCGCAGATCACGGTGAACGTCAGCGCAATGGACAGCCAGTCTTTCATGGACCGCAGCAACGATATCGCCAGCGCGGTGCGCGAGGCGATGCTCAACATGCATCCGATCAATAGTGTGGTGGCGGATCTCTGATCATGAGCGCCTTCCCCACATTAAGAACCGGAGCGGTTGCGCAGTATCCGCTCGATCTTGCGCTTCGATTCCAGACGCAATCCGTGAGATTCATGGACGGGAGCCGGCAGAGATTCCGGCTCTACGGAACCGGACTGCGGCGCTGGAAGATCCGCCTGGATCTTCTGGATGAGACAGAGCTTGCCGCGGTAGCCGCGTTTATGGAGCAGCAGGGGACCGGAGTCTTTTCGTTTACCGATCCGGTTAGCGGTAATCAGGCCGCGACCTGCATCATTTCGGGACAGAGCTACGGGGCTGGCGCCAGCAGTGAAATGGACACCAACGCGGATATCGAGATCGAGGAAATCGCATGAGCTTTTATCCACAGATCGGAAGCGGCGTGGTGACGCAGTTTCCTTTTCAGCGCCAGCGGCAGTGGCGTGCCATTACGACCCAACTGGAGAGCGGCGAGTTGATCTCGCTTCCCGATGCCGCGGGCGGACAAATGACCTGGAGTTTGCAGTACCGGGATCTGACTACCGCGGAGGCGCAGGCTGTCAGTGGGATGTTCAGTGCTTCGCAGGGGCAGTTCGGGTCTTTCACATTTATCGATCCACTGGCCAATCTGCTGGGCTGGAGCGAAAACCTGGCCGGCGCGGGATGGCAGGCTAATGAACTTAGTATCTCGTCGGGGGCATCGGATCCGCTGGGTACTCAGCGGGCCTCGACGGTGTCTAACCCGACCGCGGGTTCGCTGCAACTGACGCAGACGCTGGGTATCTCGGGAGACTACGTTGCATGCTTCAGCGCGTATGTGCGGGCAAGCGCAGCCGCCACAGTCACGATGCACCGCGATGGCCAGCAGACCGCCGCGGCTGTCGGCCCTAACTGGGCCCGGGTACTGATATCGGGCACGGGAACGGCGGGCGCGGTGCAGTCCACGTTTTCGCTGATTCTGGCAGCGGGTCAGTCGGTTAACGTCTTTGGACTGCAGGTCGAGGCACAACCATGGCCGTCTGTATACAAGCCAACCTCGGCAGCGGCCGGCATATACGAAGAAACTTATTTTGCGGACGACGAACTCACGATCACGAGCACCAGCCTGGGTTTTTCGCGAGCCTCAGTCAATCTCATTTCACGAATCTGAACGGACTCAACTTCCATGCAAAGCGCATTCACAGCCAAAGAGCAGCTTAACGCCGATACACCGCTATTCTTCTTCGACTGCACGATGATCGACGGCTCCGCGCACCACTGGAGCAGCCGCACGTTCACGTGGAACGGCGTTCCGTATGAACCGCGCGTCGTTCGCCATAATCTGTTCGAAGCGCAACTGGCTTCGGAGAACCAGGTGGGCGGAGTTCCGAAACTGACATTCGAACTGGCGAACGCAGACTCGAATCTGTCGCAGATCGAGCACGAGATCGGGTTCAAGGGTTCGAGCCTGACCGTCAATGTGGTGTTCGTGGATCTGGTGGCCAACACCGCCACTACGGACGCCGTCACGGTCTTTCGGGGGATTATGAATCCACCCGAGATGATCACGGAAAACACGTTCCGGCTCAGCGCCATGAACAGGATCTCCATGCAGCGTACGGTGCTGCCTAATGTGCGCGTGGAACGGATGTGTCCGTGGCGTTTTCCGGTTAACGAAGCACAGCGGATCGAAGCGGTGGATGGCGGTCCGGACCGCGGCATCTACTCGCCGTTCTACCGGTGCGGCTACTCGGCCGATCAACCGAACGGCACCGGCAACCTCCTCAACGGCCAGCCCTACACCACCTGTTCGTACTCACGTTCCGACTGCGTGGATCGCGGAATGTTCACAACCGATTCGAGCGGCAAACTGACAAGCCGGTTCGGCGGCATCGAATACATACCCCCCACGATTCTGGTTCGCGGCGCGGGCCAGAAGAATTATTCACTTTCGGCAATTCAGGACAACACCGCCGCTTACAACGATTTCGTGCCTCTGGTGTATGGAACACAATGGCATTTACCCGATGTGGTTTTCCTGCGTAACGACGGGAACCTCACTCGGATGGAAGTGCTGTTGAGCATGGGCGAGATCGAAGGCATGCTCACGGTGCTGGTGAATGACATCGAGATCCCGCAGGGCGTTTCCGGCCAGAACATGACTTCCAGCGGCTGGTACAACATCATCACGACCGGCACGCGCGACGGCGCGCAGGATCCGAACTTCGCCGATGCCAGGGGAAATCCTCTGGGCGACCCATACGGCAGCATGGCTTACCTTTCGATCGTCGTTCCCAACCGAATCAGCGACGGCACCAGCATCCCCTCAGTTCAGGTTTTGATGCAGGGTCTTAAGCTGCAGCAGTTCGATGCCGGCGGTAACTATCTGGGATCGCAGTTTTCCAGCAACCCGGCATGGATCCTGCTCGACATGCTGATGCGCTGCGGTTATATCTGGAACGACATCGACACAACAAGCTTCGCCCTCGCCGCGGAATATGCCGACGCACTGATCACCACGGACGATCCCGTGGGCGGCAATGTACAGATTCCGCGCTTTCAATGCAACTTCGCTCTGAAGGACAGCAGAAGCGCCGGCGATCTGATTCGATCGATCCGCAACGGGTGCAGGTTGTATGTGGTTCTGGGCACATCAGGAGTTCTTGAAGCGAGAATTGAGAATACCTTTGCGCTGCAGCAGCCAGCCAAGCCGGCGAACAGCAACTCAACGGAACCGTTCAATGGCGGATGGCCCGCCTATGAGTTCGACAACACTTCCATCGCGCGCAGCAAAGACGGCAGTGCCAGTGTGAAGCTGACGTCCAAAGGTGCCCAGGATACGCCCAATCGGCTGTCGATCGAGTTTCAGGACAGCTTCAACCAGTATCAGCAGGACAGTCTTTCACTGGCCGACGAAGACGATGTGGATCTTTGCGGGCAGGAGATTGCGGCAACCTGGGACGCAGTCGGAATCTCGACCTTCAGCCAGGCGTCCCGCATGCTCCTGCTGGCTCTGAACCGGGGGATCGAGGGGAATCGCTTCATCGAATTCGAAACCAGCGTCAAGGCGCTGGGGCTGATGCCCGGCGATCTGATTACCGTTACATATGCCAAAGAGAATCTGAATCGAACGCCTTTTCGCATCCTGAAGATCTCATCCGGGCCGAGCTTCCGAACCGCGGTGATTTCCGCTCAGTATCACAACGACCTTTGGTACTCCGACGCCGCGACGGGGATCATCGGGGGAACCGGCTGGCAGACAGGCCGGGATTCCGGTTTGCCCAATCCGGTCGGTGGGACGACAATCGACGCCTATGGAAATCTTCAGCTCGGCATCAGCGAGACGGAGGTTGCGGGAAGCGACGGATCCACGGACGTGCAGCTAAGTGTTGCTTTCACGACGCCCGGCAGCCAAACGGGAACCCTTTCCGCGCCTCTCGTCGGGCTGGTTCCCGTAGTCAGCGAGACAGGAGGAACGCTGGCCGGAGGACTCAATTACTTTTACGCGTTCAGCGCGGTCGACAGCGGCGGTGCCGAGGGACCCCTTTCGTTTGTGATCCAGGCAGCATCTCCAACGGATACGAATACCAACTCAGTCGTTATCGATGGCCTCTCCGTTCCCTCGGGGACTGCGAGTTTCAACGTATACCGAGGTACCAGTGCCGGACAGCTGTTCCGAATCGCCTCCGCGCAGACGCAGCAAACGTCGTTCACCGACACAGGACTGTCTCCGCTCGCGATTCTTCCTCCGGACCCGAGCTTTGATCACGTGAACCTGTACTGGCGCTGGGAACTACTGCCGGAGACTTCGTCCGGAATTTATTCGTTGACGACAGTGGGGAATTCCGCGCTCGAGATGCAGGCCAACCACTATACGAATGCCCTGGTGCGAATCACCCGCGGGACCGGAGCGGGACAGGAACGGGCGATTGTGAGCAATACCTCGACGACGATGACGGTTGCAACGCAATGGTCGGTTGAGCCGGACGCAACAAGCTTTTTTGCGATTTGCGAGAACTCGTGGCGAATCGGCGGGACGGGTGCTGCGGGTCCGATTCCCGTGGACATTCCGGAGAGAATGGGCGCCGGAGTTCAGATCTCGGCGCGGGCGGCAAACGTCAACAACCAGGAAGCCGACTATTCTTTGTCGCCGCTGACGCGTTGGGTGGTGGGCGAATCGGGCGGACTGGCAGCCGATTCGGGAGTACCGCCGGCTCCGATCTTCGGCGTTGCGCCCTCGCAAACTCTGGGAGGCGGACTTGATCTGGGAGCCGTGGCGTTTTCCAGTCTGGTGAATACCACGAGTATCATTGGCGGGACCTATCGATTCCACTTTTACGATGAGATCAACGGTGCGCCGCCGATTTCGTTGAGCGCAGCCGTTTCGGCAGGCGATGCGCAGGTTCGATTCGCTTCGACCGTGGCAGCCGGCGTGCTGATACAAATCGACTCAGAGGTTATGCTTACGGGAACGACCGATGCCGGGGGCAATACCACGGTGCAGCGCGGGATGCAGGGCAGTACGGCGGACCCCCACGCTGTTTCAGCTCTCACCTATCTGCTGAGCGAGAAGATCGCGATTGTTCCGTTCGTCAAGAACTTCTTTGGAAGCCCGGCCAGCGGGGACTGGAAGTACAGCCTGCAGCTTCCCGGAGTCAGGGTCGCGTCCGTGGAGTTGTTCATGACGAACTCGCTCGGCGACGGCGCTGTTTCCACGATCTGCCTGACAAATACACAGGACAACGGGCTGCGAACGCTGGGCGGCGGTCAGTTTTCTTTTCAGGTGGCAGGATATCTGGCGATTCAAACCGGGGCGGCGCCGGATGTGATCGTGGACGTGAACCGCGTGGTGGGCGAAATCTATGCAGTGCTCAGAACCCCGCCTTCCCCCACAGGGGTGACGCTTCAGTTGAACCAGAACGGAAACCTCTACACAACCGTGCAGTTCGCTCCGGGCGCGGCGATCTCGGGAGTCGTGGATGGCTTTGGATTGCCCGCTCTGCACACCGGGGATCAGTTGAGTCTGGATGTCACCGGCGTCGGAACTACGAACCCCGGATCCGACCTTACCCTTGTGATGAGTCTCTAAGCCGCTACACTGAAACTTGCTGCTGGTTCAGAACGTTTCCAAACTCTACAAGCTGTATCGGACCCCATTTGACCGGCTCCGCGAGCTGAATCCCCTGCGAAAGAGCGCACTGCATTCTGATTTCTGGGCGCTGCGTGACATTTCATTCAGCGTGGAGCGCGGCGAGGTCGTAAGCCTGGTGGGGCCAAACGGGTGCGGCAAGAGCACCCTTTTGCAGGTGATCAGTGGGATCCTTCAACCCACAACCGGGCGTGTGGTAACCTGCGGCCGCGTTGCGGCTTTGCTGGAACTCGGGGCAGGATTCAATCCCGAGTTCACCGGCCGCGAGAATGTCTTCATTAACGGCGAGATTATGGGCATCGGCAGGGCGGAGATGTCGCGCAATCTGCCGCTGATCGAGGCGTTCGCCGAGATTGGGGAGTTCATGAATCGCCCGGTTAAGGAATATTCGAGCGGCATGTATGTTCGGCTGGCCTTCTCGACGGCGATTCACGTCAACCCGGATATTTTGATCGTGGATGAGGCGCTCGCAGTCGGCGATGCGGTTTTCGCCAATCGCTGCATCCGGAAGTTCGAAGAGTTGCGCGAGAAAAAAACGACGGTGTTGTTCGTCTCGCACGATCTCGGTCTGGTGAAACAGCTATCCCATCGGGCGATCTTTTTGCTCAACGGGCGGATTGAAGCCGAAGGCGAGCCGAAGCACGTTATCGATAAATACATCGGTCTGGTGCTGGAGCGCCAGAAGGCCTTCGAATCGGGCGATAAGCGCAGCAACCTGCTCGCGAGCAACCGGCACGGCGATGGCGCAAGCGTGGTTCACGATGTGACGCTGCTCGATGCCGCAGGGCGCCCGTGCGGTGTTGTAGAAGGCGGCGAACAGGTAACGATTCGGATCCGGGTGGCTTTCAATCAACCGCGCGCGCAGCCGATGGTCGGCATTCTGATTCGCAACCGCATTGGTATGGATGTCTATGGCACCAACACTCGCATCGAACAAATCGATCTGGGCCGCTTCGATCCCGGCGAAGAGCTGGAGATCGATTTTTCGTTTGAATGCTGGCTGACGCCGCACCAGTACACGGTCACAGTTGCTACCCAGCATCTGGACGGATCGAGCCACGACTGGCTGGACGACGTGCTTACCTTTGACGTTGTTTCTAAGCGCCAGGCGGCAGGGGTGACCGATCTCCGGGCGCGCGTCGACTGGCGGAAGGCCGCGGTCGGTGAAAACGCGCCTATCGCTTAAGATCGCCGCCGGCGCGCGTGCAACGGCGTTCGCCGGCCGCTTCGGCGAAGCCTGGAAACTTCACGTCGCGGCGCCGCCTGTAGACGGAAAAGCCAACGATGAGATTACGAAGTTTCTCGCGCGACTACTCTCCGTTCCTCACGGCGCGGTGAGCATCGTCAGCGGCCTTACGTCATCCCGGAAGATCGTCGAGATCGAGAGCGTTTCCCTTGAAAGCCTGGAGCGCGCTATTCTCGAATCGCATGGACCTCGCCCGCATACAGGAAGCACTCCGCCGCGAGAAACTTGACGGCTGGCTGTTCTTCGATCATCACGAACGCGACCCGCTCGCTTACGCGGTTCTGGGATTTCGGCCCGTGCGCCATGTCACGCGCCGCTGGTACTATCTGATCCCGGCGCAAGGCGAGCCGAGGGGGTTGGTACATCGGGTGGAGCCGCATGTGATCGATACGCTGCCGGGCGAGAAGCTCCGATACTCAAGCTGGCAGGAACAGCACGCGCAGCTCGGAAAATTGTTGGCAGGGACCCGCCGTGTGGCGATGCAATATTCGCCGCGTTGCGCTGTGCCTTATGTAGCGATGGTGGACGCGGGCACGGTAGAACTGGTGCGCGACCTGGGACCCGAGGTGGTCAGTTCCGCAGAACTCGTCCAGGAGTTCGAGGCATGCCTGAACGAGACGCAGTTCGCATCGCATGTCGAGGCTGGCAGGATTGTGGACCAGATTCGCGCCGCTGCATTTCGATTCATGGGAGAGCGCGTAGAGAGCGGCGTTGACGAGCTTGCGGTGAAGAAATTCGTGCGCGCGGAGTTTGAGTCTGCGAGACTGATCACCGACAGCGGGCCCATCGTCGGCGTGAACGCGCATGCCGGCGATCCTCATTACGAGCCGCTGCCCTGGAACAGTTCGCCGATCCGGCGAGGCGATTTGGTGCTCCTGGATATGTGGGCACGTTTTGAAAAACCCGGGTCAGTTTATTACGACATCACATGGACCGGTGTATGCGGGGAGCCTTCCGAACGGGTGCGGAAGGTATTCGAAATCGTGCGCGATGCGCGCGATGCTGCTGTTCAGAAGGTGGCCGATGCAGTAGCGAAAGGTGTTGAGATCCGTGGGTTCGAAGTAGACGATGCGGCGCGTAGCTATATCGCATCGCAGGGATTCGGGGACCAGTTCGTGCATCGAACGGGGCATTCGATCGGTGAAGAAGTCCACAGCACGGGGGCAAACATGGACAATCTCGAAACCCATGACGACCGTCGTATTCTGTCCGGCGCGCTGTTCTCGGTGGAACCGGGCATCTATCTCGAAGACTTCGGCATTCGGTCCGAGGTAAACGTCTTTGTGAGGCCGGACAGTGCGATTGTCACCGGCCAGATTCAGCGCGAACTGGTCCGGATTGCGTAAGGTCGCCCGACGATCCGGCGAGCCTTCGCGAACAGGTCGTCCAGCATTTGCTGAGTCAGGCGACCGGTCGAAGTGTTTTGCTGGCTCGGATGATAGGAACAGAGGAGCGCGGGGTTCAGGTCGGAGTAGAGTTCGCCATGGCCGAATCGGTAGCCTGCGATTTTTGAGATTTTACCGGTTCGCTTCAATTCGGCAAGATACGTATCCATCGCAATCTTCCCCAACACGATTACCAGTTGGACAGTCGATAGCAATTCCAGTTCCGTGGTAAAGAACGGGCGGCAGTTTGTTAGCTCCTCAGGTGTCGGCTTGTTGTCCGGCGGCGCACAATGGACCGAGGCGGTGATCCATGCGTCTCGCAGTTCCAGACCGTCGTCCAGGGAACAGCTATCGGGCTGCGAGGCGAAACCGGCGCGGTAGAGCGAGCGGTAGAGGTAGTCGCCGGAACGGTCGCCGGTGAACATACGTCCTGTACGATTAGCACCATGCGCTCCGGGAGCGAGGCCGAGAATGAGTAAACGTGCTGCGGGATCGCCAAAGGATGGAACGGGTTTGCCCCAGTAATTCTGGTCCCTATACGCTTTGCGCTTCGTTTCAGCGATTTCCTCGCGATGCGCGACGAGCCGGGGACATAGTCTGCACAGGGTAATGGACAGGTTCAGGCCGGCCAGTAACTGTTTGCCGCTGTTACAATTCACGCGATGAACACACCTTTCCGCATTGACGGACGATCGGCGCTGGTAACGGGCGGAGCCAGCGGTATCGGAGAACAGACTTCGCGCGTGCTGGCCGGCGCCGGCGCCAAAGTCATTATCGTCGACATCGATCAGGCAAAAGCCGCCGCTCTGGCCGCCGAACTGCCCGGCGCTTCGTACCGGATCTTCGATATTACCGATGAGGCTGCGGTCCGCCAGGGCTTCGAGGGCCTGGAACATCTCGATATTCTGATCAACAATGCCGGGATTGGGCTGGTCGGCGGCGTCGAAGAGACCGAGGTGGACGACTTC